>ERZ1673962.38-NODE-38-length-114459-cov-157.887705_pt1 | contig 114459 bp, 116 predicted proteins | sample MGYA00580188_ERZ1673962 | MGnify/ENA primary metagenome ERZ1673962 (study PRJEB41334, sample SAMN05608104) | rock metagenome | biome: terrestrial subsurface; feature: shale formation; material: shale | place: USA: Pennsylvania ...
CGCGCTATCCTTCCCCGCACTAGAAGTACGGGGTCTGCCGCGCAGAGCGATCAGGCATAGCCAGTAACCCCCACGCCGCCGCGGCCCCAACAAGCCCCAGGGCCGATAACAGGCATGGATCAGCTGAAAAAAGCAGAACGCGTAATAGCCTGCCAGCACCACCAGAAAGCCACTGCCCCATCCCGGCTTCGTCTAAGCGGCAAAAACTGCGATCCCCACCACCAGCAAACTGAGCAGCGCCCAGGTCGCATAAAAGATGTTTTTCATTTCTGTCCCAAACCGTCGATTCGCGGCAAAGGCGCATCGGAACAGAAATATCCAGGCGAATCATTCAACGACTTCACGGAATTCGTGTTTCTCTACTTAAGAGATACCGTGCATGTGCGCGCTTTTGATACCCATTGACCGAGTTGCGGCGGGTGCAACCAGCCATCCTTAGAACAGCCCAAGCTGCTCTCCCTGCCCGGCACCCTTTTCCACGTCACTGACCTCTGTCTCCCGCTCATTCAATTCAAGCCGCTGCGCCAATCCGGCGGCGCGTTCGGCGCGGGTGGTTACGGCTTCCTGCAGGCGCGCCGGAAGGGCCCAGATCTCGACCTTGCTCCGGGCACGGGTGATGCCGGTGTAGAACAGCGAGCGGGTCAGTAGCGGGCCGGGCTGCTCCGGCAGTGCCAGCAGCACCTCATCGAACTCCGAGCCCTGGCTTTTGTGCACGGTCATGGCGAAGGCGCTGTCATGGCTGGGCAGGCGCGCGGGCGCGAAGGCGCGATAGCCTTCGTCACCCTCGAAGTAGACGCGCAGGCCCTGCGCGCTCATCAAACACAGGCCGATATCGCCATTGAACAGGCCGAGGGCGTAGTCGTTCTGCCGCACCATCACCGCACGTCCCTGGTACCAGCGTTCGCGCGCGGCCACCTTGAGCTGGCGCTTGAGTCTTGCTTCCAGCGCTTCGTTGAGGCCAGTGACGCCGAACGCACCTTCCCGCTGGGCGGTCAGGGCGCGAAAGCCGTTGAAGGCGGCGAAGGCCGAAGCCGGATCGGCCTGCACTACGGCCTGCACATAAGGCGCATAGCCCTGTTCAAGGCGCTCAACAAGCGCCGTCGGCACAGGTGCCGGACTCCAGGCCAGATCGGGGCGGTCTTCTCGCAGCAGTTCCAGGGTGCCCTTGGCATCACCGTCATTGATGCGCCGCGCCAGTTCGCCGATGCCGCTGTCGCCGGCGAAGCGATGGCTGTGGGTCAGCAGCACCACGGCATCACCCAGCCGCGAAAGCGGCGCCTGCTGCGGTACGGGCTGACCGGTGATGCGTTGCAGATCGCGGGCGGCCCGGGCATCGAAGCCGCGCCCTTCGCAGAGTTCGGCGAACACCGCGCCAGCTTCCACCGCCGCCAGCTGATCCTTGTCGCCGAGCAGGATCAGCCGCGCCTTGGGTGGCAAGGCGGCGACCAGCTTAGCCATCAGCGCCAGATCGACCATCGAGGCTTCGTCCACCACCAGTACGTCCAGTGGCAGAGGGTTAGCCGCGTCATGACGCACCCTGGGAGTGTCGCCGCGACTGCCGAGCAGCCGGTGCAGGGTGCGCGCCTCGTCGGGCAGCGCCGCCTTGATCGCAGCGCTGACCGGCAGGTTGGCCTTGGCGTTGCGGATTGCTTCGGCCATGCGCGCCGCCGCCTTGCCGGTGGGCGCAGCCAGGCCGATGGCCAGATGCTCACTGCCCGGCTGCTCCAGCAGCGCCGCCAGCAGGCGCACCACGGTGGTGGTCTTGCCGGTGCCGGGGCCGCCGGAGATCACCGCCAGCCGTCTGCGTACCGCCTGCGCCGCCGCCAGTCGTTGCCAGTCAGGGTTCTGTTGGTTGAAGGCGAACAGCCGCGCCAGACTGTCGCTCAGTTGCGCTTCGTCCACGGCGGGCACATCCGCGGTACGCGCCAGCAGCTGTCCGGCGAGTTGCTGTTCGTAGGCCTGGTAGCGGGCGAGATACAGGCGATCTGCGTCGAGGATCAACGGCGCGTAGTCGCCCGGCCCACCAACCAGTGACGAGCCCTGGAGTTGTTTGCGCCAGGCATCCAGCGAGGGCAGGCTCGATTCGCGCTCGGGCCAGGGGCGCCTGCCGGCGAAGCGCACCAGCGGCAGACAGACGTCGCCCCGGCTCAGCGCTTCGCAGCACAGCGCGGCGGCGATCAATACCGCTTCGGGCGCCTCGGGATCCAGGCGCTGCAGGCTGTCGACGAAGGCACGCTCCAGCGGGCCGAGAGGGAGTGCAGCAAGCGTCATGGGCGCACCCTCGCAAAGCAGCCGCGCATAGCCGCGCATCGGCGGGTTACACCCGCCCTACAAAAGCACGCTGTTGCCGAGCGTAGGGCGGGTGCAACCCGCCGGTTGCGCTGGCGGGTTGCCCTGCAGGTGGCCATCGACAGCATCGTAGTGACGCAAGTCAGGCGCATCATTTGCCCTCCTCGAACAGCCGGTCCAGCGCATCGAGCAGTGTGTCATCGGGGCGGGCGAAGTAAACGCCAGCTTCGGGCATGCCGCGCAGGAACAGATAGAAAGCGCCGCCCAGTTGCTCGTCGCGAAAGTCGGCCAGGCGCTGGCGCAGAAAACGCCGCAGGGCGACCAGGTAAATCAGGTATTGCAGGTAATAGTGTTCGCCCGCCAGCGCCTGCAGCAATCGCTCGCCGCCGTAGTAACTGGCGTCCGGGCCGAGCCAGTTGGACTTGTAGTCCGCGATGTACCAGCGCCCGTCGTGCTCGAAGGTCAAGTCGATAAAGCCCTTGAGAAAGCCGCGCAGGGTGTCGAATTCCAGGCGTGCCGCCGCCTCGCGCAAGGGCTCGGGCAGGCCACTGGCCGGATCGCTCAGCAGCGCCCGCAACCGCGTCACGTCGAGCTGAAGCACCGGAAAGGTGAAGCTCAGTTCCGGCAAGCGCCGCTCCGGGCGCAGGCTGGCCAAGGTCATTCCCGCACCATCCAGATCGGTATCCAGCACCTGCTGCAGCTGACGACAGGCAACCTCGGCCCATTCGGCTGGCAGTCCATAGGCTTGCAGGCCCGCTTCGACCCGTTCCGCCAGCGCGCCTTTGCCCCGCACCCAGTCTTCCAGAATCGCGTGCAGACAGGTGCCGGCGCGCGCACCACGCGGAAAGGCGAAGAAACCACTGCCCGGCTCGGAGGCGTCGGGCATGGCCAGGGCATCACGGTCCGGTGCCTCCATGTGCATCCCGGCGGCCAGACCGGAGAAACTGCCGATACGCCAGGCGCTGTACAGGCTGCGATTGAGCTGCGACAGCTGCTGCGGCGGCGTGGCACGGCCCGGTCCCTGAGCGTTGCTTTCACGCGACTCCAGCGGCAGGCAGGCCAGCGTACCTTCACTGGCGTCGGCCAGACGCTCGATGGCGGTGCGCAGGCTGGCGCAATTCAGATCGGCCAGGTGCGTGCCCAGCTCGGACAGCGGCTGATCGCCAGGCAGGCCGCGACCGTGCAGCAGCCAGGCCAGGGCGCTGGTGTGCAGCCCTTCGTCCGGCAGGCTGCCGTCCTTCTTCGCTTTCGGTAATGCTACCGGTCCCCAGTGCAGCCAGAGTCGATCACGCGCACGGGTCAGCGCCACATAGGCCAGGCGCAGCTGTTCGGCGAAGATTTCCCGGCGCGCGCGCTGCAGGTTTTCCTCCAGTGCATCGCTGCCAAGATCCAGCAGCGGCTGGCCCTGCTCGTCATGGCAGCGAGCGCTGTCGCGGTGCTTGCCCAGCAGCTTGCCGTCCCAGAGGAAGGGGCAGAACACCAGTGGGTATTCCAGACCCTTGCTGGTGTGGATGGTGACGATCTGCACCCGCTCGGCATCGCTTTCCAGGCGCAGCAGCGTATCCTCACCGGCCCCCTCGCTGCCGCGTTGGGCGTTGAACCAGCTCAGCAGGGGTTCGAGGCCGGGACGCAACAGGCTTTCAGCCTGCAGCAGCTCACCGAGATGCAGCAGGTTGGTCAGCCGCCGCTCACCATCGATCCGCGCCAGCAGCCGTTCGGCCACCTCCTGTTCGTCCAGCCAGGCGCGGAACACTCGCATAAAGCCCTGCTGCTGCCAGAGCTGGTGATAACGCTCGGCGGCTTCGCGCTCGGCATCCCACTGCCGCTGATCGTCCTGGCAACTTGCGAGATCGGCAGCACTGCGGCCCAACAGGCGCGTGGCCAGGGCGTAGCGCAGCAGACCTTCGCGGCCCGGCTCGGCATAGGCGGCCAGCACGGCAGCCAACTCGCCCGCCTCCTCGCTGCCCCAGACGCTGTCGCGCCCACGACGGACGCTGGGCACGCCACGTGCGGCCAGCTCATCGGCGATCATCCCGGCCTGGCGATGGTTGGCCACCAGCACGGCGATATCACCGCCCTTGAGCGACGTGAACTGGCCGTCCTTGTCGAAGCCGGCACGGCCCTCGGCGGCAGCCGCCAGTTGCAGGGCGATGCGCCGGGCGCAGTCGCGGGCCGCCAGCTCGGCAGCCGCGCCCTTGGTCAGGGCATCGTCATCAAGCCAGATCAACGACAGCGGCGCTGCGGCATCCTGTTCATCCAGGCGCAGGGTCGCGCGCGGTTTGTCGGCAGCACCAACCGGCGGATATTGCAGATCCGCCTGGGCAAACGGTTGCGGATGATCGAACAGCAGGTTCAGTGCATCGATCAGTTGCGGCGTCGAACGGTAATTGGTCGGCAGGTTGTAGGGCTGTTCGGCCTGTTCGCGGGCCTGGATATAGGTCGCCAGATCGGCGCCGCGAAAGGCATAGATGGCCTGTTTGGGATCGCCGACAAAACACAGCGAGGCGGTGCTGCCCTTGGCATAGATACGGTCGAAGATGGCGTACTGGATCGGGTCGGTGTCCTGAAACTCATCAATCAGCGCCAGCGGGTAGGTGCTGCGCAGGGAAGCCGCCAGCTCATCGCCCACCGGCCCCTGCAGCGCCTGGTCGAGGCGGTTGAGCAGGTCGTCGAACGCCAGCAGACGCTGCGCCGCCTTGCGCTCGGGCAGCTCCCGATTGAGCCGTTCGAGCAACGCGACCTGCAGCGCGATCAGCCGTTGTTTGCCTGCCGGCAACGCTTCGGCCAGCGCATCACTTAGCGTATCCAGTGCTTCGGCCAGTTCGCACAGCGGCGCTGCGTAGCCCTTCTTGCAGGCCTTACCCAAAGCACGGGCACCGAACTTGAGCAAGCCATCGGGGGCATCGTAGATCGCCGCCGGGTCGGCGAACCAGGCATCCAGCTCGTTCGCCCAAGGCCCGAATTTGATGGTCTTGTGTGTGCTCTGGCTGAGGCCACCGTGGGCATGCAGCTCGTCTATCCAAACCCGGCCCGTGGCCTGCCAGAGCGCCGCGGCGCGCTGCCAGGCCGGTTCGATCCCCGACAGGTCGACCGCTGCCTGCGGCTCGCTCGGTTCGACCCGCAGGTAGGGCTTGCCCAGATGGCTGCGCAGTCGATTGCGCAGCCACACCGGCGTGATCCTCTGTTTGACCAGAAAGCGTGCCCAGGCCGGGTCGGCATCGGCCAGTTCGCTGCGCCAGGCATCGGCCAGCAGCGCGTCGATGATCTCGCGGTCATCGGCGGTCAGTTCGCTGTCGAAATCGCCCCCCGCCTCGAAGGCGGCATCCTGCAGGGCGCGCTGACAAAAGCCGTGAATGGTGAAGATCGCCGCCTCGTCGAAACCATGCACCGCCAGCAGCAAGCGCCGCCGCGAGGCTTCGTCGGGGTAGCGGGCATGCAGGCGATTGAGAAAGGCATCCTCACTTGACGTGCCCTCGTAAACCGCCAGCAGCTCGGCCAGCCGCGCACGAATGCGCTCGCGCAACTCGGCGGTGGCGGCAGTGGTGTAGGTAACCACCAGAATCTGCCCCACCGACAATTGCCGTTCCAGCAACAGGCGGGCATAGAGCGCGGTGAGCGTCCAGGTCTTGCCGGTGCCGGCACTGGCTTCGATCAGCCGGCGACCATCAAAGGGCGAATCGAGCAGATCCAGGCTCATGCGTCGTCCTCTTCATCTGCGGCCAGGGCATCCAGAATCGGCCCGATCAGTTGTTCGGCGAGCGCCTCGAAACGTTCGTCCAGCGGCTCACGGTCGCGGAAGGCCAGGGCATTCCAGGGGTCTTCGCATTCCGCGGCGATGGGGCTGAATTCGCCTCCGAGCCAGGCTTCGCGGGCGCGTTTGCGCGCGGTATCGAGCGGTTCGCTGCCCCGGCTGGGATGGCGCCAGCCTTTGGCGAAGGCATGGCTGCTGCGCGGCAACAACGGCAGCGGTTCACAGATGGCGTCGCGATAGGCCAGTAGCCAGGGCTCCAGCAGCTCGGCGGCGTTCGCCAACGGCCCCAGTTGCCAATCCCCAGTCGGCGAGAGCATTAGGCTGTTGCGCTCGATGCCCGGCGTGGCGGACAGGTTGAGCAGCAGATGACGCAACCAGAACGGTGCCAGATCCCATTCGCCGAGGCGACCGAGCTTCCAGCCGAACAAGCCACCCGGCGTGACACCATCGAGCCAGCCGTGGATGCGCACCCCGGCCAGCGTGATATCCACCGGCAGCGGCTCCGGCACCTCACTCGGGCGCAGCTCGAACAGCCGTGGGGCGAAGGCGCGCACCGGGCCACGCAGCTTGCCCCACAGCGCCTGGCCGACCTCGCCGGGCGGCAGCCAGCCGGCGGCGCAGGCCATGCGGCGTTCTTCAGCATCACTCCAGCCGTGCTCCAGCGCTTGCAGCGACAACCGCCGCAGGCCGTTCCATGCGGGCATTTCCAGCTCGAAAGGCTCGTCGCTGGCCAGCGTTTCACGGCTGTCGGCCAACCGCAGGCCGAGACGCTGCTCCAACAGAAAGCGCGACGGATGACGGAAGCACTGCAACAGCTGCGAGGGCTCGATGGTCAGCCAGGCGGCATCCGGTTCGGCCAGCCGGCTGGTGAATGGCGGCGGCAGCTGTGGCGGCTCGGCCAGACGCTGGGCGGCACGGAACCATGAACCCGAGAAGCCGCCGCTGGCGAAATTCCCCGGCGCAAAGGGCTGCAATGGATGGGCGATGCTGATGCGTTCGCTGGCCTTGCCGCCATCAGGTAGAACGGCGGTCAGATCGACGGCTTCCAGCACCTCGCTGAGCAACACCGAGGGCGGCAGCTGGGCGTTGTCGCGCGGGTCGCGACCCACATAGGAGAGGTACAGGGCGTCACGCGCCGAGAGCAGGGTTTCCAGCAGCAGGTAACGATCATCCAGCCGTCGCGCCCGGTCGCCACGGCGCGGATGACGACCGATCAGATCGAACCCCGACGGCGGCGTGCGGCGTGGAAAGACCCCGTCATCCAGGCCGAGCAGACAGACCAGGCGGAACGGCAGGCTGCGCATCGGCACCATGGTGCAGAAGGTCACCGCGCCGGTGAGAAAACCCGAGGCGCCACCACCCTGTTGCAGCACGGCACTGAGCTGCTGATGCACCAGTTCCAGTTCGATGGGCCGGGTCAGCTCGGCAGCGAGCGCCTGCTCACGCAGCGCGGTGCAGGCCTGGGACAGTACCAGCAGGGTGTCGCCGGCTTCGCGCTCATCGAACAGGCTGTCGATCAGCAGTTGCAGATCATCCGCCCACTCGGCCAGCGGTCGTGGCCGCGCCAGCTGGTCGGCGAGCTGGCCGAGTCGCTCGACGAACGCCACCAGCCGCCCAAGCAATTGCCCCCGCGCGCCTTCCAGTGCATCCAACGGCCAGTGTTCGCCCAGCAGCGGCGCACGGTCACCAGCCAGCTGCGGCGGTGCGGCAAAGCCCAGCAGCAGGCGGTCCAGCCCCTGGCGCCAGGTGAAGGCCGCCTCATCCGGCAGACCCAGACGCGCCCGCTGCCCACCATCACGGCCCCAGCGCACGCCGGCCTCGCGCAGCCAGTCGCGCAATAGCGGCAGGTCTTCGCTTTCGATGCCGGCACGACGGGCAATGGCCGGCTGCTCCAGCCAGGCAAGGATTTCCTCGGCGGCGAAGCGGCTTTGCGCCAGCATCAGCAGCTCAAGGAAGGCCTCGATCAGCGGCACCTCGGCACGCAGACTGCGGTCAGCCAGGCTGTAGGGGATGCGCGGCACGCCTTCACGGGCGGCAAACACAGCTTCGATAAAGGGTGCGTAGCGTTCGATATCAGGCGTCAGCACCACCACCTGATCCGGGCTCAGGCTCGGGTCGGCGGCGAATCGTGCCAGCAACTGGTCGTGGAGAATTTCCACCTCGCGCAGCGGCGAGTGGGCGATATGCATCTCCAGCGAGCGGTCATCGGCGGCCAGCTGCAAGCGCTCATCCGGGTGGCGCGTGCGCAGGCGCAGGATGTCGTTTTGCAGCGCACGCAGCAGGCTGTTATCGCGCAGGTCTTCGTCGGCCGAATACAGCCCGAACTCCTGACCGTCGAGGCTGAACAGTGCATCGAAGAAATCGCGGCCCTGCTTGCCCAGGCTGGCCAGCAAAGGGTGGCCGACATCGAGGTACCAATCATCGGCGCCGGACGGCTGGGGAGCTACTGCGCTTGAGGAGGCTTCGTTAAAGCCCGGCTCGGGATGCTCATGTACGGCCTGTACACTCCGCTCCCTCGCCAGACTTTGCCTCGCCTGCTCTTCGCTCGCTACGCTCCCCAGCCGCCCGAAATTGGGTAACTGACGCGCCAGCTCGCGTATATCGCGGATATCTCCCCAGGCCTCGCGGCTCGGGTTGAGGGCGCAGACCACCACATCAATATGCCGCGCCAGGCCGTCGAGCACACGCAGGTGGTGTGGCGGCAGGCTGCTGATACCAAACACCAGCAGGCGTTCGGGCAGGCCGGACAGCGGCTCATCGCGGTACAGCCGCTGCAGCAGGTCGCCCAGCAGGCGCGCACGATGCGGGTGGCCATCCTTGGTCAGTTCATGCCAGAGCAGCGCCTGCCAGCCCTCATCGGGGCCGAGCTCGAGAGTTTCGCCGCGCTCCCAGGCGGCAAGCCAGTCGTCGCGGTAGAGCAGATACTGGTCGAAGGTATCGGCAATCTTCGCTGACAGCGACAGCCGCCGCCGCTCGTCGCCACCGTCCAGGTACTGCGCCAGACGCGGCGTCAGGTCGAGATTGGCCGGTTCACACAGCCAGTCATAGAGGCGCCAGGTCAGGGTTTGCGGGGCGAAGGCCGACTGCTCGGGAAGCTGGCCAAGCACCGTGCGACTCAGGTCCCAGACGAAGCGGGCCGGCAGCTGCGTTTCCAGCTGCATGGCGATGCCCTGTTTGCGCGCCAGTTCCAGCGTCAGCCAGCGCCCCATGCCCTGGCTCGGCACCACCACCAGCGCCGGCGCGAAGGGGTCGGCCAACGGCTTGGCCAACAGCGTGGTGGCCAGTTCCCCAAGGGTTTCCAGATCGGGAGCGTGATAGAGGCTGAGCATGGTCGGCGGCTTCGCTGAAATCAGTGCGCAAGGGTAGCAAGAAGCGTTGTGTCAGCGGGCTTGTGATCAGCGCCATGGCAGCCAATAAAAGCGCCCTACTCCTTTCGCACTGCCTTTCCTGTTCTTGCGATCAATACCAATTCTCCTATGGGGCAATAGGATGAATTCAGGTAGTCCCATCACCGGTCTTATGGCCAGGAGCAATCGATGAAATTGAATAACAGGAACCTGCTGATCCTCTCGCTCGGGGCGTTACTGAGTGCTGCGCCGCTTGCCCAGGCCATCGCCGACACTCGCCAGGCCAAGGGTTCGGTCGAGCGCAACGAGGCCCGACAGGCCGGCAACCTGCTGGACCGCGCTGTCGCGCATCTGCAACGCAATGGCCCCGCGCAGTCGCTGGCAGCGTTCAATGACCGCAAGGGCAGCTTTGTCGATGGCGAGTACTACCTGTTCACCCTCGGCCTCGATGGCACCATGCTTTCCAGCAATGGCGCTTCCCGCGCACTGGTCGGTTTGAACGTACTGGACCTCAGGGACGCCGCCGGCAAGCCGTTCATCAGCGAAATCATCGACAAGGCCAGAACCGCCGATAACGGCGTGGTTGCCTATCACTGGCTCAATCCGGTCGACAACAGGGTGGAAAACAAGGTGAGTCAGTACCGTAAGGTCGGCGAGCATATTCTTGCCGTCGGCTATTACATCCCGCGCGCCTCGGCCGAACAGGCACGCAGGATGCTCGACAAGGCTGTTGCGCTGATGAAGCACACGGACGCCGAGCACGCGTTTAAAGCCTTCAATGACCCCCAGGGCGGCTTCGTGACCAACGACGAGTATGTCTTCGTCATCGGCCTGGAGGATGGCAAGTACCGGGCCAGCGGAGCTTCACCAAACCTGGTCGGCGTCGACGTGCGCGAAGTCAGCGACGCCGCCGGCACCCCGCTGTTCAAGCAGATGATCGCGCTGGCCAGGGACAAGGGCACCGGGACCGTCGATTACGTCTGGCGCAACCCGGCCACCAATGCCGTGGAGCAGAAGCACACGCTGATCCAGCGCTTCGACGATGTCCTGCTGGGCGTGGGCTATTACTCGCCCAACTGAGTCCGCAGGCCGCAAAGAACAACCCCCGGCAAGCCGGGGGTTGAAGTGCAAGACCTGCAGCGCTGTCAGCGTTTCAACCGCCGCCGCTGCATCCACACGATGATGCCGAACAGCAGAAGCCCCGGAATCCACATCCATTCCTTGGCCCAGCGGTCAGTCGGCGCGCGCACCCTGAGAATCTCCTGATCGAACTCCAGCCCCAGGTCGGCGGCAGTGCTGCCGAAGGCCACGCTGTCGACCAGAACCTTGCCCTCTTCCTGGTATAGCGACAGACCCAGCTTCTCCAGTTTCTGCTCACCGCTCTCGCCATCGGGGATGGCCAGCAGCAGCGTGAACTCGCGCGGATCGCCTACCGCATCCTCGCCACGAATACGCAGACGCAACTGGCTGTCGTCATCCACGACCTCCAGCGCCTGGACCAGCTCCGCAGGTGGAATGTTCCGGTAGGGGTCATGCACGATGTCCATCCAGAAGCCGGGACGGAACAGGGTGAAGGCCACCAGCAGCAGCAGCACGCTCTCGTACCAGCGGCTGCGCGTCAGGAAATAGCCCTGGGTGCCGGCGGCGAATATGAGCATGGCGATGGTCGCCACGATGAAGATCAGCACACCATGCCAGAAGTCCACGTTGATCAGCAGCAGATCGGTATTGAAGATGAACAGGAACGGCAAGGCGACCGTGCGCAGGCTGTAGTAGAACGCCTGGATGCCCGTCTTGATCGGATCACCCTTGGAGACCGCCGCCGCCGCGAACGAGGCCAGCCCCACCGGCGGCGTCACGTCAGCCATGATGCCGAAGTAGAAGACGAACAGATGCACGGCGATCAGCGGCACGATCAGGCCGTTCTGCTGGCCAAGCGCGACCACGACCGGTGCCAACAGGCTGGACACGACGATGTAGTTGGCCGTGGTCGGCAGGCCCATGCCGAGGACCAGACTGAAAATGGCAACCAGCACCAGCATCAGCAGCAGGTTGCCCATCGACAGTATCTCGACCAGATCGGCCAGCACCAGCCCGACGCCTGTCTGCGACACGGCACCGACGATGACGCCCGCGGCAGCAGTGGCGATGCCGATACCGATCATGTTGCGCGCGCCGGCGATCAGGCCTTCACGCAGGTCGACCAGGCCTTCACCAAAGCCGCCATGCACCGCACCGCCATCACCGCGCATCCAGGTCAGCAGCGGACGCTGGGTGAGCAGAATGATCACCAGCATCACCGTACCCCAGAATGCCGACAGGCCGGGTGACAGCCGCTCGATCATCAGGCACCAGACCAGCACCACGACCGGGAGCAGGAAATGCAGGCCCGAGAGCAGCACGGCACGCATCTGCGGCAGCTTGTCCAGCGGCTTGTCCGGGTCTTCCGGGGCCAGCGGCGGATTGCTTGCGGCGACCTTCAGCAAACCCAGATACACCAGAGCCAGCAGCAGCCCGATTCCCGGCAGGGCATAGTCGCCCAGCGCAGGCTTCAACCAGCCAAGACCGAAGTACACCGCCAGCGACAAACCCGAGATCAGCGCAGCGCCAAAGGCAAAGCCGGTCAGGCGGCGCAGCCAGGGTTTGGGCTGATGATTGCCGATGGGCTGCATGCCCTGCTTGAGCGCTTCCAGGTGGACGATATAGAGCAGCGCGATATAGGAAATCGCCGCCGGCAGAAAGGCATGCTTGATGATTTCGACATAGGGAATGCCGACATACTCGACCATCAGGAAGGCCGCTGCGCCCATCACCGGCGGCATGATCTGGCCATTGACCGAAGAGGCCACTTCAACCGCGCCAGCCTTCTCCTTGGAGAAGCCAACCTTCTTCATCATCGGAATGGTGAAGGTGCCGGTGGTCACCACGTTGGCAATCGAGGAACCGGAAATCATCCCGGTCAGCGCCGAGGACACCACGGCAGCCTTGGCCGGCCCGCCGCGCATATGGCCCAGCATGCTGAACGCCAGCTGGATGAAGTAATGACCGGCGCCGGCACGGTCAAGCAAAGCCCCGAAGAGTACGAAAAGAAACACGAAACTGGTCGAGACACCCAGCGCAATGCCGAACACACCCTCGGTGGTGATCCACTGGTGATTGGCCATCGCCGTGAAGCTGACGCCGCGGTGCGCCAGCAATCCCGGCATCCAGGGGCCGGCCAGGCTGTAGACGATAAAAATCAGCGCGATGACGGTCAGCGGTGGCCCGAGGACGCGCCGAGTAGCTTCGAGCAGCAGCGGAATGCCGATACAGGCGGTCACCAGATCAGCCGTGGTCAGGCTGCCCGGACGCATGGCCAGGTCCTGATAGAAGATGAACAGATAAGCAGCGCTCGCGGCAGCCACCAGGCTTAACGCGATGTCGATCAGCGGTACGCGATTGCGCGGCGAGCGCTTGAAGGCCGGATAGGCAAGAAACGCCAGCAGCAACGCAAACGCCAGGTGAATGGCTCGGGTTTCGGTGTCGTTGAGTACGCCGAAACGCAGCATGAACGGCAAGGGCGAGGCGATCCAGAGCTGGAACAGCGACCATGCCAGCGCCAGCCCGGCGATGACATGCGCCATCACGCCCTGGGGCAAACGCGCACCGACGTCCTGAGCGATCAGTTCTTCGGTGGAAAGGTGTTTGTCTTGCATGAAGAGAACCTGTTTATTTCAGGTAACGAAAATCGCGAAAACCCGTGGCATGGTGCTCACGGGTTTCCCAGGCGACTGCCGCGACGAAGCGTCACGGCATCGATACACGGCCAAAGGTATTTGGCAGGTCGTTGAAAAACGTAGGCGAGGCAGGCAAGACAAGGCAAAAACAGGCGAGGAACGGACCGGGCTCGCGTACGAGTTTAGTGGTCTAAATGAGCAGTCCGAGCCTGTTTTTAACGCCGTATTGCCAACGCAGGTAGTTTTTCAGCGTCCTGTTACATCCAGCCGCGCTCCTTGTAGTAACGCTCGGCACCTTCATGCAAAGGTGCGGACAGGCCGACCTTGATCATGTCTTCGGGCTTGAGATCCTTGAATGCCGGGTGCAGACGCTGGAAGCGGTCAATGTTCTCGAATACCGACTTGACCAGCTGATAGACCACTTCGGCATCGACCTTGCTGGTGGTGGACAGAACAGCCTTGCCGCCAATGGACTGAGTTGCGCCATCGTTACCCTTGTACAGACCGCCAGGGATCTCGGCCTTGGTGTAGTAGCTCTTCTGCGCCAGCAGTTCGTCGATTTCCGGCCCGGTTATCGGCACCAGCATGGCATCGACGGTGGTGGTGGCTTCCTGGATCGCGCCATTGGGATGACCGACGAAGTAAGTCATGGCATCGATATTGTTGTCGCTCAGAGCGCTGGCCTGCTCGGCCGGCTTGAGCTCAGCAGCCAGGGTAAACACCGATTTGTCCCAGCCTTTCACCTGCATGATCTCGTCGAGCGTGTCACGCTGACCTGAACCGGGGTTGCCGATGTTCACACGCTTGCCCTTGAGATCATCCAGTCCCTTGATGTTGGCATCGCGGCGCGCCAGCACGGTGAAGACTTCGCTCTGCAGCGAGAAGACTGCACGGATATCCTCCATCGCGCCTTCGCTGGTAAAGGGCGCAACGCCCTCCATCGCCTTGTACTGATGGTCCGACTGCATGATGCCGAAATTGAATTCGCCGCTGCGCAGGCCGTTGACGTTGGCCACACCGCCACCGCTGGCCGGCGCGTTGCACTTGAGATTATCGGCATTGCGATTGACGAAGCGGCAGATCGACTGACCGGCCACGTAATAAACGCCGGTCTGGCCACCGGTACCAATGGTGACAAAACGCTCTTGTGCCTGTGCCATGCCGCTCAAACCGGTTCCCGCCAACGCGGCGGAAAATATCCATGCCAAGGATTTGCCTTTCATGGATCCACTCCTTTATTGATTATTTTGGATTGTCTCACCCCGCCTCGTGAGCCATGGCGATAAGGTCGGAGTCTAGCAGGCCATCAACGTTTTACGACCACCCGATCGACTCCTGATCGCACACTTTTCAGGCGTGAGCTGCATACGCCATCGCCCCCGCCTAAAGCGCTATGACCCTGCCACCCAGACTGCCGTTCCCACGCGGGCGCGGCCCCAAAAGACCACCAAAGTTCACATACAACACAAATGACGCCATAAATCTGACACCTTGCGACATGAGCTGCGCCGATATACGTAAAACCGTCATGAAATTTCTTTAAGTTGAAACAAAAAAAGATGATGATGCGGGCGTGCAATCGGTGCTGGCTGAAGGCCACCTACCTGATTCGAGAAGCACAGGCTTCAACGCAACATCGAATACATAAAAGATCACGCACCCCATTCGGGCCAACGTGTCATGTGAACCGCCTTGCATTCGTCCTCCTCCATCCATGGAAGGTAGCGCAACATGCGAGTAAATCAGCCCGTAAGCGGGCACGAAATCAGCGTCAGCGATAACGCCAATATCCTTTCGACCACCGACCTCAAGGGTCATATCACCTACGCCAACCCGGACTTTATCGAGATCTCCGGTTTCAACGAAGCTGAGTTGCTCGGCCAGCCGCACAATCTGGTCAGACACCCGGACATGCCGGCAGAAGCCTTCAAGGGTCTGTGGCAAAGCGTCCAGGCGGGACATTCCTGGATGGGCGTGGTGAAGAACCGCTGCAAGAACGGCGATCACTACTGGGTCAGCGCCTTTGTCACGCCGATCAGCCGCGACGGCAAGGTAGTCGAGTACCAGTCCGTACGGGTCAAACCGAAACCCGAGCAGATCCGCGCCGCCGAAGCGCTCTATAGCGACTTGCAGAACAAACGCCGGCCACGCGCCCTGCGCCCCCGCTGGATGCCGGGCTTCTGTGGCAGGGCCAGTCTTGTGGCCGCCCTCGGATCTGCCACTGGTATCGGCGCCGGAGCAATCCTGGGTGGTTTTGCGGTACTGCCCGCACTCCTCAGCGCCGCTGCCGGTGGGCTTTTGGCTGCCGCACTGGTGGCGCAATCGCTGGCACCCCTGCGGGGGCTGGTGGCACAAGCGCGCCAGATCGGCAGCAATCCTTACAGCCAGTGGGTCTACACCGGGCGCAAGGACGAGATTGGTGAAATCGCCTTTGCCATGAAGCTGATGGAAACCGAATCCGGCGCCATGGTCGGTCGCATCACGGACGCCAGCCATCGACTGAACGAAAACGCCAATACGTTGCTGGCCGCCATGCAGAGCAGCAGCCAGAGCGCATCACGCCAGCAGCAGGACACCGATCAGGTGGCTACCGCCATCGAGCAGATGGTTGCCAGCGTTCAGGAGGTCGCCAACAGCATGCAGCTCACCGCCGAGGTCACGGCTCGGGCGCACGACGAGTCGGACGCCGGTCGCCAGGTCGTCAGCCGCACTGGCAGCAGCATCAACCGTCTGGCCAATGACATCCAGCAGGCCGCCGTGGCCATTCAGGAGGTCGAGACCCGCAGCCTCGATATCAGCCGCATGCTCGACGTGATTCGCGGTATCGCCGAACAGACCAACCTGCTTGCACTCAACGCAGCGATCGAGGCGGCACGTGCCGGTGAACAGGGTCGGGGCTTCGCGGTAGTGGCCGATGAAGTGCGCGGACTGGCCTCACGCACCACCTCGGCCACCGCCGAGATCCAGACCATGATCGCCACGCTGCAGACAGGCTCGCGGCATGCAGTGGATGTCATGCAGCGCAGTCGCGAACAAGCGGAAAACAGCGTCGTCCAAGCCGGCGAGGCAGACCAGGCATTGCAGGACATCAATGCCCGGGTGGGTGAGATCAGCGCCATGGGCGCACGCATCGTCGCCGCCGTGCAGCAGCAAAGCACGGCCAGCGAGGCGATCAATCAGAGTGTCGCCAGCATTCGCCAGAGCACGGACAATCAGGTCGTAACGGGGCTGCAGAGCCAGGAATGTGCAGCCGATGTTGCCTTGCTGGCCGAGCGCATGCAGGGCCTCGCGCTGCAGTTCTGGGGGCGTCGACGCGCCTGAAACAAGGCCTTCCTGCATGGCTGGAAAACACCTTGTCTCAACCGAAGAACCAGTAGCAGACCAGAATCGCCGCCACCACGCCGGCGAAGTCGGCCACCAGCGCACAGCCCACGGCATGCCGTGCACGCTGGAGACCAACCGCACCGAAATAGACGGCCAGCACGTAGAAGGTGGTTTCGGTACTGCCCTGCAGGGTGGCCGCAACCAGTGCCGGGAAGCTGTCGACGCCATGGCTCTGCATGGTTTCGATCAGCATCGCCCGCGCCGCGCTGCCGGAGAACGGCTTGACCAGCGCGGTGGGCATCGCATCGACAAAACGGGTATCCCAGCCGAACGCTTCGACCAGCCAGCGAATGCCATCAAGACCGAACTCCAGTGCGCCAGAGGCGCGCAGGGCGCCAACTGCCACCAGCATGGCGACCAGATAGGGCAGCAGGCTCTTGGCTACATCGAAGCCCTCCTTGGCGCCCTCAACGAAGCTTTCGTACACCTGCACCTTGCGCAACGCGCCCACCACCAGAAAGGTGATGATCAGGCCGAACAGCGTCAGGTTGCCCAGCAGTGACGACAGCTGGGCCAGCGCCACCGATGACAGGCTGGCCAGCAGGCCCATGAAGGCGCCCAGCAGCAGCGCACCCGGGATCAGATAGGCCAACACCACCGGATCCCACAGGCGCAGGCGCTGCATCAACGCCACAGACAGCAGCCCGGCCAGGGTAGAAGCACTGGTGGCGAGCAGAATCGGCAGGAACACCAGAGTCGGGTCCTCGGCCCCCTGCTGCACGCGGTACATGAAGATCGATACCGGCAGCAGCGTCAGGGAGGACGTATTGAGCACCAGAAAGAGAATCTGGGCGTTACTCGCCGTGGTACTTGAAGGATTGAGTTCCTGCAGTGAACGCATGGCCTTGAGGCCGATGGGGGTGGCGGCATTGTCCAGGCCCAGGCCGTTGGCAGCGAAGTTCAGCGTGATCAGCCCAAGCGCCGGATGCCCACGTGGAACCTCGGGCATCAACCGGGCAAACAGCGGACCGAGCGCACGACCCAGCAACTCGATCAGTCCGGCCTTCTCGGCAATACGCAGAAAACCCAACCACAGCGTCAAGGTGCCGAACAGCACGACCATGACTTCCACGGCCAGCCTGGCCATGGCGAACAGGCTTTCCACCAGTGCTGCGAACACCGCTGGATCGCCCCCCACCAGCCAACGCAGCAGCGCGGCCAATGCGGCGATCAGGAAAAAGCCTAGCCAGAGGCCGTTGAGCATGTCGTGTTTCTCCGCAAATCAGCACCGCAGGGATTGCGCGCGATGATAGCGGCGCACAAGGACAACGGCCATGCGCACGGGTATCGACAGTGCATCAGGAAGAAACACAAGGAACGAGCCAACAGGCCCAGAAGACGGCCTGTCGGATTATTACGGGGATTGCAGCCGCCCTTGCGGGCGGCTCATTGCATCAGACACGCGGCCCGCGACCCCGACCGAAGATCAGCGATGCTACAAACAGCACCAGAAAAACCACGAACAGAATCTTGGCGATACCTGTCGCAGTACCTGCGATACCACCGAACCCAAGCACGGCAGCAATGATGGCGATGATCAGGAATGTAATGGCCCAACTCAGCATGGTGTGACTCCTCTTCGGTTCAGAAACATCTTCAGCGAGACCGCCAACTGACGACGGCTGGCTCTACGACTCAGAAAACCCAGCGCTGCCCCGGTTGCAACTGCAGGGCATCACCCCTGTTCGCTGCCGGTCCGGTTTGCACGATTCCTATTGGTTGAGCGTCGTACAGGCGAATTCGTTCCACAGATTCATGGGGTGTCTGGCTGAACGGTTGCGACATGGGCTGTTCGGCACCAATGATCAGCGTGACCACCGCAGCAGCAAGAAACCCTTTACCAACCAGTGAGAAGCGCGCTTGACGATTCATCCTCAACTCCCTCCAGGCATGCGTGCAAACCATCTGCGTTCAGGTGTTGTATTGCAGACCTCATGCCAGCTCGAATAAGTTATTTTTTCTTTATTTATCAAGTAGTTATTAAAGTAAAAAACAAACCTTCCAACTTATATTGCACGATGACTCAATTGCCTTCGTGCGCTTTGCATGACTGTCTTATCTAGCCCTTCTCGCCATGATTGAGCCGGTGCATACGCTCGTGACAGGCGCGGATTTTGGGCAGCTCGATGGCCAGCAGCGCACGCACATCAGGCTCTGCGCTTTTCAGCGCATCCTCGAAGGCGGTGAGGATGCGTTCCTCGGTCTGATCCAGCTGATCCACATAGACCGCATCGGCATGGCCAAGCCGCGCCTTGGTGTCGGCGTAGATTTCACGCATTTTTCCGGCCATAGTGCCGCCCTGTGCAGGCTGCTGTTGCTGTGCTGCAACCTTTACCGACAACGCCTGAATAATGTGTGTTTTGGCCTGCGCCATATCACGAAACAGATGCTGCAATTCGACATCCTTCACCTCCTCCATCGCATGCTGGTAGAAGTGCTGGCCGTCGCGCGTTATTTCGATGAGCTCGTTGAGTTGCGTCATGTTCTGGTTCATGGATCCTCCGAATACGAGTGCAGATACGCGGTACACGCGCATCACTTTTCGGATTCGCAAGCTGCATGCCAGCTGAAAGATAAAATCTTTGCTATGAAAATCAGAGACTTGCTTTGCCGTTTCGCTTGAAAATGGATTGCACGGTGCGGGAAAGACCCATTTACACCGTGCAACTTGCAAGGCTTTTCGTAGACTAACGCAGGCGTCAGGGTCGCTTGCCGTTTCGTCGCGCCCGCGCCGGAGCCACCAGCTCCGAGCACTTCCACCCGATTAGCCAGGCAGCAACGTGCTGCTGCCTGTCTGGAGCATTCATGGATCAAACGACCGACACCGGTGGCCGCATTCTTCTGGTTGATGACGAAGCCGCCATTCTGCGTACGTTCCGCTACTGCCTGGAGGACCGTGGCTACACCGTGGTGACGGCAGCCAGCGCCGCGCAAGCCGAAGCCGTACTGCAACGGCAGGTGTTCGATCTGTGCTTTCTGGACCTGCGCCTGGGCGAGGACAACGGCCTCGACGTCCTGCAGCAGATGCGCACCCTCGCGCCCTGGATGCGCGTGGTGATTGTCACCGCGCATTCGGCAGTGGATACCGCGGTGGACGCCATGCAGGCGGGCGCGGCGGATTATCTGGTCAAGCCCTGCAGCCCGGAGCAGCTGCGCCTTTCCGCCGCCAAGCAGCTTGAAGTGCGACAGATGGCGGCGCGCCTGGAAGCGCTGGAAGGTGAAATGCGCAAGCGCAACGATGCGCTGGGCTCGCACAGCCCGGCCATGATGGGTGTCTTGGAGACTGCCCGGCAGGTAGCCGATACCGATGCCAACATCCTGATTCTCGGCGAATCCGGCACCGGCAAGGGTGAAGTGGCGCGGGCGATCCACACCTGGAGCCGGCGGTCGAAAAAAGCCTTCATCACCATCAACTGCCCTTCCCTCTCCGCCGAACTGATGGAAAGCGAGCTCTTCGGGCACAACCGCGGCGCCTTTACCGGCGCCACCGAAAGCACTCTCGGACGGGTCAACCAGGCCGATGGCGGCACGCTGTTTCTCGATGAAATCGGCGATTTTCCCTTGGCCTTGCAGCCCAAGTTGCTCCGTTTCATTCAGGACAAGGAGTATGAGCGGGTCGGTGATCCGGTCACGCGCCGGGCCGATGTGCGCATTCTTGCCGCCACCAACCTGAACCTCGAAGAAATGGTTCGCGAAGGACGTTTCCGCGAGGACCTGCTTTATCGCCTCAACGTCATCACCCTGAACCTGCCGCCCATGCGCGAGCGTCCCGAAGACGTGCTGGCGCTGGCCGAGCGCTTCCTGGCCTTCTTCGTCAAGAACTATGGCCGACCGGCCCGAGGCTTCAGCGACGCTGCCACAGCCGCGCTGAAGAGCTATCGCTGGCCCGGCAACGTGCGCGAGCTGCGCAACGTCGTCGAGCGCGCCAGCATTATCTGTCCGCAGGAAATGATCGAGGTCAGCCACCTGGGTCTGGCCGAGCAGGCCGTTGGCAGTGCGCCGCGCATCGGTGAAGCGATGAGCCTCGAAGCACTGGAAAGGGCGCACATTGCCGGGGTGTTGAGCAGCAGCGACACCCTCGATCAGGCCGCCCGAACACTGGGCATCGATGCCTCCACCCTGTACCGCAAGCGCAAGCAATACGGCCTATGAAACTTCAGATGAAGCTGAGAACCCGGCTGTTTCTGGGCTTTTCGGCGTTGATGACCGTTGCACTGCTGGGGTTGGTGCTGGCACTGGTCAGTGTCGTGCAGATGGCCAAAAGTCAGGAAAAGCTGATTCGCGATAACTTCAGCGTCATTGAAGTTAACCAGCAGTTGCGGCAGTCGCTCGGCAATCACCTGCTTATTCTGGTGCGCACGCAGCGTAGCGACGAAGCGCTCGGCGAATCCAGCCGGGCCTTTCAGAGCGCACTGGCCAAGGGACTGGCAGAGGCTTCGCAGGAAAGCGACTATCAGAGCTATCAGGCCATCGGCAACGCCTACGCCAACTTCCTCAACGAACTGCAGTCCGGCTCCGCTGCGGATCTGACGCTGCTCGAAGACAATCCGCTGAGCCGCGCCTTCAATCAGGTGCGCGAGCTGATGGTCGCCATGCAGCAGAGCGCTTACGACCAGATCCGCGATACCGAGCTGCGGAGCCGTGAGCGCTCGCAGTTGCTGGCCGGGCTGCTGGGCCTGACCGGTGTTGCGGTACTGCTGATCGGCTTCGTCACCGCGCATGGTTTCGCACGACGCCTGGGCGATCCGATCGAGCAGTTGTCCCGGGTCGCCGATCAGATCGGTCGCGGCGACTTCAACATCAGCCTGCCGGCCACGCCCATCGCGGAACTGTCTACGCTGACCCGGCGCTTCGGCCTGATGGCGCAGGCTCTGCACCAGTTCAAGCAAACCAATGTGGAGGCCCTGATCAACGGTCAACAGCGCCTGCAGGCACTGCTCGACAGTATCGATGACGGTCTGCTCATCATTGACCGTCAGGGTCGGCTGGAGCACGCCAACCCGGTTGCACAGCGCCAGCTGGCCTGGGAAGACGAACACATCGGTTCGACACTGGGCGAGGCGCTTGGCAATCCTGAACTGGACGTGGCGGCACAGCAGGTTCTGGCCGACAGGCCGCTGACCGACCCACCGCAGGATCTGATCATCGAAGCCGATGGCGAACGCCGGCTGCTGGCATGGCGCATAAGCCCGGTGAATCATCACAATGGCAAGATCAGTGGCGCCGTGATGGTGCTGCACGACGTCACCGATCAGCGCACCTTCGAGCGTGTGCGCAACGAATTCGTGTTGCGTGCCTCGCATGAACTGCGCACCCCCGTGACCGGCATGCAGATGGCCTTCAGCCTGCTGCGCGAGCGCACGCAGCTTCCGCCGAGCAGCCGCGAAGCCGAGCTGTTCGAAACCGTGCATGAAGAGATGCAGCGATTGGTCACCCTGATCAACGACCTGTTGAATTTCTCGCGTTATCAGAGTGGCCAGCAGAAACTCGAACCTGCCCCCTGCGCTCCCGACCGGCTACTCAGCGAGGCCCGTCAGCGCTTCCTGGCCACGGCGGCACAGAGCGACATCGAGATTACCCTGGAGCTGCAATCCCCGCTTCCCACGCTGCTGCTCGACCGCCAGCAGATGGAGCGGGTATTCGACAACCTGCTCAGCAACGCGCTGCGCCATACCCCGGACGGCGGCGAAATACGCCTGCTCGCCCGGCACCACGGCGAGCGGGTGATTCTGAGTGTCGAGGACAATGGCGAAGGTATTCCCTACAGCCAGCAGGCACGGATCTTCGAGCCCTTCGTGCAGATCGGTCGTCGCCGCGGCGGCGCCGGCCTGGGCCTGGCGCTGTGCAAGGAAATCGTCCAGCTGCACGGTGGCCGCATCGGCGTGCATTCGCGAATCGGTCACGGGACGATTTTCTACATGGCGCTACCGGTATAACAGGCCGCCCCTGCGCCGGGAATTCAACAGGGATCAGGGCGTCGCGCCCAGCGCCGCCAGGATTGCCGCCGTTTCGGCATCAGGCTCACCATCGAAACGTGCCGGCCGGTATTTCATCTGGAACGCCGCGATAACGTTGCGCGTCTCCGGGTCCAGATGACCATGCTCCGGCACCTTGTAGCCCTGCGCAGCGAGTTGCGTCTGAAACCAGGCTACATCCGGCAATTGCAGTGCATACAGACTGCGCTGTCGGGCCATCACGGCGGCATCCGGCCAGGGCACCAGCCCGGCATCGGCCAGGCGCTTCCAGGGGAACAACGGACCAGGATCAACCTTGCGCTGTGGCGCGATATCGCTGTGGCCGACGACCACGCCGGGCTTGAGTCCGTGGCGGTGCATGATGTCCTTTAGCAGAGCGATGAGGGCATCGATCTGCTCATCCGGGTAGGGATACCAGAGCCGCCCCTGCTCGCCTTCGATATAGCCCCGATTGACCAGTTCGATACCGATAGAGCTGGAGTTGAGCCAGGTCCGCCCCTGCCACTGGCTGTCGCCGGCATGCCAGGCCCGCCGATCCTCATCCACCAGCCGGTAGATGGTCGCCGGTGACTCATCGATCAGATAATGGCTGCTGACGCCATCACCCTTGAGGATATCCAGCGAGCGCGCCAGGTCGCTGGAGGTGTAATGCACCACGATGAACTGCACACGGCTGTCATGCCCCACAGAAGCATGACGCGTATCGATGCGCAGACCGGTGGCGCAGCCCGCCAGCAGCATGGAGAAAGTCAGGGCAATCAGCAGCTTCATCGGTATCAAGCCATTTCGATTCGGTTACGCCCGGCACCTTTCGCCCGGTAGAGCGCGCGGTCGGCACGCTCGAACACCTGTTCTGCGCGCTCCGTCCCGACAAAGGCTGCAAGCCCGCCCGACAGGGTGACCTCGGTGCGCTCACCCTTGAAGTGAAACGGGCAGTTCTGAATGCCTTCACGCAGACTCTCGATCAACCGCTGCCCGGCATCAAGCGGTGTTTCGGGGAGCAGCAGGGCAAATTCCTCACCGCCGAAACGGGCGATAAAATCGGTCTTGCGCAGACGCTTGCGCAGCTCGTTGGCGATAATCTTCAGAACCCGGTCGCCGGCCAGATGACCAAAGCTGTCATTGATGCGCTTGAAGTGATCGACATCCAACACGGCCAGCAGCAGCTGCCCGCCGTAGCGCTGCTGCCGCGCGACTTCCATTTCCAGCCGTTCATCCCAGGCTGCCCGGTTGGGCAAGTCGGTCAGCGGATCGCGCAGCGCCCTGTTGCGCTGCTCCTGAATATGCTGGCGCATACCGGTGGCGGCCTGTTCAAGACTCGCGACTCGTTCGACCAGCGTATTCAGGCGCTCGCCCACCTGCTTTTCATGCTCGCTGCGCTGGCGCTCATAGACATCGACCGTTTCCAGCAGGCCATCCAGCCTCGCCTGCACGGCCCGCTTGAGACTGGGCAGATCACTGGCTTCGAGCATGCTGCTTTGCAGCCCGCCAACCTGCTGGCGCAACTCCTCATCCAGTGACTGCGCGGCTTCCTTGCTGCGGGCATGCCCGTCATGGGTCGCCCCAAGGCTTTCCTGCATGCTGGCCAGACGCTCGTTAAGCAGCTGCAGATAGCTTTCAAACTCACGCTGCCCCTGGTTCGCCACTGCGATCATCAGTTGCGCCAGGTCGTCCAGGACCGGGACCAGCTCGTACCAGTTCAGGCCACGCTGAATGCGCTCGCGCAGCGCCAGAACCTGCGCCTGCTGCGGCTCGCATTGCTGCAGATCGTCGAGCAGGCCGAACAGCATCGACTCCACGCGCTCGGCAATGGCGCTGTAAGCCTGCTCCGGCGTTGCAGGCAGCACATAACCCTCCGCCTCACCGGCAACGGCAGGCAGATCTGCTGCCTGACTTTCCGCTTGCATCGACGCAGGCGGCTCGCCGGAATCGGCATTGGCCTGCAACTCAAAGACCTCACCGTGATCGTGCAGCACCGTCGAGGGCTCAGGATCGGCTGACAGTTCCTCGCTTGCAAGCCGCTCTGCTCCAAGCGACGACGCCGTTGCAGGGGCTACTGCGGCTGTTTCCTGCGCAACCTGCGAATCGGCATCGAGGGGCTCTGCAACGGCTGTATCCATCACCGCCACAGAAGCGGCGACTTCGGCTTCACGCTGACCGAACAACCTGCCGAACAAACCCACCGCGCGCGGGGCGCCCGCCATTTGCACCGTCAACGCCCGATCCTGCAGTTCGCCCAGCTCACCCAGCAGGCCGGGCAGCTCACGCAACTGCGCCGCACGCGTGCGCACCGTGCGTGCGTAGGCTTTCAAGGGCTTGCGTACTTCACTGGGCAACGGCAGCGCCAGCAGCTGCGCAGTCAGACGCTGAAGCCCCTGAGCCAGGCGTTCGATACGCGCCTGCTTGTTACGCTCGGTATCCAGCACGGCACGCTCGAGTCGCGGCACAAGCGACGCCAGGCCATGATCCAGGTCATCGTCGCGCAGCACCTCGCGCAGGTCGCGCATGCATTGTTCAATCACGGGGTCTGCACCCTCGACCGCAAAACTGCTGCGCACCAGGCTGCGCCGCAACAGATCGAGACGGATATTCCAGCGGGCTTCGAGCTGCTCCTGCTGCTCCAGCGAAGCCAGATATTTTTCCTTCCAGCGTGAAGCTTCGTCGTTCATTTGATCCCATCCACCGGGATTGGCCAGGCATTGCCGTGCAGCGCATCAGGCAGGCGGATCTCCACCGCTACCGGCAGGTGATCGGAGGTCGCCTGCGCCAGCACATCGACACGTTCGAGGGTCAGGCTGGGGCTCAGCAGGATATGGTCCAGGCAGCGCTGCGGTCGCCAGCTGGGGAAGGTCGCCGCGATCTGCGGTGCCTGCAAGCCCAGATCGCGCAATGGCGAGTTCTCCAGCAGATCGCTGGCATGGGTGTTCATGTCGCCCATCAGCACCTGATGGCGATAGCCGCCGATCAACTCGCGGATATAGGCCAGCTGGCGTGTGCGGGCGCCGCCGCCCAGCGCCAGGTGCATGACCACCACGACCAGAGCATCCTCGCCCTCACCGAACTTGAGCAGAATCGCACCACGCCCGGACGGCCCTGGCAGAGGATGATCCTCAAGCCCCTGCGGCTCCAGACGACTGAGCACACCGTTGCTGTGCTGGGCAAAGCGACCAAGGTTACGGTTGAGCTGCTGATACCAGTAAGGAAAGGCCCCGAGCTGGGCCAGATGCTCGACCTGATTGACATAACCGGAGCGCAGGCTGCCGCCATCCGCCTCCTGCAGGGCGACCAGATCGTAATTGCCGAGCAATTCGCCAATACGTTGCAGGTTGCTGGCGCGCCCGGCATGCGGCAGCAAATGCTGCCAACTGCGAGTCAGGTAGTGGTGATAACGCTCGGTACTGATCCCCACCTGAATATTGAAACTGAGCAGACGCAGACGGCCATCGCAGGGCAACCCGCTGGCATCGAGACAGTGCGGGTTGACCCTGGCCTGACCTGGGCCGGCCAGGCGCGGTGAACTCCAGCGACGCAACATGCTGCGCTTACCGGGCTGCGCGTTCTTTTTCGATCAGGAAGTCGGCGACATCCAGCGTACGCTGCGGACCGCCAGCTGAGCCGAGGTCGAAACGATACTTGCCATTGACCACCAGCACCGGCACGCCAGTGATCTGGTAGGCCATGCCGAGTTTCTTGGCCTGCTCTGCGCGACCTTTCACACCGAAGGAATTGAAGGCCTTGAGGAAGGCATCGCGATCAACGCCCTTGTCGGCCAGCAGATCCGCCATCTTTTCCGGGGTATCGAGCTTGTTGCCTTCATTGTGGTAGGCGCTGAACACGGCATCGTGCACGCTCTGCTCGACGTTCATCGATTCAAGGGCCAGGAACAGCTGGCCGTGCAGATTCCAGATACCGCCGAACATGGCGGGAACCCGCTTGAAAGCCACATCCTCGGGCAACTGCTCGACCCAGGGATTGATCACCGGCTCGAACTGGTAGCAATGCGGGCAGCCATACCAGAACAGCTCCACGACTTCGATCTTGCCGGGCTCGGCCACCGGTACCGGCGCCGACAACTCGACATACTCCTTGCCCGCACGAAACTCTTCGGCATGGGCAGAAAGGCCGAACAGGCTGGCGGCGGCGATGATGGCGCTGAGCATGAATGTGCGCATGATGACTCCTTTGGCTATGAACGACTGGACGATAGCGCGACAGGCTGCCTCAAAGAGCCCCTGCTAGCCAGCGCCTTGTAGCGTCTTTTCAATCTCTTGACGCTCATTGTAGACACCCAGAATGCAAAAAAGGGCGTTCGGCCAAAGCCAGAACGCCCTCCTTCACCGACAGGATCGCAAGCGCTGTCAGTGCAGACCCTGGATATAGCTGGACAGGGCTTCGATATCCTTGTTGCTGAGCTTGGCGGCAATGCCGCGCATGATCATGGTGTCGCCGTCATTGGTGCGATTGCCTTCGCGGAAATCCACCAGTTGCTTGGCGGTATAGGCCGCATGCTGACCGCCCAGTTGCGGGAAGGCGGCCAGATCGTTGCCAGCGCCGTTCGGTGCATGGCAGCCCGTACAGGCCGGCATGCCCAGATCCAGCTTGCCGCCACGGAAGAGCCTTTCACCTGCTTCGACCAAAGCCGGATCGGCCATGCCGACGGTGACTTTCTGGCTGGCGTAGAAGGCGGCGATATCTTCAAGGTCCTGATCGCTGTACGGATCAAGCATGGCGGTCATTTCCAGGACCTTGCGACCAACACCTTCAGGGGCACCGGGCGTGCTGCCGACCTTGATGTCCTTCAGCTGCTTGAGCAGATAAGCCTCGCCCTGACCGGCAAGCTTCGGAAAATTGGGTGCCGGGCTATTGCCATCAGCCCCGTGGCAGGCGCCGCAAACGGCAACTTTGCTCTGACCGGCTTCGGCGTCGCCAGCCGCATGGGCCATACCGGTGATGCCAAGGGTCAACAGCAGACTCACGAGTACTTTGTTCATCAGCTCATCCAACTACGGCTAAGGGTTTAAAGGAAAACTTGTCGGCTACCGGCAGCACAGGCTGCGGCACGCTCGTTATGCTTGCATGGTGCCATTGCGCGAATTCACCCCCTGCCGCCCGTTCCCGCAGAAGCGGAAAAACCGGAGCCAGGGCTTCATTTCAGAGCAAAGCGCGCACAAAATCTGCGGCATTATATACTGGCGACCGTGAAACGGAAATGAACCATTGCCGCATCAAGGCCCGTGTGACGTTTCGTCGCCATGCCAGGATGTTGCAGCCCAGCGCCCCACCGGAACCATCATGCTCCCGAAAAATCCGATCCTCGGCCTCTGCCAGCAAGCCACTTTCATGATCAGCGCTGCCAAGGTTGACCAATGCCCGGCCGATGAGGGACTGGAAGTTGCCTTCGCCGGTCGCTCCAACGCGGGCAAGTCCAGCGCGCTGAATACCCTGACTCACGCCAGCCTGGCTCGCACCTCGAAAACCCCTGGCCGTACCCAGTTGCTGAATTTCTTCCGCCTGGATGACGAGCGTCGCCTGGTCGACCTGCCCGGCTACGGCTATGCGAAGGTACCGATTCCGCTCAAGCAGCACTGGCAGCGCCACCTCGAAGCCTACCTCAGCAGCCGCGAAAGCCTGGCCGGCGTGTTCCTGATGATGGACATTCGCCATCCGCTGACCGAGTTCGACCGGATGATGCTCGACTGGTCAGGCGCCAGCGAAATGCCGCTGCATATTCTGTTGACCAAATCCGACAAGCTGGCCTTCGGCGCGGCAAAGACGGCCCTGCTGACGATCCAGCGCGACATCCGCAAGGACTGGGGCGACGGCGTCAGCGTACAACTGTTCTCCGCACCCAAGCGTCAGGGCGTCGAAGAGGCCCAGCTGAAACTCGCCGAACTGCTGGGAATGCTCGACGACGAGCCTGAAACCGGAAACATAGAAGCGCTTTAGCGAGTCATCTCGGGCAGCCGCGTCGGATTGCGCCTTCGATACCTGGATTACGCCTTCGGCTAATCCAGGCTACGTCCCTGGGGATGCTCGAAGCGGAATAGAGCGTAGGGTGATTACACTCCACCGACCCACCGGGTGGCGACCCACCGGGTGGCGATCCACGGAGTGGCCATCCAGCGGGCAGCGCCACGGTGGATGTAAAAAGCGACATCCACCCAACGCATCAAGCGTGGCTCACGCCCGATAATCCCCGACCGGCGCGCAGGCGCAGAACAGGTTGCGATCACCGAACACATTGTCGACGCGGTTCACCGCCGGCCAGTACTTGTGCGCCAGCGCGTGGGCGCTCGGCGTCACCGCTTCAGCGATGCTGTAGGGGCGATCCCAGCCGGCAATCACGTCAGCCAGGGTGTGCGGCGCATTCACCAGGGGGTTGTTGGCTGCGGGCCAGTCACCGCTCTGCACCCGGGCGATTTCGGCACGGATGCTCAGCATGGCCTCGACGAAGCGATCCAGCTCGGCCTTCGACTCACTTTCGGTAGGCTCGATCATCAGCGTGCCAGGCACCGGGAAGGACATGGTCGGCGCGTGGAAGCCGTAGTCCATCAAGCGCTTGGCCACGTCTTCCTCGCTGATACCGGTCTGCGCCTTGAGCGGGCGCAGATCGATGATGCACTCGTGAGCCACGCGGCCGTTGCGGCCGCTGTAAAGCACCGGATAGGCCTCACCAAGACGCATGGCCAGATAGTTGGCACTGAGGATTGCGACTTCCGTTGCTTCGCGCAGCTGCGGGCCCATCATGGCGATGTACATCCAACTGATCGGCAGAATGCTGGCGCTGCCCCAGGGGGCGGCGCTGATCGCGCCATTGCCTGCATCGGGTCCCTGCAACTCCACCACAGGATGATTGGCCACGAAGGGCGCCAGGTGCGCCTTGACGCCAATCGGCCCCATGCCCGGCCCGCCGCCACCATGGGGAATGCAGAAGGTCTTGTGCAGGTTCATGTGCGAAACATCGGCGCCGATATCGGCCGGTCGCGACAGGCCGACCTGGGCATTGAGGTTGGCCCCGTCCATGTACACCTGGCCGCCCTGGGCGTGGATCGCCGCGCAGATTTCGCGGACATTTTCCTCGTACACGCCGTGGGTCGAGGGATAGGTGATCATCAGGCAGGCAAGCCGGTCGCCCGCCTCGACAGCCTTGCGCTCAAGATCCTGCAGATCGATGTTGCCGCCCCGGTCGCAATCGACGATTACGACCTGCATGCCGACCATTTGCGCCGTCGCCGGGTTGGTGCCGTGCGCCGATGACGGGATCAGACAGATATCGCGCTGCCCCTGTCCGCAGCTCTGGTGATACTTGCGGATGGCGACCAGCCCGGCGTATTCGCCCTGCGCGCCGGAGTTGGGCTGCATGGAAATCGAATCGAACCCGGTAATGATACAGAGCCAGGCCTCCAGCTCTTCGATCATCAGCCTGTAGCCCTGGGCCTGCTCACGCGGAGCAAAGGGGTGCAGGTTGGCGAATTCCGGCCAGGTGATGGGGATCATCTCGCTGGTGGCGTTGAGTTTCATGGTGCAGGAACCGAGCGGAATCATCGCCTGGTTCAGTGCCAGATCCTTGTTCTCCAGCTGCTTGAGGTAGCGCAGCATCTCGGTTTCACTGTGGTGCGTGTTGAATACCGGATGAGTCAGGTACGGACTGCTGCGATGCAATTCAGGCGGGATGCCACTGGCAATTTCGTCGGCATCCAGCGCGGCGACGTCCAGCCCGTGATCGGCGCCGAGGAAAATCGCCAGCAACTGCTCGACGGTCTTCTCGTTGCAGGTTTCATCGAGGCTAACGCCAAGCCTGCCGCGCCCGAGGATGCGTAGATTGATCCGCGCAGCTGCCGCGCTCTCGATGATGGCTGTCTGCGCACCGCCAACCTCAAGGGTGAGGGTGTCGAAGAAATGCCGATTGAGGCGAACCATGCCCTTGCGTTCCAGCCCGGCAGCCAGCAGCGCCGTCAGCCGATGCACGCGCCGGGCGATGCGCCTGAGCCCTTCGGGACCGTGGTAGACCGCATAGCTGCTGGCGATATTGGCCAGCAGCACCTGCGCCGTGCAGATATTGGAATTGGCCTTCTCACGCCGGATATGCTGCTCGCGGGTCTGCAACGCCATGCGTAGCGCGGTATTGCCGCGAACATCACGAGAAACCCCGATAAGCCGGCCCGGCATGGCGCGCCTGAACTCATCGCGCGTCGCGAAAAAGGCCGCATGTGGGCCGCCATAGCCCATGGGCACGCCGAAGCGCTGGGTCGAACCAAGCACCACGTCGGCGCCCAACTCGCCGGGGGGTGTCAGCAGCAGCAGGCTGAGCGGGTCGGCAGCCACGCATGCCAACGCCTGACCGTCATGCAGCTGCGTGATGACTGGTCGCAGGTCGCGAATCTCACCGTGACTATCGGGATACTGCAGCAGCGCACCGAACAGCGCCTGCCCCTCGATGGCCTCGACGGGGCCAACCACCAACTCGAAGCCAAAACCCTCAGAGCGGGTCCGCATCACCGAAAGCGTCTGCGGATGACAGTTCTCATCGACGAAGAAGCGATTGCTGGCACTCTTCGATACCCGCCGCGCCAGCGCCATGGCTTCGGCAGCAGCGGTGGCCTCGTCCAGCAGCGAGGCATTGGCCAGGTCGAGGCCGGTCAGGTCCATGGTCAGTTGCTGGAAGTTCAGCAGCGCTTCGAGGCGACCCTGGGAAATCTCTGGCTGATACGGGGTGTAGGCGGTGTACCAGCCGGGGTTTTCCAGCAGGTTACGCAGGATCACCGGCGGGGTGATGGTGCCGTGGTAGCCCATGCCGATCAGGCTGGTCCACAGCTGATTCCGCTCGGCATAGCCACGCAGCCGCGCCAGGGCGTCCTGCTCGTCCAGCGCCGGCGGCAGCGCCAGCTCACCTCGCAGGCGGATCGCCGGCGGCACCGTTTCATCGATCAGCTGCTCACGACTGTCCAGCCCGAGTGCTTCCAGCATGGCCTGCTGCTCATGCGCATCGGGACCGATATGGCGGCACAGAAAGGCATCGGACTGCTGAAGCTCGGAAAGGGATGGCATGGACGGCATGGCAGCTACTCTCGAAAAAAGAAAAAGCCCCGACAGTGCGGGGCTTGGTGATTGAGCAATCAGGCTTCGGCGTCGCAGGACGCCTTGTAGGCTTCTGCCGTGAGCAGCGCCTCCAGTTCCGCCGGGGCATCGGGCTGCAGACGGAAGAACCAGCTGCCGTAGGGCTCGTTGTTAACCTGCTCGGGAGAGTCGGCGAGCTGCTCATTGACGGCGATGACCACACCGGAGACAGGCGCGTAGATATCCGAGGCGGCCTTGACTGACTCCACCACGCCGGCCTGCTGACCGGCCTTGAGTTGCTGACCGACCTCCGGCAGCTCCACATAGACCACGTCGCCCAGCGCTTGCTGGGCATGATCGGATATGCCCACACTGACGCTGCCATCGGCCTCCTGGCGGGCCCATTCATGGCTGGCGGCGTAACGCAGATCGCTGGGTAGGTCGCTCATTCATCTGTCCTCATGGCTGTCGGTGCGGGTCGCGCACAGCTTTGGCGCGAAGCAGTAGGTCGAATTTATACCAGTACTCTGCCGTGGCGCACGAAGGTCGGCTGTACAACGCGCACGGGGTACCATTTGTTGCGAATCTCCACCTCGGCACGTTCAGCGGTATTGGCCGGTACGCGGGCCAGGGCAATGGACTTGCCCAGCGTAGGGGAAAAGCTGCCGCTGGTGATTTCACCCTCGCCGATGCCGCTAACCCGCACCACCTGATGCGCCCTGAGCACGCCGCGCTCTTCGAGCACCAGGCCGACCAGCCGAGGCTGCTCGTTGTGCTCGCGCTGCGCCTGCAGAGCGGCGCGACCGATGAATTCGCGCTCGACCGGCTCCCAGGCGACGGACCAGCCCATGTTTGCCGCCAGCGGTGAAATCTCTTCGTTCATGTCCTGACCGTAAAGATTCAGCCCAGCCTCCAGACGCAAGGTGTCGCGGGCGCCGAGGCCGATCGGGGCAATGCCTGCACCGACCAGTTCACTGAAGAAATCCGCTGCCTCCTCGGCCGGCAGGATAACTTCCAGGCCGTCTTCGCCCGTGTAGCCGGTACGCCCGATAAACCAGTCGCCTGCTGTCAGGCCGTAGAAAGGCTTGAGCTCCTGAATCAGAGCGGCACGGCTTTGGGCGACGATATCCATAACCCGCGCCCGCGCCTGCGGCCCCTGGATGGCAAGCATTGCCAGATCGGCGCGCTCCTTTAGCGTGACATCAAACCCCTCGGCCTGAACCTGCAGCCAGGCCATATCCTTGTCGCGCGTACCGGCGTTGAGCACCAGGCGATAGCCCTGCTCGGTCAGGTAAACGATCAGGTCGTCGATGACTCCGCCTGCTTCGTTGAGCATCGCGCTGTAGAGCGCCTTGCCGACTTCTCTCAGGCGCGCCACGTCATTGGCCAGCAGACGCTGCAGGTAGCACCTGGCCTGGGCGCCGGCCACGTCGACGATGGTCATGTGGGAGACGTCGAATACGCCGCAATCACGCCGTACCTGATGGTGTTCCTCCACCTGCGAACCGTAATGCAGCGGCATGTCCCAGCCGCCGAAATCCACCATTTTCGCGCCGAGCGCCAAATGCTGATCATAAAGGGGAGTGCGCTGACCCATGGGTTTCTCCTTCCGGGCAGGCCGCCGAAGCGGCAGAGGTAAAGCCTATAGAAAGCCGTCCAGCCAAAGACATGCGACTTTTGAATGGCGCGCATTGTAGCCCCAAGGTTGTGACAGGTCACGGCGCATGCGACAGCCGCCTTTCACCCTTTGGCCGAGCGCCGGATCAGCAGGATGACCGGCAGCAGGCCGACCAGTACCAGCGTCAGTGCCGGCAGCGCAGCGCGCGCCCATTCGCCTTCGCTGGTCATCTCGAAAATGCGCACTGCCAGGGTGTCCCAGCCGAAGGGTCGCATCAGCAGCGTGGCCGGCATTTCCTTGAGCACATCGACGAACACCAGCAGCGCGGCGCTCAGGGTGCCCGGCAACAGCAGCGGCAGGTAGACCCGAAAGAACAGTGCAGGGCCTCCGACCCCCAGACTGCGCGACGCCTGCGGCAGCGATGGGCGGATGCGTGCCAGGGCATTCTCCAGCGGACCGAACGCCACTGCCATGAAGCGAATCAGATAGGCCAGCAGCAAGGCACCAAGACTGCCAAGCAGGAGGGGTTTGCCAGCACCGCCAAGCCAGGCTGAAAGGGGAATGATCAACTCGCGGTCCAGATAGCTGAAAGCGAGCATGATCGACACTGCCAACACCGATCCGGGCAACGCGTAGCCGAGATTCGCCAGCCCCACAGCCGCCCTGATCGAGCGCACCGGGGCCTGACGCCGCGAAAAGGCCAGCAGCAAGGCCACCGCGACCGTGATCAGCGCCGCCAGTCCACCCAGGTAAAGCGTATGCAGGATCAGCCCGGCGTAGCGCTCATCCAGATCGAAGCGTCCGCGCTGCCAGAGCCAGGCCAGCAACTGCAGCATCGGGATAACGAAGGCACAGAGAAACACCAGCCCACACCAGCAACTGGCTGCAAATGCCTTGAAGCCGCGCAAGTGGTAAAGCGCTGCGGAGCGCGCCCGGTCATTGGCCGGCCTGGCCACGCCACGGGCACGACGCTCGCCGTACAGCACCAGCATCACCGCGAGTAGCAGCAGGCTGGCCAGCTGGGTGGCGCTGGTGAGACTGAAAAAGCCGTACCAGGTCTTGTAGATGGCGGTGGTAAAGGTATCGAAATTGAATACCGAAACCGCGCCGAAATCGGCCAGGGTTTCCATCAGGGCCAGCGCCAGTCCGGCCCCGATCGCAGGTCGCGCCATCGGCAGCGCCACGCTCCAGAAGGCCTTCCAGGGCGACTGCCCGAGCACCCGCGCAGCCTCCATCAACCCCTTTCCCTGAGCAATGAACGCCGAGCGCGCCAGCAGGTAGACATAGGGATAGAAGACCAGCACCAGCACGATGATCACCCCGCCGGTGGAGCGCACACGGGAGAAGCGCACCCCGCTGCCGAACCACTCGCGCGCCAGGGTCTGCACCGGCCCGGCGAAGTCCAGCAGACCGATAAAGACGAATGCCAGCACATAGGCGGGAATCGCGAAGGGCAGCATCAACGCCCAGTCCAGCCAGCGCCGGCCAGGAAATTCGCAGAGCGCCGTCAACCAGGCGAGGCTCACGCCCAGCAGCACCACACCCATCCCGACGCCCAGCACCAGCGTCAGGGTGTTGCCCAGCAGGCGCGGAATCTGGGTATCCCAGAGGTGCGACCATATCTCGGTATCGATGTCGCCCCAACTGAACAGCAGAACACTCAGCGGCAGCAATACCAGCGCAGCGACTGTGAATGTCAGGGGATACCAGCGGCGCTCGACGGGATGGGACACGCAAGCCTCGGAAGCAGAAATGAAAACGCCCCCGGCCAGGCGGGGGCGTTGAGTATAACCGGAGCGGGAAGCTATCGACCTCTGGCTTCAAGCTTCAAGCGGCACTTACCTCCAGCCCGCCCGATCCATCAGCTTGATGGCTTCAGCCTGGCGCTTACCAGCAACTTCAACAGGGATAGTGTCAGCCTTGAACTCGCCCCACTCGGCCACTTCAGCCGAAGGCTTGACGCTCGAATTGGCCGGGAACTCCATGTTGATGTCGGCAAAGAGGTTCTGCGCCTCGGTAGAGGTCATCCACTCGACCAGCTTGCGGGCAGCGTCGGGATTGGGCGCATGTTTGGTCAGGCCGATCCCGGACAGGTTGACGTGTACGCCACGGTCGCCCTGGTTCGGCCAGAACAGCTTGGCTTTCAGGTCCGGCTTCTGCTTGTGCAGACGGCCGAAATAGTAGGTGTTGACGATGCCCACATCACACTGGCCGGCATCGACGGCCTGCACCAGGGCAGTGTCATCGGCGAAAACGTCGGTGGCCAGATTGCCCACCCAACCCTTGATGATTGCCTCGGTCTTCTCTGCACCATGGGTTTCGATCATGGTGGCGGTCAGCGACTGGTTGTAGACCTTTTTGCTGGTACGCAGGCACAGACGGCCATCCCAGCGCTCGTCCGCCAGCGCTTCATAGGTGCTCAGCTCACCCTCTTTGACTCGCTCAGGGGAGTAGACGATGGTCCGGGCACGCAGCGACAGGCCGGTCCAGGCATCACTGGAGGAGCGGTACTGCGCGGGAATGTTGTCCTTGACCTGCTGGGAATTCATCGGCTGAAGGATGCCCATCTGCTCGGCCTGCCAGAGGTTGCCGCCATCGACGGTCAACAGCAGGTCGGCCGGCGTGTTGGCGCCTTCGGCCTTGATGCGCGCCATCAGCGGCGCTTCCTTGTCGGTGATGAACTTGATGTTCACGCCAGTCTTGGCGGTGTAGGCATCGAATACGGGCTTGATCAACTCATCGATGCGTGATGAGTAAACCACTACCTCATCGGCAGCCTGTACGGCGCCGGACAGCGCGGTGAGCGCCAGAGCGGCGAGTAAACCTTTGCGTGCCTGCATGGATCAGCCCCTTGATGACTTGAGAAAAGAGGCTAAATAGTAGTGAATGTCATTTAGTTTCTCAACACGAGAAATTGCGCCAAAGCAAGTCAACGCAAGTTTTCGCTCACGGCCTTGCCAGCTCAGGCAGGTCGCCGGTCAACCCCAGCGCCTGCCGCACGAACAGGGCTTTGGCCTGTGGCAGGGCCTCAACACCTTTCAGTCCGGTGTTGCGTAGCCAGCGCAATGGCAGGTTATCGGCCTGGAACAGCCGCTCAAAACTTTCCATTGCCGCCATCATCGCCAGGTTGTGCGGCATGCGCCGACGCTCGAAACGAGCCAGCACCCGCAAATCACCGGGCGGCATGCCACGCTTGAGCGCCGCGAGCAGCACCTCGGCCAGCACCGCCGCGTCCAGCAAGCCCAGGTTGACACCCTGACCGGCCAATGGATGGATGGTATGGGCGGCATCGCCGATCAGCGCCAGGCCGGACTGTACATAGCGTTTGGCATGACGCTGGCGCAGCGGGATACACAGGCGCGGATCGACCTCCAGCACCTTGCCCAGGCGATGCTCGAAGGCACGCCCGAGGGCCTGGCGAAAATCCTCATCGTCCTGCGCCATCAGCCGCTTTGCCTCAGCCTCGGTAGCCGACCAGACGATGGAGCACCAGTGCTCATCGTCGTCACGCTGCAAAGGCAGAAACGCCAGCGGACCGTCATCCGTGAAGCGCTGCCAGGCCGTACGCTGGTGCGGCTCGGCGCAGCGCACACTGGTGACGATGGCATGGTGCAGGTAGTCCCATTCCCGCGTCTCGCAGCCCGCCAGGCGCCGTACTGCCGAATTCGCGCCATCGGCAGCAACCAGCAGGCCGCTGTGCAGTTGCTGGCCGTCAGCAAGGGTAAGGTGCCAACCGGCTTCATCCTGGCGCAGCCGTTCCAGACGCGCCCCGGCAATCAGCTCCACCGAGCCGCGGGCCTTGAGTGCCTCCAGCAGCGCATCCTGCACCACGCGGTTCTCGACGATATGGCCAAGCATCTCGGCATGTACCGAGGCGGCAGAAAAGTGAATCTGTCCGGTGCCGGAGCCGTCCCACACGCGCATGTCGCTGTAAGGGCTGGCGCGACGCCGGACGATGCCCGGCCAGGCGCCGAGGCGTTCGAGAATCCGCTGGCTCGCCGCCGACAGCGCGCTGACACGCGGCTCGAACGGATCAGACGCCGCAAAGGTCTGCGGTTCAAGCGGCCCGGCATCGATCAGGCGGATATTCAGCCCGCACTCCTGCAGCGCCAGTGCCAGCGTGCTGCCAACCATCCCGGCGCCCACAATGATGAGGTCCGCTTGCATCAATTCTCTCCTGCGAGTGTTCAACGGTCTGCGGCTCGAAAAAATTGCGTCATGCCCAGCGAATTCAGCCTTCGCGCACACCCAGCCCCATGGCCTGGCGTGCAAACCAGTCCTTGACCGGTGGCAGCAGGTCCAGCGCCAGCAGACCGAGGTTGCGTCCGGTCGTGATCAGGGAGCCAGAGTCACCGAACAGACGCGTCAGCCGATCGGAAAAGCCCACAGTCAGGTGCTGATCCAGACGCTGGCGGCGCTGGTAATCCTGCAACACGCGCAGATCGCCCGGCGCAGCGCTGCTGTTCAGCAAGGTAGTGGCCAGCACCTCGGCATCGCGCAATGACAGGTTGTAGCCCTGCCCGGCAATCGGATGCAGGCTGTGCGCGGCATTGCCCAACACCACCAGACCGGAGCGCACCTGCTCCGTCGCTTCGACCAACGACAGCGGGTACAGGTGTCGAGCGCCGACCTGCTGGAAGCCGCCCAGGCGATAGCCGAAGGCCTGCTGCAACTCGTCGAGAAACTGCGCTTCGTTCAGCGCCACCAGTCGCGCGGCATCCGCTTCCGAGCGGCTCCAGACCAGTGCACAGCGGTTGTCGCGTACCGGCAGCAGGGCCATGGGGCCATCATCGGTGAAACGCTCGAATGCCTGGCCCCCATGAGATTTGCCCGGGGTCACGTTGGCAATCAACGCAGTCTGCCCATAAGGCGTGCGCCTGACCTCGATGCCGAGCTGTTCGCGCAGCGCAGAGCGACCGCCGTCGGCCAGCACCGCCAGATCGCAATCGAACTGCCGGCCATCGGTCAGCGTCAGTACCCAGCCATCAGGCGTTGCCTGCATGCGCTCGACCTCGGCAGGGCAATGGCGCTGCACCACGTCGTCATCCAGCGCCTGCCACAGGCAATGACCGATCCAGGCGTTTTCCACCACATAGCCCAGCGCCGGCACCTGCTGGGTCTGCGCATCGAGCCGGGTGGCGCCGGCGCGACCCCGGTCGGAAACCTGGATATGAGTGATGGGCTCTGCACGCTCGGCAATCCGCTGCCAGACCCCCAGCCGCTGATAGATCAGCCGCGTGCCGTAGGACAGTGCCGTGGAGCGCGCATCATAACTGGGCTGATATTCGCTGCCCGGCTCGAAGGGCTCAATCAGCAGGATCGTCCAACCGCGCTGCCTGGCGCCCTGCTGCAAAGCCAGCGCAAGACTGGCGCCGACCAGCCCGCCGCCGATGATCGCCAGTACGCTCATGCCTCAGGCCTCCTCACAGGCGACAGCCATCAACGCCTCGATCTCGGCGACGCGCTTGGGCACGCCGCCGGTGAGAATCTCGCAGCCGGTTTTGCTCACCACCACATCGTCCTCAATGCGCACACCGATGCCGCGCCATTTCTTGGCCACCAGCAGGTTGTCCGCCGCAATATAAATGCCCGGCTCGACGGTCATTGCCATCCCCGGCTCGAGCACGCGCCATTCACCACCGACCTTGTAGTCACCGACGTCATGCACATCCAGGCCGAGCCAGTGGCCGGCACGGTGCATATAGAAGGGCTTGTAGGCTTCGCTGGCGATCAGCTCATCCACCTCGCCCTGCAACAGGCCCAGCTCCACCAGCCCGGCGGTGATGACCCGCACCGTGGCCTCGTGTGCCTCGTTCCAGTGTTTGCCGGGCGCAATGTGCCTGAAGGCTTCCTCGTTGGCCGCCAGCACCAGCTCGTAGATGGCTTTCTGCTCGGGAGAAAACTTGCCACTGACCGGGAAGGTGCGGGTGATATCGCTGGCGTAGCAGTCAATCTCGCAGCCGGCATCGATCAAAACCAGATCACCGTCCTTGAGCGGCGCATCGTTCTCGCGGTAATGCAGGATGCAGGCGTTGCGACCCGCCGCGACGATGGAACCATAGGCAGGCATCTTCGCCCCGCCCTTGCGGAATTCGTAATCCAGCTCGGCTTCCAGGTGGTACTCGTACAGCCCGGCTCGACTGGCCTGCATGGCGCGGATGTGCGCGCGTGCGGAAATATCCGCCGCATGCTTCATCACCTTCACCTCGTTGGCCGACTTGTACAGACGCAGGTCATGCAACAGATGGTCGAGGGCAACGAATTCGCTCGGGGGCTGCGCACCCTGGCGCGCCTTGGAACGGATAGTCTTGATCCATTCCATCAGCCGGTGGTCGAAGGCCTCATTGGTGCCGATGGCATAGTAGACACGCGAGCGCCCCTCGATCAGGCCGGGGAGGATGTCGTCGATATCGCTGATAGGGAAAGCGTCGTCCGCGCCATATTCGCTGATGGCGCCGTCCTGGCCGGCACGCAACCCGTCCCACAGCTCACGCTCGGGATCACGCTCGCGGCAGAACAGCACGTATTCTCCGTACTCGCGCCCCGGTATCAGGGCAATCACCGCCTCCGGCTCAGGGAAACCGGAGAGATACTGGAAATCACTGTCCTGCCGGTAGACATGCTCGACGTCGCGATTGCGGATATACATCGGCGCCGCCGGCAGGATGGCGATGCTGTTGGGTTCCATCTGCGCCATCAACGCCTTGCGACGGCGGGCATAGTCCGATTTCGGGATGCGGGTCATGGGCGGGAGGTTTTCCTCAATGCAGGGAAGGCTTGGCCGTCGGCGCCAGCGGCTTGGCACACTCGGTGAACAGCAGCAGCGGCGCAACGCGCAGATACTCCATCACTTCCATGTAGTCGCTTTCGCCATCTTCGGACTCTTCCAGGGCGCCTTGCACCTGGGCGATGGCCACCATGTCCTGCAGCACTTCCATGGCCTCGCTACTCAGGGCGCGATCACCGGCGATCAACCCGAAGCCGGCAAGGAAGCTCTGGCACCATTGCCCCAGCGCCAGCGCACGCTCGGCCAGCGGAGCCTCGTCCGAAGGCAATAGCAGCACGATGGCAATATCGTCGCCTGCCAGCTCACCCTTGACCATTTCCTGAAGGCCGATCAGTGCCTGACGCACCGCTTCCTCGGGTTCGCCCCCCAGCAACTCGCCGGCATCGAGCAGCCAGGTATCGATATCGAAGCCGGCTCCGGCGCAACTACGGCCCAGCAACAGGCCGTGCAGTTCGGCAGGGGTAACGGTCAGTGGTGTGTTGGCCAGCAATGTGGCGAATGCAGCATACGGCGAATTCTGAATGGGCATTGGCAGCTAGGCGCACGAGGGCGCTAATGTCTAGAATGAAGGCCTCGTATCCTAGCACCGGCGAACGAGCCAAGACCATCGAAGCGAGACTTGCCGGCACTCGCCTCAATCATCGGGAATTCCATGGAAGACGCCGACCTGCAACTGCTGAGCACGCGACTAGAGCAGCTGATCCAGCGCATCGAGCAGTTGAAAGTACAGAATCGCCTGCTTCAGCACAGCGAACAGGCGTGGCGTGAGGAGCGTGCCCAGCTGATTGAAAAGAACGAAATGGCCCGCGTGAAGGTCGAATCCATGATTTCGCGCCTGAAAGCTCTGGAGCAGGACTCATGAACCAGTCGAACACCGTTACCGTGCATATCCTGGACAAGGAATACTGCATCGCTTGTCCCACCGAAGAGCGCAGCAACCTGGAAGGTGCCGCGAGCTATCTGGACCGCAAGATGCGCGAGATTCGCAGCAGCGGGAAAGTGATCGGTGCTGACCGTATTGCGGTCATGGCGGCGCTGAACATTACCCATGAACTGCTGCACAAGCATGACCGCCTGGACGCCGAGGCCAACAGTGCGCGTGAACACGTGCGTACCCTGCTCGAACGCGTCGATAGCGCTCTGGCCGACCCGAATACCTCCGGCAACTGATGAACGGTTCACGGATTGCGTTATAATCCCCGCACCTCCCTGGCATGTTCGCCAGTCGGCGATGACCCTCTCCCGATAAGCAACATCATGGAGGCTACATGTGGTGCTGGTGTGCATGTCCGCCTGACGGAAAGCCTTAAAGTGCCCTGTAGTCGCCACCTTGAACTCTCGGGTTCAAGGGCCTACGCGGGCAGCGGCATGCTGGGGAGTCTTTTTCCATGATCATCGCAGAAGGCCTTTCGCGCCCTGCGCTGCGCCGCTTGCTGCGACATGAGCGCCGCAACCTTTCCCCCACCCAGCAACGTCTCGCCGCACGGCGACTCCATCGTCAGCTGGCACAACATCCCCTGTTCCGCCGCGCACGACATATCGCTCTCTATCTGCCCAACGATGGCGAAATCGATCCTCGACCGCTGCTGCGTGCCGCACAGAAAATGGGCAAGGCTATCTACCTACCGGTCCTCAACGCCTGGCCGCGAACCCGCATGGTGTTTCAGCGCATTCTGCCGGGCGAACGCCTGAAGCCCAACCGCTTCGGTATCGCCGAGCCGGAATTCTGCCCGGCGCGCCAACGGCCCGCCTGGACGCTGGACCTGCTGCTGATGCCACTGGTGGGGTTCGACGAGCACGGCGGGCGCCTGGGCATGGGCGGCGGCTTCTATGATCGCTGCCTGGCGTATCGCTCATGGCGCAAAAAAAGTCACAAACCGACGCTTCTTGGACTTGCCCATGAATGTCAGAAGGTCGATCGCCTGCCATTGGCAAGCTGGGATATTGATTTGCAGGCGGCAGTAACAGACAGATGCTGGCATGTGAAACGGGACAAGACGTCCGGAGAAGCATGACTGGCCGCATCCGTGCGGCCTGACCGATCAGCGCTGGAGTTGTTGCGAATGGCTGAGCGGGATCATGGGCGCCGTATCATCCGAGCGCTCCCATAGCCCCTGGGTATAGCCCGTGGTGACTACGCCCAAACCAAAAATCAGCACCAGGACCCAAACAATATCAGGCTTGCGTTTCATAACAGTTTCGCCTCCCCCTGCCAGGCGAATAGTTTTGCCAAGCCGTATCATTTTAATTTTCAGGCTCGACAACACCAACCTCAAGCGCGGCATTCTCCGCTATGCCTCCATGCAGTGCAAACACGCATCGGAACCGATTGTCGGGGAATTTGCGTTCGAGAACCCTTTGAAGCGAATCACTGAGAGCAAATAACATGCCGTACTGGCTGATGAAGTCTGAACCCGACGATTTCTCCATTCGAGATCTCGAACAACTCGGCCTTGCACGCTGGGATGGCGTGCGCAATTACCAGGCCCGCAATTACCTGCGGGCAATGAATGAAGGCGACCGGTTTTTCTTCTATCACTCCAGTTGCGCAACGCCAGGTATTGCAGGCATCGGCAGCATCGTTCGCGCCGCCTACCCGGACCCTACCGCCGTCGATCCCGAAAGCCCCTACTTCGCCGCCAAAGCCACGGAGACGAACAATCCCTGGAGCGCGGTGGACGTCAGCTTCCTCGAGATTATCCAGCCGGTCCTGACACTATCCCGACTCAAGGCCGAACCGGCGCTTGCACAGATGCCCTTGGTGCACAAAGGCAGCCGGCTCTCCGTGATGCCCGTCAGCGAGGCGCAATGGCAGGCCATTCTGGCCATGCGCTGAGCAGCAATCAGCGCTGCTTATTGAATGATCAGGTTGTTGAACAACAGGTCATCCACCAGAGGCTTGCCCTCTTCCTGAGTAAGCACAGCCTGCACCTGCTCAAGGGCTTCCTTGCGCAGAGCCTCTTTGGCCTCGACACTTCCCAGACTGGCATCGGTCTGCTGGGAAAACAGCATCACCAGCTGATTGCGGATCAACGGCTCATGGTGCTTGACCCTGGCTTCGGCCTCGCTGGTGCCGATGCGCAAGGCAACATCCGCCTTGTAATACTTCAATTTCCCATCCGCGCCGTAGTTACCCACCAACGCAGGCACCAGGGTGTAGTAGATGGCTTTGGTCGCCGCCGTATCGGTTGCGGATTTTTCGGCCAGGGCCGGCGCAGCCAGACCAAGAGCCAGACAGAAAGCAAGAATGCGCGTCACGAGACAACTCCAGGGAAAACGGGCACCAGCATAACCACTACCAGGCGCAGACCCAAGTCCGGCCTGTTATGTATCACCATCACGCCAGGCCATGCTCATTGCACCTGCAGGTCAGCCTTCTAGACTGCTCGGAACAATGCCCCCAAAACAAAAAGGAAGCCTGATGAAAGCCGTTCTCTGCAAAGCCTTTGGTCCAGCCGAAAACCTCGCCGTTGAAGAAATCGATGGCCCTACGATCAAAAAAGGTGAGGTACTGCTCGACGTGCATGCAGCCGGGGTCAACTTTCCGGACACACTCATCATCGAAGGCAAATATCAGTTCAAGCCCCCCTTTCCCTTTTCACCGGGTGGCGAGGCAGCAGGCGTGGTGGCCGCAGTGGGCGAAAGCATCACCCATCTGAAGGCCGGCGACCGGGTTATGGCGCTCACTGGCTGGGGCAGCTTTGCCGAACAGGTCGCAGTGCCTGGCCAGAATGCATTGCCCATGCCTGCCAACATGGATTTCACCACCGCTGCAGCCTTCGGCATGACCTACGGCACCTCGATGCACGCACTGACGCAGCGCGCCAACCTGCAGCCCGGCGAAACCCTGCTGGTACTCGGCGCCTCAGGTGGTGTCGGGCTGGCAGCAGTGGAGATCGGCAAGGCCATGGGCGCCCGGGTGATTGCCGCAGCCTCGAGCGCCGAAAAACTGGAGGTGGCCCGTAACGCCGGCGCCGACGAACTCATCAACTACACCGAATCCAGCCTGCGGGAACGCCTCAAAGAGCTCACCAATGGTCAGGGCGCGGACGTGATCTACGACCCGGTCGGCGGCACACTTTTCGAGGAAGCCTTTCGCAGCATTGCCTGGAACGGTCGCATGCTGGTGGTGGGATTTGCAGCGGGTGGTGACATTCCCACGCTGCCGGCCAACCTGCCCCTGCTCAAGGGAGCCTCGCTGGTAGGCGTATTCTGGGGCGCATTCGCCCAGCGTCAGCCACAGGACAATGCCGCCAACTTCAGGCAACTGTTTGCCTGGTACGCCGAGGGCAAACTCAAGCCCCTGGTCTCACAAACCTTTGCACTCGAACAGGCCGGGCAGGCAATCCATACGCTCGGACAGCGCAAGGCCGTGGGCAAACTGGTGGTGAAGGTGCGCTAGCGAAAAGCGAGGTGGATCAGGCCTGCCGATCCACCCGCGGGGAAGAGTGGATGCAGAAAGCTATATTCCACCCTCCCCGCCGTGCTTATCAGTGAGCAGTAGCCGGAGCTGCGCCACCAGCGGCCTGCTGGATACGCTGCAGTTCCTGGGCGTAAAGCGCATCGAAGTTCACTGGCGCCAGCATCAGAGCCGGGAAAGAGCCTCGCGTGACCAGACTATCCAGCGCTTCGCGCGCGTAAGGGAACAGGATATTCGGGCAGAAGGCCCCCAGCGTGTGGCTCATGGCCTGAGGCTCAAGACCTTTGATCAGGAATATACCGGCCTGCTGGACTTCGGCGATAAAGGCGACTTCTTCACCCGTCTTCACAGTGACCGAGAGGGTCAGCACCACTTCGTGAAAATCACCTTCCAGCGCCTTCTGCCGGGTGTTCAGATCCAGCGCAACGCTGGGATTCCATTCCTGGCGGAAGATCTCGGGACTTTTTGGCGCCTCGAAGGAAAGGTCACGAACGTAGATGCGCTGCAGGGAAAACTGTGCGCCCTGCTCTTCCTGAGCGGCGGCTGCGCCGTTGTTTGCTTGTTCAGTCATGTGAAAGCCTTCTCGCTGTGCATGTTGTATTGGATTCCCCTGCCCGGATGCGGCATCCGGGCAACCCTGTCAGGCCGTTGAAAACCGCCTGCTCTGGCAGATCAGCCCTGAAGCATCGCATCCAGCCGCCCCGCACGCTCCAGGGCGTGCAGCTCATCACAGCCACCGACGTGCCTGTCACCGATCCATATCTGCGGCACCGAAGTGCGCCCGGCCTTGCTCGCCATTTCGGCGCGCAGCGCAGGCTTCCCATCCACGGAAATCTCGCGGAAGGCAACGCCCTTACGCTCCAGCAGGCTCTTGGCCCGCACACAGAAGGGGCACCAGGCGGTGGTATAGATGAGAACTTCAGGCATGTTTACTTGACCACTGGCAGATTCTCGCCGCGCCAGCTGGACATCCCCCCGGACAGCTTGGCGGCAGTAAAGCCTGCCTTCTTCAGCTCACGGCAGACCGTTCCGGCGTGCTGGCCCATGGCATCGACGACAATGATCGTCCTGGCCTTGTGCTTTTCCAGCTCGCTCAATCGGCTGACCAGTTTTTCGTGAGGAATGTTCAATGAATCGACGATATGGCCGGCATCGAACTCCTTCTTGCCACGTACGTCCAACACCACGCCTTCGTCACGATTGACCAGCGCTGTCAATTCTCGGCTGCCCAGACTCTTGCCGCCCTTTTGCGTTTCAGTGATCGCAAGCAGAACGAGCAATGCCAGGAAGATGCTGACAAGTACAAAGTTGTTGGATACAAATTCAATCAGGTTAGCGACCATCTACAAGGTTCCCGGAGGGTAAAATCCCGGCAGTATACACAGCCCCCTTTGCCGGCTGAACCCTGCCAATCGTGTAGAATTGCCGCCCTTATTCGCGCCCTCGTGCAAGGAGCCAGATAAATGCCCGCCGCGCCCAAACCCCTGGTACTGATCATCCTCGATGGCTTCGGACACAGTGACAGCCCCGAATACAACGCCATCCATGCGGCCAGCACACCGATTTACGACCAACTGCGCGCTACCCGCCCGCACGGGTTGATCTCCGGCAGCGGCATGGATGTCGGACTACCTGACGGGCAGATGGGCAACTCGGAAGTCGGCCACATGAACCTCGGCGCGGGCCGCGTGGTGTATCAGGATTTCACCCGTGTGACCAAATCCATCCGTGACGGCGACTTCTTCATCAACCCGGCCATCTGCGCCGCCGCGGACAAGGCCGCAGGCAACGGCAAGGCCGTGCACATTCTCGGCCTGCTCTCGGACGGCGGCGTGCACAGCCATCAGGATCACCTGGTAGCCATGGCCGAACTGGCGGCCAAGCGCGGCGCCGAAAAGATCTACCTGCATGCCTTCCTCGACGGTCGCGACACGCCCCCCAAGAGCGCGCAGAGCTCCATCGAACTGCTGCAAGCCACGTTCACCCGCCTGGGCAAAGGCCGCATCGCCAGCCTGATCGGTCGTTATTTCGCCATGGACCGCGACAACCGCTGGGATCGCGTACAGCAAGCCTATGAACTGATCGTCAACGGCAAGGCCGAATACCAGTCCGATTACGCAGTGGACGGCCTGATCGCCGCCTACGAGCGCGGCGAAAGCGACGAGTTCGTCAGGGCCACCACTATCGGCGAGGCGGTACGCGTGGAAGACGGCGATGCCGTGGTGTTCATGAACTTCCGTGCCGACCGCGCCCGCGAGCTGACCCGCGCCTTCGTCGAACCGGGCTTCAAGGAATTCCAGCCCACGCGCACACCGCAACTGGCCGGCTTCGTCATGCTCACCCAGTACGCCGCGAGTATTCCAGCCCCCGCCGCCTACGCCCCCGAGGCCCTGACCAACGTGCTTGGCGAGTACCTGGCCAACAACGGCAAAACCCAATTGCGCATTGCCGAGACCGAGAAATACGCCCACGTCACCTTCTTTTTTTCCGGCGGTCGCGAAGAGCCATTCGCGGGCGAAGAGCGCATCCTGATTCCCTCGCCACAAGTCGCCACCTATGACCTGCAACCGGAAATGAGCGCCCCCGAAGTCACCGACCGCATTGTCGATGCCATCGAAAACCAGCGCTTCGACGTCATCATCGTCAACTATGCCAACGGTGACATGGTCGGCCACACCGGCGTATTCGAGGCAGCCGTCAAGGCAGTGGAATGCCTGGACAAGTGCGTTGGTCGAATTGTCGAAGCGCTGGACAGGGTCGGCGGCGAGGCGCTGATCACTGCCGATCACGGCAACGTCGAGCAGATGGAAGACGTCATGACCGGCCAGGCGCATACCGCACATACCTGCGAGCCGGTGCCCTTTATCTATGTTGGCAAGCGCAAGGTCAGCATCCGCGAGGGCGCCGTGCTCGCCGACGTCGCACCGACAATGCTGACCCTGCTGGGGCTGCCGGTTCCGGCCGAGATGAGCGGACGCTCGATTGTCGAACTGAAAGGATGAAATTGCAGGGCATTTGAAACCCGCCGCTGCGGTATGCCGTCATGTACGCTCGGCGCGTTGCAACCCGCCCTACAGCTTGTGGCCGTTTTTTTAGGCATACTACGGCGGTCGTTGATCTCTCGGTTACGCCAGCCAATGCCCCGTTTAATTCTCGCCTTCGCGTTTTTCTGCCTGCTCGGCCCTGCCGTGGCGGATGAGCGTGCAGCAGCACGCCAGCAGATAGAAGCCGCCCGCAAGGACGTCGCCGAATTGCAGAAGTTGCTCAAGCAGATCGAGCAGGAAAAGTCTGCCGTGCACAAGCAGCTGCAGACCACCGAAAGCGAAATGGGCACGCTGGAAAAGCAGGTGGACTCGCTGCAGCAGGAAATCGACCGCAGCGAAGCCGAACTGGAGCGTCTCAACGAAGAAAAAACCACCCTCGAAGGCGCCCGCATCGAACAGCAGCGATTGATCGGCATCCAGGCCCGCGCCGCCTATCAGAGTGGTCGCCAGGAATACCTCAAACTGCTGCTCAACCAGCAGAACCCGGAAAAATTCAGCCGCTCCCTGACCTACTACGACTACCTGAGCAAAGCGCGCTTCGAGCAGCTCGAACACTTCAACGAAACCCTGCGACAACTGGCAACCGTTGAAGCCGGTATCGAGCAGCAACAGGCAACTCTGAGCAAGCAGCAGGACGGCCTGAAGCAGCGTCAAGTCCAGCTTGCCGAAGTTCGCAAACAGCGCCAGCAGACCCTGGCCAAACTGGACAGAGACTTGTCCAGCCGCGACAGCAAGCTCAAGGCTCGCCAGCAGGAACAGGCGCAGCTCGAGCGCGTACTCAAGACCATCGAGGAAACCCTGGCGCGCCAGGCCCGCGAGGCCGAGGAGCAGCGCCAGCGCGCCCTGGCCCTCGCGCGCGAAGAACAGATGCGCCAGCAGCCATCAGGCACGGCAGCCTCGACAACCTCAGGCCCGTTCGTTTCCAGTGCCGGCGCGAGCTTCGGCGGCCCTTTTGCCAATGCCAAGGGCAAGCTGCCCTGGCCGGTCGATGGACGTCTGGTCGCCGGCTACGGCACTCCTCGCGGCGGCGACGCTCGAACCAAATGGGACGGCGTCCTGATCGGCGCCGCTATCGGCACCCAGGTACGCGCCGTGCATGGTGGTCGCGTGGTGTTCGCCGACTGGCTGCGCGGCGCCGGACTGCTGGTAATTCTCGACCACGGCAACGGCTATCTGAGCCTGTACGGGCATAATCAGAGCCTGTTGCGCGACGCCGGTGAAATCGTCAAGGCCGGAGATCCCATTGCCACTGTAGGCAACAGTGGCGGGCAGGAAGCCGCTGCACTGTATTTCGCCATTCGTCAGCAGGGTCGCCCTAGCGATCCGGCGCAATGGTGTCGCGCACAAGGCTAGCCAAGTCACCGAATGCGTTCTCACAACCGGAGTTCGACAATGCTTCACCCGCGCCGTTTTGCCCGTCCTTCAACGCTGCTCCTGGCCATATTGCTGGGCATTCATGGCAGCGCCTGGGCTCAGCAGCCACCGGCCGATATGGCGCCTGTGCCTGAGGATCGAGGCGTGTCAGCTACCAAGGCACCGCTGCCACTCGAAGAGCTGCGCACCTTTGCCGAGGTGCTGGACCGGATCAAGGCCGCCTATGTCGAGCCTGTGGATGACAAGACTCTGCTGGAAAATGCCATCAAGGGCATGCTGAGCAATCTCGATCCTCATTCGGCCTACCTCGAACCCGAGGCCTTCGCCGAACTGCAGGAAAGCACCAGCGGCGAATTCGGCGGCCTGGGCATCGAAGTGGGCGTTGAAGACGGCTTTATCAAGGTGGTCTCGCCCATCGATGACACACCGGCATCCAAGGCCGGCATCGAGGCGGGCGACCTGATCGTGAAAATCGACGGCAAACCGACCAAGGGTCTCTCGATGATCGAGGCAGTGGGTATGATGCGTGGCAAGCCCGGCAGCGATATCAACCTGTCGCTGGTTCGCGAGGGCGGCAAACCCTTCGACGTCAAACTGACCCGCGCCATCATCCGCGTCACCAGCGTCAAGAGCCAGTTGCTCGAACCCGGCTATGGCTATCTGCGCGTCACCCAGTTCCAGGTCAACACGGGCACCGAAGTGGGCAAGGCCCTGGCGCGGCTGCGCAAGGAAAACGGCAAGAAACTCAACGGCCTGGTGCTGGACCTGCGCAACAATCCGGGCGGCGTACTGCAGGCTGCCGTGGAAGTCTCCGATCACTTTCTTACCGAAGGCCTGATCGTTTACACCAAGGGCCGCATCGCCAATTCGGAGCTGCGTTTCAACGCCGACCCGGCGGATGCCAGCGAAGGTGTCTCGCTGGTGGTTCTGATCAATGGCGGTAGCGCTTCGGCTTCGGAGATCGTCGCCGGCGCCCTGCAGGATCAGAAACGCGCGGTGGTAATGGGCACCGACAGCTTCGGCAAGGGTTCGGTACAGACCGTCCTGCCGCTGAACAATGACAGTGCGCTCAAGCTCACCACTGCGCTCTACTACACACCAAACGGTCGTTCCATCCAGGCTCAGGGCATCGAGCCGGACATCGAAGTCACCCGCGCCAAACTGACCCGCGAACAGGCCTCCGAAAGCCTTCGCGAAGCTGATCTGACTGGCCACCTGGGCAACGGCAATGGCGGTCCGGACCGCCCCAGCGGCAGCAAGGCAGGCAGCGACTCACCACGCCTGCAGGACGAGGATTACCAGCTCGGTCAGGCGCTCAACCTGCTCAAGGGGCTGAACCTCACACGCGGCAAATAAGGGTGCTTCGCGCATCCTTGTGGCTGCTGGCCAGCCTGTTTCCGCTGCTGTGCCACGCCGGGGCGCCGCTCAATGAGGCGACCGACCAGAAGCCTCGATTGGCACTGATCATCGACGATCTGGGCCAGAACCCTGTGAGAGATGAGCGCGTACTGGCACTTCCAGGCCCGGTCGCCCTCGCCATCCTGCCGGACAGCCGCCATGCCTCTGCGCTTTCACAGCGCGCCCATGTTGCCGGCAAGACCGTCATGCTGCATCTGCCGATGGCGCCCGCAGGCGGCCCCTACGCCTGGCGTCCAGGGCTCCCTCAGAGCGAACTGCAGGACAGGCTCGACAGCGCCCTGAAGGCAGTTCCACACGCCAGCGGGGTGAACAACCATATGGGCAGCCAGATGACCGATCAGGCGCACCCTATGGCTGTGCTCATGGCGACATTGCAGCAGCGTCACCTGTTCTTTCTCGACAGCCGTACCAACCCGCAAACCCTTGCGGCAGCAACCGCTCAGCGCGCCGGGCTGGCGAGCCTGTCACGGGACATCTTTCTCGATGACGACCCCAGCCCGGAGGCCGTCGCCCGGCAGTTCGCCGCCGCGATCGAACTGGCCCGCAGGCAAGGCTCGGTGGTGATCATCGGTCATCCCCACGCCAGCACCCTGGCGCTGCTGGAGCGCGAGCTGCCACGCCTGCAGGACGCAGGTATCGAATGGGTAGACGTCGCCCAGATGATCGCCACGCGCGGCAACCGCGCCATGGTTGCCCATGGTCGTGGAGGTACCTATCAGGCTGTTGAAAAATTGCCCGTGCTGACCATTCACCGGTAGAAACAGCTGCCGCAAGCGGAATGCTGAACGGCCTGGACATGGCAAATAAAAAGCTTCGTGGCTGAAGCCACAGGAACAGCATTGGCCCTGTGCGACTTCAGTCGCGAAGCTCTTGCCGGCTCAGCGCATCACGATGCCGCAACTGGCCATATAGGCCTTGGCTTCCGGCACGGTGTATTCGCCAAAATGGAAGATGCTGGCAGCCAGTACCGCATCGGCCTTGCCTTCCAGGACGCCGTCGGCCAGATGCTGCAGATTGCCGACACCACCGGAGGCAATCACCGGAATGCACAACGCCTCGCTGATGGCGCGGGTGACACCCAGGTCGTAACCACTCTTGACGCCATCCTGATCCATGCTGGTCAGCAGAATCTCGCCGGCGCCGAGTGCTTCCATCTTCTTTGCCCACTCCACTGCATCCAGCCCGGTGGGCTTGCGTCCGCCATGGGTGAAGATTTCCCAGCGCCCCGCTTCGCCAGGAGCGGAAACCTTCTTGGCGTCGATAGCGACGACGATGCACTGTGAGCCGAAGCGCTGCGCGGCCTCACCGACGAACTCGGGGTTGAACACCGCAGTCGTATTGATCGACACCTTGTCGGCGCCGGCATTGAGCAGGTTGCGGATGTCCTGCACGTTGCGCACGCCACCGCCGACAGTCAGCGGAATGAACACCTGACTGGCCATGCGCTCAACGGTGTGCAGGGTGGTGTCGCGGTTGTCGACGCTGGCAGTGATGTCGAGAAAGGTGATCTCGTCTGCACCCTGCTCATCGTAGCGACGGGCGATTTCCACCGGGTCACCGGCGTCGCGGATATTCTCGAACTTGACGCCCTTGACCACGCGACCGTTGTCCACGTCGAGGCAAGGGATGATGCGTTTGGCGAGGGCCATGGCCGATCTCTCTCGTAGGGTGGACAACCGCGCAGCGTTGTCCACCATTTCACCGGATGCACGGTGGACAAGCGAAGCGTTGTCCACCCTACGGCTTATTCGTCTTTGTACTTGAGGTCACAGAGCGCCTGCGCCTCGGCCACGTCGAGCGTGCCTTCGTAGATCGCCCGCCCGGTGATGGCGCCGACGATTCCGCGGGTGTTGGTGTCGAGCAGCTTCTGGATGTCGCCGATGTTGTGGATGCCGCCGGAAGCGATCACGGGAATACGGCTGGCGTTGGCCAGCGCTACCGTCGCTTCGACGTTGCAGCCCTGCATCATCCCGTCCTTGGCGATGTCGGTATAGACGATCGCCGAGACGCCATCGGCCTCGAAGCGGCGCGCCAGATCCACCGCCTGCACGCTGCTCACTTCGGCCCAGCCATCGGTGGCTACGAAACCATCCTTGGCATCCAGGCCGACGATGACCTTGCCCGGGAAGGCCTTGCAGGCTTCGGTGACAAACTCCGGCTGCTTGACCGCCTTGGTGCCGATAATCACGTAGCTGACGCCAGCACGCACGTAATGCTCGATGGTCTCCAGCGAACGGATGCCGCCACCGATCTGGATCGGCAGGTTCGGATAGCGCCTGGCAATCGCGGTGACCACCTCGCCATTGACCGGCTGACCTTCAAAGGCGCCGTTCAGATCGACCAGGTGCAGACGACGGCAACCGCCTTCAACCCACCTGGCAGCCATCGCCACCGGGTCATCGGAGAATACCGTGGCGTCATCCATCAGCCCCTGACGCAGACGCACGCAGGCGCCGTCCTTGAGATCGATCGCGGGAATAATCAGCATGGCTCGAACCTGTTCAAATCGGATATCGGTTAAAGGTCAGCTCTTTTCGAGCGCCCACAAGTCGCTTTCGATGCTTTCAAACCGTTCTTTCAGGTGTGTCTGCACGTCGAAAATCGCCTTGTTGTAATACAGCGGAGCAATCTCACGGGCGAACAGATCGAGCACTTCCTGCGCCTCGAAGGAGCCGAGCTCCAATTCGAAACGATCTTCCAGAAAGCGCTTGATGACCTGCTGGGCAGTCTGTTCCTGAGCGCAATCCAGCGTCAGAACCGGCGCCTTGAGCTTCGCCCGGCTCATTACCAGCGGCCATCCCAGGCGGCAAAATTCTGCAGCAACTGCAGGCCGTGGGTGTGGCTCTTCTCGGGATGGAACTGCACGGCGAAGCGCGAGCCGTCGGCCAGCGCGGCAGCGAAGTCCTTGCCGTAATGGCCACGACCGACCACATGACGCGGATTGCCGGCCTCGATGTAGTAGCTGTGTACGAAGTAGAAGCGACCCATGTCCGGGATACTGTGCCAGAGCGGGTGATCCACAGCCTGCCTGACCTCGTTCCAGCCCATGTGCGGCACCTTGAGGCGCTCGCCGTCTTCCTGCAGATCCTTGCCGAAGAAGCGCACCTGACCGGGGAACAGGCCGATACAGTCGACGCCGTCGTTTTCTTCGCTGTGCTCCATCAGCGCCTGCATGCCGACGCAGATACCGAGGAACGGGCGGTCGACGCTGACTTCACGCACCAGCTCATCGAAGCCCAGGCGGCGAATCTCGGCCATGCAGTCGCGGATCGCGCCGACGCCTGGGAACACCACGCGGTCGGCTTCACGGATGACCTGCGCATCGCTGGTCACCAGCACCTTGCCGGCGCCGACATGCTCAAGCGCCTTGGCAACCGAATGCAGATTGCCCATGCCGTAGTCGATGACGGCAACGGTCTGCATTACAGGCAACCCTTGGTCGAAGGCATCTGCCCGGCCATGCGCTCGTCCAGCGTCAGTGCCATGCGCAGCGCACGACCGAAGGCCTTGAACACCGTCTCGATCTGGTGGTGGGTGTTGGTGCCGCGCAAGGTGTCGATGTGCAGCGTCACCAGCGCGTGGTTGACGAAGCCCTGGAAGAATTCCTGGAACAGGTCGACGTCGAAGCCGCCAACGGTGGCGCGGGTGTACGGCACGTTCATGGTCAGACCGGGACGACCGGAGAAGTCGATCACCACGCGCGACAGAGCTTCGTCCAGCGGCACATAGGCGTGGCCGTAGCGAGTCATGCCCTTCTTGTCACCAATCGCCTTGGCGAAGGCCTGGCCGAGGGTAATGCCGACATCCTCGACAGTGTGGTGATCATCGATATGCAGGTCGCCCTTGCACTCGATGTCCAGGTCGATCAGACCATGACGGGCGATCTGATCGAGCATATGTTCGAGAAAAGGCACGCCTATGGCGAAGCGGGCCTTGCCGGTGCCATCCAGATTGATGGTGGCCTTGACCTGGGTCTCCAGGGTGTTGCGCTCTACGCAAGCCGTACGTTCGGACATCAACAGCTCCGCTGATCGTGCAAAAAAAGATCGGCATTATAGGCCCAAATCCCGCAACTGGGCTATGTGCCCTGCGCCATCGAAAGCGGCCAGCGCCGTGCGATTGAAAGCCGCCAGGGTTATGCTTGCCGCCATCCTCCGAGAACGCCACCAGGTCAGCATGCCCGTATTCGTCGAAACCCTCACCGAACCCAGCCAGCAAGACCTTGTGGATCTGGCCAAGATCTTCGCCGACGCTCCCGCCTGGCTGCTGGCGCCCCACCCGGACGCCGAGGCGCTGATCCAGGCCGCGCTGGCCGATGGCAGCCTGATTGCCGGCCGCTTCAATGACCGCCTGCTTGGCGCGGCCCTGTTGCGGCGCGACTCACAGCGCTGGCAACTGTCACACCTGTGCGTACGCAAAATCACCCGCCGCAGAGGGGTCGGCAAACGCATCATCGACGAGGCCCGGCGTCTGGCAGCCGAAGCGGGACGGGAGCTTTATCTTGCCGCACCACCCGAACAGCTCGAAACCCAGGCCCTGGCAGCGCGCATGCACCTGACCCTGGTGCCGCTCTGAGGGGCTTGCTCCCGCCGTAGCTACTGCCCGCGGCGCTATACTCGTCACCTTTACAGAACACCAACGAAGGACGCGTCCATGAAAGCGATCAGCAAAATCCTGGGCCTGGTAATCCTCGGATTGCTTCTGCTATTCGTCGCACTGGGCTTCGCCCTGACTCACCTGTTCGACCCCAATGACTACAAGGACGAAATCCGCGAGTTGGCCCGCAGCAAGGCCGGCCTCGAACTGGATATCCGTGGCGATATCGGCTGGAGCCTCTTCCCCTGGCTGGGACTGGAGCTGCACGACACCACCCTGGCTAGCGCCAGCACACCACAACAGCCGTTTGCCGATCTGCGCATGCTTGGCCTTTCCGTTCGCGTGCTGCCCCTGTTGAGTCGCGAAGTACAGATGAGCGACATCACGCTCAACGGCCTCAACCTGACCTTGGCGCGCGACGAAAGCGGCAAGGGCAACTGGGAAGGTGTAGGCCAGCCCGCCCAACAGCAGGCACAACCCGAGGCAGAACCGACAGCGCCCGCCACCGAAACAGAAGCACAAACCAGACCCGGCAAGACCAGCCGCCCTCTGCAACTCGATATCGACAGCCTCAGCATCAAGGATGCCCGGGTGTCCTACCACGATGCGCAGAGCGGCCAGCAATACAGCGCCGAAGGCATTGAGCTGACAACCGGCGCCATCCGTGAAGGCGAATCCATCCCGCTCAAGCTCAACGCCTTTTTCGGCAGCAACAAGCCGGTGATGCGTGCCCGCACCGAGTTGCAGGGATCGCTGCGCTTCGACAACACACTGCAGCGCTATCAATTCGAAGACCTGCGCCTGACCGGCGAAGCGTCCGGCGAGCCCCTGCAGGGCAAAACCCTGAGCTTCAGCGCACAGGGGCAACTGCTGGCGGATCTGGCCGCAGACGTGGCCGAATGGAGCAGCCTCAAGTTCACCGCCAACCAACTGCGCGGCCTTGGCGAGCTGAAGGCCAACAACCTGCAGAAGCAGCCAGCGATCAGCGGCACCCTGTCCGTCGCGCCCTTCAACCTGCGTGAGTTTCTCGACAGCGTCGGGCAGCAGCTGCCGGCCATGGCCGACGGCAACGCCCTGAGCAAGGCCGAACTGATCACGCGCCTGAACGCCACGAGCAACAGCCTGAGCCTCGAAGCGCTCACCCTGAAACTGGACGACAGCACCTTCACCGGCCAGCTCGGCATCAGCGACTTCGCCAGACAGGCACTGCGTGTGGACCTCAAGGGGGATCGTCTCGACCTCGACCGCTACCTGGCGCCACCCGCGAAGGACGAGCAGGCCGAGGCTCGCCAGAGCGAAGTAAAAGCCACCGAAACGGTCGCCGTCGGCAGCGGCACCACGCCCCTGCCGGAAAAACCGACCCAGCAGGCCTGGAGCGAAGCTTCCATACTTCCCATCGCGACCCTGCGCACCCTTGATACGCGGATAAATCTCGCCATCGGCAGCCTTACCGCGATGAAGCTGCCACTGGACAACCTCAACCTCAAGGCCCGCACCAGCGGTGGCCTGTTGACGCTGGAAAACTTCAAAAGCGGTCTTTACAACGGTCAAATGGAAGCCACGGCCAGCCTTGATGCGAGGCCGGACATCCCTCTGCTGAGCGCGCAGACACGCATCGCGCATGTGCCTGTCGAGCACTTGCTGCAAAGCCAGGGCGAACAGGTGGTGGTCAAGGGCCTGCTCAACCTGGACAGCGACATCCGCACCCAGGGCAACAGCGAGAAGGCCTGGATCGACAACCTCAACGGCAAGGTCGGCTTTGTCCTCGACAACGGCATCCTTGTCGATGCCAACCTCGAACAACAGCTGTGCCGCGCCATCGCCACGCTCAACCGTAAACCGCTGACCAGCGAGCCACGCAGCAAGGACACGCCGTTTCGCGAACTCAAGGGCAACCTGACCCTGCGCAACGGCGTGGCCAGTAACCCCGACCTCAAGGTCAGCATTCCCGGCCTGACGGTGAACGGCAACGGCGATGTCGACCTGCGCGTACTCGGCATGGACTACCGCATCGGCATCCTTATCGAAGGCGACAAGGGCGCCATGCCTGATCCGGCCTGCGCAGTCAACGAACGCTATGCAGGGGTCGAATGGCCATTGCGCTGCCGTGGCCCGCTGGAGCTGGGCGCCAAGGCCTGCCGCTTCGACAATGACGCTCTGGGCAAAGTCGCCGCCCGGCTGGCCGGCGAAAAACTCAGCGAAAAACTCGAAGAGAAGCTGGGCGACAAGGTCAGCCCGGACCTGAAAGACGCAATCAAGGGCCTGTTCAAGCGATGACTCCGGAGCAGTTCGGCGCGGCGGTCCTCGACTGGTACGACCGCCACGGCCGCAAGGACCTTCCCTGGCAGCAGGGCATCACGCCCTACCGCGTGTGGGTCTCGGAAATCATGCTGCAGCAGACCCAGGTCAGCACCGTGCTCGGCTATTTCGACCGGTTCATGACTGCCCTGCCCAGCGTCGAAGCACTGGCCGCCGCCGCCGAAGATGAAGTGCTGCACCTGTGGACCGGCCTCGGCTACTACAGCCGCGCCCGCAACCTGCACAAGACCGCCAGACTGATCGTCGCCGAGCATGGCGGCGTATTCCCGCAGGACGTGGACAAACTCACCGAGCTGCCCGGTATCGGTCGCTCCACCGCCGGCGCCATCGCCAGCCTCTCCATGGGCCTGCGCGCACCGATCCTCGACGGCAACGTCAAGCGTGTGCTGGCACGTTACGTCGCTCAGGACGGCTATCCGGGCGAGCCGAAAGTCGCCAGACAACTGTGGGAAGTCGCCGAGCGACTCACGCCGCGGCAGCACGTCAATCATTACACCCAGGCAATGATGGATCTCGGCGCCACGCTCTGCACCCGCAGCAAGCCCAGCTGCCTGCTGTGCCCATTGAAGAACGGCTGCCGTGCTCATCTGCTGGGTCGCGAAACCGACTTCCCGGTACCCAAGCCGCGCAAGACCCTGCCACGCAAACGCACCCTGATGCCGCTGCTGGCCAACCATGAAGGCGCCATTCTGCTCTACCGCCGCCCTTCCAGCGGCCTCTGGGGCGGTCTCTGGAGCCTGCCGGAGCTGGATGATCTGGCCGCCCTCGACCCGCTGGCGGAACGCCATGCACTGACCTTGCAGGAGCGCCGCGAACTGCCCGGCCTGACCCACACCTTCAGCCATTTCCAGCTGAGCATCGAACCCTGGCTGATCAGGGTAGAATCGCCCATCGATGCCGTGGCCGAGGCCGACTGGCTCTGGTATAACCTCGCCACCCCGCCGCGCCTGGGGCTTGCCGCCCCGGTGAAGACGCTGCTCAAGCGCGCCGCCGCCGAACTGAACGCAGGAGAGATGTCATGACTCGCACCGTAAACTGCCGCAAATACAAAGAAGAACTCCCCGCCCTCGACCGTCCACCCTATCCGGGAGCAAAAGGCGAAGACATCTACAACAACGTCTCTAAAAAAGCCTGGGACGACTGGCAGAAACACCAGACCATGCTGATCAACGAACGCCGCCTGAACATGATGAACGCCGAGGACCGCAAATTCCTGCAGGGCGAAATGGACAAGTTCTTCTCAGGCGAAGACTACGCCAAGGCCGACGGCTACGTGCCACCCAGCGAATAAGCCCTGACAACCCAAAGTGCCCCGACCGGGGCGCTTTGGGTTCGCGCAAAATCCACCGCCTGCCCCTCATGCAACGCTAAACGCCCGCCCCCACTAAATATTTTCCTTTCTGCGCTTGACAGTCAAAAGCCAAATCCGTCTAATAGCGCCCCGTTGCCCAGGTAGCTCAGTCGGTAGAGCAGGGGATTGAAAATCCCCGTGTCGGCGGTTCGATTCCGTCCCTGGGCACCACCTTTCGTTTTCAGGTGGTGTCAGCATCACCCGAAAGCCCACAAGAAGCCCGCCCCGTGCGGGTTTTTTGTTGTCTGCACTTCCCTACACTTTCCTTGTAAGCCCAAACAATTGTGCGTAGATTCGTGAGTAGAGCCGGTTCGGTCTAAAAATCTACTCACAGCGACACAATGGGGCGCCCGAATGGCGCGGCTTGCGAGGGAATTGCAATGGCCTTATCCGATACCACCATCCGCACCGCCAAGCCGAAGGAAAAGCTATACCGGCTGACGGACGCCAACGGGTTATGCCTGGAGGTGGCGCCGACCGGCTCCAAGCTGTGGCGCTATCGCTACCGCTTTGACGGTAAGGCAAAGATGCTGGCGCTTGGCACCTACCCTGCCGTCACGCTCCAGAAAGCCCGCCAGAAGCGCGACGAGGCACGCCAGCTGCTAACCGAGGGCACCGACCCTGCCGAGCAGAGAAAAGCCGCCAGACAAGCGCAACGGGCCGATGGCGTGACATTCGAGACGCTGGCGCGGGAGTGGTACGCCTACAACGCGCCACGCTGGGCCGAAAGCACGGCCTACAAAGCCAAGCTGTATTTGGAAAACGACCTGATACCCGGCATCGGTGCCCGCCCGGTCAAAGCCATCACCCGCCCCGATCTGGTCGAGATGGTGCGCAAGGTCGAAGCGCGGGGCACGCTGAATGCCGCTGGCAAAATTCGCCAATGGCTACACCAGATCTTTCGCTTCGGTCTGGCCAGTGGTGTAGTCGAAGCCAACCCGGCCACGGACCTGGACGTGGTAGCCGCCCCGCCGAAAGCCACCCGCCACCATCCGCACGTTGCCTTTGCCGAACTGCCCGAGCTGCTGGGCAAGATCGACACGACCAACATCAACACCCTGACCCGCTGCGCCATCCGTTTGCTGGTGCTGACTGCCGTTCGCCCTGGTGAGCTGCGCCAAGCGCCCTGGTCGGAGTTCGATCTGGACGGCGCCACCTGGACCATCCCGAAAGCGCGCATGAAAGCCCGCCGCCCGCATGTGACGCCCCTGCCCCGCCAAGCCGTTGCCATCCTGCGCCAGCTCAAGGAAATAACCGGCGACTACCCGCTAGTGTTTGCAGGCCAGCAGAACCCCGACCGGCCCATGAGCGAGAACACCATCAACAAGGCGCTGCGCCTGATGGGCTACGAAGGGCGCCAGACCGGCCACGGCTTCCGCCACCTGCTGAGCACCGAACTGAACGGGCGCGGCTATAACCGCGACTGGATCGAACGCCAGCTAGCCCACGGCGACAACGACGAAATCCGCGACACCTACAACCACGCCACCTACCTGGAGCAGCGCCGGGAAATGATGCAAGCGTGGGCAGATTCGATAGAGGCGTTATGCGCTGGCGCAAACGTGGTGAGCATCAAGCGCAAGGCTTAACGGCTTCATGTCAGGCGCTGTCACGCTGTGGCGTCACAGGCCGGTCCGGGGGTGGGTGCCGGTGATTGCTGATAACATCCGGGCATCACTGGGAATACATACAGCGCCGGCAATATGCCAGAACAGACTATTACCCCATTCGGGCGAATCCGCATCACTCAAGTGATCGAAACTTGGGCAGCAGAAAGCCCGCTGAATCCGCGCCTGCTGGCCAGTGAGTTGGCGGGCGTGCTACGCACCATCGGTCCGGAAAGCCAGCCGTTAGCCAGCGACGTTGCGACCGTAACCATCTTCGACCCATCTAGCGGAACAGGCGGCCTTGTGCTGCTGGGTTCCCTTGCCGGTTACTTCGAGAGTTACAGCATCGGCGCGCCCGCGGCCACGATAGAAACAACCAACGGGGCCGCCCATGCCGGCGCTGTGCTGATAGCTCTGAGCTGGATTCGCCAGCTTGAAGTAGAGACAAAAGACCGCGCCAAGATCGCCGCTGGCCGGGTGCTGGCAGGGCTTGGAGCTGTTCCGACCAGTGGGAGCAGCGCGCAACCAGCAGGCCGGCACCAGCCGCCACCATCCGGCAGCGACCCCGAATGCCTGGAAATTCGAGAAGCACAGCAACGACGAGAGGGAGAAGCCAGCGCCGCCGAACAGCTTGATGCCGCCAACACAGCCCGCGACGCTGCAAAGCGGGAGTCGGAGCGTTTACGCGCAAGGCTGGAAGCCACTGAGGCGCAACTACACCAAGCACGGGAGAGCAGCGAGAGTTTGCGCCGTGAGCTGAACGAAGCGTGCAGGGAAATAACAAAGCTGACCGAGCGGCTTGATGAGGCTGAACAAGCCGCGCGGATGGCAGAGCAGAGCGCGGCAGATGCGGCGGCAAATACTGCTGCGAATTTCAAACATCTGGAAGGCCCGCTTAAGCAAATCACTGACATGGTGGCCGGCACAGCACCCAAAAAAGCCGCACCAGCACAAAGGGTCGCGCTTCTTGTTGTTGCCGGGCTTCTGCGCCTTTTGACAGGAAAAAATCGCAGTAGGTACAACCAAGGTTCCGCAGCAGACGCAATCGCCGAAATGGGCTGGAATGGTGCCGGGGTCCGCAATGTGAATGAAGTTTTTGGCGTAGCAAAGAAGCTCGCCACCGATGCCGAAGTAGACGCAAAGGCCAAAGCAGAAGCGATCCAGAGAAGCAACGCTGCTGAATAGCTGCCCGGTTTTTGCAATTGCAAAATCCAGCCTTGCAGTTGCAATGACGCGACAGACGCCCCCCGACAATCTTTACGCCATCGTTACCCACACCGCCCAAGGAGGCGCACACGATGGCCAAGCAAACCGCCCAACCCCCAGCACCCCGCCGCTTTATCAAGCTGGCCAAGGTGAAGGACTACACCAGTCTTTCCACGTCCGAAGTTTACCGGCGCATTGCTGCCGGCACTTTCCCGGCTCAAGTCGCCCTGGGGCCGAAGTCCGTCGCCTGGATCGAAGCCGAGGTGCTCGCCTGGTGTGACGATCTGGCCGCACAGCGGAAGGTGGCCTGAAATGAAAAAGGCGACCCGTCCCGAAGAACAAAGCCGCCCGCGCAAGGCAGATGCTACCACCGAAGGCCCGAGCAAGATTGCCCGCATTCTGGCGCATCTGCTGAGCGGCGCCAGCCTCAACCGCTTCGAGGCTGAACGCATTGGCGACCACTGCTTGCCCAGCACCATTGCAGTTCTGGCGATCAACTACGGGCTGACTATCCAGCGCACCCCGGAGAAGGTGTCGAATCGCTGGGGCAAGCCTTGCACAGCGACCCGCTACAGCCTGCCGGAAAGCGAGCACAAGCGCGCCCGTGCCGTCCTGGTGGCGCTGACAAGCAAGTCGAAGAAGGTGGCCGCATGATCGCCAGCAAACAAAAACGCGGGGCAACGGCTTCGCACCGCCCCCGCGCTATTGCCTCAGTGAGCGTGCGCTGCCTCGGCATGGAGTTTGAGTCCAAGCGCCCGCGTCACCTTGAGAATGGTGGCAAAGCTGGGGTTCCCCTCACCGGACAACGCTTTGTACAGGCTTTCACGTCCAAGGCCGGTATCACGCGCCAGCTGAGCCATACCCTTGGCGCGGGCAATGTTGCCGAGCGCCTTGGCGATGAATGCGGCATCGTCGCCAGCCTCTTCAAAACAGGCTTCGAGATAGAGCGCCATATCCTCTTCGGTCTTGAGGTGTTCGGCGCTGTCCCACTTGCGCAGCTTGATAGTTCCCAAGTTCGCCTCCTAAAGCTGCCGCGCCAGGTCGATGGCGGCCTTAATGTCTTTCGCTTGGCTGGACTTGTCGCCGCCAGCAAGCAGGATGACCAGTTCGCGCCCGCGCTGCGTGAAGTACACGCGATAGCCCGGCCCGTAGTGAATGCGCATTTCCGATACGCCTTCACCAACCGGCTCGCAATCACCGAAGTTGCCATCCTCGGCACGATCAATGCGGGCCTGTACCCGCAGTGCCGCCCGCCTATCCCGCAGGCCAGAGAACCAGCCGTCGAATACGTCCGTGGTAAGGATGCTTTTCATGCTGAATCCGTATCCTTTGGGATACGCAGATTAGTACGGACAAGCTCCGACAACAAGCGCCATTCGTTCCCTAGCCTTGCCAGCCAGCACCAGCGGCGCTATGGTTCGCCTGTTGCTGCAAATTCAGCGACCGGGTTTGGCGACCCGAACTATCCAAGGCGCACAAGCGCCGCACCGCAGACAGCTGGCGCTTTTTTTGTGCCCGCAGTCCGTTATGGCGGCTGTGCGTGGGAGACCGAAAGGTCTGCCGGTCCCCTTGGATGCCGGTTCGCCAACCCGCGTACAGCTGCCACCCTTAATCGTTTGGCGACGGTTCGTGGCAGCTCCACAATCCAAGGAGCTACACCCATGCAAACCACCCGCAATCCGTCCACCCACGCCGCCGCCTGGAAGGCCCGCGCCTTCGCTGCGCTGCGCGCTGATTCATCCCTGTCTGTGCGCCTGCGCCGCTACAACGAAGCGATGACCAAGGCCCGCGCCCTGGAAGCGCTGGGGGTGCGTCATGCGTGACCTTACCCGTCTTGCCATTGACCACGGCGACCGCCTGCAAAGCACCGGCTACGCGCTTGAAACTCTGGCCAATCTATTAGGCGCCGATGGTTCGGAACACCACTTGAGTTACGCCGATATCAATGGGCTTACCCATGCCGTGCGAGCCCTGGCGGGCTACGCCTCTGCCGCTGGTCTTGAACTGTATGAGGCCGGCGAGCTAGCTGGTGGTCTGGAGAGCGTAGGGGGCGCGCAGTGAACGTCTCTTCTCTTTCCCGCGCCCGTGACATGGAAGGTTTCATTGGCCACGTTGTCGCCATCCGCTACTTGGAAGACGGCTTTCTATCTGCCTTTCCACCTGTAACTGACGCTGGCCTGGCCGCTGAGCTGGCTGGAATGCTGCGCGGCGCTCAGTCAGGCACCGAGGTGATAGTTATTCACCACGCCTACGACAGCGACCAGCGCGCCAAGGCAGACGAAGACACCGAGCGACTGAAACGCCGGTTAGTCGATGCCAGAGACACAGCAGAGCCAGGAAGGGCATTTCTTCAAGGTCTCGACTGCCGCTTCGACAAGGAGTAACCCATGAATATTCAAAACGGCGCCCGTGCGCTGACGGGTTCGGCTTGCCTGGAGAAACCCGAACTAGCCTTTCGCGATGCCCTGCAAGCCACCTTTGGGCCGCTTGATTGGCTGCCCATACCGGACGGCACCATTCACCGTTTCCACGTCCCCGGCGATAAGGCTGGCACCCTCAATGGTTGGTATGTCCTGTATCTGGATGGCATCGCATCGGGTGCGTTCGGTAGCTGGAAGGCTGGCGCCTGCCACACCTGGAGCAGCCGCAAGCCAGCCGATCCGCTCGAAGCGCAACTGGTCGCCCAACGCATCGAGCGGGCACGGGAGCAGCGAGAAGCTGACCAGACCCGGCGCCATATCGCCACGGCCAGCTATGCGGGGCGCGTCTGGAGCGAGGCACAACCCGCCGATGCCGATCATCCCTACCTGACCCGCAAGCGCATTGCCGCGCATCGCCTGCGCCAGAGTGGTGACGTTCTGCTGGTGCCGCTGTATGCCGATGGCTACTTGTGCAACCTGCAACGCATCGCATCGGGCGGGGGCAAACGTTTCTTGTCTGGTGGCCGGGTGAAAGGTGCCTATTCGCCTATTGGCACACTGGAGCCGGGGCAAACGCTGTACATCTGCGAAGGCTGGGCAACCGGGGCAACCATCCATGCCGAAACCGGCGCTGCTGTGGCTTGTGCCATGAATGCGGGCAACTTGCTGGAAGTCGGGCGCCAGCTACAGCGGCACTACCCCGACAGTCCGCTGATTGTTGCCGGAGACGATGACCGGCAGACCGAGGCCGAAGGCAAGGGCAACCCCGGACGGGAAGCAGCCAGCAAGGCCGCCGCTTTGCTGGGCTGTGGTCTGGTGCTGCCGCCTTTCCCTGATGACGCCCCGCTGGATCTTTCCGACTTCAACGACCTAGCCAACTGGAGGGCCGCACAATGAGCGCAGCCATCGTCACCCCGATTGTGCCGGAAGCCGTCGCGCCAGCCATCGAGCGCCCCTGTTACCGGGTGTATGAACACACCATCACACTGGACGGCGTGAAGCTGCGCCCCGGCGTCTGGCATCACGGGCAAAGCCTGGACAAGCAAAGCGGCGAGCATCTGCCGTTCGATGAATGGCTGTGCGGGCCTTTGCATGTCGAAGCCGTCACCCGCAATGAAGGGCAGGACGGCGATTATGGTCGCCTGCTGCGCTTCCGTAATGCCGACCGCCGCGAACTGACGTGGGCAATGCCCAACGAGCTATTGGCGGGCAAGCCCGATTCGATCCTGTCCGTTCTGCTGGGCATGGGCCTGGATATTGATTACCAACGCCGCGCCAAGGTCTGCCAGTACATCGCCGCGCAATACCCGAAAGACCGCGTGATAGCGGCCACGTCTACCGGCTGGCACACACGCGAACTTTTCATCATGCCGCGCCAGAACATCGGCAAGGGCAAAGCGATATTCCAGAGCGAAGCCGCCAACGGTGACGACTACCGCCAAGGCGGAACGCTGGAAGGCTGGCAAGACAGCATCGGCGCCAAGTGCGAGGGCAACCCGTTGCTAGTGCTGAGCGTGTGCGCATCGCTTGCCGGGCCGCTGCTGTACCACGTCCAACGGCAAGGCGGGGGCTTTCATATCGTCGGTGATTCCAGCACGGGCAAGAGTTCCGCCATTCTGGCCGGGGCATCGGTATGGGGGCACGGTGAGGACTTCAAGCGTACTTGGCGCGCTACTGGCAACGGGCTGGAAGGCATCGCCAGCCAGCGCAATGACACGTTGCTGGCGCTGGATGAAATAGGCGAGGCAGACCCACGGGAGATAGGCGCTGTGGTCTACGCGATGGCGAACGGCACCGGCAAGGCCAGAGCCAGCCGCAACGGTTCGGCACGGGCTGCGAAGCGCTGGCGCGTCATGCTGTTTTCGTCTGGTGAGCTGGGGCTATCGGCACTGATGGCCGAAGGCGGCAAGCGTAGTCGGGCCGGGCAGGAAATCCGCCTGCTGGATATACCCGCCCGTCGCGCCTTCGGCGCTTGGGACAACCTACACGGCATGGCCGGCGGTCGGGAGTTTTCCGACGCGATACAGCGCGCCAGCGTGACCCACTACGGGCACGCCGGGCCGCAGTTCATCCGCAAGCTGCTGGAGCTTGGCGAGCAGGAAGACTTGCCCGCGCTGCTGGCGCAATTTTGCACGCAATACCCCAGCACCAGCGGACAGGAGAGCCGCGCCGCCGAACGCTTCGCCCTGGTGGCGATGGCCGGTGAACTGGCTATCACCTTCGGCATTCTGCCGATTCCCGCTGGGGCCGCCCGTGACGCCATGCTGGAGCTGTTCAACGTATGGCAAGCAGGCCGGGGGCAAGGCCCAAGCGAGGACCGGCAGATATTACGCGCCGTCGCTGACTTCATCGCCCGCCACGGTGACACCCGCTTTTCATCCGCTGACGATCCACAAGGCGAAGCGAGGGACCGCGCCGGGTATTGGGAGGACAGCCCGAGCGGTCGCCTGTACCTGTTCAACCGCCCCGGCCTGCAAGACGCCGCCAAGGGTTACGACCTGGGGCGCGTGGTGCTGGCGCTGGAGACGGTCGGGGCGATTGCCAAGCGCGGCACCGGCAAGCATCAAGCGCAGAAACGCCTACCAGACGGAAGCCGACCGTGGCTGTACTTCATCGACCCGGACAAGCTGGAGCCGGAAACCTGAGCGCAGTTTGCATTTTCGGCGGGTGACAGAGGTGACACGGGTGACAGCCTAGTGCCACGGGGCTTGCGGCTGTCACACAAGCAAAAATGACACGGGTGACAGAGGTGACAGACCAGCGATTTGTCACACCTGTCACACCGGCACGAAAACGGCGGGTGACAGCTACAGGCCGCGCCGTTCGGGCTTGTCACCCCTGTCACCCTTGTCACACCGACAAAACACAAGATGGAAAGTGATATGAGCGCACTTGCACAGCTTGCCGAACACCTGGGGCTATCGAGCGACCCCGGACCAGCACCAGCCACGCCACCCGTTCACCCTGCCGCCAATGATCCGATGGCGCCGCAGACCGCACCGGAAGCCACCAGCGAGCCAGTACGCGCCGCGCCAGCCCGTCACACCCTGACAGCTGCCACCGCTTCGCCTGAATGGCGCCAGAGCCGTGACCAATACATGAACCACCTAATGGCCTGCCGTGCCTGCCACGCGCCGACAGGCCGCTATTGCCAGACCGGCGACGAACTGCGCGCCATCTACGACAGCACCCCTATGGAGCCGACCCTATGACTTGCATCCGTGCCCTGGCTGAAATCGGCCTCAAGCCGAACACCACCACACGCGATACCCTGACCATTGCCCGCCGCATCGTGCGCCAGCTGTGTGAGTACCGCCGCGCCAGCCGCGAGGCACAGCGAGCATTGCGCCGGCTGGCTGCTATACGCCGCGAACACCTGCCGTTCACCCGGCACAACGTAGAGGAACTGGAGCGGCAGGCGGACGAGTACCGCACCAAGATTTAAGCCACCAACGCGGCGCTGCTGGGCTATGGCCGGCTGATCGTGTTGGACCATGAGGGCATCGCGGACGCCCTGGGCTTCGAGGCGCTGGCCGATCTGCTGAACATCAACCGCGTGGACCGGGAGAAGGCGCGCCGGGAGGGCTGGCGCACCCTGTCCGAACTGGTGGCCGTTCACGATCTGGAGAACAGCAGCGAACGCCGGAATGATGAACGGGGTGCCGGCAGTCCGCTGTATCAGGCTGCCTTTCTCGCCATGATGGAATTCATCCGCACCACACCCGCGCACCTGCTACCCGATCCGTTCGCGCCTGGTGAAATCTTCGGGCCGAGGCTGCCGCCCGTGCTGCGTGTAGTGCGGGCTGATAAGGCTGCGCCATAACGCCCACCCTGCAACATCACGCCGCCCGTCCTGTAACGTCACACCGATAACTCTGTAACGTCACACCGATAACGGCGCCGGCGTTACCATCACGACGATTAAAATCGCGCATGTGCAAGGGAGCTTGAATGAAAACCGGAACCAATAACGACGCCCAACCAGATCATAGCGGGAGGCTTAAGCTAGCGAAGGGTGACGGTCCAGCACTTGTGGCGGGCTGGTGGCGAGCATACGCAATCGCGTTGCACATCCTGGCGCTTGTCATGCTGGCAACGCTGGTGGCGATCATTAGCGCGGCAGCATCGCCAAGCCTGGGCGGTATCGGCCTGTGGTTAGCGCGAGGCGCTGGAGTGGCGATTGTCCCGCTGGCTTTCGGGCTGCTAGGGCTGCTTTACAAGGGCAACCGTTTGGCCGGTTTCTTTCTGGCTTCTTGGTTGGCCGTTATATTGCAAATCTACGGGGTGAGCGGCGCATAACCTGCGCCCTAGTACGCACGTGCGCACTGCGCGCAACGCCAGCCCCGCAGGCTCTAGCTGCTAAAGACCCAGCCCCCCGGTACGCAGAGTGCGCACTCTTACGCCTACATCTTGGCGCGAGCGGAGAGCAGGGGCAGCCCTGCCGCAGAGTGAATTAAATAGTCCTACTGAGCCACCTACGCAAGCGGAGCCAAAGTGACGGCTCTTCCTCTACCCGGTACTCAACCCGGCGACCGATGAACAACGGCAGCGGCAGGTAGTCGTTACCGCCGTCGGCATCCTTGGGCGCCCCTTCAGGCGCCGGATGTTCAGCCGTCACATCTTGTTTTTCCTTTCTCTGAGACATGGCTTTCAATCCTGCTGAGCGCTGCGCCTTGGTGGCGCCGCTTGAAGTTACTACTACCGCGCCGGTGGAAACGCTACTGCTACGCCGGAGCATGTCGAGCTTCGGAGTGTTCCGCGCGCGTGCGCGCGAGGGGAAATCACGCACAGGTTAACAGCGGGGTTAACACGGTAAGCACGCACGGGGAAATAAAATTGCCGGAGTTCAGGCATTTTTCCGAGCTTCAAAAAGTATCCCGCCAGCAGGGGAAGACCGGCACTCCCCCTGCGCGTGGGATCGCGTACTGGCTCGACCTACGACCTTTTCCGAATCTTGGAATGCCTGAGCGCGCTCGCCGACTTGGACTGTGAGCTGAAAACGGGGGCAGCAAAAGAAAAAGCGGGTAGATTTGTGCGTAGATTGTTTGCCGCACACAAGCGAAGCCCTTACAGCGCGCCACTTTCAGCACGCAGTTCGGTTCCGTCCCTGGCACCACCTTTCGTTTTCAGGTGGTGCCAAAACCACCCGAAAGCCCACAAGAAGCCCGCCTCGTGCGGGTTTTTTGTTGTCTGCGATTTTCTAATCGCTTCCAAGCTCTGAAACTCTCCGAACACCTCGCCCGCACGGCTTCATGGCAGCGGCGGGACGGGTGCGCTGTCAGCTATGGACTAGGCTTGCAGTGACTGATATGAAATAGCCAGTTGGCACCTTATTCCAATAAATATAAGCGTCGGCCTGGGAGTGGAAGCAATGCGGACATTATTCTCAGCCCTGTTGACCGGGGTGATGCTGGCCGCCGCTCCGGCCATGGCCGGGCAATGGACATTCGTGACCGAGGACTTCCCACCCTTTACCCACCCTTCCGAAGATGCCGGCAGCCTGGAGGCAGGGGTGCTGGCTGGCGGACCGTTGGTGGAGATCGTGCAAAGTGTCTGCGCGCACCTCGGTCAGGAATGTTCAATCATGCTGCATCCCTGGCAACGGGCGTTACGAATGGCCGAGCAGGGTGAGGCGGATGGCATTTTCACCGTGATCCGGTCCCCCGACCGCGAACGCGAGTTTCATATCAGCCGCATGCTGGTGATGTCGCGTTACAGCGTCTTCGCACGGGATGACAGCGCTTTTGTCTTCTCTCGCGCAGAGGATATGGCCGGTCGGACGGTTGGGGTGTACGGACCCTCCGGAACGTCCTATGTGTTGTCCGAACACCTCAAGTCCATCGGCGATGTACGCATCCATATGGCACTGAATAACCGCCACCTGTTGAACATGTTGAAGTCGGGACGGTTCGGCAAGGAGGGACTCGCGGTGGTCAATCAGGATGTGGCCTGGCACCTGATCGAGGATGAAAAGCTCGATGGCCTGCGTGAAGCAGGCGAGCTTGCGGTGGTCTACTACGGCATAGGCCTGTCCCGAAAGCGGATCAACGAGGCGCAGTTCAGGGCATTTGAAGAAGCCCTGGATGCGGTCATTGCCGATGGTACCGTGCCTAAAATACTGCGCCGCTATCAGCTCGAAGCCGCTTACCCATAGACCTTTGGGTTCGAGACTGACCGGCAGACTTTCGCTGCGCCACCACTTGCCTGCGGCCTCCCGTTGATGCCTGGTGAGTATTTACCCGTAAACTACCGTCTACTCTTTGAATGGTGGCTCATGAAGCCGACCCTTTCACCAGCCAGAGACCAGACGCCCTATGGAATCACCAAGCAAGCTGCCCAAGGCCGTTATCCTTTTTCCAGTCTTCATTCCCGCCGTAATCGTCACGCTGCTGCTGGTCATCGGCACCATCAGCAATCCCGAGCTGGCCGGCGAGCTGTTCAGCGAGGTTCTGGCGTTCATCACCCGCTCGTTCGGCTGGTTCTACATGTTGTCCGTGGCGTTCTTCCTGGTGTTCATCGTCGGTATCGCCAGTACCAAATGGGGCAACATCAAGCTTGGGCCTGACCATGCCGAGCCGCAGTACAGCTTCCCTGCCTGGTTCGCCATGCTGTTCTCCGCGGGCTACGGCATCGCACTACTGTTCTTTGGTGTTGCCGAGCCGGTTCTGCACTTCTCCACGCCGCCTGCCGGCGCACCGGAAACCGTGGACGCGGCCAAACAGGCGATGCAGATCGCCTTCTTCCACTGGGGCTTCCATATCTGGGCGATCTATGGTCTGACCGGCCTGGTGCTGGCCTATTTCTCATTCCGCCACGGCCTGCCGCTGTCGATGCGCTCGGCGCTTTATCCAATCATCGGCGAACGCATCTACGGACCGATCGGGCATGTGGTCGATGTCTTCGCAATCCTCGGCACACTATTCGGCATTGCCACCACGCTCGGGCTGTCGGTCACCCAGATCAACGCGGGGATGAACTACCTGTGGCCGCAAATCCCGGTCAACATCACCGTGCAGATCATCGCCATCGCGGTGATCACCGGTCTGGCGATCTGCTCGGTAGTGGCCGGGCTGGACAAGGGTGTGAAGAACCTTTCGCTGTTGAACATGGTGCTCGCCATTGCGCTGATGCTGTTCGTCTTTCTGGTCGGCCCGACCATCTTCATTCTGGAAACCTTCCTGCAGAACACCGGCAGCTACCTGAACAACATCATCGAGCGCACCTTTAACCTGCAGGCGTATTCGCGCAGTGACTGGATCGGCAACTGGACACTGTTCATCTTCGGCTGGACCATTGCCTGGTCGCCCTTCGTCGGGCTGTTCATCGCCAAGATCAGTCGCGGTCGAACCATTCGCCAGTTCGTCTTCGGCGTCATGTTTGTGCCCACCATCTTCACCTTTCTCTGGTTTTCCATTTTCGGCGATACGGCGCTGCACATGATCATGGTGGAGGGCTACACAGCGCTGATCACCGAAGTGCAGGACGACCATGCCATCGCACTGTTCAAGCTGTTCGAACGACTGCCACTGACCTCCATTGCCTCGTTCGTCGCCGTGCTGCTGATCATCACGTTCTTCGTCACCTCATCGGACTCCGGCTCGCTGGTCATCGACTCGCTAGCCGCAGGCGGCGCGTCGAAAACGCCTGTCTGGCAACGGGTGTTCTGGGCATCGATCGAGGGTGTGGTGGCCTCGGCACTGCTCCTGGCCGGAGGCCTCAATGCCTTGCAGACCATGACCATCGCCAGTGCCCTGCCCTTTGCCATCATCATGATGCTTGCCGCGCTGGGCATGTGGCGCGCGCTGGTGATCGAGGGCCATCACGAAGTCAGCCTGCAGACCCACATGCATGGCAGCCGGCTGGCGAGCAATGCAGGCCCCGGTCTGTGGAAGAAACGCCTGGCCGGGCTGGTCAACTTCCCCAGCCGCGAGGAAGCGGAGAACTTCATCGGTACCCGCGTGATCAAGGGCATGCGCCGGGTGCAGCGTGCTCTGGCCGAACAGGGCTGGCCGGCTGAAGTACATACCGATGAGCAGAATTCGCGGGTCTATCTGGAGGTCATCAAGGAGGATCAGGTCGACTTCATCTACGAAATTCGACTGGTCGGTTACGCCATGCCCTCCTTCGTACTCACCGAGGACCCGGACACCAACGAGCAGTACTACCGCGCCGAAGTCTTCCTGCGCCGTGGCGGCCAGTCTTATGACGTCTACGGGTACGACCAGCAGGACATCATCAGTGACATCCTCGACCAGTTCGAGAAGTACCTGAACTTCCTGCATATCTCGCCCGGCAGCCTGCCGTGGAAAATGGAGGAGCACGACGAAATGCTCAGCAACGAAACGGAAGTGCCGAAGCCCGCATCCTGATGCAGCCAAACAGTGCAAACTCATCTATATAGGTAGGAAGCGATCTGCCTTACCGGTGGCCCAGCCCTCGATCACGCAGTGACCGGCCAGTCACGCGAATGGTCGAGGCGCCGCGCTTGGCGCATGCCGCCTCACATGCTAGGTTTGCGCCCGCCAGGAAGGCGAGCAGTCAGCCGGAGTGCGATCAATACAGAATCAGGCCCGGCAAAGCGCGCGGTCTGGGAAGAGGAAGTTCAATGGCCGAGGCCATCCCTGCACTGGAAATCCGCAACCTGCACAAGCGCTACGGCGATCTGGAGATTCTCAAGGGTATTTCGCTGACGGCACGCGACGGTGACGTCATCTCCATTCTCGGCTCGTCCGGCTCGGGCAAGTCCACCTTTTTGCGCTGCATCAACCTGCTGGAAAATCCCCATGAGGGGGAAATCCTCGTCGCTGGCGAACAGCTCAAGCTGAAGCGGGCCAAAGGCGGCGATCTGGTCGCGGCGGACGCCAGGCAGATCAACCGGATGCGCAGCAAACTCGGTTTCGTATTCCAGAATTTCAACCTCTGGCCACACATGAGCGTGCTCGACAACATCATCGAGGCACCGCGTCGGGTACTCGGCCAGAGCAAGGCCGAAGCCACGGAAATCGCCGAGGCGCTGCTGGCCAAGGTCGGTATCGCCGACAAGCGCCATGTCTACCCCAACCAGCTTTCCGGTGGTCAGCAGCAACGCGCAGCCATCGCCCGCACGCTGGCGATGCAGCCGAAAGTGATCCTGTTCGACGAGCCCACCTCGGCGCTGGACCCGGAAATGGTACAAGAAGTGCTTGCAGTGATTCGCTCGCTCGCCGAAGAAGGGCGCACCATGCTGCTGGTCACTCACGAGATGAATTTCGCCAAGCAAGTCTCCAGCGAAGTGGTTTTCCTCCACCAGGGTCTGGTCGAGGAGCAAGGAACGCCCGAGCAGGTATTTGACAACCCGCAATCGGCGCGCTGTAAACAGTTCATGTCCAGCCATCGTTAATGGAGCAACACCGCATGAAAAGCTATAAGAAGATCCTGCTGACTGCTGCCGCATCCCTGATCATTGGCACCCAGGCCTTCGCTGCGGAAAAACTGCGGATCGGTACCGAAGGCGCCTATCCTCCGTTCAACCTGATCGACGCCAGCGGCCAGGTCGTTGGTTTCGATCTGGATATCTCCCACGCTCTGTGCGCCAAGATGGAAGTGGAGTGCGAAGTGGTGACCTCCGACTGGGACGGCATCATTCCGGCACTGAACGCACGCAAGTTCGACTTCCTCGCCGCCTCCATGTCGATTACCGAAGAGCGCAAGAACGCGGTCGACTTCACCGATCACTACTACACCAACAAGCTGCAGTTCGTGGCGCCCAAGTCGGTGGACTTCAAGGCCGACAAGGGTTATCTGAAGGGCAAGGTGATCGGTGCCCAGCGCGCGACCATCGCCGGCACCTGGCTGGAAGACAACATGGACGGCGTCGTCACCATCAACCTCTACGACACTCAGGAAAACGCCTACCTGGACCTGGCCACTGGCCGTGTCGATGGCATCCTCGCCGACACCTTCGTGCAGTGGGAATGGCTCAAGAGCGACGCCGGCAAGGACTTCGAGTTCAAGGGCGAGCCGGTATTCGATGACGACAAGATCGCCATCGCCGTGCGCAAGGGCAACGACGAACTGCGCGAGCGCCTGAACAAGGCACTGGCCGAAATCATCGCTGACGGCACCTACAAGCAGATCAACGACAAGTACTTCCCGTTCAGCATCTACTGATCCAACCGAACCGAAGCCCGGCCGCCATACGAATGGCGGGCCGGGCTTCGGTGTTTGAGCTTCTATGATTCCCGACCTTCACGGATTCGGTCCGGCGCTGATCGCCGGCACCTGGATGACCATTCAACTGGCCTTGGCGTCGCTGGCGCTGGGGCTGGTCCTCGGCTTGCTTGGCGCACTGGCCAAGACTTCACCCTACGTTACCGTGCGCTGGATCGGCGGCACCTATTCGACCATCGTGCGCGGTGTGCCGGAGCTGATCTGGGTGCTGCTGATCTACTTCGGCACCATCAATCTGGTGCGCGGGATCGGCACCTTGGTGGGCATCGACGATCTTGCACTGAGCCCCTTCGTCGCCGGCACCATCGCCTTGGGCCTGTGCTTCGGTGCCTATGCCACGGAAGTCTTTCGCGGCGCGCTGCTGGCGATCCCCAAGGGTCATCGCGAAGCGGGACTGGCGCTGGGCCTGGGCAAGCCGCGGATCTTCCTGCGCCTGATCCTGCCGCAGATGTGGCGACTGGCCCTGCCGGGGCTGGGCAACCTGTTCATGATCCTGATGAAGGATACCGCGCTGGTCTCGGTAATCGGCCTGGAGGAAATCATGCGCCGTTCGCAGATCGCCGTGACCGCCAGCAAGGAGCCCTTCACCTTCTTCCTGGTCGCCGCCTTCATCTATCTCGGGCTGACCGTGATCGCCATGATCGGCATGCACTTCCTTGAAAAACGCGCTGGCCGCGGCTTCAGCAGGAGCGCCGCATGACCTGGGAAATCTTCCTCAAATGGCTGCCAAGCTTCGTCGAAGGCGCCTGGCTGACGCTGCAACTGGTTGGCGTTTCGGTCATCGCCGGGCTGATCTTCGCGCTGCCGCTGGGCATTGCGCGGTCCTCGCGCCACTTTCCGGTGCGCGCATTGCCCTACGCCTACATCTTCTTCTTCCGTGGCACGCCGCTGCTGGTGCAACTGTTTCTGGTCTACTACGGGCTGGCGCAGTTCGAGGCGGTGCGCCAAGGCCCGCTGTGGCCCTATCTGCGCGACCCCTACTGGTGCGCCATCATCACCATGACCATGCACACGGCTGCCTACATCGCCGAGATCATCCGCGGCGCCATCCAGAACGTACCCTCCGGCGAAATCGAGGCCGCTCGTGCGCTGGGCATGTCACGCAGCCAGGCGCTGTGGCACATCATCCTGCCGCGCGCCACGCGCATCGGGCTGCCGGCCTACAGCAACGAGGTGATACTGATGCTCAAGGCCAGTGCGCTGGCCAGCACCATCACCCTGCTGGAGCTGACCGGCATGGCGCGCAAGATCGCCGCACGCACCTATCTGCACGAGGAAATGTTCCTCACCGCCGGCCTGATCTATCTGCTCATCGCCTTCGTGCTGATGCAGGGTTTCAAGCTGCTGGAGCGCTGGTTACGGGTCGACGCCTGTCAGGGTCGCTGAACCGCACGACGTGTAAGGTGGATCACGCTTCACTGATCCACCGGGTGGCGCTCCACGGGGTGGCCATCCACCGGGTGGCCCTCCACCAAGCGCAGCCACGGTGGATAAAAAAAGCGCCATCCACCCCACGCAGACAGATGAAATCCCGCCTTGCGAGCGTTGTCAGAGCCACATCAGAGCCCACCACGAGATCTTCCCATGCCCGTTGACATCCAACGTATCGAAATGGATCAGCTCACCTGCTGGCGCGTCCGGCGGGGCGACGATGAACTGCTGGTTGCCGAACAGGGCGCGCAGATACTCAGCTACCGTCAGGGTGATCTGCCGGTCATCTGGCTCAGCGAAGAAGCAGCCTTTCAGCACGGCCAGCCGGTTCGCGGCGGCGTGCCAGTGTGCTGGCCCTGGTTTGGCGACCTGACGTGCAATCCGCAAGACGTGCAGGCAATGCATGAACAAGCATGCGAAGCGCCCTTTCATGGCCTGGTACGCAACCTGGACTGGCAACTGCGAGGGCAGCGCTGCGAAGGCGACAGCGGCATTCTGGAGTTTGTCTGCGCGCAGGCCCTGGGTGAGCTTCCGGGCTGGCCGCATCAAGTGGATCTGCGACTGCAGATCCGCCTGGATGAGCAACTGCATATCAGCCTGACCAGCCGCAACCAGGGCGAGCAGCCCGTCGCCATCAGCCAGGCGCTGCACAGTTATCTCGCTATCGGCGACATTCATCAGGTATCCGTAGACGGCCTGGATGACTGTCGCTATCTGGAAACGCTGGATGAGTGGCAGCAACGCCAGCAGCAGGGCGAATTGCGCTTCGAGGGTGAAACCGACCGCATCTACCTCGGGCTGCCGCCGGTACTGAACCTGCTGGACCGGGCCTGGAATCGGCGCATTACGCTGCACACCAGCGGTTCGCGCTCGGCCATCCTGTGGAATCCCTGGACCGCCAAGGCGCAGCGCCTCTCGCAATTTGCCGACGACGCCTGGCAACGGATGCTCTGCATCGAAACCGCCAATGTGATGGATGACCGGATATGCCTCGCCGCGGGTGCCAGTCACACCCTTGCCGTCACCATCGGCAGCGAGCCACTTTGAAAGACGGCTAAAGCGGCCTGCTACAAATCCTCTTCCTCGATCAGCTGAACCTGTTCGGCCACCAGCGCATAGGCGGCGTCGGCCAGGTCGTTGCTGACCGGCTCGACATGCAGCCGTCCATCGACCCACAGCGGCGCATAGATATCGTCCAGCGTGATGCCCTGCGGGTAGCGCACCAGCACAATCTGGTTCGGCGGCGGCGGCGGTACATGGATGCAGGCGCCGGGATAGGGCACCAGGAAGAACTCGATGCTGCGCCCGCGGCTGTCGCTTTCCAGCGGCACCGGATAGCCGCCGAGGCGGATGCTTTTGCCATCAAGTGACGGTACGGTCTTGGCCGAATACATCACCGCCGGCAGCCCCCCGCCCTGCTTCAGGCCGCCCTGGTCGCTGAAGCCATCAGCTTCGGGCGAGTTGTGCTCGATATCCGGCATGGCCTCCAGCGCCTGACGATCCGCTTCCGGCATCAGCTCAAGCCAGTCCAGTTCGACGGGCGCGGCCTGGATGGCCAGCGGCAAAGCAATAAGCAGGGACAGGCAGAAACGGCGCATGGAGCAGAGCACTCAAATTAGATGGAATCAACATACAAGGGCCGAATTCATTCGGCCACGGCAGACCGAACAAGTGTGCCCTACGACCTGCATCAGGCAGAGCCCATGCAGGTTGCAGGATCGACTGGAAAAGGCGTAGTTCGTCATGGCGATAGTCGCCAGGGGGCCACTAGCCCTTGCGGCCAGTCGCCATACCGTAGATCACCAGCAGAATGATCGCGCCGACCACCGCACCGATAAAGCCCGCGCCCTCTCCTGCCTCGTACAAGCCCAGCGCCTGCCCGCCATAGCTGGCCAGCAGCGAGCCGCCGATACCCAGCAGGATGGTCATGATCCAGCCCATGCTGTCGTTGCCGGGTTTCAGGAAGCGCGCAACAAGCCCCACGATGAGGCCAATGATGATAATTCCGATGATACCCATGGGCAGTCCCCCTCAAGTCCAAAAAATATTTGCCTCTCTTCGGACCGGGAGCATAACAGCCAGTTCGCCGCCAACTACTTAAGAACAGGCCCTCAGTCCCGCTCGACGAGCGACTCCACTGCAGTAATCTGTCGGTCCAGCGTGGCGCGGTCCGGGCAGCGCAGGGTGGCGTGGCCGACCTTGCGCCCGACCTTGAACGCCTTGCCGTAGTGATGCAGGTGGCAATCCTCAACGGCGATGACCTTGGCCACCGGCGGCACTTCACCGATGAAGTTGAGCATCGCGCTTTCGCCCAGCTTGGCGGTCGAGCCTAGCGGCAAGCCCGTGATGGCCCGCAGATGGTTCTCGAACTGGCTGCACTCGGCGCCTTCGATGGTCCAGTGTCCGGAGTTGTGCACGCGCGGCGCAATCTCGTTGGCCTTGAGCCCGCCGTCGATTTCAAAGAACTCGAAAGCCAGCACACCGACATAATCCAGCTTGCTCAGCACGCGGCTGGCGTAATCCTCGGCCAGCGCCTGCAGCGGATGGCTGCTGCTGGCTATCGAAAGCCGCAGGATGCCGTCTTCATGGGTGTTGTGTACCAGCGGATAGAAGCAGGTCTGACCGTCCCGACCACGCACCGCAATCAGCGAAACCTCGCCCGTGAAGGGTACGAAATCTTCGAGAATGCAGGGCACGCTGCCCAGCTCGGCGAACGCATTGACCACGTCGGCCAGCTTGCGGAGTACCTTCTGACCCTTGCCGTCATAACCCAGGGTGCGGGTCTTCAGCACTGCCGGCAGGCCGATGCGGGCCACGGCAGCATCCAGATCGTCCTGGGACAGCACATCGGCGAATTCCGGTGTCGGGATACCCAGATCCTTGAGCATTGACTTCTCGAACCAGCGATCACGGGCGATCCGCAGCGCCTCGGCACTCGGGAACACCGGCACGAACTGTGACAGGAAAGCCACCGTTTCAGCCGGTACGCTTTCGAATTCGAAGGTCACCATATCCACTTCGTCGGCCAGCTGACGAAGATGATCCTGATCGCCGTAATCGGCACGCAGATGCTCACCCAGCGCGGCGGCGCAGGCGTCCGGTGCAGGATCGAGGAAAGCGAAGTTCATCCCCAGCGGCGTACCCGCCAGAGCCAGCATGCGGCCCAGCTGGCCGCCACCGATTACGCCGATCTTCATTTACGCGTTCCTCGGGTCCGGATTGTCGAGCACGGTTTGCGTCTGCTCATCGCGGAATTTCTTCAGCGCGGCATGATATTCGGGGAATTCGTGGCCAATGATGCTGGCCGAGAGCAGCGCCGCATTGATCGCCCCGGCCTTGCCGATGGCCAGCGTCGCCACCGGCACGCCAGCGGGCATCTGCACGATGGACAGCAGCGAATCGACACCCGAGAGCATAGACGACTGCACCGGCACGCCCAGCACCGGCAAATGCGTCTTGGCCGCGCACATGCCCGGCAGATGCGCCGCACCACCGGCACCGGCAATGATCACGCGCAGACCGCGCGCTTCCGCCTGCTCGGCGTACTGGAACAGCAGGTCGGGCGTGCGGTGCGCGGACACCACGGTGACTTCATGAGGAATGCCGAGCTTTTCCAGCATCTCGGCGGTATGGCTGAGGGTGGACCAGTCGGACTTGGAGCCCATGATCACGCCTACCAGTGCGGTCATCGTTGTGCCTCTCGTTGTGCGCAGCGCAGCGCTACAAAACCAACAAGCCACGCATCAGAGGCGTGGCTTGTCATGTGCGGGCCGAATCAACCTTGCGCTGATTCAGGGCGGCGAAGTATACCGTAAAGCCAATCAGGCATCCCCATAAACGCTTGCCGAAGCACTCTTCCGCAGCTCTATCGGCGGCCACTGCAAAGCGCAGAACCTGAGCAGATTGGCGGAGGCTCAGCCGTATCCATAATCTTATTTCCAAGCATTCGGGGATAGACTTAAATCCCATTGCTGAACGGCCCTGAATCGTCTCAACAGGTCATCCAGCGCCCCCCTCTCTTCAAGCGTTGCTTGCTCCTCAGCTGAAGGCTCGCGCAAACCGATAAACTCATGCCACACATGATCATCCTCATTGCGCCCACTGCCGTGGCCCCACAACTGCTCACAAAGTGAAGGGACATCAACCTGCTCAGCAATGAAGTACTCAGCACCTTCACAGCTCAACGCTAGCGCCGCCTGCTGCTCCTCAGAGAAACGGCCACGCAAGAGCAGAGTCCCATACGCCTTATAATTTGAAGCGTCCCGATAGAGATACTCGAAGACGGTGTGTGTTTGCTCATTAAACAGCATCGATAAAAACCTCAGCCCGATGGCGACGTATAAAAGCAACATCCGGAGCAAAACGCTCGGGCATTTCTATCGACCGGCCTTCCAATGGATGAAAAACAGACTGAATAAAAGGATCGTTTTTACTCCGAAGGGTGTCACTCAGCACAACGCAAAAATCGTCGCTTAACGTTAACAAGCCACAATCAAAAGCCTTGTCATGCACCGCACAAAGACTCAGACCATTAGCAGGATTTAGGCGATTGGCCTTATCTTGACTCCAAGGAACAATATGGCTGGCGACCAGCAATCTCGATTCGGACAGGCCAGACATACAACAGCGCCCGCGATAACTAACCAACACTGCCTTACGAAAGAAGTTTTGCTTGATTCGCTGCTCACGAAAAACTTGTCGCGTTTCGCCTGTAAAGTCAGTAATTTCTGATTTTTCAATCTCTACAGGCACATACACGCTCCGCTCTCCCATCAAGTTATTGCGCAGATTTTCCGCTTCGGTTGCAAGCCCCTCCCAATCTGCATGGAACTTATCCCATACCTCACGATCCAGAGCAGATGTATTACCCATACCTCTGATACCGCGAGCTGCCAACTGAGGATCAAGACTGGCAAAGTTGACTAATTTCAGCGCAATCGCAGATGGTGTTCTGCCAATCAGTTCGGCAAGCTGAATAATATCCTTATTGTTCTTACTCAACTTTCCGAATGGCAGCTGACAATACAAATAAAATGCCAACTTAAGCTGCTCAAGCGTCCAACGGTTGTTCGTCATACAATTGCTCAAGAAAAATCCGAGGTAATTTCAACCAAATCCAGCTTGGCCACAATCAGGTGCGTTTTCCAACTTTGCTCGTGCATGGTGATGTCATGACACTCTCTGGCGAAGCCCTACGCATCGCCGCGTAAGGTAGCGCTCAAGCTTCTGCCGCCTTGGGCGAATCACCGTAAGCAAGTCGCCGCAGCTCAACTGTACCAACCTGCGCCCTTGCGAACGATCTATCTATACCAGCTTGGGGCTTTCAGGCCCGCGTGAGTACGTCTCAAAGTGCTAGGAAATGGCGCAGCAGAGCCACTACCCAATAAATTACGCGCATCATTTATAGCGTTTTGACCGCACCTATCCACCCAAAACATGAGAGATCAGCCACTCGCATGCTGGCCAGCGCCGAGCACCTCCAGGCTTGATATGCTCATCGCGTACTGTCATCGGAGGTGCCGTGTTCTCATTGAAGCGCCAGGGCGATTTTCGCCTGCAACTGACCCGCACGCTGACCAAACCGGGCCGGCATCTGGTCGAGCTGTACCTGTTCACCCCCCATGAGACCACCTTTTCCACCCGCACCCTGACCGAGGATCAGTTCTTTCACAGCGCCCTGGTCCATCGCTTCCGCCTGCTCGGCCTGCCGACACAGGACCGGGCCAGCAAGCTGGACACTTCCTTTTCCCTGCTTTCGCCGCACTACGAAATCATGCACGGCGCCTGGTTCTTCCAGTACCAGGCGTCCCTGGATCGTCTGCGCCAGCAATTTCAGGGCAAGGCGAGCGCCGAACCTCTGGGACGTGCATTACGGCTCAGTCAGAACTTCGGCCAGCGACTGCGCAAGGCAGAACCGAAGGGGAGCAAGCAAGCGCGCTATTTCCGCCAGCTGGATATCTATTTCTCCTGGCTGGCAGAGCAGTTCCTGCTGGAAAGCATGATGCTGGAAGGCTACGACGACCTCGATGACGAGCTGAAACTGGGGGTGCAGGAATTTCTTCAGCAGGAGCAGCGCTACCGCACCGATCGTGATTACCTCGGTGATTTCAAGGGTCCGCCGACCCGCGTGTGGAACCGCATGAGCCTGTATCAGCGGTTACTGGAGTACCCGGTGGTGCTGCGCCAGAAGGTCATCGAGCTGGGTGCCGGCACCCGCAAGCTGGTCAAAGCGACGTCCACCATGTTGATCATGTCGCTGTTCACCTATTTCCTGTTCAACGTGCGCGACGCCAGCCAGAAACTTTCCCTGACGCTGCTGGTGGGTATCGCACTGATCTATGCGGTGCGCGATCTGCTGCGTGACGACCTGAACGAGACCGTCACCCGCTGGCTGCGCAAGGGCAAGCCGCGCTGGAGGCTGCGCCTGCTGATGCCCTACACCCAGAAGCTGATGGCGCAGCAGCTGGTCTGGCTCGATTACCGCAAGCTCTCCGAACTGAGCAAAGCGGTGCGCGAGCATTCGGGAAAATGGGCGACCAACGAGGAGCGGCAGATCGTCTGCTACCGCTCACGGCTGATACTGGACAAGGCAGCCCTGACCCAGGACGAAATCCAGGAGCGCCTGATTCTGGATTTCGAGCCGTTGTCCGCGCTGATCCAGGCCAGTCACCAGCAGCTGTTCGAGTGGAAGCGAGAAGAGGGTCAGCCACCGGTCGTTCAGGCTCACACCATCGAAAAGCAGCATGACTACAACCTGCTGGTGGTGTGCCGACAGCCGGGGCAGGAGGAACCCCTGGCGCAACGCTGGACACTGCGGCTGGGCGCCGCCGGCATCGTGCGCTGCGAGAGCAAGTCGGTGGCCTGGCCCGAATCATCGCCACGGCGGAGCCTGTGGCGGCGGGGCCGATGATGCTGTTACTGGCGGGCCTTGAGCAGAGTCTCGATCTCGTCGCAGGTGAGCACATCTCAACGCCAGAGCGACCAGCAGCAAAGAGATCAGGAGCGAGAAGGTGACTGCCAGCTGCCACCGAGGCGGCTGGCCATGTCCAGGCCGAACACATCTTCAACCAGCAGTTGCACCAGCCAGTGCAACCAGTCCATGCGCAGCAGTTGATCATTCAGCCATTTGAAAATATCCACGCTGCTTTCCTCAGTGGTGCGCCAGCCCACGCTCATACCAGGTGCTGCTGTTGTTGATCATCTTCACCAGCCAGAGCATCACCGGCACCTCGATCAGCACTCCGACCACTGTGGCCAGCGCCGCACCCGAGTTGAAGCCGTAGAGCACGATGGCCACCGCCACCGCCAGCTCGAAAAAGTTCGAGGCACCAATCATCGCCGCAGGCCCGGCAATATCGTGGCGAACCTTGAGTTTGCGGCACATCCAGTAACCCAGCGCGGCGATGAAAAGGGTCTGCAACAGAATCGGCACGGCCAGCATGGCGATGATCAGCGGCTGCGCGACGATGGTCTGGCCCTGAAAGGAAAACAGCAGCACCAGCGTGGCCAGCAGGGCAAGGATGGAGAACGGGCCGATGCGTGCGAGCAAAGCTTGCAAGGCTGCTTCACCATGACGCAGCAGGCGCTTGCGAATGAACTGGGCAATCGCCAGGGGGATGACGATGTACATCACCACTGAAAGCAGCAGGGTGTCCCAGGGCACCGGGATCGACGACACACCCAGCAGCAGGGCAACGATGGGCGCGAAGGCGAATACCATCACCAGGTCGTTGATTGCCACCTGCGTCAGGGTGAAATTGGCGTTGCCGTTACACAGGTGGCTCCAGACGAAGACCATGGCCGTGCAGGGCGCCGCACCCAGCAGAATCAGCCCGGCCACGTAGCTGTCGATCTCCTCGGCCGGCAGCCAGCCGGCGAAGACATGGCGCAGAAACAGCCAGGCCATAAAGGCCATGGTGAAAGGCTTGATCAGCCAGTTGATGCTCAGCGTCACGCCAAGACCGGCGCGCTGCTCATAAACTTCGCCGATGGCGCTGAAATCGATCTTCATCAGCATCGGAATGATCATCACCCAGATCAGCAGGCCCACCGGAATATTCACCTGGGCGACCTCCAGCGCACCTACTGCCTGGGCTGTCTCCGGGGCGAACAGACCGAGCAGCGTGCCACCGATGATGCACAGAAAGACCCAGAGCGTCAGGTAACGCTCGAAAAACCCCAGAGGGGCGCCTGCAGCTTGTTTGGCGACGACTTCACACTGGCTGGACATTGCAATTTCCTGGTAACTGAGTGACGGCCTGTACGGCACTCGGAGGCTTTCTATTGAGCTGTATCGCCCTGCAGGGCTTCTGCTATCTCACTGACCGTGCTGCGGGCAGTCCGGGTGACGCCGATCAGGGTGGCCGATGCTGCCCCGGTCCATTCGCCATAACCGACCAGCCACAGCCCGGGCTGTTTGAGCGCGCGGGTTCCATCGACAGCGATCCTGCCGTCGGCCTCCAGCACATTCAGACCTTGCAGATGATCAAGCGCCGGGCGAAAACCCGTGCACCAGATCACTGCATCCACGGCCTCACGGCGACCATCGGCCCACTCCACGCCCTCTTCCGTGAAACGCTGGAATGGCCGCTCGGCCACCAGCACGCCGCGCTCGCGGGCCTCACGGACGGGTTCAACCATCACGATATCGCCCAGGCCGCCCACCGGCTGATCGATCACGCGGCCTTCCTGCTGGGCCTTCCAGCGTTCGGTGGCGCGCTCGAACAACACCCGGCCATCGACCTCATCAGGCAGAAAAGCCGGCGGCTCCGGGGTGATCCACAGGGTGTCGGCGACTTTGGACACCTCGGCGAGAATCTGCGCCCCGGAGTTGCCACCGCCCACCACCAGCACCCGCTTGCCGGCAAAGGCCTGCGGATCGCGATAATGCGCCGAGTGCAGCTGCTGGCCGGCAAACTGCGCGCGGCCTGGGTAGGCCGGGATAAAGGGTTTGCTCCAGGTGCCGGTGGCGCTGACCAGGGCGCGACAACGCCACTGCCGAAGGCCGGCCTGCACCACAAACAGTTCCCCCTGGCGTGTCACGGCATCGACATGCATCGGTCGCAGAATGGGCAACTGATAGCGGGCCTCGTACCGGGCAAGGTAATCGATCACCGCATCGCGGTGCGGGTAGCCAGGCTCCTGGCTGGGCATCTGCCAGCCGGCGATGGAGCTCCAGGTTGCCGGGGAAAACAGCCGCAGCGAATCCCAGCCATGCTGCCAGGCGCCGCCGGGTTGCGCTTGGTCATCCAGCAGCAGATACGACAGCTGAGTGCGACGCAGAAAATAGGCGGTGGCCAGCGCAGCCTGACCACCGCCAATCACCAGCACATCCAGCGGCGCTTGCGTCGTCATTGCAGTCGCTCCTTGGTTGATTGCCACAGCAAGCGGCCCGTCAATACATATGGTTTACAATATATACGGATTTAAATATATTCGCCAAACCGAATTTTAATGGCGCACCGTGGCAATGACGTCGAAAACCCGAGTGTTGTTTCTCTGTGTGGCCAATGCCGCTCGCTCGCAGATGGCCGAAGCCCTGCTGCGCCACACCGACCCCGAAAATTATGAAGCCTTCAGCGCCGGCACAGTGCCGGGAGAAGTCGATCCCCGTGCGCGCCTGGCGCTTGAGCAACTGGGGGTGAGCTGCGAGGGCCTGCACAGCAAGCCTCTGGAAGACTTCGACGGTCAGCAGTTCGATTACGTGATCACGCTGTGCGACAAAACTGCCTTCGAGTGCAGCACCCTGCCGGGGGCCAGTGAGTACATCGCCTGGGACTTCGAAGACCCGGCCAGCAGCCGCCAGCGCGACGCCTACAAGACCACCCTCCAGCAGATCCACGAACGCATCAGGATGTTTGTGCTGGTCAAGAGCAAGGCCCCTTCACCCGTGCAGATGCTCGCACCGGTCAGCCTGTTCAAGTGTCTGGCCGATGACACCCGCGCCCGTATGACCCAGCTGATCGTGGTGGAGGGTGAATTGTGCGTCTGTGAACTGACCGCCGCACTGCAGGAAAGCCAGCCGAAAATTTCCCGCCACCTGGCCCAGCTGCGCAGCTGCGGCCTGCTGCAGGATCGCCGCGCCGGACAGTGGGTCTACTACCGTCTGCACCCGCAACTGCCGGCCTGGGTCGGCGAAACCCTGACCCAGGTGCTCAAGGCCGATGACCCGCAACTGGCCGAAGATCGCCTGCGTCTGCACAGCATGCGCGACCGTCCCGATCGCACATCGCTGTGCGGCTGATCTACCGGCACCCGGAGAACGTCCATGACCGTTGAATTGCCCAATATCGACCCCGAACTGCTGGATCTGCCCAGTCAGGCAGCGCCGGTACAACCGACTGCTAAACACAGGCCGCGCATACTGCTGCTTTACGGCTCCAACCGGGCGCGCTCCTACAGCCGCCTGCTGACCGAGGAGGCCGCGCGCCTCCTGCAGCAGTTCGGCGCCGAGACGCGAATATTCAACCCCAGCGGCCTGCCCCTGCCGGATGACGCCCCGGAGGACCACCCCAGGGTGCAGGAGCTGCGTGAACTGGTGCTGTGGAGTGAAGGCATGGTCTGGTGCTCGCCCGAGCGCCACGGCGCGATGGCCGGAGTGTTCAAGGCACAGATCGACTGGATTCCGCTGAGCATGGGCGCGATCCGTCCGACCCAGGGCAAGACTCTGGCACTGATGCAGGTATCCGGCGGCTCCCAGTCGTTCAACGCGCTGAACCAGATGCGCGTACTCGGCCGCTGGATGCGCATGTTCACCATCCCCAACCAGTCCTCCGTAGCCAAGGCCTGGCTCGAATTCGACGAAGCCGGACGGATGAAGCCCTCGGCCTATTACGACCGGGTGGTGGATGTGATGGAAGAACTGGTCAAGTTCACCCTGCTGCTGCGTGACCGCACCGACTACCTCGTGGATCGCTACTCCGAACGCAAAGAGTCCGCCGAGCAGCTGTCCAAACGGGTCAATCAGGCATCCATCTAATCAGTTGCAGGATCACATCATCATGCCCCACCCTTTCGACACTCTCGACATTCCTGCCCGCCCCGGTCGGCTGATCTTCACGCCCTGCCCCGGTACCAGGGACGGCAGCATCGATCAGGCCCTCGACACACTCAAACAGGCCGGCGCCGAGGCAGTGCTGACCCTGATGCCATCCGCCGAACTGGCGCAAAACGCGGCCAGCGATTTGCCTGCGCTGTGCGCCGCGAAGGACCTGATCTGGCTGCATTTACCCGTGGCTGATGAACAGGTGCCGCAGGCAGATTTTGATGCGGCCTGGGCGGCGACCATTGTGCAGATTCAAGAGCTGCTGGCGGCTGACAAGGCCATCGCCATTCACTGCAAAGGGGGCTCTGGACGCACCGGCCTGGTTGCCGCACGCATCCTGATCGACTGCGGCCTGCCGCACGCCGAGGCCGTTGCGATGGTTCAGACCCTGCGTCCCAAGGCCATTCAGCACCCCGCTCATGTGAGCTGGCTCGAACGCTTCGGCCAATAGGCAGCCGTCATGCTCAAGACCTTTGCCCTGTTTGCCGTCACGGCCCTGGCCGAGATTGTCGGTTGCTATCTGCCCTATCTCTGGCTTCGTCAGGGCAAGAGCGCCTGGCTACTGGTACCGGCCGCCGCGGCACTGGCTTTGTTCGCCTGGCTGCTGTCGCTGCACCCGACCGCTGCCGGACGCGTCTACGCAGCCTACGGCGGCGTCTACATCGGTGCGGCGATCCTCTGGCTGTGGCTCGTCGACGAAATCCGCCCCACCGGCTGGGATCTGCTCGGCTCTGCCGTGGCCCTCACCGGCATGGCCATCATCATGTTCGCGCCTCGAAGCGCCTGACACAGGGGAATCAGCATGACCATCAAAGTAGGCATCAACGGCTTTGGCCGTATCGGGCGACTGGCCCTGCGCGCGGCATGGGGCTGGCCGGAACTTGAGTTCGTACAGATCAACGACCCCGCCGGCGATGCCGCAACCCACGCCCACCTGCTGAATTTCGACTCGGTGCATGGCCGCTGGCAGCACGAGGCGGGCAGCGCTGACGACTGCATCGTCATCGAGGGCAGGCGCATCAAGGTCACCGCCAACAAGGCCATTGCCGACACCGACTGGAGCGGCTGCGATCTGGTGATCGAGGCTAGCGGCAAGATGAAGACGGTTGCCGTACTGCAAGGCTATCTGGATCAAGGCGTTAAGCGCGTGGTGGTCTGCGCGCCAGTGAAAGAGTCGGGCGCGCTGAATATCGTCATGGGCGTCAACGATCAGCTGTTCGATCCTGCCCGGCACCGCATCGTCACCGCGGCGTCCTGCACCACCAACTGCCTGGCGCCGGTGGTCAAGGTGATCCATGAGGCGCTCGGCATCCGCCACGGCTCGATCACCACCATCCACGACCTGACCAACACCCAGAGCATTCTCGACACTCCCCACAAGGACCTGCGCCGTGCCCGCGCCTCCGGCATGAGCCTGATCCCGACCAGCACCGGCTCGGCCACGGCGATTGCCGAGATATTCCCGGAGCTGCGTGGCAAGCTGAACGGCCATGCGGTACGCGTGCCGCTGGCCAACGCCTCACTGACCGATTGCGTGTTCGAGCTGGAGCGAGCGACTACGGTAGAAGAGCTCAATGCGCTGCTGAAAGCCGCCGCAGACGGTCCGTTCAAGGGCATTCTCGGTTATGAGGAGCGCCCGCTGGTCTCCATCGACTACCGCACTGACCCGCGCTCGTCGATCATCGACGCGCTCTCGACCATGGTGGTCAACGGCACCCAGGTGAAGATCTACGCCTGGTACGACAACGAGTGGGGCTACGCCAATCGCACCGTGGAACTCGCGCGACTGGTCGGCTCGACTCAATAAATCACCACGTCCTGCTCCACTGCTCCGGTGGAAATGCTGCGCGATTTCCACCCTACGTCGGATCGACCCTCTCCCATGCCCAGCCTCAGCCGACTTTCCCCTGAAATCCGCCAATACCTGCTGGTCACCGGCAACTACTGGGCCTTCACGCTCACCGACGGCGCGCTGCGCATGCTGGTGGTGCTGCATTTTCATGGCCTGGGCTACACGCCGCTGCAGATCGCCGCGCTGTTCCTGTTCTATGAAATATTCGGTGTGGTCACCAACCTGTTGGGTGGCTGGCTGGGCGCGCGTATCGGTCTGAACCGCACCATGAACATCGGCCTGGGCCTGCAGGTAGCGGCGCTGCTGATGCTGACGGTGCCGGCAGCCATGCTCACGATCCCCTGGGTGATGGCCGCGCAAGCGCTATCCGGCATCGCCAAGGACCTGAACAAGATGAGTGCCAAGAGCTCGATCAAGATGCTGGTCGCCGATGGGCAACAAGGCACGCTCTACCGATGGGTGGCGCTGCTGACCGGCTCGAAGAATGCGCTCAAGGGTGCAGGGTTTTTCCTCGGCGGCGTGCTGCTCGCCGTCATCGGCTTTACCGGCGCGGTGCTGGTGATGGCTGCCATGCTGGCGCTGATCTGGCTGGCCAGCCTGTGCCTGCTGAAAAGGATCTGGGCAAGGCGAAGGTCAAGCCGAAATTTCGCGACATCCTCTCCACAAGCCGCGCCATCAATATTCTCTCGGCGGCGCGGCTGTTTCTCTTCGGCGCCCGTGATGTCTGGTTCGTGGTGGCCCTGCCGGTCTACCTGTCAGCCAGTTTCGGCTGGGACTTCTGGCAGGTCGGCGGCTTTCTCGCGGCCTGGGTGATCGGCTACGGCATCGTGCAATCCTTCGCGCCGCATTTCACCGGCAAGCGCAGTGGCAGGGTGCCGGATGGTCGCGCCGCCTTCATCTGGGCCGCACTGCTGGCCGGTCTGCCAGCAGTCATCGCCCTGGGCCTGGGCAGCGAACTGCCGGCGCAACCCGTGCTGATCGGCGGCCTCATGCTGTTCGGCGTGCTGTTCGCCATCAACTCGTCGCTGCACAGCTACCTGATCGTCAGCTACGCCAGGGAAGACGGCGTATCACTGGATGTCGGTTTCTACTACATGTCCAACGCGCTGGGTCGGCTGCTCGGCACCCTGCTCTCGGGGTGGGTGTTCCAGGTGCACGGGCTGGAGGCCTGCCTGTGGGTATCCAGCGCCCTGTTGCTGCTGGCCGCGCTGATCGCCATCGGCCTGCCGCGGCATGCCGTCACGCTGAACTGAGCCGGATAAGCGCGATACATTTGGTCTGTCAAAGGCCTGCTCTGGTAATTGGCATCGCGGTCTTTACCGCCTGCTTCTGAGATGAGAAACCCATGCCTCGGCTCGTGCCGCGAGGTCATGATCGAGCCGTTCTGGCTGAACGCTTCAGCTGCCTTTATCGACTGATGGAGTACCCATGCCCGCTTGCGAAAAAATCCTGCTGCTTTATACCGGCGGCACCATCGGCATGCAGCAGAGCACCACAGGGCTGGCGCCCGCCTCCGGTTTCGACAACCGCATACGCGCCCGGCAGCAAGAGCAGTCGCTGGATTTGCCGCACTGGCAGTTCCACGCGCTGCAGCCGCCCATCGACAGCGCCAACATGAATCAGCACCACTGGCTGGCCATGGCCGAGACCATACGCCACGCCGTCGAGGCCGATGGCTGCGAGGGCGTGCTGGTACTGCACGGCACCGATACCTTGGCCTACAGCGCCGCCGCCCTGAGTTTTCTGCTGCTGGGGCTGCCGCTGCCGGTCTTGCTGACCGGCTCCATGCTGCCGGCGGACGCACCCGGCAGCGACGCCTGGGCCAACCTGTTCGGTGCCATGCAGGCCCTGCAAGCAGGCATGGCGCCCGGCGTACGACTGTATTTCCACGGCAGGACACTGCACGGCGCGCGAGCCAGCAAACTGGGTACGGCAACGCTCGACGCCTTCGACGTTGCGCCACGCCTGCGCCAGAGCGAGCGAGCTGCACAAATCCCAGCCACCCTGGACTATCGCCAGCAACGCCAGCCGGTCAACCTGGCCGTACTGCCGCTCTATCCTGGCATCCAGGCCGCTCAGTTGCAGGCGCTACTCGACACGGGCGTGCAGGGGCTGCTGCTCGAATGCTACGGCAGCGGCACCGGGCCAGCCGAGGATGATCAGTTACTGACGGCGCTGCACAGCGCCCATCGACGCGGCGTGGTGCTGGTGGCCATCAGTCAGTGCCCGCAGGGGCATGTGGAGTTCGGCCTCTATGCCGCCGGCAGCAAGCTGGCGAGAACCGGGCTGATCTCGGGCGGCGGCATGACCCGCGAAGCCGCACTCGGGAAACTGTTCGCCCTGCTTGGCGCGGGTCTCTCACAAGCCGAGGTGGAACGCTGGTTTGCGCTGGATCTGTGCGGTGAGCTCACGGACTAACCATCAGTCACAGCGCCGGCAGCACGATCCAGAAGCGACTACCAACGCCCGGCGCGCTCCGGAAACCGATATCGCCGTTCATCAGCCGGGCATATTCCAGGCATAGCGACAGCCCTACACCGGCTCCCAGGATGCTTGAGTTTTCGCGACCCAGACGCTGGAAAGGCTCGAATATCCGCGCCTGCTGGGTTTCTTCAATTCCCAGACCGCTGTCTTCGACGATCAGATGTACCTGACCGCCCTGCCTCTCGACAGCCAGCAGAATCCGTCCGTTCGGGGTGTTGTACTTGATGGCGTTGGACAGGAGATTGAGCAACACCTGACGCAACCGTCGTGGCTCGGCCAGCACCTGCAGCGAAACATCCGGCAGATCAAACGCCAGCCGCAGGCCCTGACGCTGTATATCAAGGGCCACCAGCTCTGCGCATTCACGCATCAGCGCGGTGACTTCGACCCGTTCCAGCTGCAAGCATGGAGGCTCTGCCTGCAGGCTTGACCAGTCGAGAATATCGCCCAGCAGTTGGTTGAGATGCCGGCTGGCCAGCAGGATCTCGTCAAGGTAGTCGGCCGCCTCCGGATCGGCTTCCGCCGAGCAATCCATGCGCATCAGCTGGGCAAAGCCGAGAATCGCATTGAGCGGCGTACGCAGTTCATGGCTGATGCCGGATATCAGATGGGTCTTGGCCTCGTTGGCGCTCTGGGCCTGTACGGTCGCCTGACGCAGGTCTTCCTCGACCCGCTTGAGCGCATCGATATCCACGTAGGTACCGGCCATCAACACGGCCTGCCCGGTCTGCGGGTCTCGCTCGAGTACACGCCCCCGACTCAACAGCCAGTGGTAATCACCCAGGGCGTCGGCAAAGCGGAATTCACTTTCGTAACGCAACGCGCTGTCTCGGTGCATACGCTCAAGCTCGGCGCGCATGCGCGGCAGATCGGCGGGGTGAACGCGCTGCAGAAACTGCGCTTCGCTGAGCCGCGACGAAGGCAGCCCGAAGCGCGCCGGCAGACGCCCGCGAAACTGTAGCGTGGCGCTGCGCAGGTCGCTTTCCCAGAGGCTTTCGGTGGCGCTTTCCAGTACCAGCTCCAGACGTCGCTGCGCCTGCGAACGCTGCGCTTCACTGAATTCCAGCTGGCAGCCGATGGTCTGGGTATGCCGTGCCAGGTCATTCAGCTCGCGGATATCCGAAGTGGCCAGCTGTGGACGCCAGTGCCCCAGACCGATCTGCCCCATCATTTGTGAAATGCTGGCGATGGGCGCCAGCAGCGACTCACTGAGGCGACGCGCACGCAGCCACATATAGACGAAGAACAGCAGATAAAACAGCACCAGCCCAACGATCAGCAGGTAGCCGATCTGCTGGTAACGGCTGGCCAGGGCATTGGTCTGGCTGAAGACCTGGCCTTCATCGACAACCGCCAGCAGATGCCAGCCGGTGTGCTCGACCCGGGTACGGGCGACGAGCTTTTGCTGTCCACCGATGCTCAAACGCTGCAGGCTTTCGTCTTCGGCGGCTACGGCCTTCGCCAGCTCACGGGTTTGTGGCCGACTGCCAAGACGAAAGTCCTCGGGCTTGAATACCTCACGGCGAATCGCTTCCTCGTAGGAGTGTTCGGTCAGCTCGTCAAGCCCGAAGTCACGCTCACCGGCTTCGGGCAATGCCATGATCTTGAGGTCACGGCTGACCAGCATGGCATAGCCATTCCATGGCAGGCGCAGGCTTGCAATCTGCTGCAGCAGACCGCTGACGGTGATGTCTATGCCCGTGACGCCTTCGAGGAAATCGCCGCTGTAGACCGGCGCAATGGCCGACATCATCCAGCCCTGCCCGGCAGGGTCCAGGTAGACGTCGGTCCAGACAACTTCGCGTTTCGGGTTGTGCCAGGCGTTGGCCAGGTAATAGAAGTTGTAGCTGGGGATGTCCATGTCCGGCGGGTACTGGCCGGCGGTGTCGAACCAGGGGTAGATATGGTTGTAACTGTCCCAGCTATTGAAATAGAGGCTGGCAATCAGCGGATTAGCGGCGTGCAGCTCCTTCATCAGTGAATCGAGGCGCTGCAACTGCCCGACCTTCTCCAGATCCTGCTGGGCAGCTGCGGTGGCCGCCGAATAGAAACTCGCTGCGCCCCTTCATCGCGCGGACTGTAACGCACGCCACGGCCATCCAGATTCAGCAGCACCGGCCCCTCGCCGCCCGTCAGCAGTGCCTGTTGGGTGAGGTTGCGGTATAGCGCGGTGGTCGCCGCAATCTGCTGCAGCTGCTGGTCGATGACCCGTGCCTCCATGTCCACCGATGCCTGCAGATCGGCCAGTGCCGTCTCGCGCAGATGCTCGATCTGTGCATCGCGAATGGCGTTGTTGGTCAGCAAATAGACGGCAATGAGCACCGCCTCCACCAGCACCAGCGGGATCAGCGCACTCTGCACGAAGGCGCGCCAGATCCAGCGGCGCATGCCGGGAGCTTTCCTTGCAGTCACCCCAACGCCCCCGCGATCACCTCAGCCATGGCCTGCATGTAATACCACCCGACAAACATGCTTCAGCGATTCGCCAGATCGATCAGTTCGCTGCGCCAGTCAACCCCGCGCGGCAGCGCCAGAAAGGACGGGTTGAGGTAGGTTTCGCGCGCCTCGTAGGTCAGGGGTGCACCGCTGATGTCCAGCACTTCGCCACCGGCGCCTTCGAGCACACCCTGTGCAGCGGCGGTGTCCCACTGGGAGGTAGGCGCCAGCCGCGGATAACAGTCGGCAGCGCCTTCGGCCAGCAGGCACAGCTTCAGGGAACTGCCGATACTGGCCAGTTCCAGCTCGCCGAAACGCTGACGCAGGCCGTCGAGCAACTGTTCCTGCGCCGGGCTCGAGTGGCGACGGCTGGCAACCACGGTGAAGCCCTGCGCCGGGTTGTGCCGCACCTGCAAGGGAAGCACGCCGCCCTCGACATCGGCCATCCAGGCGCCAAATTCGGCGCCACCGTAGTAGCAGCGGCCATTGGCCGGGATGCCCACCACACCGAACACCACCCTGCCCTGCTCGATCAGCGCGACATTGACCGTGAATTCTTCGCTGCCGGTGATGAATTCCTTGGTGCCGTCCAGCGGGTCTACCAGCCACCAGCGTGTCCAGCCGGCGCGTTCGGCCAGGCTCAGCGCACAGTCTTCCTCGGACAGCACCGGAATGCTCGCATCCAGCGCTCGCAGGCCATCGGCCAGCAGGTGATGTGCCGCCAGATCAGCCGCCGTGACTGGCGAGGCATCGGCCTTTTCATGCACCTGCACGCCGCTGCGCCAATGCGGCAGGATGGCGTGCCCCGCCGCGCGAACCAGATCGATCACCGGCGCCAGATAAGGATGGCTCATTGATTGAACTCCCCGCGCTGGATCAGTAGATCACGCGCCAGATAGAGCGCAGCCAGTGCACGACCTTCGCTGAACTGCGGGTTCTGGATCAGACTCGACAGCTCGCGCAGATCGACCCGGTCGACGCGCATTGGCTCTGGCTCGTCGCCGGGCAATCGCTCGGGATAAAGATCACGAGCCAGCACCACCTGAATCTTCTGGCTCATGTAACCGGGCGACAGCGACAGCTCGGTGAGCAGTTCCAGCTGGTGCGCACCGAAGCCGGCTTCCTCCTTGAGTTCGCGATTGGCGGCGTCCAGCACGCTTTCACCCGGTTCGATCAGACCCTTGGGCAAGGACAGCTCGTAGGTGTCGGTGCCGCCGCAATATTCCTCGATCAGCAGCGCCTGCCCGTCTGCATCGAGCGCGACGATCATCACTGCGCCATAGCCGGCGCCCTTGCCGACCAGCCGTTCGTAGGTGCGTTCGACACCATTGGAAAAGCGCAGCTGCAGCTCCTCGACACGGAACAGGCGGCTGGTTGCGACGATCTCACGGGCAAGCACGGTAGGTTTCTGGCGCATGGCAGGGTCCTTGAAACGCGAAGGGCAATCATAACCCGGCTTGTCGCAGGGTCTGTTGTCGTTTCATCACATCCGCGCTGGAGCCTCTTTGCATCGGACCGACCGCTGGCGCACCATTGCTCACCCTCTGCCGACCCACTTGAGCCTGCCATGACCGCTTCCCTGCCCTGGTCCGAAATCGATACCGTCCTGCTGGACATGGACGGCACCCTGCTGGACCTGCATTTCGACAATCACTTCTGGCTCGAATTTCTGCCTCAGCGTTATGCCGAACTGCACGGCATCAGCCGCACCATGGCCGAGCTCGAACTGGCGCCGCTGTTCAACGCCCATCAAGGCCAGTTGAGCTGGTATTGCCTGGACTTCTGGACCCGCGAGCTGAACCTGCCGATCCGCGAGATGAAGCGCGAGATGGCCGACCTTATCGCCCTGCGGCCAGCCGCCGACCAGTTCCTCGCCGCGTTGCGCCAGGCCGGAAAGCGCGTGGTGCTGATCACCAATGCCCACCGCGACTCGCTGTCGCTGAAGCTCGAGCGCATCGAGCTGGCACCCTGGTTCGACCGCTTGATCAGCTCCCATGACTACGGCTTCCCCAAGGAGCAGGCACAGTTCTGGTATGCACTGAAAACCGACCTGGATTTCGATCCGGCAAACGCGCTGTTCATCGACGACAGCCTGCCGATACTGCGCAGCGCCCGTGACTTCGGCATCGCGCACCTGCTGGCAGTCAGCCAGCCGGATAGCCGTCGCGGGCAGAAAAATACCGAGGAATTCGCAGCCGTTGGCGATTATCTGGAGCTGATCCGCAGCCTGCAGGGCTATCCTGACTGAAACGCCTTGAGCAACACCCTTGCTGTCAAAACCCGTACTTGTCGAGTCTGCCCATGAATGCTCCACGCCATCCAGCCTTGCCCCCTGAACCCAACACCGCCGCACCTGCAGGCGCCAGCGGGCACTATCATTTTCAAGCCATTGGCCAGACGCAACCGGAAGCCATCGAACTGGCCGAGGAATGCGCGCTGGCCATCGCCTACAACGGCATCAGCCAGGCCGTGATGATGGTGTCGCCGGCCGACCTTGAGGATTTCGTGGTGGGCTTCAGCCTCGGCAGCGGCATCGTCGAGCAGGCCGGCGATATCTACGACATCCGCATCAGCGGCACGGGCGAGGGTCGCCAGGCCGAGGTGGACATTGCCAGCCGCGCCTTCTGGAAGCTCAAGCAGCAGCGCCGCCAGCTACCCGGAAACGCCAGTTGCGGCCTGTGCGGAGTCGAGGCACTGGAACAGGCGCTGCCACACTTGCCGAGCCTGCCCGGCGCACCGCTGCCACCGGCACATTGGCTGGATGACCTGCGCCAGCGCATCGGCGAATTCCAGATACTCGGGCAGAGTTGCGGCGCGGTGCATGCCGCGCTGTTCATGGATGCCCAGGGCGAGATTCGCCTGAGCCGGGAAGACATTGGCCGGCACAATGCGCTGGACAAGTTGATCGGGGCCATCAACCGCAGCGGCCTGGAGGTCGCGGGTGGCGTCGCGGTCGTCACCAGCCGCTGCAGCCTGGAACTGATCCACAAGGTCCAGCGCGCCGGCATCTCGACGCTGGTCAGCCTCTCGGCACCCACGGGCCTCGCCACGCGCTGGGCACAGCGGCACAACCTCAACCTGATCCATATTCCGCATCGCAGCCCGCCGCGCGTGTACAGCCCGCAAGCCGGAATCTGAGGTTCCAATTGACGGCACGCGCACCGAAGACCGCTTCGCTTGTCGAAAGTTCCAGATATAAATCAACAAGTTGCACAAAGCGAAGTGCTTCACACCTTTCGTCTCCCGGCGCTTGCACAGGCCCGCTCGACAGCCGAGGATCGCGCCGTCATTCCTGCTGAGGTTTCACCATGAAGTACCCCTCGATTCTGCTGTTGTCCGCCAGCCTGCTCAGCGGCGCCGCCCATGCCGGTAGCAACACCGAAGCCGCCGTAGGCGGGGCGTTGGGCGGTGCGTTAGGCTCGGTGGTGGGTGAACACCTGGGCGGCTCTACGGGTGCAGCCATCGGAGCCGGCGTTGGCGGCGCAGCGGGCGGCATGGTCGGTGCGGACAAGCGCAGCCGTACGGAAGCGGCCATCGGCGGCGGTCTGGGCGCGGCGGGCGGCAACGTAGTCGGTCAGCGCGTTGGGGGGAGCACTGGCGGCCTGATCGGCGCGGCAGTCGGCGGCGGCGCGGGCGGTGCAATAGGCAATGCCTACGGCGACGACGACGATGACTACCGTCGCCACCGCGATGACCGCCGCCACTACGGGCCTCCCGGCAAAGCCAAGGGCCATTACAAACACAAACACAAGCACGGCCACAGACACTGAAACGCTCGTAACAGCGGCGGCAGTTCAGGCGATGCTGCTGCCGCCGCCCACCAGCAAGGCCTCCAGCGCCTTGCGCAGCCCAAATGGAATCTCGATTGCGCGGTTCTGCGCGCGCTCGACGAAGACGTGCACGACCTTCCCCACCGCGCAGGCCTGGGTCTCGCCCTGCCTGAAGATGGCCAGCTCGTACTGCACCGAACTGTTGCCCACTCTGGCAACACGCAAGCCGACCTCGATGGCATCCGGGAAGGCAATCGGCTCGAAGTAGTCACAGGACGAACTCACCACATAACCCACGACCTCGCCAACATGGATATCCAGCCCGCCCTGCTGGATCAGGTAGGTATTTATCGCACTGTCGAAGTAGCTGTAGTAGGTGACATTGTTGACGTGGCCGTAGAGATCGTTGTCGTGCCAGCGAGTGCTGACCGCATGGAAATGCCGATAGTCACTGTGCAGATGCCTGGGTTGTTCGGGCATTCTTTTTTCTCCGCTCCGCTAGTAGGCCGCTTGATAGATGGCCAGCGCATCGGCCTCGGTGATTTCGCGCGGGTTGTTCACCAACAGGCGCTGTTGCAGCATCGCCTCCCGGGCCAGTTGCGGCAGCATCGCCTCGGGTACCCCGGCGTCGCGCAGCCGGGTCGGCAGACCCATGCGCCCGCTCAGTTCGCCAAGCTCCTCGATCAACTGATCGGCGAAGGTGGCCGGGTCGTCACTGCGCAGGCGCTCACCCAGCACGATGGGCGCCAACTCGCCGTAATGGCTGGTCGCCGCGCTGACGTTGAAGCGCAACACGTGCGGCAGCACCAGCGCGTTGGACAGCCCGTGGGGAATATGGAAGTTGCCGCCCAGCGGATAGGCCAGCGCATGCACGGCCGCCACCGGCGCATTGGCGAAAGCCTGACCGGCAAGGCACGCACCCAGCAGCATGGCCTGACGCGCCTCGCGATTGCTGCCGTTGTGTACGGCCTCATGCAGGTTGGCCGAGAGCAGGCGCAGCGCTTCCCGGGCCAGCAGGTCCGATAGCGGATTCTTCTTCAACACGCTGGTGTAGGCCTCGATGGCGTGCACCATGGCGTCGATGCCGGTTGCAGCGGTCACGGCAGGCGGCAGGCCGAGGGTCAGGTCGGCATCAAGCAGCGCCAGGTCCGGCAGCAAAAGCGTGGAGACCGCCCCCATCTTGGTGGTTTCGCCGGTGGTGATGATGGCGATCTGGGTGACCTCGGAACCGGTGCCTGCGGTGGTTGGCACCTGAATCAGTGGCAGGCGCTGGCCCCGCGCGTTGCCCACGCCGTAGATATCCTGCAGCGACTGGGCACACTGCGGATGCGCCAGCAACGCCACAAGCTTGGCGACATCCATCGAGCTGCCGCCACCAAAGCCAATGACCAAGTCCGCCTTTACCGCTCTGGCCTGCACCACGGCAGCCAGAACGATATCCTCCGGCGGGTCTGCCACCACCTGATCGTAGACAGCCACCTGCAAGCCCTCGGCCTCGAAACCCGGCAGCACATCATCGAGCAAGCCGAAACGGGTAATTCCAGGATCTGTCACCACCAGTACCGAGCGCGCCCCGCGCTCAAGGCAGAGACTGGCCAGCCGACGCGACGAGCCTGGCTCGCAGATCAGTTGAGCGGTCGTGGCGAAATTGAACGGATGCATCGGTGCCTCCTGTGTTCGATAAGGTCAGAACGCGAAGTGGCTTTCCGGCAGCGCCATCAAACACCCGGCACCACCCGCAATTGCTTCCCGGTGGGCACTCGCCCGCGGCAGTACACGACGCAGGTAGAAATCCGCACTGGCCAGCTTGGCCTGATAGAACGCCTCGTCATCTGAACCCTGCTCCAGTGCGTCCTGTGCTCGCGCCGCAGCCTGCAACCACAGCCCTGCCAGCAATACATAGGCCGAGTACTGCAGAAAATCCACGGATACCGCGCCGATTTCCTGCGGGTCACGTCCGGCAGCGGCAATGATCTCGGCAGTCAGCTCCCGCCATTCGCCAATACGCGCTTGCACCTTGCCGGCCATTGCATCCAATTGCGGGCGATCAACCTGTCGGTCACAGGTCTCACTGAACTCCGCCTGCAACGCTGACAACTCGGCGCCGCCGTCGCCAAGCAGCTTGCGACGGATATAGTCCAGCGCCTGGATGCCGTTGGTGCCTTCGTAAAGTTGGGTGATGCGACTGTCACGCATCAACTGTTCCATGCCCCACTCGCGGATGTAGCCGTGGCCGCCGTAAACCTGCACACCGAGGCTCGCGACTTCCTGCCCCATATCGGTGAAGAAGGCTTTGACGATGGGGATCAGCAGCGCCGCGCGCTTGCTCGCGGCCTTGCGGTAGGCCAGATCAGGGTGGCCGTGTTCGAGATCAAGCTGCCGCGCGCAATAGGCGGCCAGCATGCGACTGCCTTCGACCAGGGTTTTTTGGGTCAGTAGCATCCGGCGCACATCGGGGTGAACGATGATCGGGTCAGCGACCTTGTCCGGGTACTGCGCGCCGGCCAGTCCGCGTGATTGCAGGCGCTCGCGAGCATAGGCAAGCGAGCCCTGCCAGGCCTGCTCGGCGATGCCCAGGCCCTGCAGGCCGACCTGAAAGCGCGCGTCGTTCATCATGGTGAACATGCACGCCAAGCCTTGATTGACCTCGCCCACGACCCACCCAGTGGCACCGTCGAAATTCATCACGCAGGTGGCGGCGCCCTTGATGCCCATCTTGTGCTCGATGGCGCCGCAGGACAGCGCGTTGCGCTCGCCCGGCGCGCCATCGGCATTGGCGATGAACTTGGGCACCAACAGCAGGCTGATGCCCTTCACCCCAGCCGGCGCATCCGGCAGGCGCGCCAGCACCAGATGCACGATGTTCTCGCTCATGTCGTGCTCGCCGCCGGAGATAAAAATCTTGCTACCCGTGACGCGGTAACTGCCGTCCGCCTGGGGCTCGGCACGGGTTCGCAATAGCGCCAGATCAGTACCTGCCTGCGGCTCGGTGAGGCACATGGTGCCGCTCCAGCTCCCGCTGACCAGCTTCTCCAGATAGGCATTCTTCAGTTCATCGCTGCCGTGCTTGTACAGCGCCAGCACCGCGCCTTCAGTCAGGCCGGAATAGATGCGAAAGGACAGCGACGCGCCCATCAACATCTCGTGGAAGTTGCAGGCCACCAGCTGCGGGAAGCCCTGGCCGCCGTACTCGGTCGGCCCGGTCATGCTCGCCCAGCCGTTATCGACGTACTGCTTGTAGGCCTCGACGAAGCCCTGCGGCGTGCGCACTTCGCCGTTTTCCAGGGTCACGCCCTCTTCGTCGCTGTTGCGATTGAGCGGCGCGATCTCGCCGCCGGTATAGCGCGCGGCTTCTTCCAGCACACCGTCGATCAGCTCGCGGTCCAGGCCGTTGCCAAGCAGTTCGCAATGGGCGCTGGCGTCAAACAGCTCATGCAGGACGAAGCGCATGTCACGTAGCGGGGCTTTGTATTCCATGCTCAGGCCTCCTTCTTCTGATCGGCGAAACGGCCACCGACGGTCGCCAGGTTTTCAATCAATTCAGCCGGTTTCCAGTGCTCGCCGTGCTGCTCGGCCAGTGCGTCGAGGCGATCCTTGATCGCCGGCAGGCCCTCACCATCCGCCCAGGTCATCGGCCCGCCAGCGGCTGCCGGAAAGCCATAGCCATTGAGGTAAACGGTGTCGATATCAGCGCTGGAGCCGGCCATGCCTTCCTGCAGGATTTTCGCGCCTTCGTTGACCAGCGCCAGCAGGCAACGCTCGAGGATTTCCGCTTCGCCAATCTCGCGCCGGTCGTAGCCAAGCCGCTCGGCTTCACGCTGCACCAGCGCATCCACTTCCGGATCGTGCTCAGCCTGGCGGCTGCCTTCGGCGTAGCGGTAGTAACCCATGCGCGACTTCTGGCCGAAGCGGCCCAGCTCGCACAGGCGATTGTCGACCTGTACCTCCGGCTCGTCCTGGCCCTCACCGGCCAGTTCGCGGGCGCGCCACTCAAGATCGATACCGACCACGTCGTACATGCGGAACGGGCCCATGGCGAAGCCGAAGCCCTGCAGCGCGGCGTCCACCTGATGGGGATAGGCGCCTTCGAGCAGCATCATCCGCGCCTCACGCACGTAGGTGGCGAGCATGCGGTTGCCGATGAAGCCCGGGCAGTTGCCGGCGACCACACTGACCTTGCCCATGCGCTTGCCCAGCGCGGTGGATGCTTCGAGCACCGCTTTGGAAGTCTTCGCGCCGCGGACGATCTCCAGCAGCTTCATGATGTGCGCCGGGCTGAAGAAGTGCAGGCCCACCACCTGCTCCGGTCGCCCGGTCACGGCAGCGATGGCGTCGATATCCAGTGCCGAGGTGTTGCTGGCGAGAATGCCGGTCGGCTTCACGATGCCGTCCAGCTCGCGGAAGATCTTCTGCTTCAATTCGAGGTTTTCGTACACCGCCTCAATCACTAGATCCACATCGGCCAGCGCCTGGTAATCAGCTGCCTTGCTGATGCAGGCGCGTCGCGCTGCGGCCTGGGACTCGTCGATGCGCCCCTGGCGGACGCTATGTGCGTAGGTGTCGGCCACCACGCCCAGCGCCTGTTCCAGCATCTCGGGATTGTTATCCAGCCACAGCACCTGCACGCCGGCGTTGGCCAGGCTCATGACGATACCGCGGCCCATGGTGCCCGCGCCGATCACGGCGGCGGTCTGGATATCGAAGCGGGTTTGGCTCATTGCGGCAGTCCTCGTCGCTGGGCTGGAAAAACGGAAGACCCACCATAGACGAAGACACTACTATTTTTGAAATTTAGTCTTGTGATGATTAAGATTCACCAGATGAATATCTATAACTTCGATCTCAACCTGCTCCGCGTGCTGGACGCCCTGCTGCGCGAGCGCAACGTTTCCCGTGCAGCCCAGCGGCTTTCCCTCAGCCAACCGGCAGTCAGCAATGCGCTGGGCCGCCTGCGCGAATTGCTCGACGATCCGCTGCTGGTGCGCGTGGGTCGTGCCATGCAGCCCACGCCCCGCGCGCTGAGCCTGGAAGTGCCGATTCGCGATGCGCTGCAGCAGATCGAACACACGCTCAATGCCGGCGACTTCTTTGACCCGGCCACCAGCCGGCAACGCTTCGTCATCGCCGTGACCGACTACGTCGAGCTGATCTGCATGCCGCCGCTGATGGCGCATCTGGCCAGGGTAGCGCCGGGTATCCAGCTGGCGATCCGGCACCTGACCCCAACCCTGCCCGCCGAGGCCCTGGATAATGGCGAGCTGGATCTGGCGCTGGGGCGTTTTCCTGAGGTGCCGACGCGCTTCCAAAGCCGCCACTGGGCCAGCGAAACCCTGCAGGCGGTGCTGCGCAAGGCACATCCGCTGATCGACGGCGGGCTCGATTTACCGACGTTTCTGCGCCTGCGCCATCTGTGGGTTCACGGCGGACAGACCCGTGGCATGGTCGATCAATGGCTGAAAGAGCACAACCTGACGCGCGATGTGGTCTACACCACACCCAACTACCTGCAGGCGGCGCATATCGTTGCCAGCAGTGATCTGGCCGTCGTGCTGCCCACTCAGCTTGCGCGGTACTTTGCCAAATTGCTGCCGTTGCAGCTGTTCGACATGCCGTTCGATCTGGGCAGCTTTCAGCTGGATATCGTCAGCGTCGCGCAACGGGAGCGGGATGCGGCCCTGCAATGGTTGATCGAACAGATCGTAGCCATCGCCCATGATTGATGCCTGCCCGCCAATCCGCAGCAGGCCGGCTTTCGACTGAAAAATAGAGCGATTCACGCAGGTGGGGTTGAAGGTCTCTCCAGATGGCAAAAAACCCGCCGAAGCGGGTTTTTCCTGACCATTTCAATCCGTTGAAGCGCCTTCCTGGCTTGGCCGATCATCCATGATCCTGAGCGCTTCCTGCGCTTCAGAGACGTGCATAGATTAAGCATCTGCAAAGAAAGGCAGAAGGGGCGATAGACGCGACGACGTGTAAGCCTTTCGCTATAGCTGTGTGGCTGACAAAGAAGGCTGAACCGACAGCAGGCCTGCTTCACACTGGTGCCGGCACCGCCTTTGTCTATGCTCAACCCATCCCGCATGGCCATGCAGGTAATAGTGAAAGCAAAGGGATGACCATGATCGACGTACTGGTATACCGCTACAACGAAGAACAGGACACCAGCCCCTATATGCAATCGATGCAGGTGCCCGAAGCTTTTCGCCAGCGCATGGTGCTTGATGTGCTGGAGTCTCTGCGCGAGACGGACCCTTCACTGGCCTACCGCCGCTCCTGTCGCGAAGGCGTTTGTGGCTCGGATGGAATGAACATCAACGGCAAAAACCGCCTGGCCTGCATCACAGCGGTTGCCGATGCCCTGGACGGCAGCGGTCGTCTGGTTATCCGACCGCTGCCGGGTATGCCGGTGATCCGTGACCTGGTCGTGGATCAGAGCCTGTTTTTCAAGCAGTACGAACGCGTCAAACCCTGGCTGATCAATGACGAACCGGCGCCCGGCATCGAGCGCCTGCAATCACCGGATGAACGTGCCCGGCTTGATGGCCTGTACGAATGCATACTCTGCGGCTGCTGCTCGTCACAGTGTCCGTCCTGGTGGTGGAACCCGGAAAAGTACGTGGGCCCTGCCGGACTGCTGCAGGCCTGGCGCTTCATAGTCGACAGCCGAGACACCGCTGCCGCCGAACGCCTGTCCGATCTCGACGATCCCTTCAGCGTGTTCCGCTGCCGCAGCATCGGCAATTGCAGCTGGGTCTGCCCAAAGGGGCTAAACCCGATGGGCGCGATTGGACACATTCGCCGCGAACTGACGCAGCAGGGGACCTGAAGCGCGGGCTTCAGCCACAACTTTGAGTCCTATTCCCGGCCCAGTGCCTCTTGCCTGGCGAGGAACTCTTCCTGCAACAAGGCATCGGTGACCCGCTGCGGCTCTTCATCCAGCAACGGATCGGCGAGCTGCCCGGTGGCAACCACTTTCGCATCGAGCTTGCCCATCAGATGGCCAATAGCGTTGTGCATTTTCTCGGCAGCCCCGTCGACCGCCAATTGCAGCGACTCGGCTTTGTGGGTGACCGATAACGGCTGATGGCCCTTGGGGCGCGCTTCGATCTGGCACCGCTTGTCTGCAGCGCCGGCCTTCTGCGCGTTCTCGTCGCCAACGTGGACTTCCACCCGCATGAGGAAATCCTCGAAACGCTCCAGCCGGTCCTGCACCGCTGCGCCAACCCACTCATGAAGTCCGGAACTGCCTTCGATATGGTTACTTCTCACCTGGATCTGCATTGGATCTCACCTCTTTCGTGGTACGTCTCAAGGTTCGAGGATGAGACCCGCGCCGGGGTTCAGAATGATCGGACGGATCACCTGCACGCCGACTAATCAGCCATCAGTTCCCGGTAGCGCCGCTGATAGTCCTCATATGACAGGTTTTCACCCATCAGTCGCTCGATCTGCTGCTGCCGGTACGCCGCCTTGCTCAAGGGTGCCGAGCCGTCGGCCACCTCCGGTGCAGGCCGGCCAAGGTTGAACGCGCCGTGGGGAAACAGCTGGTGCGTGAGTTCGGCGATCTTGTTCTCGGCGCTGATGAATTTGTCCAGCCGCCCACCACCCCAGCGCGCATCGTACTCAGCCTGCCCGACCTGGCGGCCCTTCTCGTATACGCGGATATCGGCATATTTCATGTACAGCGCCAGATCCCAGCCCCAGTGGCCAATATAGGTGGTGGCGAGCGCACAGCGATCAGGGCTGCTGCCGGGCGCCATCATGCGCGTCCTGAAGCCTTTTTCAGCCAGTTCGTTCTGGTAGGCACTGGTGAAGCCGGCACGCAGATTCGGCGCAGGAATCATGCAGATCTCCGGCGCCAGCTCGGCGGAAAGGGTTGCAGGGGTGACGCTCTGCTGGATGCTGCAACCACTGATGGCCACAACGGCGACAAGTGTGAACAACGATGCGATGCGCATGACAACCTCCATGTCGGAAAAAGTGAATGGCAGTTTGCCAGCAGTCAGGACGCGCGTCTTCAGTCAATCTCTGTTACGGCTTGTGCCCGTACCGATCGGCCCTGCCACCCAGGTACCAGCCCAGCACGGCCCAGACCGCCGCACAGCCGGCACCCACCAGACCGATCAACAGGGCACCCTGGCCGAGCATGTCGAGTAGCGTCTTGACCCAGCCGCTGAGGGCGTCTCCGCCGCGATAGACCACCGTATCGATGAAGTTCTTCGCCTTGTACTTGCTCATCGCATCCAGCGGTGCGAAGAGCATTTCGCGACCCGGACGAACGAAGGCGTACTCGCCAATGCGCCGCACGATCATCACCGCCGCCAGCACGGCAAAGGTCGGTGCCAGAGCCAAGCCGATAAAGCCCAGACAAACCAGCGCCGGTACCGCCGCCAGCAACACGCGCACGCCGAGGCGCTGAGCGATGCGTCCGGTGATGAACAGCTGCGACAGCAACGCACCGGCCTGCACCACGAAGTCGATAATGCCAAACACCCGCACCTGTTCGGCACGGCCCGGGAACAGTTCGGCCACCAACCGCGCCTGCTCGAAATACAGAAAGGTGCTGGCGGTGGTCAGCAGCAGCACGAATGCCGCGATACCCAGCAGATAGCCAGACCCCAGCACCCGCGTCAGGCCGCTGAACGGATTGCCCGCCACCGGACGCCGCGGACTCTCTGCCGGCACCGCGCCAGGGCGCCCGGCGCCGCCCCTATCCCGCCAGTTCATCAGATAGCGCTTGAGTCCCACGGCGAAGACCAGCAACAGTGCCGCCAGCAGCATCAGGCCGAACTGGCCTGTCACGCCCACCAGCAGAGCACTCAGCGCCGGCCCGACAAGACCACCGACGCTGGCGCCTGCGGCAATGAACGCGAACAGCCGCTTGGCCTGTGGCGCATCGAATACATCGGCCATCAGGCTCCAGGCCACGGAAACCACGAACAGGTTGTAGACCGAGATCCACACGTAGAACACCCGCGCCAGCCAGACGCTGTCGTCCATGAAGAAGAACAGCCCGGCAAACATCAGCAGGTTGAGGCAGAAGAAGCCGTAGACCCAGTCGATGTAATGAATGCGCGCCACCCGCGAGTTGAGCCAGGCGAACAGCGGCACCGCCACCAGCATGGCGACGAAGGTCGCGGTAAACAGCCACTGCAGGTTTTCCACGCCCCCCTGGATGCCCATCGATTCGCGGATCGGCCGCAGCATGAAGTAGCCGCTGAACAGACAGAAGAACAGGGCGAAGCCGGCCAGCGAGGCGGACAGTTCGCCAGGCCGGGCGTTGATCAGCCGCGCCAGGCGTACCTTGGCAACTCGCTCAACCGAAGGCATCGGCGATCAGTTGACGCTGCCGCGCATCCGGCAGGCGCCCCTGTCCGGCCAGCAGGTTGTCGGCCATGTAACGAGGGGTCGACGTCGCCGGAATCACCGCCGTCACCGCGGGTTCGGCAAGGATGAACTTGAGCGCCAGCTGTGCCCAGGAAGTGGCATCGAGCTCAGCCGCCCACTCGGGCAGCGGCTTGTTCCTGACCCGCCCGAGCAGATTGCCGCGGGTAAAAGGACGATTGATCAGCGTGGCAATGCCGTTGTCGACGCAATACGGTAGCAGGCGCTTCTCGGCGTTGCGCTCGCCCACCGAGTAGTTGAGCTGGACGAAATCGACCTTCTCCTGCCTGAGCACGTCGAGCAACCGCTCGTGTGCCGACTCCACATAATGTGTGACGCCGATATAACGAATGCGCCCCTGCTCTTTCAGTTCGCGCAACAGGCCGAGCTGGTTGCTGGTGTCCTGCAGGTTGTGCACCTGGATCAGGTCGATGGTGTCGGTTTGCAGCGCCTCGAAGCTGGCCTCGATCTGCGCCAGCCCGCGTTCGCGACCGGTCGATGAGACCTTGCTGGCGAGAAATACCTGCTCACGCACAGAGCGCCGTGCAACCAGCTCACCACTGACCGCTTCGGCATTGCCATAACTCGGCGCGGTATCGATCAGTTTTGCGCCGCCTTCGACGAAGATCCGCAGCACCTCCAGCAGCGCATCCATCTGCGGATCATCGAGGCCGACGTCATGGGTGCGCGAAGTGCCCAGGCCGATCACCGGCAGCATCTCGCCCGTGGATGGAATTCGTCGCTGGCGCAAGGGTTCTGCCCACGCCAGGACTGGCAGGAGCGGCCCCAGCGCAGCGAGCGCGGCAACCAGTGCGGAACGGTGAAGAAGCTGACGACGCGTCTGCATGAGCGTGTTCTCCGGAGGGCTGCACGGACTTGGCGATTGAGTATGGTCGACATCGCAAAGACCATCAGGCGATCGGAGGACGGAGGGTTTTCTGTTTGTTTCAGTGACGCCCCGCCATCGGCTGCTTGTCCGCCGGATGGCGACGCACAGTACTGGCAATATGCCGCCAGTTCGGTTTTACTGCGCCCGCCACCGGCAACCTACGCTACGCGCTATCGAGACCGCATGCCCCGCCAGACCCACAGAGCAGATTCCCCTCCCCCGGCGGGCCCACACGCGACCACGCTGTCGAAGTCGCGCCGGAAACGGCACAACAACAGGCTGATCAGCCTTGTTTACGCGCTGGGCCTGCTGCTGATCTTCATCCTCAGCCTGCTTCTACTGCCTGCCGATACCGGTCTCGGCAAGCTACTGTGGAGTTCGCTGAGCGCCGGAAACTGACAAGCGGCTCCCGGCCTCACGAGCCGCCTTGCACGGCTCGATTCAAACGCGAAAACGCCCGACCAGCCCCGCCAGGCGCTGCGACAAGCCGGACAACTGCTGGCTCGCGTGCATGCTCTGCGCCGAATTCTCCGCTGCCTCGTTGGACAGGTCACGGATGTCGGTGATATTGCGCGCAATTTCCTCGGTCACGCTGCTCTGCTCTTCGCAGGCCGTGGCAATCTGTGCCGCCATGTCGTTGATACGCCGCACCGCCTGGGTGGTATCGGAAAGCGCCTGATCCACCCCGGTGGCCCGCTCGACACTTTCGCGTGCCTTGCCACTGCCGGCATGCATGGCCTGAACGGCCTTGCCGACACCGCCTTGCAGGCGCTCGATGCGAGCCTGGATGTCCTTGGTCGATTCCTGGGTCCGCGCCGCCAGCGCTCGCACCTCGTCTGCCACCACCGCAAACCCGCGTCCCTGCTCTCCCGCCCGTGCCGCTTCAATGGCTGCGTTGAGCGCCAGAAGGTTGGTCTGCTCGGCGATGCCGCGGATGACCTCCATCACATCACCGATGCTGGAGGCTTCCTCGGCCAGCGCCTCGATGCTGTGCGAGGTGCTTTCGACTTCCTGGGCGAGCTGGCGGATCGATTCGATGGTGCCACTTACTACCTCTGCACTCTCGTGCGCCTGGCTCTCTGCCTGACGCGCCGCATCCGAAGCACTCTGCGCATTGCGCGCCACTTCATGCACGGCAGCGCTCATCTCGGTGGCCGCGGTACTGACCTGATCGACGGCGGCATGCTCGCCGCTGATCAGCTGGTCATTGGCAGAGGCCATGCCGGACATCCCCCGAGCCGCCGCCTCGACTTCGGCAGTCACCTGCCCGACCTCGGCAATCAGGGGCTGCAACTTGTCCAGAAAGCCGTTGAAGGCCTTGCCCAGCTGGCCCAGTTCGTCCGCCGAACGGACATCCACGCGCGCACGCAGGTCGCCATCCCCTTCGGCAATCTGCTCGACACGCTGTAGCAGCCTACGCATCGGACGCAGCACCACCAGCGGCATCCCCAGAACCAGCACGATACAGCCAATCAACCCCACCAGCAGAATGGCGCCCTGCTGCGCAGCGACGGCCAGGCCCTCGGCAATCGCCGATTCACCGACACCGTTGGCGGCCTGATCTTCCAGCTCGCCAAGCTTGTCGATGGCCTCACGCATGGCCTCGAAGCGCACCTCGCTGTCACCGAAGCTCAACGCACTGGCAGCCTGCGGATCGCTATCGACCAGCTGAATGACACGCTGCGAAACCTGCCGCCACTGCTCGAAGCCGCGGTTGAACTGATCGACAAGCGCCAGCGCCTCGGCACTCGGTTTCATCTGGGCATATTGCTGCACGCGCTCATGGGCCTGCTGCAGGTTTTCCGCATGGCTCTTGCGCAGTGTCTGAGCATGATCCGCAACGTCATCGCCCAGCAGGCTGCGTTCGGCGATGAACGCCTGATACAGATCGCGATCGGCATTGAGCAGCAGGCTGATGGCGGGCAGATAACGTGTCGCCAGCGTGCTGCTGGAAGACGCGACTTGATCGATGCCCGGCATGCTCAGTCAACCCATCAGCACCAGCAAGAGCGCCAGAAAGCTGATCGGCAGGGTAATTTTCCAGCGAAAGCCGAGATCGGCGAAAAAACGCAACATGGCATCACTCCTTGAAAGCTTTTCTGGTTATCGGCAAAGACGCTTGCAACGAGAGGGCACCAAACAGCATCGCCTGTTGCGCCACCACCACGACCGCGCCCAAAGCGCAATGGGAGCCACACAGTTGCACAGCGACAGAGCGCAACCCTTGAGCCGCATCAACCGTGCGACATGATTTTTCTTCTACTTAAGTACGAGCACCATGGTTGCATAGCCAGCCTTGCCAACCGACCAGTAGCCTGAATCGCACACGGCAGGCGCCAGTGGTATTCCCGATATGCCATGCAATGCCCAGCGACGCTGTTTACCGCAAGCGGCAGCTTCCCCATCGATCTGCGCGAGTACCGCCCATGTTTCCGTTTTCCCACTTCAAGCCGGGCAGCAAGCAGGCCGATGGCGTGCTGAGCCTGCTCGGCAGTGCGCAACAGCTGACACAGCAACTCGCCACACTGCGCTTCAACCCGACCTACATTGCCGGCTTCGTCTCGCCGCACGTGGATATCGACGCCGTGGCACGGCAGATCACGCAACGCTTCCCCCAGGCGGTACTCAGCCTGTGCACCACCTCGGGCGAGCTGTCCAGCGACAACCCGCACCTGTATTGCACCACCGGGGCGCACTGGGACCGAGTGGTGCTGCAGCTGTTCGACGCCAGCGTGATCGCCGCGGCGGAGATCGTGCGGGTGCCGCTGGAATGCGAGGACATCCGCGGAACGGGCCAGCGCATGAGCATGGTCCAGCGCATTGCAAAGCTGACCGCTTCGATCAAGCGCCTGCAGGTGTCGATGAAGATCGACTACCGCGACACCCTGGCCAACATCTTCTTCGACGGGCTTTCGGCCTCGGAATCCTTCTTCATGGAAGCGCTGTACGAGTCCGGCCGTTTCCCCTGCCTGTTCGTCGGCGGCTCAGCCGGCGGCACGCTGGACTTCCAGAAAACCCAGCTGCATGACGGCCAGCGCGCGTACCAGAACCACGCGCTGATCGTCTTCCTCAAGTGTGCCCGCGACGTGCGTTTCGGCGTGTTCAAGAGCCAGAACTTCGAGCCCACCCCGCTCAGCCTGAGCGTGCTCAGCGCGTCTCTGGAAGATCGTTACATCAGCCAGGTAGTGGACGCCCGCGGCAATATCCGCAGCATGGTTGCCGCACTCTGCGAGGCGCTCAACTGTGCGCCACAAGAACTGGAACGGCATCTGGCGGACTACTCTTTCGCGATCCGGGTGGGTGAGGAAGTATTCGTGCGTTCGATCTCGCGGATCGATTTCGCCAACGAGCGCGTGCATCTGTTCTGCGACGTGGCGCCCGGCGAGGAGCTGATCATGGTCAAGCGCACGCCGCTGGCCGAAGCCACCCGCCGCGACTATGAGCGCTTCCTGCGCAACAAGCCGGGCAAGCCGCTGGTGGGCATTCTCAACGACTGCATCCTGCGCCGGCTCAACAACGAACAGGCACTGGGCAGCATGGACCCGGTATTCGGCGACGTACCGGTGGCAGGTTTTTCCACCTTTGGCGAGATCCTCGGGCTCAATCTCAACCAGACGCTGACGGCGGTGTTCTTCTTCCGCACCAACGGCAAGGCTGAGTTCCACGACGAGTACACCGACAACTTCATCGCCTACCACGGCGAGTTCAAGGCGTTTTTCCTGCGTCGGCAGATCAAGAAGCTCACGGGCCTGAGCCAGGTGGTGGTCAAGCAGATCGAACAGTTCAAACGCCAGGACTACGGCAGCACGGTGGACGTCAACGGCCTCGACGAACACATTCGACCGGTGTTCTCGGGGCTTGCCGACCTGGGCCAGGTGCTGTCGCAGGCCGACCACGAGCGCCAGAGCATCGCCGGGCAATTGAACCATTACGCCACAGAGCTGCATGGTTCGATGGACGACCTGAGCCTGAACATCAGTCGCCAGGGGCAGGTCATCGAGCAGGCGGCCGGCTCGGTCAAGCAGATGGTCAATCAGGCCGACAAAGTGGTCAGCAGCGCCCGCGACCTGGCGCAGTCGAGTCAGCGTATTCAGTCGGTGGTGCAGACCATTCAGCAGATCGCCGGACAGACCAACCTGCTGGCGCTCAACGCCGCCATCGAGGCGGCGCGCGCCGGAGAGATGGGCCGCGGGTTTGCGGTGGTGGCCGACGAGGTGCGCAAGCTGGCGGAAATCACTGGCAGGAATGCCGAGGAAATCGGCACCGACATCGAACGCCTGGCCAGTGAAATACGCGCCGTGGCGCAGCATATCGAGGCGCAATCGACCGACGTCGGCTCGCTCACCGGGCTGCTCGATGCCCTGGAAGACTCCAGCAACCTTACCGCCGACACCTCTCGTCAGACCAAGGGTGTCGCCGATCTGCTGCTCGGTCTGACGGCACGTTGAATCCGCTTATTCAGGCTGGGGCCGCTGCGAACGCGCGACGTGCTCACGCACTTCGGCATAGGGATAAGCTTCCAGGGAAGCGAAACCTGGTATGCCGCGCGCCTTGAGCCGGGTGAACAGCGGCACGCTGATGCCACAGAGAAAACGTGTCAGGCACTCGACGCCGGGCTCGCTATTGGTCAACTGCCCATAGCGCTGGTTGAACTCGGCACAGCGGGCAGCGACGTCGATTTCGGCCAGCGACGCCAGTTGCGGTGGCCCCGGCAGTTGCGCAACCTGCCCCTGGCAGACCGAACAATGCCCGCAACGCCGCGGCGCCTGATGATCACCGAAGTAGTCGGCCAACCGCCAACTGAGGCATTCGCGCGACTCGAACAGCGCGAGCATGTTGTCTATGCGGGTGATTTCACTGGTTTCATGCTGCTTGAAGTAGGCGTGCAACTCGGCACTCAGCGCGTCTGTATCGAAGTTCGAATCGAGCAGCGCATAGACCTCGGTCATCTGCTTGCTCTCAAGTTCGATCCAGCCCTTTTCCTGGAAGTAATCCAGCGCCTTGACCACCCGTGCCCGATCGGCGCCGTGCTGCTGGTAGAGCACATCGAAATCCAGCGTGCACCAGGTTCGTGCCCGTGCCGAAGTGTGCACGATGGCCTCGACAAACTGCCGCCGCTCGCCCTCGAACTTAGCCACTAGCGCCTCGGATTCGAGCAGGTATTTGAAACGATACTCGGCGAAATAGGCAAAACGCGGCGCGATGATGCCTTTGAGTTCAAGCTGCACCAGCAGGGTTTTCAGCGGCAGCTGACGGATATTGCTCTGTTCGGAGAGCCGATTGAGCATCAGCTCCCACTGGCCGTCCGGGCCAACGCTCGCCAGCTCATCCAGCACATGGCGGATACCGACGCGCTCCGGCGTGTCGCCGTAGACGAAATTCTGCAGCACGTTGAGGCTGTCGCGGTTGGCCAGCACCAGGCAGTCGGAAGGCTGACCGTCGCGTCCGGCCCGGCCGATTTCCTGGCTGTAGTTCTCTACCGACTTGGGCAGGTCGTAGTGCAGCACATTGCGGATATCGGCCTTGTCGATGCCCATGCCAAAGGCGATGGTGGCGACGATGCAGTTCAGTTCGCCCGCCATGAAGCGCCGCTGGATGGCTTCGCGCAGCTCGTGGGCCATGCCGGCGTGATAGGCGCTGGCCGGAAATCCGTGCTGCGCCAGGTGCTCGGCAACCTGCTCGGCAGTCTTCTGCTGGGTGACGTAGACGATGGTGGGCTGTGCCGCCTTATCGGCCAGCCACTCCACCAGCCGGCGCTGCTTGTCGAAACCGCTGACCGGCTCCACCAACAGATTGAGGTTGGATCGGTAGAAGCCGGTGGTGACCACATCCTCAGCCGCAATGGCGAATTTGGCCTGCATGTCGGCAATCACCGGCGGCGTCGCCGTGGCGGTCAGCAACAACACTTGGGGAATCTTGAACTGGCGCTGATAGTCGGGGAGCTTGAGGTAGTCCGGGCGGAAATTGTGGCCCCACTCGGAAATGCAATGCGCCTCATCCACCACCAGCAATGAAATCGGCACCTGGCTGATGAAATGGCGGAAACGCTCGTTCTTCAGGCGCTCGACGGAAATCATCAGAATCTTGAGCTCGCCGGACTTGGCGCGGCTCATGGTGTCGCTGGCCTGCTCGCGGCTCTGCGCCGAGTCGATGCTGGCCGCCGCGATGCCATGGCGATGCAGAAAGGCCAACTGATCCTGCATCAGCGCCAGCAATGGCGAAACCACCAGGGTCAGGTGCGGCAGATGCAGCGCCGGCAACTGGTAGCACAGCGATTTGCCGGAGCCGGTGGGAAAGATCGCTGCCGCCGAGCGGCCAGCCACCACGGTGCGAATGGCTTGTTCCTGGCCAGGACGAAAACCGTCATAGCCGAACGTCTGGGCAAGTGTCTGCTCGATCATGCTGAGTCACTCCTTTGACCGGGTAGCCCGAGGTGGGTAAATGGAAAGACACCGCATGGTGGACCGGGTTACACGGCCCACCAAGGGAGCATGATTCAGGCGAGTCAGAAACGGTCGCGGATGACCACCTCCTCGAACGGCAGTTTGCCGACGCGGGGCTTGGGATCGACGGTGCGCTTGCCCACCGCGACCATCATCGCGATCACATGATTCTCCGGCAGGCCGATCAGCTTGCCCACCGCCTCGAAATCGAAGCCGTCCATGGGGCAGGAGTCCAGGCCCTTGCCGCGTGCTGCGAGCATCAGTGTCTGTGCCATCAGGCCGCAGCTGCGCATGGTTTCGTCACGCTGTACCTGCGGCTTGTCGCGGTAGTAGTTGTCGATGGCGCCAGCCATGTAGTCCTGCACTTCCGCAGGCGTGCCTTCCCAGACGCGCCGGGCGTTCTTCTCCCAGCTGTCGACCTGGGCACAGAACACCACCAGCATCGAGGCATCGGTCATCTGCGCCTGGTTCCAGCCCACCTCGCGGATCTGCGCACGCAGGGCCGGGTCGACCACTTCCAGCATCCGCACGTGCTGCAGATTGAACGCCGAAGGTGCCAACAGTGCCAGGCGCAGCAAGTCATCCTTCTCCTCGCGGCTGAGCTGGAAACTGCTGTCGTAGGCCTTGACCGCGCGACGGCTCTGAATGGCTTCTTCGATATGCATGAGGTGGACTCCACTGAGTTGAACAAGAGCGCCATGCTATGCCCCCACCCCACTCAAATCCATGGGCCTTTGTTGATGCAAACCATCTACTTTATCGATCCATGCAACGACAGCCAGCATCGGGTAGGAGGCGGCCTCACGGCCGCCGTCCTCCCACACCACCGTGCGTACG
>ERZ1673962.40-NODE-40-length-113652-cov-74.818393_pt1 | contig 113652 bp, 97 predicted proteins | sample MGYA00580188_ERZ1673962 | MGnify/ENA primary metagenome ERZ1673962 (study PRJEB41334, sample SAMN05608104) | rock metagenome | biome: terrestrial subsurface; feature: shale formation; material: shale | place: USA: Pennsylvania ...
TCCTCACCGTGCGTTTTTCGATGCGTTTTTCCGGGTTCGGGTTGTGCACGATGCGATGCACGTAGATGCCCGGCAGGTGGATCTGGTCCGGGTCCAGCTCGCCGGTCTCGACGATCTCCTCCACCTCGACGACGCAGACCTCGCCGGCCATCGCTGCCAGCGGGTTAAAGTTGCGCGCGGTCTTGCGAAACAGCAGGTTGCCGGCCTTGTCGGCCTTCCACGCCTTGACCAGGGCCAGGTCGGCGGTGAGGGATTCCTCCATCACGTACCACTCGCCGTTGAACTGGCGGGTTTCCTTGCCTTCGGCCACCAGCGTGCCGTAGCCGGTCTTGGTGTAGAACGCCGGAATGCCCGCGCCGCCGGCACGCAGCTTCTCGGCCAGAGTGCCTTGCGGGGTGAATTCCAGGGCCAGTTCGCCGGCCAGGTACTGGCGCTCGAACTCCTTGTTCTCACCCACGTAGGAGGAAACCATCTTGCTGATCTGCCGCGTCTCCAACAGCAGGCCGAGACCGAAGCCGTCGACGCCGGCATTGTTGCTGATGGCAGTCAGGTCCTTCTTGCCGCTGTCGCGCAGGGCGGCGATCAGCTGCTCGGGGATGCCGCACAGGCCGAAGCCGCCGACGGCGATGGTCATGCCGTCCTCGACCAGGCCTTCCAGAGCGTGGGCGGCGCTGGGGTAAATCTTGTTCATGAATTACCTCTACTTGTTGTTCTATCTGTGCCGGGTGGTCCGATAGATGGCCGCCCGACGAATAGGGTTTAGCAAAATCGGTGCCGCTAACCGGCCTGCCTGGCGCGGGCGACCCGCGAACCGTTGGCACGCCCCAGCAGCTGGCTGATGCGCTGGCCGGCGCCGATCAACGCATCGAGGTCGATGCCGGTGGCTATGTCCAGCCCGTTGAACATGTACAGCACGTCTTCGCTGGCGACATTGCCGCTGGCGCCTTTGGCGTACGGGCAACCCCCGAGGCCGGCGACCGAGCTGTCGAACACCGCGATGCCTTCCAGAAGGCTGGCATAGATATTCGCCAGCGCCTGGCCGTAGGTGTCGTGGAAATGCCCGGCCAACCGTTCGCGCGGCACTTCGCGGGCCACGGTATCGAACAGTGTGCGGGTCTTGCCCGGTGTGCCGGTGCCGATGGTGTCGCCCAGGGAAACCTCGTAGCAGCCCATGGCATACAGCTCGCGGGCGACTTCGGCGACCTTGGCTGGCGCCACTTCACCTTCGTAGGGGCAGCCGAGCACGCAGGAAACGTAGCCACGCACACGGATGTCCTGCTCGCGGGCAGCCTCCATCAGCGGCGCGAAGCGCGCCAGGCTCTCGGCGATGGAGCAGTTGATGTTCTTTTGCGAGAAGGCTTCGGAGGCCGCGCCGAACACCGCGACTTCTTTCACGCCAGCTTCGATGGCCGCCTCCAGGCCCTTCATGTTCGGCGTCAGCGCTGCGTAGGTGACACCGGCCTTGCGCTGGATTTGCGCGAAGACCTCGGCGGAACCGGCCATCTGCGGTACCCACTTGGGCGAGACGAAGCTGCCGACCTCGATATAGGAGAGGCCGGCGGCGCTGAGGTCGTCCACCAGACGCACCTTGTCCGCGACGCTGATCGGCTGCTGCTCGTTCTGCAGACCGTCACGCGGGCCGACTTCCACCAGCCGGACCTGTTTGGGCAGGCTCATATGTCCTCCTGGGGTGAGCGCGATTGGCGGGCTCACCGGTTCATGTGTGTCAGCCGAGGTCCGGCTACCGGTGGAAAAGCCTGCGGCGTTTTCCACCCTACTGGTTGCGGGGGACGTAGGTGAACAACGGCGAAGCCTTGCTCACCATGGCGACCGTCACGCCTCTTCCATCTCCAGCAGCACCGCGCCTTCGCTGACCATTTCGCCTTCGCTGCAGAACAGGCTCTTGACCACGCCAGCCTGGGCGCTGCGGATGCTGTGTTCCATCTTCATCGCTTCCAGCACGATCAGCGCGGTGCCGGCCTCGACATGCTGACCGGCCTCCACCAATACACGAACGATGCTGCCGTTCATCGGTGCGGTCAGGCCGCCGTGATGCTGGTGGCTGGCCTCGGCTTCAGCAATGGGGTCGAAGGTGCGCACAGCCAGCCATTCGCCGTTCCACTGCAGGTACAGCGCATCGCCCTGGCGGATCGCCTTGGGCGTGCGGACGTTTGGTTGCTGCGCTGCCGGGTCGACCTTCAGCCGGCGGCTTTCGCCATTGCACTGCAGATGCAGGCTGATCTGCGCCGGCATGCCGAAGCGCAGCCCGCTGCGCTTGGACCACGGCGAATGGGCATCGTCGCCGCGTACCTTGGTCGGTTCGGTCTGCACGAAGCACTCCGCAGCCTGCTGCCAGAAGGCATCAGATAGCTCGCCGGCCGGACGCAGCAGTTCGCTTTCGTGACGCGGGATAAAGCCGGTATCCAGCTCGGCCTCGGCAAACGCGCGGTGGCCGACGACGCGGCGCAGGAACGCGAGGTTGGTGCGCACGCCGCCGACCGCGGTCTCGTCGAGCATGGCCAGCAGGCGCAGGCGCGCTTCCTCGCGGTTCTCGCCCCAGGCGATCAGCTTGCCGAGCATCGGGTCGTAGAACGGCGACACCGTATCGCCCTCGGCGACGCCGCTGTCGACGCGACGGCCCGGGCCATCCGCCGCTTCACGATAGAGATCGAGGGTGCCGGTGGCGGGGAGGAAATCGTTGTCGGGGTCTTCGGCGTACAGCCGCACCTCGATGGCATGCCCGATCAGCGGCACCTGCGCCTGGCTGATCGGCAGCGGCTCGCCGCGGGCGACGCGAATCTGCCAGGCAACCAGATCGAGTCCGGTGATGGCCTCGGTGACCGGGTGCTCGACCTGCAGACGGGTATTCATCTCCATGAAAAAGAATTCGCCACGGGCATCCAGCAGGAATTCCACGGTGCCGGCGCCGACGTAGCCGATGGCCTGCGCCGCCTTCACCGCGGCTTCGCCCATGGCACGACGCAGCTCGGGGGAGAGGCCTGGCGCTGGCGCCTCTTCAACCACTTTCTGATGGCGGCGCTGGATGGAGCAGTCGCGTTCGTTCAGGTACAGGCAGTTGCCGTGCTGGTCGGCGAAGACCTGGATTTCCACATGGCGCGGCTTGAGCACGTATTTCTCGACCAGCATGCGCGAATCGCCGAACGACGACTGCGCCTCGCGCTGGGCGGACGCCAGCGCCTCGGCCAGGTCCGCTTCGCGCTCGACCACCTTCATGCCCTTGCCGCCACCACCGGCGGTGGCCTTGAGCAGCACCGGGTAACCGATCTTTTCCGCGGCGGCTCGGAAGGTTTCCACGTCCTGCGCCTCGCCGTGGTAGCCCGGCACCAGCGGCACGCCGGCTTCTTCCATCAGCGCCTTGGCGGCGGACTTGCTGCCCATGGCGTCGATGGCGGAGGCGGGTGGGCCGAGGAAGATCAGCCCGGCCTGTTCGATGGCGCGGGCGAACTCGGCGTTCTCCGAGAGAAAGCCGTAGCCCGGGTGGATCGCCTGGGCACCGCTGGCCTTGGCCGCCTCGATCAGCTTGTCGATGCGCAGATAGCTGTCGGCCGGCTTGGCGCCGCCCAGGTCGATGCAGATATCGGCTTCGCGGGCGTGGCGCGCGCTGGCGTCGATGGCGCTGTGCACGGCAACGGTGGTCAGGCCCATGGCCTTGGCGGTGCGCATTACGCGGCAGGCGATCTCGCCGCGGTTGGCCACCAGCAGGGTATCAATATGGCGATTCATCACTTCTTCTCCTGCCAGGCGGGCGTGCGTTTTTCCAGGAAGGCGCTCAGGCCTTCCTGACCTTCCGGGCTGGTTCGTACGCTAGCGATGACACCTTCGGTATAGGTACGCAACGAGGGTTTGAGCGCGCCACTGCCGACCTGATGAAGCAGGCCCTTTGTGGCTCGCATGGCCTGTGGACTGTTAAGCAGCAAGTTGCCAAGCAACTTCTCTACCTTTTCATCGAGCTGCTCGCTCGAACAGCTTTCTGCAAAGAGCCCCAGCTCGCGGGCACATTCACCGCTGAAGCGCTCGGCAGTGAGGGCGTAGCGTCGTGTGGCGCGTTCGCCAATCGCCTGGACGACGAAGGGGCTGATCACGGCTGGTGCCAGTCCAATGCGCACCTCTGACAGCGCCAATTGGGCATCAGCCGTTCCGATGGCCATGTCGCAGCAGGCAATGAGACCAACCGCGCCACCAAAAGCCGCACCCTGAACAACGGCCAGTGTGGGTATTTTCAGGTGGTAGAGCTTGTGCATCAGCTCGCCCAACTCATGGGCGTCGCGCATGTTGGCGTTGTAATCGAGGCGAGCGGAATCTTGCATCCACGCCAGATCCGCACCCGCTGAGAAATGCTTGCCGCGACCGCGCAGCACCAGGAAACGCAGCGACTTATCGCGCTGCACTTCATTGAGCACGAGGATCAGTTCACGGATCATCTCGGCATTGAAGGCATTGTTCTTTTCCGGGCGGTTGAGCCATAGCGTGGCGAAACCTTTGTCACTGTATTTGAGTTCGATAGTTTGAAAGCTGGACGTGCTCATATTTGATCTCTATAGGCGAAGGCCTACGGCCCTTGGCTGAACGCTGGACGTCGAGCCTCCAGCCTCCAGCGCCGTTATCGGCTTTCTTCACATCCGGAACACGCCAAAGTGGGTTGGCTCAACGGGCGCATTAAGGGAGGCCGATAGCGCAAGGCCCAACACATCACGGGTTTGCGCGGGATCGATCACGCCGTCATCCCACAACCGGGCACTGGAGTAGTAAGGATGGCCCTGATGCTCGTACTGCTCGAGAATCGGCTGCTTGAGCTGGGCTTCCTCTTCGGCAGAAAACGTTTGCCCGCTGCGTTCGGCCTGTTCGCGTTTGACCTGCGCCAGCACACCGGCCGCCTGTTGCGCGCCCATTACGCCAATCCGCGCGTTGGGCCACATCCAGAGGAAACGTGGGTCATAGGCACGACCGCACATGCCATAGTTACCGGCTCCAAAACTGCCGCCGATGATGACGGTGAACTTCGGTACCTTGGCGCAGGCCACTGCGGTCACCAGCTTGGCGCCGTGCTTGGCGATGCCGCCGGCCTCGTATTTCTGCCCGACCATGAAGCCGGTGATGTTCTGCAGGAACAGCAGCGGGATGCCGCGCTGACAGGCCAGCTCAATGAAGTGCGCGCCTTTCTGGGCCGACTCAGCGAACAGGATGCCGTTGTTGGCAAGGATTGCGATCGGGTAGCCCTGGATATGTGCGAAGCCGCAGACCAGCGTGCTGCCGTACAGCGCTTTGAATTCATCGAACACCGAACCGTCGACGAGGCGGGCGATCACCTCGTGCACGTCGAAGGGCTGCTTAGCGTCGGCCGGAATGACGCCGTACAACTCGTCGGCATCGAACAACGGTGCAATCGGTGCGCGACTGTTCATATCACCAAGCTTGCGCCAGTTGAGATTGGCGATGGCGCGGCGAGCCAGCGAAAGCGCGTGTTCATCGTTCTCGGCGTAGTGATCGGCGACGCCGGAGGTCTTGCAATGCACGTCGGCGCCGCCCAGGTCTTCGGCCGTCACCACTTCACCGGTAGCGGCTTTTACCAGCGGCGGGCCGGCGAGAAAGATGGTCGCCTGATTGCGCACCATGATGGCTTCATCCGCCATCGCTGGCACATAGGCGCCACCGGCGGTACAGGAGCCCATCACCACGGCGACCTGCGGAATGCCGATAGCGCTCATGTTGGCTTGGTTGAAGAAGATGCGGCCGAAGTGTTCGCGATCAGGAAACACCTCGTCCTGACGCGGCAGGTTGGCGCCGCCGGAATCCACCAGGTAAATGCATGGCAAACGGTTCTGCTGCGCGATGGTCTGCGCGCGCAGGTGCTTTTTCACTGTTAGTGGATAGTAGCTGCCGCCTTTTACCGTGGCGTCGTTGGCAATGATCATGCACTCGACGCCTTCGACCCGGCCGATGCCAGCCACCAAACCGGCGGCTGGCACCTCTTCGCCATAAACCTCGTGGGCGGCCAGCTGGCCGACTTCGAGAAATGGCGAGCCAGGGTCGAGCAAGCGATTGATGCGTTCGCGGGGCAGCAATTTGCCGCGCGAGGTGTGGCGCAGCTGCGCCTTCTCGCCACCGCCTTCATGGACGCGACCGAGCAGGGCGCGCAGGTCATTGACCTGGACGAGCATCGCCTCGCGATTCGCGGCGAACTCAGGCGAGCGGGTATTGATCTGGGTATTCAGGATAGCCATGAAAAGCCCTCGAAAAAAGCGCTGAAGGCTGGAGGCTGAACGAGGAGCACGGCTGCTCTTGCGTCCAGCCTCCAGCTTCTAGCCTCTAGCGATTTTTATTTCGTTTCGTTGAACAGCTCGCGCCCGATCAACATCCGGCGGACTTCGCTGGTGCCGGCGCCAATTTCGTAGAGCTTGGCGTCGCGCCACAGGCGACCGACCGGGAATTCGTTGATGTAGCCGTTACCGCCCAGGATCTGGATCGCTTCACCGGCAAGCCAGGTCGCCTTTTCCGCGGCGTAGAGGATGACGCCGGCGCAGTCCTTGCGAACCTGACGGACATGACCACTGCCCTGCGCGTCGAGGTGCTTGCCGACCGCGTACAGGTACGCGCGGCATGCCTGTTGGGTGGTGTACATGTCGGCGACCTTGCCCTGGATCAGCTGAAATTCGCCGATGCTCTGGCCGAACTGCTTGCGGTCGTGGATGTAGGGAATAACGACGTCCATCGCAGCCTGCATCAGGCCCAGCGGGCCCCCGCTGAGTACTGCGCGTTCGTAGTCGAGGCCACTCATCAGTACCTTGACGCCTTCGCCGACGCCGCCAAGCACGTTTTCTTCCGGCACCTCGACATCCTGAAACACCAGTTCGCCAGTGTGCGAGCCACGCATGCCGAGCTTGTCGAGCTTCTGCGCAACCGAGAAACCGGGGGCGCCTTTCTCGAGGATGAAAGCGGTCATGCCCTTGGGGCCAGCGGCCAGATCGGTTTTGGCGTAGACCACCAGCACATCGCAATCGGGGCCGTTGGTGATCCACATCTTGGTGCCGTTGAGCACGTAGCGATCGCCTTTTTTATCGGCGCGCAGCTTCATCGAAACCACGTCGGAACCGGCGTTGGGCTCGCTCATGGCCAGCGCGCCGATGTGTTCGCCCGAAATCAGCTTTGGCAGAAATTTGCGCTTCTGCGCCTCGCTGCCATTGCGGTTGATCTGGTTGACGCAAAGGTTGGAGTGGGCGCCGTACGACAAGCCGATGCCGCCAGCGGCGCGTGAGATTTCTTCCATTGCGATCATGTGCGCCAGGTAGCCCATGCCGGAGCCGCCGTATTCTTCCGCAACGGTCAGGCCAAGCAGGCCCATGTCGCCGAACTTGCGCCAGAGATCCATCGGGAACTGGTCGGCGCGGTCCGCTTCCTCCGCACGCGGGGCGATTTCCTTGGCAGCGAATCCGGCAACGGAATCGCGCAGCATGTCGATTTCCTCACCGAGGAAGAAATTCAATCCGGGCAAGCCATTCATGGTCCAACTCTCCTGTTGTCATTATTGGTTTCATGGGCGACACCGCCGGCCTGCTCCAGTGCCAACCGGCAGCGTTGTTCCGCAAGGTCCAGCTCCGCCTGCATTTTCTGGATGTCCAGCACCTGCCGCTTGAGCTGCTGGCGCCTGTCGCCAATCGTTTCCAACAGCCGGCTCAGCTGCATGCTGTTGCCGCCGGCTGGGTCGTACATGCTGATCAATTCCTTGCATTCGGCCAGCGACAGTCCGATGCGCTTGCCACGCATGATCAGCTCGAGCGTTACCCGATCGCGTTGCGAGTAGAGGCGCTTCTGACCGCGTCGCTCGGGCAGCAGCAAGCCCTGTTCCTCGTAGAAGCGAATGGCACGCGTGGTCACCTTCATCTCGCGAGCAAGTTCGGAAATGCTGTAGATGTTGGGCATGTCCACTCGTGACACCTCTCCTTCACGTTAACGTCCGACTGGGCCCGTCGAAAAAAGCTTTTTTCAGGCCCGTCAGGTTTGTGTCACTAACTGTTGCATCACCCGGCCTTCATTGAAGGCCGGGCACTGCATCAGAGCTGAACGGCGTCGATGCGTTTCGATGTTCCAGTCTGGCTCGCGTCGTAGAAACTGGAGCCCGAGCGCAGTTGCTCTAGTAGCTGCGCTTTTTTGCTCTCGGCATGCGAGAGGTAGCGTTCCTTCACCGGGCCGTAACCGCGTACTGCATCTGGCAACTCGGCCAGTTTCACAGCCAGACCGAGGTTGTCCGCCGTTACCGCGGTCAGGAGTTCGTCAAGCAGCTCTTCATAACTTTGCAGCCAGTGCCGCTCGACCTTGCGCTCCTGGGTGTAGCCAAAAGGATCGAGCCAGGTGTTGCGCATGAATTTCAGCTTGGCCAGCAGCTTGAAACCCTTGAGCATCCAGGGGCCGAAGCTCTTCTTGGTCGGCTCAGCGCCGGGCTCGGCCTTGTTGAGCACAGGCGGTGCGAGGTGAAAGCGTAGGCTGTAATCGCCTTCGAACGTCGCCTCGATCTTTTTCAGGAAGTCGCCATTTGTGAACAGTCGCGCCACTTCATACTCGTCCTTGATCGCCAGGACCTTAAAGTAGTAATGGGCCACGGCTGCCGTGAGCGCGCCAGGCTGGCCGACAAGGGCCGTTTCCTTGGTGCTGAATTGCTCGACGCGATCCAGATAACGCTTGGCCAGTGCCGCGTTCTGGTAGTCGGTGAGATAGCTGCTACGCCGTTCAATGGTCTCGTCCAGCGTCTGCGATAGTTGCCGATCACGGCTCTGGACCTTGCCCGACTCCAGCTTTTGTTGCACGCGGACCAGGTCGACCGCTGCACGACGGCCCCAGACAAAGGCGTTGCGGTTGAATTCCACGGCTGTGCCGTTCAGCTCGATTGCCTGCATAAGGGCCGCTTCGCCGACCGGCAGCCAGCCTTTCTGGTAGGCGTAACCCAGCATGAACGTGTTGGTCGCGATCGAGTCGCCCATCAGCGCAGTGGCGAGCTTGCTGGCGTCTACGAATGTCGCCTGGCCGTCGCCTACGGCTTCGCGAATTTGTGCTGCCATATCGCCGGTCTGGAAGCGCGGGTCCGGGTGCGCTTCGAGGTCGCCGCTTTCCGCCTGCAAGGCAAAGGTGCGGACAAAGGCGCTGGTGATGCTTTCTTCACTGTTAATCACCGCGTGGGTCACGCCCTGGCGCATCTTCGACAGCGTTTCGGTATTGGCGCTGACCACCAGATCGCACCCTAGCAGCAGGCTGGCTTCGCCTTCGGCGATACGCGGGGCGAAGAGCTGATCCTGCTGGGCGGCAATGCGGATATGCGACCACACCGCGCCACCTTTCTGAGCCATGCCGGCCATGTCGAGGTTTAGCGCGCCCTTGCCTTCGATGAACGCCGCCATGCCGAGCAGGGCGCCGATAGTGACGACGCCTGTTCCACCGACGCCAGTGACCAGGATGCTATAGGGCTCATCCAGCGTCAGCGGGGCGGGCTGTGGCAGTTCCCAGCGGTCTTCAGGTTTTTCCGCCAGGGCCTTGGGCTTGCGCAACTTGCCGCCTTCGATCGTGACGAAGCTCGGGCAGAAACCAGAAAGGCAGGTGAAGTCCTTGTTGCAGGATGACTGGTCGATTTCACGCTTGCGCCCAAATTCTGTTTCCACCGCAACCACGGACATGCAGTTGGATTTACTGCTGCAGTCGCCGCAGCCTTCACAGACGGCCTCGTTGATCACCACGCGGCGCGCAGGGTCCGGAAACTTGCCGCGCTTGCGCCGGCGCCGTTTCTCGGCGGCGCAGGTCTGGTCGTAAATGATGGCCGAGACGCCGTTGAACTCGCGCATCTCGTTCTGCACGTCGTCCATGCGGTCTCGGCGATACACCGGAACGCCAGCGGCAAGGTCTTTTACATGCTCGTATTTGTCCGTGTCGTCGCTGACCACCACAATTTTGGTCACGCCTTCTGCGGCCAACTGACGCGAAATCTGCGACACGCTGAGCGTACCGTCGACAGGCTGCCCACCGGTCATCGCTACCGCGTCGTTGTAAAGAATCTTGTAGGTGATCGATACCTTGGCAGCCACAGCCGCGCGGATTGCCAGCAACCCGGAGTGGAAGTAGGTGCCGTCGCCGAGATTGGCGAACACATGCTTGGTCGCGGTAAAGGGCGCCTGGCCGACCCAGGCTACGCCTTCGCCACCCATCTGGCTGAATGTCTGGGTTTGCGGGTAAATCCAGGCCGCCATGTAGTGGCAACCGATCCCCGCCAGCGCTCGGCTGCCTTCGGGAACCTTGGTCGAGGTGTTGTGCGGGCAGCCGGAGCAGTAATGCGGCACGCGATCCATCAGGTTGACCAGATGACCCTTGCTGCACAGTTGCGCTTCCAGAACAGCCAGGCGAACCTGCAATTCACCGCCCTGATAAACCCGCAGAATCCGCCGCGCCAGCGCACGGGCGATCTGCGCGGGCGTCAGCTCGCCAATTGCAGGCAGCAGCCAATCAGTGTGTGGCCGTGCCCATTCGCCTTTGTCGTCAAACTTGCCGACGATGGCGGGGCGCACGTCCTCGCGCCAGTTATAAAGTTCTTCCTTGAGCTGGTACTCGATCATGTGGCGCTTTTCTTCGACCACCACGATTTCTTCCAGGCCTTCGGCGAACTGCCGCACGCCTTCGGCCTCGAGCGGCCAGATCATCCCTACCTTGTAGACACGCAGCCCGATTTGCTGAGCGAGCGCGTCGTCGATGCCAAGAATCTTTAGCGCCTGGCACACGTCGAGATACGATTTGCCAGAAGTGATGATGCCCAGGCGCGCCTTGGACGAATCGACAACGATACGGTCGAGGCGGTTGGCGCGGGCGTAGGCTAGCGCGGCGTAAACCTTATGCTCGAATAGCCGCTTTTCCTGATCCAGCGGCGGGTCCGGCCAGCGGATGTTCATGCCGCCTTCCGGCATCGGCACGTCGGGGATGATCGGCTGCACGCGATGAGGATCGACGTCGACGATGGCGGCGCTTTCTACGGTGTCGGCCACCGCCTTGAGCGCAACCCAGCAACCGGAAAAGCGCGACATGGCCCAGCCATGCATGCCGTAGTCCAGGTATTCCTGCACGCCAGATGGTGCCAGCACCGGCATCATGACGGCTTTGAAGATGTGTTCGGTCTGGTGCGGCAGGGATGAAGACTTGGCTCCGTGGTCGTCACCGGCAATCGCCAGCACACCGCCAAAACGTGAGGTGCCTGCGGCATTGGCGTGACGGAACACGTCGCCACAGCGGTCGACGCCCGGACCCTTGCCGTACCACATGCCGAACACGCCGTCGTACTTGGCGCCTTCGAAGATGTTGACCTGCTGGGTGCCCCACAGCGAGGTGGCAGCCAGGTCTTCGTTGACGCCTGGCTGGAAGTGAACGTGGTGTTCCTTCAGATGTTCACGAGCCTTCCATAGCGCCTGATCGAACCCGCCAAGGGGCGAGCCGCGATAGCCAGAGATGAAGCCTGCAGTATTGAGCCCATTCTCAAGGTCGCGCTGACGCTGCATTAACGGCAGACGCACCAGCGCCTGGATGCCCGTCATTAGGACTTTGCCGGTCTGCTGAATGTACTTGTCGTCCAGCGATGGGGTTTTGCTCACGGCCAACCTCCAGATTGTTCTTGTCTACGCGGCACATGGCGGCGCGAATGATTTGAACAGATTATCTGTTTACGTGCAAATATCGTAAAACGATAAAATCGGCTATCTGGTATCAGATAAACAGATATCAGGCGACGCAGGAGAGGGGAGATAACGAAGCCGCAGGGATGGAGCGATTGGCTGAGCGGAACCGCCTGGATAACGAGTGACCGCCGTTGCGGCGATCACCCAATTCGCTATTACTTGGCCAGTTCGGCTTCTATTGTCTGTTGCAGGCGTGGGTCATCCGGGCTGACATCCGGCGAGAAACGCGCCACCACCTGGCCGTTGCGACCGATGACGAACTTCTCGAAGTTCCAGAGCACCTCCGGGGCAGCGTTGGTCTGGATGCCATAACCGGCGAGCCGCTCACGCATGGGACCTTCACCGGTAGCGTCTGGCTTGGCGGCGGTCAATTCCCCATAGAGCGGATGACGATCCTCGCCGGCGACAGACACCTTGGCGAAAAGCGGGAACTGCACGTTATAGGTCAAGGTACAGAACTCCTTGATCTCTTGGTCGCTGCCCGGCTCCTGCTCCTTGAAATTATTGGCGGGGAACGCCAGCACCTCCAAGCCTTGTTCGCGCTTGTCTTCGTAGAGCTTTTCAAGCCCTTCGTACTGTGGCGTCAGCCCGCATTTGGACGCCACATTGACGACCAGCAATACCTTGCCTTTGTAGCGCTCCAGTGTAAGCGATTGGCCATCATTAGATTGCACCGGGATATCGAAGATTGAAGCCATGGATGTCCTCCTTCTGTTATGAAATTTTCAGCCTAGACGAAGATTACTGGGGAAAAGCAGAATAACGATACAAAATCACGAAAAGTGAACAGATTATCTGGTAGTCGAGTAGGTCACCGCTTTGTGGTCATTCGATGGATATTGCGAAGCCGGCGCCACGGTTCCATAGCGGAATTATTGCTGGACAAAATACGTTAAAATGTTCAACTAATACCCTGGCTTCAACCCCGACAACAAGACAAACAAGAAGGAGATTCGCATGCGTGCAGCCATCATTTCCGAGCGCAATGCTCCACCGGTAGTAGGCGAGTTTCGCGAACCTGAGCCGCAGCAAGGCTCCGTCATGATTGACGTCGACACCGCCGGCTTGGGCGGTTGGGACGTGCTCGGCGCTTATCGACTCGGGGTCGAGTATCCCTGTGTGATTCGTGGCGAAGGTGTCGGTCGCGCGGAAGACGGCCGTCGAGTGTATTTCGGCGAGCGTTCGGTTTTGCCGTTCGGTGCCTGGGCCGAGCGCACACTGGTACCGGCTGCGGAGGTCTGGAACGTTCCGGACGACGTAGATGACAAGACCGCGATCAGCATGGGTATCGCCGGGACCGGCGCCATCGTGCCGCTGGAGAAGGCGCAAATCCAGAAAGGCGAAAAAGTGCTCGTGCTCGGCGCTACCGGCACCCTTGGGCAGATCGCTTTGCAACTGGCTCGTGGCATGGGCGCCGGAAAGGTCGTGGGTGCGGCACGCTCTGCTGAGGCACTGACGCGCTTGAAGTCGCGAGGCATCGCCGATGACGTGGTGACGCTGGGCGGCGCCGATGATGTTGCGGCACTGAAAGACGCAGGCGACGGTGGGTTCGACGTGGTGCTGGATCTGGTTTGCGGCCAACCCATGCTTAGCTCCCTGAAGGCTACCAACTGGGGGGCACGGATCATGACCATCGGCACCGGGGCAGGGCGCAAGCTCGATCTCGACATTGCCGATCTACTGTTCCGTTCGCTGTCGTGCATTGGCACTGGCCAGCGTCCGCCCGCTGACCGCGAGCAAATCTGGCTGCGTTTGCTGAAGATCGCGAGGGAGCAGGAAATCCAGATCGACTACGTCGATTACACCCTCGACCAGGCCGCCGAGGCCTGGGCTGCACAGGTGTCTGGCCCGCATGCGAAAATCACGGCGAGCGTTCGCCGCTGAGCCAATGTACAGGCCGCCCGCCTCGCACTAGCCGCCGAGCATCGTGGTTTCTGGATCGGCTTGATGGGTGCGGCTATGACGAGGCGCCCAGCTAGACCGACTATGGCGGCGGCACTTGGGTGCCAATCCAGCCCAATCCTGACGGGGCGGGCGCTGCCTGGCGGTCGGCTTGAAGCGGTGGAAAACTTAGGGAGCGACAATGGATATCCACAGGATGAATAGAGCGGCAATACTCATGTTGTTTTTGATTATTGCCGTGCCGGCTCAAGCCGGGCGCATACAACAAGAGCTGCAGACGACCCAGGAACTCCGATCCTTGGCCTTTCTGACCTGCGCAAATGCGTTGGTGTATTTCAATCAGAACGGAAGCCCCTATGAGTTGCGTAACAAGCAGGACTATCAGCAACGGATGCTCCGCTTGCAAACCCTGGCCAGGACATTGGGCGTGAAGGACGTTGTAACTGCAGTCCAGCGTCTGGAAACACGCCTCGATGATACCGACGAATTACCCCAAACCAGCGCGGCGCTACGCTCTACCGAACCCTCTTATTCACGTAGGCTGTTGCCGGTTATCGAGTCGCACGCACATCTACAAGCCTTCCTGGATGCCCATTACGCCCAGCTGCAGGGTGACGAGCCTCTGGGTGAACTTGGAAAACTACACGCCATCAGCCGCGCTATGGGCGAATTGCTGGTGAACTATCAGATCGCGTCGTTCAATCGTCTTGGCGCCGAAACATGGATACTGAGAGACGAGAAAACCCATCAACTCGATCACGAAGTAATCGATGCGTTCGAGCGTTTGTCGGCCGGCCATCCGGCACTTACCGAGGCGCTTGAGCATGCGGCACGCGAGTACTCGTTCGTCCGCGGCGTGATCCTCAAACAGGACGGCAATTGGGCGCCCAACGGGGCTGAACGCTATATGCGGTCGACGATTACCGAAGTCGACCAAATCGCCAGAGGATTGCTCCAGTAACATTGCCTGCCGCTTCTGGTGTGTGATGCCCGGCGGCAAGCGGTTTCGCGTCTTTGTGCTTTTTGTCCGGCGTGGCGATCATCACTGCGGGGCATCGGGTGATTGCGAGCTGCGATGCCTTGGCCCGGCAGGTCAGTCGGCGGCAGGCCAGGTGCCGTTGTTCATCAGGCTATCGAATGCTTCTGTCATTTCGTTGGCCGAACTAGGGTAGTCATGACGCACCCACCACAGCCATAGCCCGATCAGGGCGCCCACGAAGCAACGTACCGCCACCTCGCCATGCAGGCCGTTCGAATCATAGAGACCCTGCTTGCGGTAGTGCTCGCGCACCTGAATGATCAGGATGTTTTCCAGATGCGCGAGAATGATGCCCTGGGAAGGGCTGCTAAAGAACGAGGTGGTTAGCTCAGCGTGACGCTCGGTTGCGGTGAACAGCCAGCTCGAGACGTCCAGTACCACCCGGCTGTCACCGGATACTTCGCAGACTCTTGTGTGGGGTATGCCAATTTTTTCGTAACCGGCGACCAGCAGGTCTTCCTTGTCGCGAAAGTGAGCATAGAACGTCGAGCGCGCCACGCCGGTTCGGTCGAGCAGCTCTTGTATGGTGATCTCACGGAAATCCTTTTCCAGCGCCAGGCGATACATACCCTCGAGTAACAGGTCGCGGGTTCGCTGCGAGCGTAGCGCATGTCGGTTGCCGGCTAACTCATCCAGGTCGGGGAAGTCCAGCATGGTGTGGGGTTGCTGATTCATCCTGCACCTCTGATCGGTTTCTTATTGGAATCATGGCGCCGACCAAGGAGCGATCAGCGGTGAAATTGCAGACTGGCACAAGCGTTCGCTGGCAGGCAAGGCGAGCTGGTCAGGCAGTTGCTTAACGTCCGTTCCCGTTTCATCGCGAGCCGCGTTGCTGCGAGAAATGGCGCCAGGTTAGGCGACGGCTTGCCTCGTGCTAAAACAGACTCCGGCGCAGCCGCGAGTGAAATGGGAGCTGACCCCTAGCAATTCTGAGAAGAAAATCGAACAGATCAGAAATTCTGTCCGTTGTGGGTCCGGCAGCCGAGTTCTACAGTCCAGCGCAGTGTTTGTTGAGGTTCGTTGCATACCTCATCGGATACCGACCATTACTGGAGAATAACAATGACTGCCGAGGTCGATCCTGTCCCCGCCGCGCCACCGCACATTCCGGTGCATCTGATTCGAGACTTTGATCTGTGGGCAGAGCTTACTGCCCAGGGCGAGAATGCCTACGCCTGGGCCGCAGCACTGCACCAGAACACCCCGCCGATCTTCTGGATACCGAGCCTGGGCTTCCTGCCGGGCGCCTGGATACCTCGCCGCTCGGAAGATTTGCGACGCATTCTGCAAGACCCGGAAACCTTTAGCAGCGTGGGTCTGACCCCTTACGCCATGCTGCTCGGTGAAAGCTGGCGGCTGGCACCGCTGGAAGTCGACCCGCCGGATCACGCCAAATATCGCGCACTGCTCAATCCGCTATTCACGCCAAAAAAGGTCGATGCGCTGGAGCAGGATATCCGCGAACTGGCCACGCAGCTGATCGAAGCGTTCGCGCAGAAAGGCCGTTGCGATTTCAACGAAGACTTCGCCAAGCCGTTTCCGACGCTGATCTTTCTCAAGCTGATGGGATGGCCACTGGAAGATCGTCCGTTGTTTCAGCACTGGACCCAAACGCTGATCAAAGGCTCCGACGTGCAGGTCGTTACCGATAACGCTCGTACGATCACCGACTGGATCCGCAAACATATTGCCGAGCGTCGGGAGAATCCGGGTGACGATTTCACCAGCTACCTGCTGGCCAGCCAGATCGATGGCCGCCCGCTCACCGACGACGAGATGCTGGGCATCAACTTTCTGATCTTTATCGGTGGGCTGGATACCGTCACCTCCAGCATCGGTCTGTTCTTCCGCCACTTGGCGCGAAATCCCGAGCAGCAGGCGCAGCTGCGCGCCAATCCGGAACTGATCCCGGATGCGGTGGAGGAACTGCTGCGTTCCTACTCCATCGTCAACATGCGTCGCACCGTGACTCGCGATGTTCAGATTGGCGAAGCGACCATGAAGAAAGGCGACATCGTGATGATCAGCACCGAGCTGGCCAACCTTGATCCGGAAGTCTTTGACGAAGCGGACAAGGTTGATTTCCAGCGCAGTACGGGCAATGCACCGCACATGGCGTTTTCCTATGGGGTTCACCGCTGCGTCGGCTCACACCTGGCGCGTCGCGAATTGCGCATCGCCCTGGAGCTGTGGCTGAAGCTTATTCCGCCGTTTCGCATCGCCGAAGGCACTCAGCCGCGTTTCAACGCATACGGCGTTTTTGGCATGGAAGATCTGCATCTGCAGTGGGATAACCCAAGCGTCGACAGCGGCGCGAGCGAAACGCGGGCCAGCGAGGCGAGCGCATGAGAATCCGGGTCGATAGCGAGGCCTGCGCCGGTCATGCCCGCTGCAACCAAGTGGCGCCCGGGCTCTATGAACTGGATGACAACGGCTACATCGCCACCAGCGGTTTTACGGTCGGCCCGGGACAGGAGCAACTTGCCATGCGCGGTGCCAGAGCCTGCCCGGAGCGGGTCATTCATATAGTGGACGAATCGCCTGCTGGCTCGGGCTGATTCGTCCGTTCATGGCAAAGCAGATGGGAGCTTGTGGAGCTTGGTCTTCGAGACCCATCCGCACAAGCGCAACGTCCAGGCATCCAGATGGAGCAGAAGGCAACTAATGAGCGAAACCTACGATTACATCATCATCGGCGCGGGGTCTGCTGGCTGCGTGATGGCCAACCGGCTATCCGCCGACCCGAGCGTTTCGGTACTGCTCATCGAAAGCGGCCCCGACCATACCAGTCCATTGATCGCCATGCCGCGCGGGATCGGCAAATTGCTGATGGCCGGCAACCCGCATGTATGGGATTACCAGGCCTCGCGCGGTGAAGGCATGGCCACCGAATTGTGGCTCAAGGGTAAAGCCATCGGCGGCTCCAGTTCGGTCAACGGCATGGTCTACGTGCGCGGCGCGCCGGCCGATTACGATGGCTGGGAAGCGCAGGGTTGCTACGGCTGGGGTTGGGCGGACATTGGCCGACAGTTCGTCGCGCTGGAGGACCATCAGCTTGGCGCATCCCAGTGGCGTGGCGCTGGCGGCCCGCTCAAGGTCACCGTACATCCATCGGGCGATCCGCTATGCGAAGCCATCATCAACGCCGCCGGCTCGATAGGCACTGCGCGGGTTGCCGACACCAATCATGTGGATTCAGTCAGCAACGGTGGCTTCGGTTATCAGCCGCAGACCACCTGGAACGGGCAACGCTTCAGCGCGGCCAAGGCATTTCTCGATCCGGTGCGGGATCGTCCGAACCTGACCGTGATGACTGGCACGCACGTCCAGCGCATTGAGTTCCAGGAGCGTCGCGCGGTCGCCGTGCATATAGCAGGGAAGGGCGGCGAACAGTCGTTTGGCGTGCGCCGGGAAGTGGTGTTGTGCGCGGGCGCCATCGAGTCGCCAAAGCTGTTGCAGTTGTCCGGCATCGGGCCGGCAGAATTGTTGAAGCAGCATGGCATTGCGCTCGTGCAAGACTCACCGGACGTAGGTCGCAACCTGCGTGAGCACGTCTATATGGCGGTGCAGTATCGGGTTACCAGCGGCAGCCTGAATCATTGTTTCGCAGGCTTCGGCCTGCTGCGTTCGGTGGCGCAATATTTCTTCAGCAAGAAAGGCCCAATGACCCACGCCGCGCACGAAGCGGGCGGTTTCGTGAAGACCCGGCCGGGTCTGGATCGCCCGGATGCGCAGATCGGCGTCAGCCTGTATTCCATGGATGGCGACGGCAAGACGGTGATGATCGACAAGCATCCCGGCCTGACCATTGGCGGCTATTTCATGCATCCCCAGAGCCAGGGCGAAATCACCATTCAGTCGGCCGATCCAGCCGTGCCGCCGAAGATCGTAGCCAACTACCTAACCGCCGAGGCCGATCGGGTCGCCGCCATCTCGCTACTGCGCTGGATTCGCCGTCTGGCGGCCGAGCCGGCGCTCAAGCCGTTCATCGTTCAGGAGCTGACGCCGGGGCCGCAGGTGCAAAACGATGAGGAAATCCTCGCCGCGTTCCGCCGGTTCGGGCAGACCGCTTTTCATGTTTCCGGCACCTGTCGGATGGGCGCGGACAGCGATTCGGTGCTCGATCCCGAGCTGAGGGTGCGTGGGGTCGAGGGCGTCCGTGTCGTCGATACCTCGATCATGCCGAGCCTTGTCTCGGGCAACACCAATGCGCCGGCGATGGTCATTGCCATGCGCGCCGCCGAAATCATCACTGGCACCGCTGTCACTGGCATAACCAAAGGAGCTGTAGCGGCATGAGCATTCCATTTACGCAGCTGAACAAACTCTATATCGATGGCGCCTGGGTTTCGGCAAACGGTCCGACCGAAGCCGTGCTCAACCCCGCCACCGAGGAAGTGATCGGCCAAGCGCCGGTGGGCGATACCGCCAGTGCCGACGCCGCTATTGACGCCGCACGTCGTGCGTTCGATAGCGGCCCCTGGCCGTGGCTGAGCATGGCCGAGCGTGCCGGTTACATGCGCCGTATGCACAGTGCACTGGTGGCGCACCGGGAGGAAATCGCCGCGCTGATCATCGCCGAGGTCGGCTGCGCGCAAGGTGTTACCTATGCGATGCAGGTCGATATGCCGCTGGCTCATGTGCTCAAAGCCATCGACCAGTCGCTGCACGACGCGACGCAGCAGATTCCTGTGGAAGCAACGCCCAATCCGTTCAACCCGGGCGGGCCGATGATCCTCGGCAGCGGCAGCATCGAGCGCGAACCGATCGGCGTGGTTTCAGGCATCACCGGCTATAACTTCCCGTTTTTGCTCAATCTGGCGAAGATCTTCCCGGCGCTGCTGGCGGGCAACACGCTGGTGCTCAAGCCGTCACCGTTCACGCCTTACTCGGCACTGCTGTTCGGTGAAATCGCCGAGCAAATCGGTTTGCCCAAGGGCGTGCTCAATATTGTCACCGGCGGAGTCGAGGTTGGCAGCCTGCTAAGCAGCGATCCGCGGGTGGATATGGTGTCGTTCACCGGCTCCGAAGCGGTGGGTGCGAGCATCATGTCCCAGGCTGCGCCGACGCTGAAGCGTGTGCACCTTGAACTGGGCGGTAAATCTGCTTTGATCGTGCGGCCCGACGCCGACATTCAGGGCACGGCCCTGGGCGCCATTGCCGGTCTGACGGTAAACGCCGGCCAGGGCTGCGCCTTGCTTACGCGCTTCCTGGTGCACAACTCGATCCGAGAGCAGTTCGTACAAATGGCCAAGGCTGTGGCCAGCCAGATGAAGATTGGCAACCCGGCCGACCCGAGCGTGGTAATGGGGCCGCTGATTCGTGAATCGCAGCGGGCCAAGGTCGAGCATTTCGTTGCCAGTGGCCGCGATTCGGGCGCCACGCTGGTATGCGGAGGCGGTCGCCCGCAGGGCTTGGACAAAGGCTTCTTCAGCGATATCACCCTGTTCGATGACGTGCGCAACGACATAACCATCGCCCAGGAGGAAATCTTCGGGCCAGTGGGCGTGGTCATCGGTTTCGATAGCGATGAAGAGGCCATCGCCATCGCCAACGATTCGCGCTATGGCCTCAATGGCGCGGTCGCCACGGCCGACGCCGCGGTTGCCTACCAAATGGCCCGACGCATCCGCGCGGGCAGCGTTTATATCAACGGGGGCGGCGGCAAGATGCCCTATGCGCCAATCGGCGGCTTCAAGCGGTCGGGCATCGGCCGCGAGTTCGGCCCGGATTGGCTGAAAGAGTTCACCCAGGAAAAATCCATCATTTATCCCATCGGGCGATAAGGCGTTCGCTACCCAATGGTGCCGTCGATGGCGGCGCTAATGGGTTCTCGACGCCTGCATTTCGTCGAATTCACATGAAGAACGGCTGAAAAAAACAAAAACAAATAAGGTGGTTTGAATGATCGAAGTGGCCAAACGGGGAGCGCTGAGCGCTACCCAAGCAATGACGACGCTGTTGATGCTGGGCGTTACGGGGAGCGCACTGGGTGCAGCCATAGAGCTGCCCAACCCGGACTTTCGTCTGCGCTGGGACAACACGGTTCGCTACACCCTCGGCATGCGTACTGAAGGGCAGGACAGCCGGATCATGCGCAACCCGAGCTACGACGAGTCTGACGGCAAATTCGACAAAGGCGATATCGTGACCAATCGCCTCGACTTGTTGAGCGAGATCGATTTTTCCTACCGCAGGGATATGGGCGCGCGAGTAAGTGCATCGGCATGGTACGACCATGCCTATCGCGACGACGACGTTAAAAGTTACGTCCAGAACCCGGACAGCAGCTACGACGACAATCATTATAGCTCGGAAGTGGACCGCTTCGTTCACGGCCCTTCGGGGGAAATCCTGGATGCCTTCGTATGGGGCAACTTCAGGCTCGGCGAGTCGCTGGTCAACGTCAAGGTGGGACGGCATACCAACTTCTGGGGCGAGGGTCTGCTGTTCGGCGCGCATGCCATTTCCTATTCGCAGGCCCCGACAGACGGGGTCAAGGCAGTCACCAGTCCCGGTATCGAAATCAAGGAAGTCTTTCGTCCCATTGGGCAGGTATCGGCCAAGGCTCAGGTCACCGACAAGCTCTCTGTTGCGGGCCAGTATTTCTACGAATGGGATTACACCCGCATCCCTTATGGCGGTACGTACTTCGGCGCAGCCGACCCGTTTTTCGAAGGACCGGATCGCCTGCCGGTTTCCGAGGGGTTTGCATTACGGCGCGAGAAATCCCGGTATGGTCGCGATACCGCCAACTGGGGCGTAATGGCCAAATACGACGCCCAAGCTATAGATTCCACGGTCGGCGTCTACTACCGCGAGTTCGACGACTACCAACCTTGGTTCGCGCCCGAAATCAGTACGACGAGTCCAAGCTATCGCCTGGCTTATGCGCGCGATGTAAAGCTGATCGGCGTTAGCTTCTCGAGGGTGTTCAATACGGTTTCGTTCGCTGGCGAGTTGTCCTACCGCAAAGACGGCGCCCTGAACGCCGTTGCCGTGGATGCGACCGATCACGAAGGCCCGCGCGGCGATTCGATCCACTTCATCGCCAATGCCGTGACGCTGATGTCGCCAAACTTCATTGCCAGAAGCGCCTCTCTGGTGGGTGAGTTCGCCTATAGCCACCTGCGCGACGTGACCAGCCATGAAGAGCTGTACCTCGGCGAAGGCAACGCTAACTGCATTGATCCGCGCATCGGCACGCCGGGCTCCGGCGACAAGTCGGACAATTGTTCGACGCGCAACTACTACGCCGTGGCCGTCAACTACACGCCTGAGTACCTGTCGGTGTTCCCATCCTGGGATCTGCGTGTGCCAGTGACCGTCAACTACGGCATTCATGGCAATGCGGCACGGCCGGTGGCGGCAACGAGGGCGCACTGACGTGGTCGGTCGGGGCGCAACTGACGTATGCGCAGCGTTACGAGTTCGGTTTGCGCTATGCCGATAGCGGGGCGCAATCCAAGACGCTGGCTGACGGTAGTGTCGGCGGCAACGGCCCGGTTGGCGGCACTGACCGTGGCTGGCTGGCCCTGACGTTCAAAACCTCCATCTAACAAATCCAAGAAAGGAGAGCATTAATGAAAAAACAAATCGCCTTTGCCTGCGCGCTGATGAGCGCCGCCTTCAACAGTATGGCGGCCGTCACCGCCGAAGAGGCCCAGGAGCTGGGCAAGAGCCTGACGTCTTTCGGCGCGATCCAGGCCGGCAATGCCGAAGGCAGCATTCCACCGTACGAGGGTGGGCTGCGCACTAGCCCGGCCGGACACAAACCCGATAGCGGCTTCTGGGTCGATCCTTTCAAGGACGAAAAGCCCCTGTTCCGCATCGATGCGAGCAATGTCGAGCAGTACGCCGACAAGCTCAGCGAAGGGCAGAAAACCCTGATGAAAAAATACCCGGATACCTGGTACATGGATGTCTATCCGAGTCACCGCACCACCGCCTATCCGCAGGAAATCCTCGATGCGACGGTGCGCAATGCTACCGGTTGCACCACACAAAATGATGGTTTGGCTGTCGATCCGGTCTGCCGTGGCGGCCTGCCGTTTCCTATTCCGAAGACCGGCAATGAAGCCATGTGGAACCAGCAATTGCGCTACAAGATCGGCCCTGGCTATTCGACGACGTCCTCGTCCAACAGCTGGGTGGTGGACAGCAACGGCAGTGTCACCAAAACCGCCGAGTCTGTGACCTTCGAGGAAATGCCGTACTACCAAATTGACCAGACCGACCGCGACCCCACGATGTATGCCCGCGTATGGGCGATGGACACCTATCCCGCGCGCAGTGCCGGACAGCTGATCATTCTTGCCGACTACCTCGATCCGCAGACCAAACCGAGACGGGCCTGGAGCTATACGCCCGGCATGCGTCGCATCAAGCTGGCGCCGGAGTTCGCCTATGACACGCCGGTGCCGAACCAAGGTGGCGTGAACCTGTTCGACGAGCTGCAGATGTTCTCCGGCAGTCAGGACCGCTTCGACTACAAATTGGTGGGCAGGAAAGAAATGTACATTCCGTACAACGCCTACAGGTTCTATTTCGGTTGCGAACAACAAGAGCAGTTCATGAAAAACCACGCCAACCCGGCCTGCGAACGGTGGGAGTTGCATCGTGTCTGGGAGGTCGAAGCCACACTCAAGCCAGGCCAGCGTCACGTCTACAGCAAACGCACCTATTACCTCGATGAAGACACCTTCGGCATCGGTCTTTACGACGCCTGGGATCAGGCCGATGCACTGTATCGCTCGTTATTCCTCAGCGGCGTACAGATCTACGACAAGACCATTCCCTATAACGTGAAAAACGTCAGCTACGACTTCAACAAGAACATGTACGCGCTGGTCAACGATGCGCTGAAGGGCGGCTACAGATTCCATGACAAACCCAAGTCCGAGCGTGACATGAGCCCCGAAGCGATCGTTTCCATGGAGACCCAGTGCTGATTGATGAGAGCGTGGAGCGTCATCGTTTACGGCCCATAGTGGGCCGTTTTTTTATGCCCAGCAAACGGCTTTGCCCTCGCTGATCGTCCGTGGCGCTTGCAGGCATGAGTGATGCGTTTCAGCGATATCGCTTTGCATTTGAGCGATAGCCGGTTTCGTTGTGTCGCCGTGAGTCGTCCCGTCTACTGAAGCAGCTGCCCCTGGCTAGAGGGGCGCGCAGGTCAGCTGACAATAAAAACAATGGGCGCGACGGAGAATGTGATGTTCAAGACCACGTTAATTGCCAATTCGGCGCTGAGCCTGGCGGCGGTTCTCGTCTGGGTCAGTCAGGCGCAGGCGGCTCAATACGATCTCGGTAACCCCGACCTCTCGATGCGTTGGGACAACACCTTGCGCTACAACCTGGGTATTCGTGCCGAAAGTCGTGATGACGCATTGGCCAACAACGCCACTTATGACGAATCCGACTCCAAGTTCGACCGCGGCGATGTGGTGACCAATCGCGTCGACCTGATGAGCGAATTCGAGTTGGCCTACAAGCGCTACCACGGTTTTCGCATCAGCGGCGCAGCCTGGTATGACCAGGCGTATTCCGATACCGATGTCGAAACCGGTTCGGGCGCGGTGTACTACCCAGGCGCGTTTCCCGGTGCGAGCGTTCCGAGCTATCGCGGTGGGGAATATTCGAGCCATACCAAGCGTTATCACCATGGCCCCAGCGGCGAACTGCTGGATGCCTTCGCGTTTACCCGCTTCTATGTAGGTGACGCCCCCGTCAGCGTGCGGGCCGGTCGGCATACGGTGTACTGGGGCAACGGACTCCTGATCGCAGGACATGCGTTGTCGTATTCCCAGGCACCGCTGGATGGCCGCAAGGCGCTCGCCAATCCGGGCACCGAAACACGGGAAATCTTCCTGCCGCTGGCTCAGGTTTCGGCCCAGGCACAGGTCACCGACCGACTATCCGTCGCCGGCCAATATTTCTTCGAGTGGGACAGTACCCGGGCGCCGGAAGGCGGGACCTATCTGGCCTCGGCCGATGTCGCCCTCGAAGGCCCGAATCAATTGCCGGTTGCACCGGGTTTCGCGCGTCCTATCGTCGATGCGCTGGAGCCCGACGACAGCGGCAATTGGGGTGTAATGGCCAGCTACGGGTTGGACTTCATGCACTCCGAGGTCAGCGCCTATTACCGTGAATTCGATGACTACACGCCTTGGGGCCTGCAGGTTGGGCCGGATTTTGCCCGCTATGTGTACGCCGAAAACACCAAGCTATACGGTCTGGGCTGGTCGATGGGGCCGGTGCTGGGCGGCGCTTCGGTAGGTATCGATCTTTCCTACCGCAAGGATGCGCCCTTGATATCCAGTGGCATCAGCCTGGCGGACAACCAGGGCGCGCGTGGCGACACCCTGCATATGGTGGTCAACGGGTTGTGGCTGTTGCCGCGCACGGACTATTTCGACACCGGCACCCTGATCGCCGAAATGGCTTACAGCCATCTGGACAAGGTCACCCATAACGAGGGCCTGTTCCGCGGCGAAGGCTACGGCGGCTGCGCAGCGGGGCAGGACAAGGAATGGGGTTGCGCCACGCGCAACTATGTCGGCGCGGCGCTCAGCTTCACGCCGCAGTGGCTGGGCGTGTTCCCCGGCTGGAACCTGTCCATGCCCATGAGCGTGGATTACGGCATTTCCGGCAACGCCGCGACAGGTGGCGGCAACGAAGGCCGCTACACCTACAAGGTCGGCGTGAAGGCGCTGTTCGACGAGCGCTACGACTTCACCCTGGCTTACATCGGCTATGGCAGCCAGCGCAACTACGACGATATCTCCGGCGTCGGCAAGACCGTCGTCGGCGGCAGCGGCGACATCGGCCTGTCTGACCGCAACTGGCTATCGCTCACATTCAGCACGGCATTCTGAGTAGATCACCACGCGTCGGCCTGCATGCAGGCCCTCCGCGAATCTGCGCGCTTTTCCGGTATTGCCGAGACTTTGCTCGACGGGCAGGCGCGCTTTCCAGGCGATGACAAAAACAACGATGACTGGAGGTATACATGTTCTTCAACCGATCTGTGACCGGGTTGCTGGCCGCCATGAGCGCAGCGTCAGCATTCGCAGCGCCTTATACGCCCGCTGACCTTGGCAATGAGCTGACCCGATTCGGTGCGATAGCCGCAGGCAACGAAGCGGGCACAATCCCGCCCTATGACGGTGGTCTGAAAGTACCGGCAGGCCTGAAGCCCGGCGACGGTCAATGGCCGAATCCGTTCGAGGGCGAGAAACCTCGGCTTCGGATAACGGCAGCCAACGCCGATGAATATGCCGAGCAGCTTTCATCGGGGCAGATGAAGTTGCTCAAGCAGTATCCCGACACCTATTACATGGACATCTACCCGACGCACCGCACCGCGGCATTCCCGGAGGCATTTCTGGCGGCCACCGAGCGCAATGCGAAGAGCCCGGAATGCAAAACCATCAACGATGGCCTTTCGATCACCGAAGACTGTCGGGGTGGCTTGCCTTTTCCGCTGCCCGAAAGCGGTGAGCAGGTGATGTGGAACTACATTCTCAATTACCAAGGCATCAACGGTTGGGACTGGAACCACAGCGCCTATGTCGTCAACCAGGGCCACGCCACGCTGACTAACACCAATCAATCCACCGGTGAAAAACCGTATTACCAGATTGGCGTGGACGGTCGGGACCCGGCGATGGCGCAGCGCATATGGTCGCGCGTCGTTGCGCCAGCCCGTACCGCCGGGCAGGCATCGGGGTACTGGGATTACCTCGATCCGGTGAAAAGTTCGCGCTACGCCTGGAGCTACACCACCGGCCAGCGCCGAGTCCGCCAGGCACCCGAATTCAATTACGACACGCCCAACTCGGCCTTTGGCGGCGTGGCGTTCTATGACGAGATTTTCCTGTTCTCGGGAAAGATGGATCGCTTCGACTGGAAGCTGGTCGGCAAGAAGGAAATGTTCATTCCCTACAGCAATTACAAGCTGAAGTGGGGCTGCGACATGGATACCAAACTGATGCCCAACCACATCAATCCTGACTGCGAGCGCTGGGAGCTGCATCGCGTCTGGGTGGTCGAGGCAACCCGCAAGGAGGGCGTGCGCCACGCGCAGAGCAAACGCCGCTACTACATCGACGAGGAAACCTTTGGCGCAGCGGTTTACGACGCGTGGGACGACAGCGGCGAAATGTTCCGGGCCGGCGCCCAATACAACATCCAGGCCTACGGCATTCCCAACAATCCTCAGCAGGACGCCTACTCGCTGTACGACTTCACCCGCAGCCAGTACGGCATGTTCGGCAACGGCCCGACGCGCTATCGCGACAAACCGATCGCCGAGCGCGAAGCCAATCCACAAACCATAGCCGGCGGCCAGACGCGCTGAGCACTGCACGCGGCGAGCGCCGTGTCTGTCGCTGAAAGCGGGGCAGGCGATCGCTGCCGCCGCTGGAGTCACGGGTGGCCTAGATGAATTAAAGAAGAGGGGCGTTGTTGATGAGCAATCGACTGGAAAACAAAGTGGCGCTGATCACCGGCGCGGGCAGCGGCATCGGCCGCGCATGCGCTCAGATGTTCGCGAAGCAGGGCGCTCAGGTCGTGGTGACCGACCTCTACGCCGACGCGGCCGAGCGCGTCGCTGAAGACATCTCTCAGGCGGGAGGCAAGGCGATAGGGATGAAGGTCGATGTGGGCCATGAAGAAGATCTGGCCCAGATGGTCGAGGCTGCGATGACAACCTTCGGCCGTCTCGACGTGCTGTTCAACAACGCCGTGAACAAGAACCCCGACACCGCAAGAGACGTGGACTTCCTCAATTTCAACGAGGATCTGTTCCACGACAACATGCGCGTCAACGTATTGGGCGGCGTGCTCGCCTGCAAACACGCTCTGCCACACATGCTCGAGCAGGGGCAGGGCTCGATCATCTTCACCTCGTCCACCAGCTCGATTGCCGGTGAAGTTGCCCAGTTCAGCTATGGCGCTTCGAAGGCCGCAGTGAACTGGTACGTGCAAACGCTGGCGGCAACCTTCGGCAAGCGCGGCGTGCGCTGCAACGCAATCCTGCCGGGCGTGATTCGCACCGCCGCCCTCGACGGCTGGGCCAACGACAAGATGGTGCAGGGCTTTATGGATATCCAGAACGTGCCGCGCCTCGGCCTGCCCGAAGACATCGGCGCGATGGCCGTTTACCTCGCCTCGGACGAATCGAGCTATGTCAACGGCGCGCTCATGCGAGTCGACGGCGGCATGAGCTGTACCACGCCGATGGTGCCGGTGGTACGCGCCTATCTCTGAGCATCACCCGTCCTCTGGCGGGAGACGTCATCACCTTTCCTGGGAAGCAAACATGGGCATGCGACAAGAAACGTTTATCCGCGAATTCCTCGACGCCTGGGGCGACGGCACGGCCGAATCGCGGCCGCAGGTCGACAGGATTATTTCGATGATGGCCGAGGACGCCGTCTGGCAACTGTGGGTGCCGGGCGGGCCCGTCATTCGGGGGCGCGAGGCCCTCCGGCGCGAGATTGAACGGCAGATGAGCTACGTCACCCACAACAAATGCACGATCCGCCAGATCGTGTCTTCGGATGACGTGGTCATGACCGAGCGCGACGACTATGCCGTGTCCGGCGGCAAACCGATGCCGCATTCAATGGTGGCCGTCTATGAGCTCGACGAGCAGGGCTTGATCAAGGCCTGGCGCGAGTATCTCGATACCGCGGATCTGGCCAAGAAGCTCGGTGTTTCGGTCGCCGAAGTAGGCGGGTCGAGCATTCAAGCGGCTCAGCGCTGAGCCTCATTGTTTAGGAGTGTGGAATGAATACGGCAGTAAAAGAACAAGAAAGCGCCGCTGCAACCAGCGAAAGCAAGTTGAAGGCATTTGTCGAGCAACTCACGAACGGGCGGGTCACGAGCATGCAGCGGCTGGTTCGCTGGCGGCCGGCCTGGAATCTGGAAGTGGACAGCAATGGCCACACGCTGCGTTTGCACCTGCGAGGCGAGCGCGGCGGCGACGTCAGCCCTTTCCCGGATCTGCGCCGCGAGGCCGATATTCTCACGCTGCTTGGCCAGCACGGCATTCCGGTGCCGCGTATCCATGGATTCTGCGAAGACCCGCCAGCGATAGTCATGGAGCTGGTGCGCGGAACGCGTGATCTTTCCGCTGCCCGCAGCGACGAAGAACGGCGCGATCTGGCTCGCCAGTACGTGCGAGCCATGGCCGCCATGCACCAACTGCCCGTCGAACCCTTCGTGGCGCAGGGCATCGACCTGCCAAAGGGCGCCGAGGCCATTTCGCTGGCTGGTTTGGAGGCTTATTACCCGCTCTACGAACGCAACAAGACACGGCCGCAGCCCTTGGTGGAATTCGCTCTCGGCTGGTTGCGCCGCAACGTACCCATGCACCGTACCGACGCGCGTTTCGTGCAGTACGACTCGGGCCAGTACCTGTTCGAGAACGGCCAGCTGAACGCTCTTTACGACTTCGAATTCGCGATGATCGGCGACCCGCTGGCCGATCTCGCTTCGGCGCGTATGCGCGACAATTATGAGCCGCTGGGCGATAGCTTCTGTGACTTGTATGCCTATTACCAGGAAGTCACTGGCGAGCGGCCGGACCCGGACGTGGTGCGCTTTCATACCGCGTTGTTTTCCACGGTCAGCGCCATGCAGTTTTCTTCCACCGTGGCCACGCCTCAGCCTGGCGATCCACACGATACCTACACCGAGTTCGACATCGCCTTGCGTCGTGTAGTGGTGCATGCGCTGGCCGAGGCGATGGGTGTTCCCCTCGAAACCCCGGCACTGGACATCGCCACGCAAGGGCCGAACACGGCATTGCTGATGATGCTCGAGGATGCCGTCGCGCAGGTGAAGGTGAGTGATGAGTTTCAGCAATCCAAGCTCAAGTCGGTGAGCAAGCTGGTCGAGTATCTCGTCAAGGGAGACGCCATGACGTTGCGATTACAAGCCTTGGAACAGGCGGACGCCGAAGCGCTACTGGGCCGCACATTCGGCCATTACAGCGAGATCGACGCGGCATTGGAGGACTTCGTGGGTAGCGCCGGCCCGGAATATGACGAGCCCTTGTTGAAACTGTTCATGAAACAGATCGAGCGGCGCGTGCTGGTGTTCGGCGGCACGGCGATTGGTGGCTCGGCGAGCCACATCGATCTGCCACCGATCGAGCCCCGCTGAAACCGGCCATTCACAGCCGTAGCCAAGCCACCCGTTCAGTTAGAAAGGAAGTTGTTCCATGTCCGAGCAAAACACTCTCGCCTTCACGAAAAAATATGGCCCTTGGGCCGTCATCGCAGGTGCTTCCCACGGTGTTGGTGCCGCGCTTGCCGACCAGGTGGCTGCAAAGGGTCTGAACTGCGTGCTGGTTGCCCGGCGCGAAGATGCCCTGACCGACCTGAAGAACCAGCTTGTCGACCGTTATGGCGTCGAGGTGCTGGTCGTCACACTTGACCTGACGCTGGACGATGCCGCCGACCGGCTGGTGGCAGCGGTGGCGGACCGGGAAGTAGGGCTGCTGATCTATAACGCCGGCGGCGATCCATACATCACCCGCTTCCTCGACACGCCGGTTGAAGACTGGTGCAAATTGCTGCACCTCAATACCCGGACGATCATGCGCTGCTGCCATGCGTTCGGTGGCCGAATGGTTGCGCGTGGCGCCGGTGGGGTCTTGCTGGTTGGCTCCCAGGCTGCGCTGGGTGGCGTGCGCAAGCTGGCTATGTACGCGGCCACCAAGTCTTTCGCCATGACGTTGGGGGAAGGGCTCTGGGCCGAATGGAAGGGGCAGGGCGTCGATGTGTTGAACCTGCTGATCGGCACGGTCGATACGCCAACCATGCGCGACGCGATGGTCAGGCAAGGAATCGCCGGCGCCCTGACCATGCAACTGGCCAAGGCCGAAGACATCGCTGCGATCGCGCTACGCGAGTTACCCAACGGGCCGACGCTTATCCATCCCGACGATCTGGCCGAGTCGCCCACCGGGTCGCATTCGGGGCTGGCGCGGCGCGAACACGTACAGCGGATCAGCGCTGAGTCTGCGCTCTTTATCGGTGATTGAAACCGTGAGCGAGGGCGGCCGGTCGAGTATGCAGCGATGGGTTAGCACCCATCAGATATGGGGCGGCGCAGTGCCGTGCTCGGCAGTAAATGCAGTGGGTTTTCCATACACCAGGCAGAGTCCGAAACATGAAAAATTTCGACAATACGGAGTTCAAACGAGGCTGGCGGATTCTTATCCTTGCAATCGTCGGGGTAGCCACCAGTTCGAGTTCCCTGCTGTTGTACAGCTTCAGCTCGATGGTGATTCCGCTCGAAAAGGCGATGGGCTGGCCGCGCGCCGACCTCCAGGCTTCGATCACCGCGCTTTCGCTGGGCACCATCATTGCCGCGCAATTGGCCGGCTGGCTGAACCTGCGTTACGGTTTGCGGCTGGTCACGCTGATCTCCCTGGTGACGCTGGCACTCAGTATGTTCGCCTTGTCACGTGCTTCGGGATCGATCTGGATGCTCTATCTGGGGTTTTTCCTGGTTCCGCTGGCCGGTTTGGGGACGCTGCAGGTGACCTGGTCGCACCTGGTCAATCTGTGGTTCGAGGAGAACCGCGGCTTTGCCCTGGCGATCATCCTGAGCGGCTCTGGGCTGGCGGCGATCATGCTGCCGCTCATCACGACCTGGGCAATCTCGCGCTGGGACTGGCGGGCGGGTTTCATTGCACTGGGTGCGTTGCCGGTGCTGCTGGCGTTGCCGCTGACGCTGCGCTGGCTGTTGCCGGTGGCCAAGGGCCACGCGGCACACTCGATGCAAAGCGGCGCCGAGCGAAGCCATCCGGGAATGCTGCTGCGTGATGCGCTGCGTTCGTGGCGCTTCTGGATCTGCAATCTTTCGATGACGCTGGTGGTGTCCTGCGTGGTTGGCATGGTGACCAATATCATTCCGCTTTTGCGGGACAAGGGCATCGCGGCGGAGCAGGCCAGCCAGATCTTCAGCACCTTCGGGATATCGCTGATCCTTGGTCGCCTAGTGGTGGGTTACCTGATCGATCGATTGTGGGCACCTGGCGTCGCGGCTGTGGCCTTGCTGATGCCCGCCTTGGCCTGTCTGGTGTTTCTCTATGCCGATGCCAGCATCTGGTTGTTCGTTCTTGCAACCCTGTTGGTCGGCCTTGGCGCAGGTGCGGAATTCGACATCGCCGCGTTTCTGATCGCCCGCTATTTCGGTATGCGTGACTACGGCCGTCTGTTTGGCGTGCATCTGGGCCTGATCACTGCCGGGGCCGCTGCCGCGCCTTTGCTGTTCGGCGCCCTATATGGCGCGAGCGGCAGCTATACCGGCCTGCTGGCCTTCTGCTGCATCTGCTTTACCGTGGGGCCATTGTTGCTGCTTGGATTAGGCGGCTACCCGGTGTTCGAGCGCGAGGCGGAGGCCGCACCGGTCTAGCTAACGTCCTGCTCATCAGGCCAGGCCTCGTGTTGGCCTGGTGAGCGCCGTCGACGGAACTCCTCGGGCGTCCAGCCGACCGCTTTTCGAAATGCTGCGGAAAAGGCGGCGGCGCTCTGGAACCCGGTCATGTAGGCGATCTGCTTGATCAGTAGGGAAGGGTCGCCGAGGAGCCTCATTGCCCGGTTGACCCGTGCTTCGGCCGAGTACTGGCGCAGGGTCTTGCCCGTGGTGTTCTTGAAATAAACCGACAGCTTTCGTTCCGGCAATGCACACAGATCGGCCAGCTTGCGCAGCGAAATATCGTTCGCATCGGCGTCCAGAGCTTCCCTCAAGTGCTGCAGCTGACGGCGACTCAGCTTGCCGGGTTCGTCGTCATCGCGCTGTTTGCCAAGAAATTCCTTGCGCAGTTCCAGCGCGATACCGGTCATCAGGCATTCGATATGGAGCTCGCTGGCAAACCCGGGTGATGCAACCTCTTCGCCGAGCCTGCGCAGCGAGGCCTGCAGATAGCTGCTTTGGAGGTTCAACATGGCGTCCGTGATGCAGTGTTCCCAGTCCCAGCGGTAAGCCGCGAGCGGCGCGATGGCAGCGGGGTCGAACAGGCAGATCACCGCTTTTTGCTGACAAGCCCGATGCTTGAAGTGAAAGTCGCTTCCTGGTGGGATGAAGATCGTCTGGCCGAGCGGCTGGCAGCTTCCCTGGTTGCCCGACAAGGTGCCACGATTTGACAGCGGCGCGTTTTCGGGCGCTTCGGCCAGCAGTAGCCTGATCAGACAGTGATCGGTCAGGTGTATCAGTGCGGCTCCCGAGCTGGACCAATGTGCATGCTCGACGCGGACCTCGAAACCCTTGTTGGACAAGCCGGCTTCGGTGGAAAAATTGCCCGCATGGGGGGACTCGTATTCCCGGTATTCGATGACATTCATGTCGCTTCCTTCAGCCGTTCTTATTGTTGATGCTGAGCTTTCCTGTCGCTGACAGACATGCCAGATGCAGGTTTACGAAATGAGGACCGTCTCCGAGTGTACTTTCAGATCAAGCTTGGCGATTGATAGCGTTCGGAGCCGGATTTGAAATTTTCATGGTAAAGGGCGCCAGCCACTCGCTGCGCCAGCCGCGCTAGTCGTGGCGGCACCTGCTGGGCAGCTTCTCAGACGGCGGATGTTTTACCCAGCTCAATATCGGGTTCTCGTTTGTCCCGCAGTCAAAGCTGACCGATGGACAAGGGTGCAGGCTCGGCCTAGTTTTCCATACCGCAACGGCTGAAAAGCCTGCCCGACCCGATTTTGCGGACAACAGACAACGGAGAGAACCGTGAGTAACACGATCGAGGACAACAAAGCGCTGGTGCGTCGATATGTACAGGCCGTTATTGACGGCGACATGGATACCTTCGAGGCGTTGCAGCATCCAGATGTCAAATGGTGGACGTTGACCCGAGGCGACATGAGCCGCGAAGCGTTCAATACCGCGGTACGCAGCGGCCTGCTAAGTGCCGATAAGCGCTCGGTGGTAATCACCGGATTGACCGCTGAAGGCGATCGCGTCGCCTATGAAGCGCAGGGCGAGATGGTGTTTGCCGACCGCGTCTATCGCAACAGTTACCACAACCTGCTGGTGATCCGCGACGGCTTGATCGTCGAGGGCCGCGAATACATGGATACCAAGGCCTCCACCGAGGCGCGCCTTGCATAGCCGGCCATTATCAAAACTGTAAATCGAACGAAGGCGGCCTGCCTGGCCAAGCGCCGCCCCGTCTGGCGGCGGCTGGTGCAGTCATGCGGTGTTGCGGCGAGCAGGCAACAACCCCTTGCCCACTGCGCGAACTCCAGTACCGATTGCGCGCCCGTCCCCAGTCATCGCTTCAAGTTGCCGGCTCGGTTATCGCCCCATCCGTAACGGTGGCTGTCGCCACTTCCCCAGGAGCCGTGGGAAGGGTGGGGTAACGCCCCAACGTCAAAAGCAGCAGCGCACCGATACCAAAACTGACCATGCAGAACATCAGCATCGCGTGATAGGAGCCGGTTGCCTCGAACAGCGCGCCGAAGAACGCCGGAGCCATGGTGCTGCCGATCGCACCAAAGCTCATCTGGAAGGCGAAAATCCGGCTGTAGTCGCGCAGCCCGAAATAGCGCGCGATCAGATACGACGCAATATCCATCTCGGCGCCGGCGCCCAGCCCGGCGAAGACACAGGCGAGCACCAACAGGGGAACATGCGCGCCAACCGTGCTGAACAACAGGCAGCCGACGCCGGGAAGCAGCAAGACGAAAAAGGCCACCCCAGGCGCCCACACCCGGTCGATCAGATAGCCGATGAACAGCCGTCCGAAAATCAGCGATACGCCGAACGCACCGAACACCTTGGCCGCCTCGGTTGCTGAAAGGCCGCTGTCCTGCATCATCGGCACAGCGTTGATGATCATGCCCATCATGCCCATGATCGCGAGGAACAACGCGCAGTTGATGACCCAGAAGCGCCGCGAGTGCAACGCCTGGCGAAGCGAGAAGCCCGTTAGTCCGACGTCCGGCTGCGCAGGGAGAGATGATCGTTGTGTCGCCTGTTCCACGGCCCCTCGGGTGCTCAACCAGCGCAACGAAAGCGGCAAGGTCACCAGCAATGGCAACAGCGCCAAGCCCCAGAACCAGGCGCGCCAATCCCAGCGGATGATTGCCCAGCTCAGCAACGAGGGCAGCACCAGGGCGGCCAGGCCCGTGCCACACAGGATGATCGCCAGCGCCAGGCCGCGGTTCTTGTCGAACCAGAGGCAGGTCAGCTGCGTCCAGGTCACGTGTAGCGTGCCCACCCCGGCAAACGCCAGCAGACCAAAGCCCAGATTCAATTGCCACAAGTGGCCGGTGTTGAGGGCCATGGCGAAGTACGCGAGCGGCAGCGCGATCAGCGAGCAAAGGGTCACGCGACGCGGCCCGTAGCGTTTGTTCAGCCAGCCGGCAACCTGAAAGGCGATGATGGAACTGCCGTACTGAAAGGCCGCCGCCGTCTGGATTTCGCCTCGCGACCAACCAAAGGCCTCCTGCAACGGCAGCACCAGCGTGCCGAACGCATAGATGGGCGCGACGGCGACCGAAGTGGCGATGCCCAGCAGCGCCAGAAGCAGCACCCGCCATCCCTGGCGGAACTCTGTCCAGTCGATAGCCAGAGAGGTGTGGGGCTTAGCGGCGGAAACGGCCATGTGGCGTCCTCTTATTGTTGTCATGGCGATACCCTCAGCCCGGCTTTCAAGCGCCCGGCGGGTCATGTCACAGGGTCAATTCAGCTGCTCAGCGCCTATCTGCGCGGCAGGCTCGATAGCCGGTTGCGGGACATCGTCCTGAGCCAGGGCCAGCCCGGCGAGATAGCCAAAGGTCAGGCTGAGCGTATTGTTCGCGCCGTTGCCCGGCGCGCGGCCCCGCCATAGCGAGTTCATGTCCAGACCCACCGCGTGCAGACCGGGAATCGGCTGGTCGTTCCTGTCCAGCACGCGCGCCTTGCCGTCTATGCGCAGGCCGACCGTGGTGGTGGAGTCGCCGGGAAATATCTGCACGGCATAGAACGGCCCTTGCTGAATCGGCCCGAGGCAGGGATTGGGTTTGTGGTTGGGATCGCCCAGAGGCATATCGGCCTTGTCCCGTCCACGCCCGAAGTCATCATCCACACCCCGGGCGGCTTGCTGGTTGAAGCGCGCGACAGTGTCGGCGAGGTTGCCGGGATTGACGCCGATACGCGCGGCAAGCGCATCGAGGGTCGGCTCGGTGAGGATATAGCCGGCGGCAATCAGCCCTTTCAGCCCAAAGCCGCCCGGGCGCACCAGGCCCAGGCCGTATTTCTTGATGAACGGGTGGTCGCAGACAAGGTGCGCCGGCACCGAGCCGGTGCGGTGCATGGGCTCCACCAGGTTGGTCGCCGCCTCGTTACCGAAACGCCTACCGTCCCGGTTGACCGCAATGCAGCCTGGCTTGCCGCGATCCATATAAAGGTGCGGAAATTTGCGTATTGCGCCGTCGGGCCTCCTCAGCAGCGAGACCACCACCCAGCCGGCATTGCTCAGGTTTTCGCCATCGAAGCGGCCGCCAGCGTCGCGGGCTTGCTGCAAACCGTCGCCGGTGTTGCCCTCCGGCACCAGCGACACATGGTGTTCGGCAAACGGAATGTATTGTTTGCGCATGTCCGGATTGGCGGAAAAACCGCCGGTGGCCAGCACGACGCCACGGCGCGTGCGAATTTCTACCGGTTTGCCGTCGCGCTCGACAACCACGCCTTTGATCGCCCCATGCTCGTGGATCAGGCTGCGCATGGGCGTGTCTTTCCACAGCTCCACCCCGGCATCGATCGCCGAGCGCAGCAGCCGGGCAGCCATGGCGTTGCCCATGGTCAGACGCGTACCGCGCGAATAGCTCAGCCGATCCACGCCAAAGCGCACCGCCAATTTAGCGATGTGTTTGAACGAGGTGAACGACTTGGTGACCTTGGCGATGTGCGGCATGTCGCCAATGCCGAACATCATGCCGCCCGGCGCGTTGAATTCAGTCAGCGGGGGCCGTAGTTGGTCGAAGTATTCGCCCAGCTCACGACCGTCATATTCCACCGGGCAAAGCAAACGGCCATCGGCGGAAAAGCCCTTGGCCTGCGGATGCCAGTCGGCAAAACCGCGCTGCACGGCGAAACGTACCGAGGTACGCGCGTGCAGGTAATCGACCATGCGCGGCGCGGCATCAAGAAAAGCCCGCAGCAGATCGGTACGCAGTGTCGGCCCCACCACTTCCTGAACGTAAGCGAAGGCCTGCTCTGGATCATCTTTCAACCCGGCCTCGGCCGCCTGGGTATTGCACGGCACCCAGATGCCGCCGCCGGAAAGCGCGGTGGTGCCGCCGAACAGCCCGGTCTTTTCTACCAGCAAAACGTCGAGGCCCTGGGTTGCGGCGACAATCGCGGCCGTCATGCCGCTGCCGCCAGAGCCGACGACGACTACGTCTTTTTCTATCACCGGATTGTCATTCATTCTTGTAGGTTCCGTTGTTTCTGAAACTGATCGAGATGAGGGTGCTGCCCCGTACGCCGGTTCAGTCCGATGTCTGCTGGGTCTGTTGATACAGCTCGGCAAAATGCGGCTGACAGCTGTTCTTGCCACCGTTGATCTCGATGCATTCGCCTGTGATGTAGCCGGACTCGTCGGACGCGAGAAAAGCGGTCAGCGCCGCTATGTCTTCAGGCGTGCCGAGGCGTTTGGTCAGGACGTACTTGCTCGCAAAGGCAAGGATCTGCGGAGCCGTCGCCTCCATTGCAGGCGTCACGATGACCCCCGGTGCGATGGCGTTGCAGCGCACGCCTTGGCGGCCATATTGCGTCGCGATGTGGCGCGTCATATTGATGATCGCAGCCTTGCTGGTGCCGTAAGCGATTCGCACCAGGTCGCCCTTGGTGCCGGAGCCGGAGGCGGTGTTGATGATCGACCCGCCCCCCGCTTCGATCATGTGGGGAATGGCGAACCGGCAGGCCAGCATGTAGCCGGTCAGGTTCACGTCCAGGGTTTTGCGCCATACCTCCATGGGTATTTCCAGCAGACTGAGGTCCTGGCCGTGAGTCTGCGGGTCGGTGATCGCGGTGTTGTTGTGCAGAATGTCCAGCCGACCGAAGTGCTCGACCGTCTGGGTCACCATCGCCTCGATGCTGTCGGCATCGGCGGCATCGAACCGCAGCGCCAAGCCGTTGCCCTCCAGCGCATCGGCGGCGCGTTGCGCCGTTTCCAGATTGATATCGGCGCACACGACTTTCGCGCCTTCACGCGCCAGGCGCAACGCGGTCGCCGAGCCGATACCACCGCCGCCGCCGGTTACGATTGCCACTTTGCCTGCCAGACGTTGCATCCGTTTATCTCCTGTCATTGTTGTTTTCGGGTGTGGCATGAAGCGCCTCGCGGATCGCAATAGCCGCGCCACGTATCGACGAGGCCATGGCTACTCGCCAGACAAGCCCGGCGATACCAACGCGATCAGCGCTGCGTGTACTTGGACACGATGGCTTCCGGGTTCTGCGTGCTGTTGGACGGTGCCTCCTCCGCAAACTCCAGGCGTCCGGTCAGGAAGTCGTTGAGCACGCCATACATGTTTTTGTTGAAATCGAAGATCGCCAGCTTGGTCGCGTAGGGAATGTCTTTGTCATAGATCTGCACCCCGGCCATGTACACGGTCCGGTACAGATTGCCTTCCTGGTCCCAGGCGTCGTACAGGCCCGCGCCGAAGGTGTCCTCGTCCATGTAATAGCGCCGCTTGCTGTACACGTGGCGCTGGCCAGGCTTGAGCGTCGCCTCCACCACATAGACGCGGTGCAACTCCCAGCGCTCAACCGCCGGGTTAACGTGATTCTTCATGAACTGCTCGGGCGCTTCGATTCCGAAGTACCACTTGTAGGCGTTGTAGGGGATGTACATCTCCTGACGTCCTATCAGCTTGAAATCGAAGCGATCCTGCTTGCCGGCAAACATTTGCAGCTCGTCGAACAGGGAAATGCCGCCCTGGCTCGCGACCGGCGTGTCATAGGCGAACTCCGGCGCCAACTTGACGCGGCGCTGACCTGGCGAATAGCTCCAGGCGCGACGCGGTTTCTCGGTCGGGTCCAGAAAATCGGAAATACCGGTCATCTCCCCCGCCCGGCGCGCCGGCTCGTTGTTGATCGACCCGGCACGACCGTATACCTCCGGATCACGGTCCTCCAGATGCGTCTGATAGAAAGGAAATTCCTCATAAGCTCGCTGTTGCGCCGTCTTAGTGATGTTGCCGTTGGAGTCGACAACCCAACTGGTGTGCTCGTCCAGGACGCCGGTCGGTCCGTTTTTGTAGCGCAACAGCTGGTTCCACATCATCTCGTTACCAGTCTTGGCGATGGGAAACGGCAGGCCGCCCCGGCAATCGGTTTCAAGCGATAAGCCTCCGTTGAAGGTTTCACATCCGGTGGCGTTGCGAACCGTTGCCTTCAGCACGTTATCCGGATAGGCAGCGGTGCGATGGCTCGGGTACACATCCATGTACCAGGTGTCCGGATATTTTTTCAGCAGGGCTTGCTGCCCCGCGCTCAATTTGTCGGCGTACTGATCCACGTTTTGTGCGGTGATCCGGTACAGCGGTTTTTCATCCCGGAAAGGATCGGCCCAGGCTTTGCCGGGTTCGAAGTCCGCTGGAGCGGTCCGCAAACCGCCTTGGTAGGGCGGAATAGTGCCTTCGGCGTTTCCGGCTTTTATCGCCCCGAACAGGGTGAGCGTATTACCCAGTTTCTGCGCCTCTTCTGGCGAAACCGCAGCGCAGGCAAATGTGGAAATGCCGGTCAAGACAATGCTTAACGCGAATCGGGAAATCATGAGCAGTCTCCGCTTATTGGATTTATATGGAGCCGTAAGAAGACGTGATGCATCGCTCCTCTAACTTAGCCAATACGCGTTTACATGCCGTTCATACCGTTTCACCAACGGTAAAACGAAAGCGGATATTTAGTGGTGTTAAAACCGGCAGTTGGTCCTAACCTGAAGCCCGTCAGCCGAAACCACGAAGCGCCTGATGATTTGAAGCCGACGTTACGTTGAATTTAATAAGAGCAAACGCTAAAGCCATGCCCATGTTTCCATTTTTCCCTTATTGCAAGCTGGTTCTTCAGGCGTCTGTATCTAAATTCGAACGGGTCAGGCCTCTGCGTAACCCTCCGTTCAACGACTCAATAACAAGAGATAAAAGATGAAGACTTTTTCCAAGATCCCCGAGCGAGGCGATTTCGCCTATCAAACCCTGGTCGCGCCCTATAAGGTGACCGGCGAGTCGATGCATGGTGGCCGTGGCTTTTTCGGCTTGCAGTTGAGCAAGAGCATGCCGTTCGGCTCGGTTCGTGACGAAGAAGGACATATCTATTCGTTCACCCGTTCGGTCATGGCGCCAACCGGCACGCCGAACCCGACCAAATTCTTCTATCTGTCCACCCGCATCGATGGCAAGAACATCCGCATGGACCAGGCACGCATGGCGGAACGCGGCGTGACGCCGGTTCCGGCCTTGTCGCTGCAAGGCGATACCGTCCGCTGGACCAACCAGCCGGATGACGTCGGCCATCCATGGGAATTGACCGCCAACAGCGAAACCTTCACCTGGAAAGAGAACAACCTGTTCCAGCTCGAAGGCCGCCTGCTCGGCAACGGTATGCAGTGGTACTTGCCGGGCGTCGAGTGGGGCACCTTTTACGTTTCCCAGATCTGGGATGTCAGCGGCGTCTGCGAAGGGCGTCCGGTCAAGGGCGCGATCCTGCTCGACCAGGTGTACATGGCCGAGGGCGGCGCGATTCACTTCAAGAAAGACCTGGTGGTGAACAACAAGATGCACGTGCTGTGGTGGTCCTTTGCCACGGTCTACAAGGACGGCACCTACGATGTCGGCTCGTTCATGGTTGGCCATGACCACCTCGGCTACGCGATTTTCCAGAATGAAAAGGGCGAAGTGCGTACCACCACCGACATCGAATGCGTAACCAGGCACAAGGACGGAAGCTACTTTCTGGAGGCCGCCAAAATCACGCTGGACGGCAGTGAAGAATGGGAATTCTTGCCCGATCCGCGCGGCGAAATGATCGACTTCGTTGGCGGCTTTCCCGTCACTGCACAGCAGGAAGGCCGCTGGCGGCGAGTGGGTGATACTCGCGAGCCGGATCACTGGGTGGCCTGGGGGGAGTCGGACCGGCGCAATGGCGCGGCACGCAATGTCCCTGGCAGCGATATCAACTAATCGCGCAGCGGGCGGAGCGGCCTGCTGCGATGGCTGATGAAGCGGTACGAGTCAGCGGCTCGACTTGCCCGAAGTAGTGAGCGAGCCCAATGAACCAGGAGCGACTGGTGTTTCGCTGCTCAACCCCTTGGAGGCGAGCAGCTTTTTTTTGCAGCAGTGCCCTGCTTACACACCACACCGACGCCATGTGGCGAAACGCTCCAGGGGCGAATTCGCAAGCAATCGCCCCGAACGACATCGGGGGGAATGTGCTTAAGAGGGAAGGATCTGCTACGAACGGCCAGCCGGCAATCAGTCAGCGGTGAGATAACGGTCCCTGAGACTCTTCAGGCCCGACGCATCGAGGCCGACACACGTCTCGATATAGGCGTCCATCGATCCATAGTGCTTGTCCACGCAGTCGTAGGCCGTTTGCAGGTACTCGGGGCGGGCATCCATGATCACGTCGACCGCTTCGTCAGGACAGGGCTTGCCGATCATGTTGCTGACCAGCGTACTCATCAGCTCTCGCCGGACGTCGCTGGCGTCGACCATTCGGCGGGCCGACAGCTGATAGTCAGCGACAATGATGTCCCGCGCTACGCCGAGCGCGTGAAGAATAACCGCGACGGCAAAACCGGTGCGGTCCTTGCCCGCTGCGCAATGGACCAGCACGGGCACGTTACCCGTCTCGAACAACCCGAACAGTTTCGGCAGATGCGGCGCCAGCATGCCCGGCAGACGCCGGTATACCTCGAACATCATGGCCTCGGCGCCGGCAAGATCCGGGCTTTCAACCAACAGGCTCGACACGCTTTTGTCGGCGCGCATGTCGCCGGTGACCTCAAGTGCCAGCTGCTCAAGTTCAACAGGCAGATTGTTGGGCGTCCGCTGGCGCTCACCCTCGCTGCGCAGGTCACATACGGTCTTTACGCCAAGGGTCCTGAGGGTTTCCCAGCCCTCGGCGCCAAGCATGTGCAGCTGGTCGGACCGTAGCAACGTATGCCCGGCGATGCGCCGGCCGTCATGGGCCGGCAAGCCTTTGAGACTACGAAAATTATCGGTGCCTGCTAACTGCAGATTTATCGGGGCTCTCATATCTGAATGCTCGAACGTTCGCCTAATGTGATCAAGCGGAGGCGAATCCCCGAAATTGCGTGAGATCCAGATTGTCGGTCACCGGCGGTTTAAGGAAATAGCACACCTGAAGTTTGCCTGGTGAGAAACGGTAGGTTTCGATGCTTTCAATGGCCAGCCCGGTACCATTCAGGCAATTGCGATGATGAGCCGCAACGTCGTTGCCGTTGTAGATGGTCTCCACCACTTCCAGAGAGATGTCCGCATTGTGCTTGTCGAACATCTCTTCGAGGATAAACCAGCCATCACGCGTGTCAGTGCGACCGGCATATTCGATGACCAGCGACTCAGGCGCAATTTGGCGATAGCAGTCAAGAAAGGCCTCGCGATCGTGGGCGTTCCATGCCGAGACCTGGCCCTTCATAAAACGTTGGATACTTTCAGCATTCAGTTGCGTCGTCATTTCGATTGCACTCCGTTTATTGTTTTTGTTCGTTACACCATGATCCAAGCCATCAATCGTCCAGCAAATGCCGGAACTGCGGGAGAACCTGGCGCGCGCCCTCGCCCAGCTTCACGTGGCGGCGTGGCGCTTTGCCGGCGGTCAGCGTTTTCACGGTCTCGAAATCTTCCGCCGCGGCGAAGAATCGCTCCACCATGATGCGCCCGTCCTGGCCCCACTCATCGACATTGGCCAGCCATGCTTGCATGCCATACATGGGCCAGCGGCGAAATTGTTCCCAGGCGGCGTCCTGTCCAAGTACGCCTTCGGCGCCCAAGCTGATCAGCTTCTCGCGGTAGACCTTGACCAGATCCCAGGCCGAAGCCCGCCGCTCCTCGATTGTCAGCGCCCCAAGCATGAAATAGGCAATATCGCGCCATGGCCGCCCCTTGCGCACAAGCTGCCAATCAAGCCAGACCCGCTCGCCGCTGTCGCGCAGAAAGCTGTTGCCCTGGTGAGAATCGCCATGGACCAGGCAGATGGGGGTCTCCTGCTCAAGTTCATAAGCGCGTAACTCGTCAAAGGCATGCCCAAACAGCTCCGGTGTTTCATACATCCACTTCGGCAGGATGGCCTGGTACTCAGGCTTGCGCAGATTCAGCCGAATGTAGTCGTACATGCGTAAAAACTGATCGTAGTCGACCGGGTGATCCATGGACGTGGGCAGCCAGCTCTGTGCCTTGAGTTCAGAACTTCCCCACAGTGCGGCATGCAACATCGCCAGTGACTCCAGCCCCTGGGCCACGCCATCGACGCCGAGGTGATGGGTACTGTGACCGAACTGGCCTGGCGCCATTCCGAGGTCTTCCATCACGACGACGCCCCGACCCCCACCATCGCCATCCCAGTCGGAAAAATAGCTGTCCGGCACCGGCGTGTGCAGACGCTCGCGCATGAAGTGGTAGAAGCGTGCCTCCAACTCGCAGATCTCGCCGCTCTCGAACCCTTCCGACCAGTTGGACTTGAGGCAAACGTTGCGCGGAATGCCAGCGGCCTGGCCAACCTCGTTGAGGTCCAGCGCGAGCCGTAGCTTGGTGGTGTGCCCGTTACGCACCTCTACCTGCTCGAAATCATTCACCGCGATCCCGGGGTAGCGGTTCTGAAGCAGGCTAGTCAACCATTGGGGTGTGACGTCTTGCAGGTGGCGAGGAAGCTGGCCCTGGCGAGCAGGATAAGGGCGCTTCGTCCGCAACTCTTCGATACTGGTCATTGTTGTGTTTATCTCTGAAGGCGAAATACCAGCGGCTTCATGTAGAAACCGTACGACAGCGGAAACGCACTTAATTCACGTATTCGGCGTAAACCCGAGTGTTGATCAGCCGCGCTGCGTCAACAAGGCAAACACGCTCTCGACACGATTGAGTTGTTTGACCGGCGGTCAAATGCTGGAGTCGAAATGCTCATCGGAAAATAGCTGTTGATACTTGAGGGCGTGGGTCAATCGGACCTGCGCGAGGCGCCGGGGCTATATCAAGATTTACCAAAACCGGAAACGCTGGCGGTTGACTATTGGTAAAACAAAAAGACGGCTCGCGCATAGTCAACATGGCAACGTGTTGCATATATATAAAACCGCCTGATGTCGCGGCAAAGGAGCGTTGCAAATGCAAACACAGATCCGCTCGAAGTCCGATAAACGTCAGACAATGAGCCGAATGCTTGCCGCCGCGCATCAGGAGTTTTGCAACAAGGGACTGGCTGGCGGGCGTATTGACGAAATAGCCCGCAATGCTGGCGTTACCAAACAGCTGATCTTCCACTATTACGGATCGAAGGAAGGCCTGTTTGTCGCGGTGCTTGACGAAACCTCTGACAGACTCATGACCGGGTGGGTCGATTTCGATGTCGAGCAGCTGACCCCGACGCAAGCGCTTCGAGCCTTGCTCAACCACATCTTCGATCAATATCGCAACGATCCCTTGCTCGCCAGGTTGGCGCAGGAGGGCGTTCGCTATCACGATTACAATCAAACGCCGCGCAACCGCTTCCTGGAACTGGCACCGGCCCTGGTCGATAAGGTTGGCAGGATCGTCCAGCGAGGCATTGAATGCCGTAGTTTCAAGCCGGACACCCAGCCTCGGCTGCTGCTTGCCACCGCGGCTCTCATCGCTACCGGCTGGTTTACCAACGCTTACTCCACCTCAGCGCTGGTCGGCCTCGATACTGCTTCCGAGGAAGGTATGGAAACCTGGCGCAAACACTGTGCCGATTTCATTCTGGCCAGCATCGTCGCGACGCATGGAGAAGAACCGCGCAGCCCTCGCGCCGATTGATCATCGCGTTCTGCCGGGTCTCGCGCAGGTCTCGTTAGGGGCGCTCGATTCATTGGAGCGCTCATGGTCATCTCACCGTTACGTCATAGCGCGTAACGTGGGCTGCGCTTATAACGCCTGCTCGACACCGTGACCGAATCTTGCGTTCGCTGTATGGTGCGCGACTAGCCTGAAGTGGTCGCACTGAGTTGGTGAAGGGTAACGGGATGGCGAAGGGCAAAGACATATCGATGCGCCAGCTGCGCTACTTCATGGCCGCGGCTGAGGCAGGGCAGCTTTCCCAGGCAGCGGTGAAGGTGCATGTATCGCAATCGGCCATTACCGCCGCCGTTCTGCAACTTGAACAGACATTGGGCGTTCGGTTGTTCGACCGGCTGCCTTACGGCGTCACCCTGACCGCAGAGGGGCATAAGTTCGCCCAGCATGCGGGCCATATTCTCGACACGCTGCAGGACGCGCTCAGCGAGCCGCTTTTTCTGAGCCATTCGATCCAAGGGGTGATTCGCGTCGGGGCTTCTTACACGGTGCTCGGCTATTTTCTGCCGTCGCTGCTGGCGCGGTTCAAGCGGAGCTATCCGCAGGTGGAAATCGATCTGGTCGATATGGATCGGCCTGTCATCGAAGATGCCATCGCTGCGGGAAGGCTGGATATGGGGCTTTCCATCGTCTCCAATACCGAAAACCCGCAGCGTTTCGAGCATCAGGTATTGATCCGTTCGCGCCGTCAGTTGTGGCTTTCCAGTGAGCATCCACTGATGCGGGCCTCGGTCATTACACTCGAAGATGTGGCGCGTCACCCTTACATTCTGCCCACCGTGGATGAAGGGGAGAGTTCCACGTATCGCTACTGGAATTCTCGCAGCCTGGAGCCGAATGTGGCGTTCCGGACGTCTTCGATGGAAGGATTGCGAGGGCTGGTCGCCCATGGCTTCGGCGTTACGATTCTCTCCGACATGCTCTATCGGGCCTGGTCGCTGGAAGGCAAGAAGATTGAGGCGCGGCCCCTGGTTGACGCCATCCCACCCATGGAACTGGGCTTGATCTGGCGCCGCGAGACGGAGTTGCCGCAAACCGCTGAAGCGTTTCGCCAGTTCCTCATCATGGCGTGCGCATCCTGAGTGATCCGCATGTCGGCTCAACGCCAATATTGCTCGAATGCGGTCGCGATCAGATGGCCTTGCGCTCTGCCGGCCTGCGCAGCGATGGCGCGCCGCGCTGGATTCAGCGGGTTCCTGCCCATCGCCGCTGCCGATGCGCTGTCGGGGCCGATAACCTGGACTCGCGTCCCGGCCTGTTCGAGTTTCTCTATTTGCCTGGTCAGCGTGCGACCAGGAATTCCTTGGCGCACACCAAGGGGCGATAGGATGATCACTCCTGATGAACGCTCGGCCAGATCGGCATTACTCGAGCTTCGGATTCCGCCATCCATGTATTGCCGTCCGCCGATGTTAACGGGCGGCCAGATACCGGGCACGGCACAGCTGGCGGCGACCGCATCGGCCAATCCCACGCCGGAATCTCGGTCGAACATTCTGGTTTCGCCAGTCAGTGCATCGACAGCGACGACGGCCAGAGGTTTGACTGGCCAGTCCTGTCGAGGATGCAGCCGGGCAGCAATGACGGACTGCCTGGCTTGTGCATTCCCAGCCTCGGCTCGTAGCGCCAGCTGGCCGATTCGCTTGATGCGCTCGGTGGGAGCATTCAGCTTTGGCAATACGGAAATTGCCAAAGGCAGTAATCGCAGCAGTCGTATTTGAGGCGCGAGTTCCTGAACCTGTTTCGATGCGTTGACCTGACGCTCGTACAGTTCACAGAGATCGCTATCTTCGCGGATCTGCGCCGCGACCGTGGCGCCGGCTGATGTCCCAAGCATTTTGCCGCACTCACGCAGGTCAACGCCCATTTCGTCCAAGCCAAGCAGCAGGCCGGTCATCCAGGCGATACCGGTGATTCCGCCGCCACCTAAAACCAGGGAATGGTCGGTAAACATGGCTGTTTGTCCTTGGCATACAGAGGTAGGTGGGCATTACCAGAGCGTCATCAGAACATGCCATCACGCGGGTGATGTTCGGGTGACAGTGCGGATGTTCTGCCTCTGGTATCTATTCTTGTGAACATATATTGAGTATATGTCTATATTCTGCTGATGCGCATGTTCTAGTGCAGGCGTAATCAGAACCGAGAAATCCCTAAGGGGACCTTCAAACAAGAAAAGGATTGGAATGCCATGCTGATCGATGTCCACGCTCATTTGTTGACCGAAGGAATGTTCAACCGCCACGAATTCTGGGGACCTTTCATGAAGGTCCAAGGGCTTACGGTGGGGCACTTTGCGCTCGGTACCAAGCAGCCCGCCAAAGCGTCTTCGGATGAGGAAGCTCAGGCCAACCTCCTTGCCCGAATGACCCACGAAAGCCGACGCAAGCTGATGGCTGAGCGGGGCGTCGACAAACTCGTCATGTCCACCCCGTCCCATTGCTTCATGTACTGGGCGGGCGATTTCGCAAACGAATATGCGCGTGTCTGTAATGACGAATTGTCTGCGTTCTGTCGCAAGGACCCGGAGCATTTCGATTTCTGGTGCCACGCCAACCTGGCGGACCCGGAGGCGGCAGCGAAGGAAATCGATCGCGCCGTGCGTCAGCTGGGCGCACGCGGCGTCTGTGTAGGCGGGGCCAATTTCAATGGGCTGCAAGCGTATGACGAGCAGCTATTCCCAGTTTGGGAGAAACTCTCTCAGCTCGACGTGCCGATAATGGTGCATGGCTTCAACCAGTCCATCTACTGGGGCGAAAAGCATACCGATGACAAGTTCGAAACCACCTCGATCATTGGCGATTGCGTCGATGAGACATTGTTCTTCTGGTATCTAATCTGCGGCGGCGCGCTGGATGTATTTCCCAACCTGAAAACCTACATTACCCACGCCGGCGGCATGGCAGTGTTTCAGCTCGGCCGGCTGAGCGAGCTCAACCGCGCCATGGCGCCGGACAGCCGAAACAAGCGGCCCTTGATGGAATACATGCCCAATTTTTATTTCGATCTGGACGTGCATGCGCCGGGCTTGCGGCGTGGGGTAGCGGAAGTGGTCGGCGCGGATCGCCTGCTATACGGCACCAATTTCGGCGGTGCCTACGATCATGGCGACCTGACTCATGGCCTGGGTTTGTCCGAGGATGAACGAGAGCGCATTCGCAGCGGCAATGCCATCGAACTGCTCAAGCTGGACGTCTCCGTGCCGGTCGTTTGAGGCAGCGGTGAGTCAGCGACGCGTCGCTGGCTCATCTGCCCCAGGGCTATGCCGAACAGGATCAGGCCGCCGCCCACCGCGTGGTAGAGATGTAGCGTCTCGCCGAGCAGCATGATTGCCAGCATGGCCGTGAACAGCGGCACCAGATTCATCAGCGCGGCAGTTTTTTCCGCACCCAACGAGACGAGCCCGCGCATCCATAACCCAGGCGCCATGGCGGACGCGAACAGGCCGGCGAAGAGAACCAATGGCAGATTGTCGCTCGTCAATGCAGCCGAAGGCGCCAGGAGAAAAGGCGGCACCAGTACCAACGTACCGGAAAGTATTTGCACATACAGCGAAACCCAGGTGGGCAATGGAATCTGCCAGCGTTTGACCAGAACGCAATAGAGCGCATAGGACAACGACGCCATCAGCATCATCAACTCGCCTTTACCCATGCCTTGGAGGAGGAGCGCTTCCAGGTCTCCAGTGCTGATCAACCAGGCCAGTCCAAGAAAGGATATGAGCGCGCCTGCAAGCGCTCCCGCCGTGGGCTTGGCGTGTAACAACGGAATGGCCAGAAGGACCGTCAGCATCGGCATGGTTGCCAGGATCAGTCCCATGGACGTGGCGGTGACGCTGTGGGCGGCGAAATATGCCAGCGATTGGTACAGCGACATGCCGAGACAACCTAGAGCGAACAATTTTGCAAGATGTGTCCGAATAGTTCGCCGAACGCTCCAGGCCGTCGTCAACACGAAGGGTGTTATCACAACGGCTGCAACGAGCCAGCGGTAGAACGAGATGGCTGCAGGGTCTATCAGACCTACGGCCATTCGATTCACTACGGTGCTGGCAGCCCATATCAGCGTGGCAAGAACCGGCAACAACAGGTTCAACAAACCTGGCATGGAGCGTCCTGAGTATGTCGGCGCCAGCGATGCCAGCGAGTGCTCGTGATACCTCGCCAGATAACGAGACATTGCCCGTCATGAGATCGGCGAGGGGCAGTGGGCCGCTCTATCACTTGGCGGCGTTTCGTTCCTTGATGGCGGCGGCGAAGTCGCGCTTGAGCGTAGGGAAGTATGCAATCTGCCCGCCCATGCCGCCGGCGATATCGATCGATGCGGCGCTGATGAAACTCGCATATTCGCTGGACAGGAACAGCACCATACCGGATATGTCCTCGGGTTTACCGTAACGGCCAACCGGCACTACTTTCATGACCATTTCGTCGAACTCCTCGCGGCTCACGCCGGGGCCCATTTCTTTGTAGTGGCGGTCCCACTGGCCGGTATCGATCCAGCCCATGTTCAGGCTGTTCACCAGAATGTTTTCCTTCGCTAACGACATGCCCAGCGACTTGGACAGGGCAACGCAGGACGCACGGTTGATCACCGATGGAATGCCGTCGGGTGTCGGAATGGTCCCCGCCAGCGCATTGATTTCGACGATGCGCCCCCAGTTCTGCTTGCGCATATGAGGCACCACAGCCTGAACGAAACGGAAATGCCCCATCTGTAAGACATTAGCGTGTTCGAGAATCGATTCAGGGGTGAGGGTATCGATATTTCCGCTACGGCCCTGACCGGCGTTGTTCACCAGTACATCCACGCCACCCCAGGTCTCGGCCACTTCATCGACGAAGCGGCGCACGCCGTCCGTGTCGGTTACGTCGACCGCGCGTGCGATCACGCCAGCGGCTTTCTCGGCAAGTTCCTGGCCGGCTGCCTCCACGGCTTCCAAAGATCTCGCACAGATCGCGACGCGCGCACCTTCAGCAGCAAATGCACGTGCGATGGCCAATCCGATGCCCCTGGAGGCGCCGGTAACGATGACGCGTTTGTCGCTCAAATCGATGTTCATTTGGATACTTGCCTCTGCGTGGCTGTCTGGTAATGACCGAACGGCGCATGGCTTGCCGTTGCGAGCGGTGATAAAAATCAGCCTTCAGGAAGAAAAATGAACGAATTTATGATAAATGTCTATATTCATGGTCGGAGGCGCTGAGACCGACTATGGATCTGATGCTGGGTCAGCGTGAAATTCTACATAAAGAATATGAATCTCGATGTGGAATTTGTAATGGATATCCGCTAGGGTTGCCCCCAAGCATCGGGAGCTAGTCGGCCCATGCTGTTTATACGCACAGCGATCGCAACGGTTTCGCCAGGCGTAGGAAGGCTTCTAGGTTGAACAAGTTTCGGTGTAAGCCACTGAAAATAAAAATAAAGGATCACAACGATGAAAGAATCCCGCCGCTTCAGAACTCAGCCCTCGCAGCTAACTCGCATCGCCTTGGCGATCGCTGTGCTCGGTAGCGCAGGCAGCGCTTGCGCAATGGAAATTGATCTAGGTAACCCTGATTATCGTCTGCGCTTCGACAACACTGTCCGGTACAACCTAGGCGTTCGGATGGAGGATCAGGATGATCGGATCATGAACACGCCAACGACGGACGAGTCGGATGGCAAGTTCGATAAAGGCGATATCGTGACAAATCGCGTCGATCTGCTCACCGAGGTCGATTTTGCTTATAAGTATCTCTGGGGCGCTCGGGTAAGCGCGGCAGCCTGGTATGACGACGCGTATAAGGACGGCACCGTCGAAAGCAACGTTCCCGGCTCGACCAGCTATGACAACGACCATTACAGCTCGGAAGTCGATCGCTACGTTCATGGTCCTTCCGGTGAAATCCTTGACGCGTTCATCTGGACCAACTTCAACGTTGGACCTGTGCCGGTCAACCTGAAAGTGGGGCGGCATACCAATTACTGGGGTGAAGGCCTGTTGTTCGGTGCGCATGCTGTGTCTTATTCGCAGGCACCTAGCGATGGCGTAAAAGCTGTTACCAGTCCTGGCATCGAGACGAAAGAAGTGTTCTTGCCGGTGGGGCAGGTCTCGGTCAAGGCGCAGCTGACCGATACACTTTCGGTGGCGGTGCAGCAAATGTTTGAATGGGACAACACCCGCATGCCCTACGGCGGCACCTATTTCGGTCCGGCGGATCCTTTCTTTGAGGGTCCAGATCGCTTCCCGCTTGCGCCGGGCTTCAATCTGGAACGGCGGAGCACCAAGCGCGGGCGCGATACAGCGAACTGGGGAGTCATGGGTAAGCTCAACCTCGAGCAGATCGAGTCCACGGTCGGCGCCTATTATCGCGAGTTTGATGACTATCAGCCCTGGCTCGCTCCCGAGTTGGTCGCCGCCCCGGGCGGTTATTACCGACTCGTCCATCCCCGTGACGTGAAGTTGGCGGGCCTTAGCTTTTCTCGCGTATTCAATTCCGTCGCGGTGGGCATGGATCTTTCCTACCGTAAGAACGGCGCTTTGAACGCTACAGGCGTAAGTCCTGATGACGAAGAAGGCCCTCGCGGTAACACCATTCACTTCGTTGCAAACGCCGTCTACGGCGTGCCACGGAACTTCATCGCCAACAACGCGACCTTGGTTGGCGAATTTGCATACAGCCACCTGGACAAGGTGACCAAGCATGAAGAGCTCTACAAGGGCGATGGTTACGCGGCGTGTCGTGATGCGCGCAGTTCAGCCCTTGCAGGAGGCAAGGAAGACGGTTGCTCCACCGATGACTACTACGCTGTAGCTGTGAACTATACCCCTCAATACCTTTCGATCTTCCCGTCCTGGGACCTTGAGGTTCCGTTTACCGTCAACTACGGGATTAGCGGAAACGCGGCAAGCGCGGGCGGCGGTAGCGAAGGAGCCCTGGCTTGGTCCGTAGGTGCAAAAATGACTTACATCCAGCGCCACGAATTCAGCCTGCGTTACGCAGACACCTCCGCCCAGGAAAAGAATCTGCTCAACGGCGGGGTAGGCGGCAACGGTGCTGTGGGTACAACCGATCGCGGTTGGCTTGCGTTTACCTATAAAACTTCCTTCTAAAACTTATAAAAGGGGAACTCAATGAAACTCCAAGTCGCTCTTGGTCTGATGCTCAGCGGTATTTCTTCCCTATCGATGGCTGCGGTCTCTGCCGAGGAAGCTGCAAAACTAGGCGATACGCTCACTCGCGTTGGTGCCATCGCAGCAGGTAACGAAGCCGGCACCATCCCTGCCTATGACGGTGGTCTGCGTACTGCACCGCCGGGCTTCAAGCCCAACAGCGGTGTGTGGGTCGATCCGTTCGCTAACGAAAAGCCGCTGTTTCGTATCACCGCGCAAAATATGGCTGAACACGCAGACAAGCTAAGTGATGGTCAGAAAGAGGTGCTCAAGCGCAACCCTGACTATTACATGGACATTTATCCGACACATCGAACAGCCGCATACCCGGAAGAGGTGCTGCAGGCTACGGTGCGTAATGCGACCGAATGTGAAACCAAGAAGGACGGATTGGCCGTAGAGACCGACTGCCGGGGCGGTATTCCATTTCCGATCCCCCAAACCGGCAATGAGGTCATGTGGAACCAATTGCTTCGCTATAACGACGGCAAATTTGGAACCACGACGGCTTCCTCTAATACCTGGGTTGTGGACAGCAACGGCGGCGTAACCAAAACCGCCACGCAATCTACTTTTGTAGAGCGTCCTTATTACCAGACCGATGTAGCGGGTCGCGATCCGGAGATGGCGTATCGGGTTTACTCGGTGACCAAGGCACCTGCCCGGAAGGCCGGTGAACTGACCGGCCTCAATGACTACCTCGACCCAACCGTCAAACCCCGTCGGGCTTGGAGCTATACCCCAGGGCAGCGCCGCGTGAAGCTGGCTCCCGAGTTTGCCTATGACACCCCGGTCTCGAGTATGGGTGGTCTCGAACTATTTGATGAGCTGTTCATGTTCTCTGGTGTTCAGGATCGCTTCGACTTCAAACTTGTGGGCAAAAAGGAGATGTATATCCCTTATAACGCCTACAAGTTTTACTTCAACTGTGAAGATCAGCTTCAAGACTCGCATCCGAACGCAGCGTGTGAGCGTTGGGAGTTGCACCGGGTATGGGAAGTTGAAGCGACTTTGAAGCCCGGTATGCGCCACGTTTACAGTAAGCGCACCTACTATCTCGACGAAGATACTTATGGTGCGGGTCTGTACGACGCATGGGATCAGAGCGGCCAGCTCTATCGCGCAATGATGCTTGGTGGTGTTCAGTTTTACGACCACGATATTCCATATATCGTCAAGCACTCCATCTATGACTTCAACAAAGGCATGTATGGCGTGATAAACGATGGCCTGGATGGTGGTTATCGAGTTCTGACCGAGCCGCGTTCCGAGCGTTCGTTGAATCCGGAAGCTATTGTAACGAGGGAAACCCAGCGCTGATCAGCTAACGCGACCTGCATGCTTGTTTTGTGTGCAGGCTCGCCGATCAGGTTTTCACCCTTGGTTTGCAGGTGATGTTTGCTCTGTTTTGACAGGCATCGCGCGCATGCTGATTACGCTGGTTGAGGATAAAAACAATGATATTCCCAGTCCCGCTTACTTTACGAAACACGCCTCCGGCGCCCATGACTCGCTACGTCGGGAAATGGCTGAGTGTGATGCTGCTGGTTCTGCTGATGCCATTGGGCGTTGCAGCGTCCATTGCAGCCGAGGGTGCCGATCCCTTGCGCGAGCCATCGAAGCCGATCGAAGCGCCGGCGCCTCTTCTCGGTATGGACCGCGCGGGTGATGTGCTTGTTGGCGTCGGGCTGCATGGCATGATCAAGCGATCCACCGATGGCGGGACGACTTGGCAGCAAGTGCAGAGTCCCGTGTCCACTGATCTGGTTCAGGTGCGCTTTCGCGACCCCATGAACGGGTGGATCGTAGGGCATGACTCGGTACTGCTGCACACAGCCGATGGTGGCTTGACCTGGTCGGTACAGCTCGATGGCCGTACGGTGCTCGCGCGTCTCAAGGGCTTCTACGGCGAGCGCGCAGAGCGTGGCGACGAGGGTGCAGCCGACATGCTTCAGGAAGTTGAGTTCGCCATGAACACGTCGGCTACGCCCGACGTGCTGGCTGCACCGTTTCTCGACGTCATGTTCAACGACGACAAGGTCGGCTACGTCATTGGCGCGTTCGGGATGATCCTGAGAAGCACAGATGACGGGGCGACCTGGGATCCTTGGATCGAGCAAACCGACAATACCCGCCGTATGCACCTGTATGGCCTGGACGAACGCGACGGCGTTTTCTACATCGCTGGAGAGCAGGGCTTGCTCATGCGCCTGAATCTCCAGACTCAACAGTTCACAACGATCGAAACGCCCTATAACGGTACTTACTTCGGTGTGCGCGCGCTTCCCGACCTGCTTCTGGCCTACGGCCTGCGTGGCAACCTATATGCGAGCAGGGACGATGGGGGGCAATGGCAGCAGATAGACACCGGCCTTAACGCAAGTCTGATCAGCGCGGTGGATTCAGGGCAGCAACTGATCATGGTTAGCCAGAGCGGCGCGATGATCGCGCTCGACAAAGAAAGTTTGAGCGTCACACCCCTGCAGGCCTCACGCGTGGGCGAAGTGTTCGCGGCCAGTGGTACCGGACGAGATGGCGAAATGGTCGTGACTTTTTTCTCGGGTGCAAAACTCGTCGAGATAGCCAAGGCGAACTAATAACGCGGCATGCTTAGTGAGAACAAGAAAATGGTAGATCAAAAGTACAATAGTGGAATGCCCGTAGTTCCGGATGTTCGCGATTTCGACAAGTCGTCCGGCGGGTTTTTCGAGCGTGTTATTTTCAATAACCGCGTACTTGTGCTCGTGGTCTGCCTGCTGGCCACCGTTGTACTTGGTTACTTCGCTGCTCGCATAGACGTAAATGCCAGCTTCGAAAGAATGATTCCGAGCAGCAGTCCCTATATCAAGAACTACTTCGCATATAAGGATCAGCTCCCTGGTTTGGGCAACAGCATTCGTATCGTCGTCGAAAACAAACAAGGCGATATTTACGACCCGGAATATCTGAAGGTTCTGCAGGAAGTAAACGATACGCTGTATCTCATCCCTGGAGTCGACCGCTCCTGGATGAAATCGCTGTGGATGCCGATTGTCCGTTGGAAGGAAGTCACCGAGGATGGAATCAGTGGCGGTGCGGTAATGCCTTCCGACTATGACGGCAGCGAGACGTCGATAACGAAACTACGGCGCAACATTTCTCGTGCCGGAATCATCGGGAATCTGGTCGCCAATGATGGACAGTCGAGCATGATTGTCGCCCCGTTGCTCGACTCGCATCCTCAGACCGGAGAGCCGCTCAATTACGGTGAATTCTCCGACCAGTTGGAAGAGAAGATCCGCTCCTTCGAAAGCGACAAGATCAGCATTCATATCGTCGGTTTCAGTAAGTTGGTCGGCGATTTGATCGACGGGCTGTACAGCGTGATGGTTTTCTTTGCCATCTCCGTCCTGATCGCCGGGATCTTCGTCTACTTTTACATGCGTTGTCTGCGCAGCACGATTTTGTTGATCGGCGTAGCGGTGGCCGGGGTCGTATGGCTTCTCGGTCTAATGCAGCTGCTTGGATATGATCTCGATCCGTATTCGATCCTGGTACCGTTTCTGATCTTCGCCATTGGTGTCTCCCATGGCACGCAGAAGATGAACGGTATTCTTCAAGACATTGGCCGCGGTACGCATAAGTATGTGGCGGCGCGCTATACCTTCCGCCGTCTCTTTCTCACCGGACTTACCGCACTACTGTGCAACATTGTCGGTTTCGCGGTACTGGTGATCATCGACATTCCGGTAATCCGCGATCTGGCGATAACCACCAGCATCGGTGTTGCGGTACTGATATTTACCAAACTACTGCTGATACCCGTCGCGCTGTCCTATATCGGCGTGAGCAAAAAAGCGGCGTTGATCGCTCTCGAGAAAGAGCGTGCCGGAGCCGAAAACCGCAACTGGCTTGGTCATATCTGGCACGGCCTGGACCGTTTCACCGAGCGGCGCTGGGCGATTGCGGTGATTTCGCTATCGGTTGTCGTCACTGTCATCTGCAGCATCGTCATGCTCGACCTCAAGATCGGTGATCTGGATCCAGGTGCGCCAGAGCTACGCGCCGACTCGCGCTACAACCAGGACAACGCTTACATCACCAGCCACTATGGTCTGTCCAGCGACCAGTTCGTCGTGATCATGAAAACCGATCCGGACAGCTGTCGGTTGTACCAGACGCTGCAGACCATGGACCGGCTTGCATGGCAACTGCGTCAGACTCCTGGCGTGCAGACCACTAGTTCGCTTGCCGAGTCGACTCGTTTCGTGACCTCAGGCATGGCTGAAGGCAGCGGCAAGTGGCTGACTATCAGCCGCGACCAGGCCATCACCAACGCGTCGGTCGATGCCGCGATGATTTCTTCGCCAGGCATCACCAACCAGCAGTGCTCGGTTACACCGCTGATCGCCTATCTCACCGATCACAAGGCGGACACGTTGCGTCGCGTGATGGGGGTGGTCGAGGCCTTTGCCGCCGAATACAACACCACGGCTGACTCAGAACGTCCGGTCGAGTTTCTCTTGGCCGCTGGCAACGCGGGTATCGAAGCGGCGACCAACATCGAGGTGGAGAAAGGCATCATCACCATGTACCTGGCGGTATATGGCGCTACTGCTTTGCTCTGTCTGCTGACGTTCCGCAGCATTCGCGCCACCATCGTCGCGCTCATTCCTTTGATCATGACCACCATCATCTGCAAGGCCTTGATGGTCTGGCTCGGTATCGGCCTGAAAGTGGCAACCCTGCCGGTTATTGCGGTTGGCGTGGGAGTAGGCGTGGATTACGCACTCTATTTGCTCAGTGTGCAGCTCGCCGTACAGGAGCGGGGCGGGTCGCTGGCAGTGGCCTACCGCCGCTCTCTGGACTTTACCGGCCGAGTGGTCGCTCTGATCGGCTTGACCATGGCGGCTGGAGTGATTACATGGGCCTGGTCACCCATCAAATTTCAGGCTGACATGGGCATTTTGCTGACCTTCATGTTCTTGTGGAACATGCTCGGCGCCCTAGTGCTGATCCCGGCTCTGTCGCATTTCCTGCTGAACCCAAAAACCACTTCGGCCTCACCGGAATCGCCAGCCATGCTTGATACGCCGGTTGAACAGGCTATCCAGAAAAAAAAACTAAATGACGCGGCTGCCGCTCATTGATCGGACGCGCCCGGTTGGCGCTTCCACTGACTGTAAAGCCAAGCCCAGAGCTATGGCGCGCTATTGAAGGGAGAGGGTTATGTTCGAGTTGTTGATGAGTGCCGACATGATGGTTCCGGATCCGGACGGGATGACGGAAAAGCTGGTGGATAAGCTCGGCATCTTCAAGCATGAGCGCTGGCGCCAGGCGTTCGATAACCATCCGTACATTGCGCATTTTTTGCGCGTACACAAGTCACTGGCAGTTTCACCTACCCGTATCGAGCCGCAGTGGCATCTGGATCGTCCAAATCCAGGCGACCCGCTGTTTCATGATTTTTTGGAAAGCCTGAAGGACTACCAGGGCCACCATCGGCCCATGATCACTCACTCGATTGTGCTCGCCCTGCATGGCGACAAGTTCGATGCCCTGGTCAGCAAATTGATGCGCCGTCGTCTGCCATTCCGCATGGCTCAGCGCACACCGGAAATGCCGTTCGACCGTTTGTGGTTGGGCGCAACGCCGGAGAAGCCGTATTACGAGCCATCCGTGGACGGCGGCCTGTGCATCGAAATCATGCCCACCGAACCATTGCAGATGCCGCCGGAAACCTATGCAACGCCGCCGGCGCAGCCGCGTGAGCAGAAGCCGGGTGACATGGTGCGTGTTACGGCGCGAGGCTTTTTGGTACGCGATCTCGATGAAACGCTGCGCAAGCTTTCCACCAACCTCGACTGGGAGCCTTCCTGCCCGGTGGAGAACATTGCAACTGAAGGCTACCGCCGTGCGCGCATGGGCTTTACCGTCGCCAATAGCGCTACGCTGGACGTGCTTGAGGCAACTTACTGGAATACCGACGCCGGTCATTATGTAAACAACTGGGGGCCGGGCCCGTATTACATCCGCATCGGCGTTAACGATCTGGCCGCCAAAGCTGAAGATTTGCGCGCTCGCGGTACGGCCTTCGAGTGGATCGAGTCGTCCGAAGCCGTAGGCGGCAAGCCGCTGATCAAAATCGACCCGAAAGAATTGGATGGCCAGGTGTTCGAGTTCGAGGAGTGCTCAGTATGAGCGCCGAAGTCAATCAGCAGGCACCGCTGGTTATCAACGAGTCAGTCCGGGTAGAGCGCGGCGTCTCGGTCGGCTGGGTCGTATTGACCCGCCCGGGCCAGATCAACGCGATCAACGACAGCATCCGTCAGGGTGTTCCTCAGGCGCTTCAATTGCTCGACAACGACCCGCAGGTGCGGGTCATTGTCATCCGCGGTGAAGGCGAGCGTGGATTTTGCGCTGGCGCCGACATTAAGGAACGTCGCGGTGAAGAAACCTCTCTGCAGGTGCGCCAGCGGATGGAGCGTTCGCGCTGGATCGAGTCGCTCGACGGAATTGCCAAGCCGGTCATCGCTGCAATCCAAGGTTATTGCATGGGTGGCGGGCTGGAGTTTGCTTTGGCTTGCGATATTCGATTCGCCGCCCCCAACGCGATTTTTGCGCTTCCGGAAACCGGCCTGGGCCTGATTCCTGGCGGTGGCGGTACTCAGCGGCTTTCGCGAGTCGTGGCGCCGGGGCGCGCACTCGATATGCTGCTGACGGGTGACCGTATGAATGCTGACCAAGCGTTCCAGATCGGGCTGGTTAGCCGCCTGGCTACGGATAACGCGACTCTGGTCGAGGAGGTCAGAGTTTTTGCCGAGCGCATCGCCAGTAAGCCGCCAGCGGCGTCGGCCTTCGTCAAGCAGGCCGCTCGGGCTGCACTGGAACTGGACCTGAAAAGCGGACTCAATCTCGAACTCGACCTGTTTGCCCTTCTAGCGCCAACAAAGGATGTGCGCGAAGCAGCGCAAGCTTTTAGTGAGCGACGCGAGCCGCGCTTCACGGGCGAGTAGGATTGGCATGGCTAACAACAAAATAAGGAACACCAGATGAGTATGGGCAAGCTGGCGGGGCGTGTTGCGATCGTCACCGGTGGTGGCAACGGGCTGGGCGCCGAGTGCGCTCGGGTGCTGGCCGAGCACGGCGCTTCTGTCGCGGTAGTAGATGTCGACGGCGACGCCGCCAACCGAGTGGCGGAGTTGATATCGGCGCAAGGCATGCCAACCCAAGGCTTTCGCGCCGATGTCTCTTCCGAGGAAGACGTCAAGGCGGTGATTGCCCAGGTAATGGAGAAATTTGGTCGGATCGATGTACTGCACAACAATGCGGCCGTGCTGAACGCCGACCAACGCCAGCGGGACCGTGATCTGGCCAACCTGGATATGGAAGCGTTCGACCGCGCTATAGCGGTAAATCTGCGTGGCTCCGTGCTCTGCACCAAATACGTCATTCCGGTGATGCTGGAGCAGGGCAAAGGCTCGATCATTTTCGCCACCTCCGGGTTGGGGATGCAGGGCGACATGTCGCTGACTGGCTATGCGACCTCCAAAGCGGCGCTGATGATGCTTCCGCGCCTGGTCGCGTCTCAATACGGTAAGCAAGGGATCCGTGGCAATGCAGTGCAGATCGGCCTCGCACCGCAGCACGAAATGCCCGCGCCGCTGCTGGAAATCATGCGTGACAACCATTGCACGGCCGAACTGGGCACGCCTAGACAGATTGCCGATGTGGTCGCGTTCCTGGCCTCTGACGAATCCTCGTTCGTGACCGGTACAACGCTCGTCGCAGACGGTGGTTTTAGTAGCCACACGCCTTCCCTCGTAGCCATGCGAGCCCTGTTTGAAAAGATGGGGCGAACAGGCATGTAAGTACCGATCGCCCGGCCCACGTAAGGGGAGCCGGGCGTTCCGTCGATCGTCATTTCAGACACCGTCCGCGCGCGAAGGCCGTTTCAGGCTGCGCTGCATATACGGCAGGTTACCCGCGCTGCCCCTTTGGTAGGCGCGAGCTTGCTCGAAAGCGGGGCTGGACGCGGCTTTGGTTTTCTATTTCTCGCCTGCGGGCTGCTCGTCCTATTGAAAATGTATTGCACGTCGCTGCTCTACGACTCTTTTACCGTTGGTAAAACGGATGCCGGGTTGCCCGGTGACGTTTGTTGCTAGGGTGCTGCTCAGCGCCAAGATATGGGCAACAGACAAACCGTTGACCGTCTTGCTTGAACGCGATTTTCCTGGCTTTGCCGAGTGGGCAGTCGCGTTCACGTTGCCCGATGTTGCGGCTCTAAACCGAACTCTTGCAAGTGGATTGCAACGGCTTTTGCGTTGGGCAAATGTTGTTGGAATCCGATAGGACCAACAAAGAATGAATAATAAAAATACAGATTTCGACGTCATCATCGTCGGCGGCGGCACGAACGGCTTGTCAGCGGGCTGCTATCTGGGGCTGGAAGGCAAGAAGGTACTGGTGCTTGAAGCCCTGGACAAAGTCGGCGGAATGGCTTCCTCGGGATACTTGATCCCCGAGGCGCCCCAGCATCTCGTCCATCCCTGTGCACTGGACATGATGTCAATGCGGGTTCACGCCCATGTTCCGAAGGAACTTAATCTCGAACGGCACGGGTTCAGATCGATAGAGCTGACGCCGGGTTATGTCTACCTGCATCCGGACGGTACATCGCTAATCTTCTGGCGAGACCGTAACAGAACTGCAGCGGAAATCAGACGCTACAGCGAAGCTGACGCAGCGGCATTTCTCAAATTTATGGACGTGATCGACATGTTCCTGGACATCGCGTTGCCGATGATGCGCGCAGACCCGGCCGAACTGAATCTGGGGGCCAAGTTCAAGGTCATAGGCTCTGCGCTGAAGAACCGCAAGCTCAAACCCGAGCTGATGGCGCTGATGACCGGCTCGGCTCATCAAGCCGCCCGTGAACGCTTCGAGCATCCCGTGACGATATCGGCGATGTGCGCGCTGACCGGGCTCGCGGGCGATATAAGCGCCGATGGCGGCGGTATCTATTACGCGTTGCTGGGCTTCCTTCATCGCTTCGGCGTTGGTCGGGTTATGGGGGGGATGCAGAAGCTGAGCAACGCCATGCAGGCACGGCTTGAAGAGCTCGGTGGCCAAGTATTGGTCAGCGCATCGGTTGCTGAGATCGTCTCGGCTGGCGGTCGGGTCAAGGGCGTGCGGTTGGTCGACGGCCGCGAATTCACGGGGCGCGCGGTGATAGCCGGCTGTCATCCCAAAGTGGCGCTGGAAATGGTCAGCACGGGCGAAATTCCGTCCTATCTGTTGACGCGTATCGCGATGGCACCGGCCAACGCCAAAGGCTCCGGTCCGTTGAAAGTGGATGTCGCTTTGAGCGGGCAAATATCGGTGCCCCGGTATGAGGCGGCCAGAGGCGATGGAGTTGACCTACGCAACACCTGTCTGCTGATAGGTACCGAGGAGGCCGTGCTGGAGAACTTTGCAGCCTCCATACGAGGTGAAGTGCCGACGCTTCCCTACATCACTATGGCAGCTCCCAGCGCGGCGGACCCGTCCCAGGCACCCGCAGGTCAGGACGTTTTATACATATATCCGCCAGTGATGCCGGTCAATCCCGTGGAAGGTTGGGACGCTATAAGAGAGCGTGTAGCCGATCAGATAATCGATCAGGCTTCGGAATATGTCGAGGGGCTCAAGGGCAACATCATCGGCCGGCGAATCGAGGCTGCACCTGACTTCACCGCGCGTTTAAATACGGTGAATGGCTGCGTAGTGCATATCGATACCACCACCCTGCGCTCCAGCACCATGCGTCCAGCCCATGGACTGGGCGGCAATACCTTGCCAGTGGAAGGTCTTTACCTTGGCAGTGCCGGCATCCATCCGGGCGGAGGTGTAAACGGCATGGCGGGGCGTCTCGCGGCCAAGCGCGTAGCCAGATACCTGGCCAAGGTAAGCAAATACGGGAGTTGAACAAGCTGCGCGTCCTGCGCATGCGGGTTTCTCTGGATCGCTATCGGGGCGCCTGTACTTCACATCCAGGCGCAACCGAGATACCCGCCAGGATGAAATCCGCCGAATGTTGCCGCCAGATTGCCATGCCCTCGGGTGAGGCGGTATTCAGTCCGGTCAGGGTCGACATCGAATAACGATTGGTGAACCAGCCGGTGGTGACCAGCGCCGCTGTGGCAAGAAGCAATCTTGGATTGATTTCCTTCTTGAATTCTCCCGTGGCGGCGCCACGCTGGAGGATGTCATCGACTTTGGTAATTAGCCCCGGAGCCATTTCCAAGAACCGGTTGCGCGGGGTCTCGTGGGCATGGTGGTAACGGATGCCCTCCAGTGCCAGCGCGCCGAGTAGTGGGTCGTGGCAGTACTGGTCGAAGAATCGGTTAAGCATCGCTCGCAGCGCGGCGGGCGGCGTCAGCTGCTCTATTTCCAGCGCTACCAGCTCGGACATGATGCTTTCAGACGATTCATCGAGCACCGCGACGAACAGACTCTCCTTGGAGCCGTAGTAGTGATAGACCAGCTGCTTAGTGACGCCCGCTTCCTTCGCGATGGTTTCCACCCTCGCACCGCCAAGCCCTTTGCTGCCGAACTCGTTGCGCGCGGCAGCTAACAGTTTGTTCATAGTGTTGCGCTTGCCTGACTCGGCCGGCTCCGGACTCTTCACGTTCTTATTCTCCTTATCGTAACGCTGCCAGGGGATGGGCGTTCGTTTGACCATGGGTCAAACGAATCGAAGTACGTATTGCCGCAAAGGCGCCTACCATCGATTTCAGTGTTCAGCCCATGGTTCGGATTGATGTTGACTTGGGTGAGGGACTAGCCGCCTGGCTTCCGAATCGGACAGTTTTGGTGCGGTGAACGATAAAAACAAGAGACGCGTCATGCCAATCGAACCCCATCCGACCGGTGTTGATCGAAGCCTTTGCAAATTAAGGCGAATTGGTCGCAGCAAGACCTGATTCCGGTTTGCACGCTCGCGATCAGCTTGGCGATTTGCGCTGAGCTCGTGCATCGCGGGCAGGAATATCGGTGGATTGGAGCGCATCGCGGCAACTCGCTTCCCCACTGTTCGATGGCCGGAGAGTTTTGATGAGCACCGAAAATACCGCGATGGATCTGGAAATCGCTTACTCGGCGGTATCCGAAATGTACCGCGGCGCGGATCTGGACATCCACGCCCTCAGCCGGGAGATGCGCCACAACGCTCCCGTATACGAGGGTGATTTCGTGGCTCAGTTTGGCGTACCGACGAACGCCGGAATGCAACAGGGCACGCGCCCTACATTCACCCTGTTCCAGTACAGCGACGGGATGGCTGTCCTGCGGGACGGGACCAGTTTCACCAGCGGATTCATCGCTGAAGGACTGGGCGCGTTCTTCGATGGCCTGATCATTCTCGCCATGGACGGTGAGCAGCATCGGCGGGTGCGCGCGCTGTTGCAGCCAGCCTTCATGCCGCAAACAGTGAACAAATGGCGCGACAAGATTGACTACGTGATCCGCCATCATTTTCTTGAGCTCATGGTTGAACAGAAGCGCGCCGATTTGATGGACTTCGGGCTCAACTTTCCGATCCGTGAAATGTACGCGTTGATGGGCTTCCCTGATGGCGATCCGGAGAAGTACCGCCAGTACGCGGCCTGGGCATTGGCTATGGTCGGTGGCAATCAGATCGATCCGGCAAAAGCCCCTGAGGCCCGTCGCCAGGCGGGCATCGCAGTGAAGGCGTTTTATGATGCCATCATGGAAGTCGTTCTCCAGCGCCGCGCCGCAGGTAGTGAAGGCGATGATCTGATCGGTCAGTTGCTGCGCGCCGAGCACGAGGGCCGGATGCTGGATGACCACGAGGTCACCAGCTTTGTCCGTTCATTGCTGCCAGCCGCGGGCGAAACCACGACGCGTACCTGCAGCTCTGTGATCACCCTGATGATGACCACTCCGGGGCTGATCGACCGCATCCGGGCGGACTGCAACCTGATACCCGCGCTGATCGACGAGACCGTGCGCTATGAGCCTGTCGCCACATTCAAGGTTCGCGAGACGTCCAAGGATGTCGAGATCGGTGGCATGCAGATTCCCAAGGGTTCGTTCGTTCAGTGCATGGTCGTGTCGGCCAACCGTGACGAGGATGCGTTCGAGAACCCTGATTTGTTCGACATCGACCGCAAGACCAAGCCGTCATTTGGCTGGGTTCGGCCCGCACATGTGCATCGGGCAGTTCGTAGCCAAGCTCGAGCTGACCTGTACGATCAACGCGATTCTCGACCTTTTTCCCAATATCCGCCGTGATGCAAGCAAGCCCGTGCCCGTGATCAGCGGTGCGCAACCGCGTGGCGTCTCTTCAATCCCGGTGATCTGGAACTGACCACCTCGGCTATGCCTGTACTTTAGCCACGACAATAAAATGAGGAACTCATGAGAACCTTTAACGCCATTCCAGAACGCGGAGACTTCGGCTTTCAGCAGCTGGTGGGGCCGCACAAGGTGACCGGTGCCGCCATGGCCGGTACTCGCGGTTTTTTTGGACTGCAGCTGAGCAAGAGCTCGCCGTTCGGTTCTGTCCGTGACGAAGAGGGCAATATCTATTCCTTCGTCCGATCGCTGATGGCGCCAAACGGTACGCCGAACCCAACCAAGTTCTTATACTTGAACAACCATGTGGACGGTAAGAACCTGCGCATGGATTTCGACAAGATGGCGCTGCAGGCCCTTACACCCATGCCAGTCCAGACCTTGGAAGGCGACACCGTGCGTTGGACGAACCAACCAGCAGAGCAAGGCAATCACTGGGAAATCACCGCCAATAGTGAACGGTTAACCTGGAAGGAAGACGGGCTGTTTCAGCTCGAAGGTCGTTTGCTTACCGGGTTGCAGTGGTATCTGCCGGGCGTGGAGTGGGGCACGTTCTACGTATCGCAGCTGTGGGATGTGGCTGGCGTGGTCGAGGGCCGTCTGGTGAAAGGCGCCATTGCACTCGATCAGTTTTACATGGCTGAAGGGGGCGCCATTCACTACAAAAAAGATCTGGTGGTGAATAACAACAAGCACGTCCTCTGGTGGTCCTTTGTCACGGTATACGAGGACGGCAGCTGGGATGCTGGCTCGTTCATGGTGGGCCACGACCACCTCGGTTACGCGATTTTCAACAATGAAAAAGGTGAGGTGCGCGTCACCACTGATATTGAAGGCCAGACCGAACACAAGGACGGCAGCTATTTCCTCAAGTCCGCGAAGATCGTCATCGAGGGCAGGGAAGAATGGGAGTTTCTGCCGGACGAGAAGGGCGAAATGATCGACTTCGTTGGCGGTTTTCCAGTTACCGCGCAGCAGGAAGGGCGCTGGCGTCGGGTGGGCGATAGCCGCGAGCCGTCGCATTGGCTTGGCTGGGGCGAGTCAGACCGACGCAACGGCTCGGCGCGCAACGTCCCTGGCGTGGATATCCGATAGCGAATCGGGTGGCTGCGGCGCATAAAGTATCGCGGCTTTCGTAAGAACAAAAATAAGAATGAGGAACGGCGATGAAATTCCGCGACAAAGTAGTGCTGATCACAGGCGCCGGCCGTGGCATGGGGCGCGCCATTGCCCTGGAATATGCCAAGCAGGGCGCCAAGATCGTGGTGTCGGCCCGGACAGCGAGATACGGCGAAGAAACCGTTGAACAGATCACCGCGCTCGGTGGCAGTGCCTGTTTGGTCGGGGGCGATATCGCTGATCGAACAGCGATAAAAACGATGGTCGACGGCGGCGCGGAAGCATTCGGCGCGCTGGATATCGTAGTGCATTGCGCTGCTGACGCCCCTCATGGACTCATCGCCGAGATGACTGACGACAGCATCGATCGTCTCGTGCGCAGCAACGTCCAATCGCTATTTTGGCTGGCTAAGGATGCCGCGCCGCATTTATCCAAAGCGAAGGACAAAGGTCGCCTCATTTTCATTTCTTCTGGCGAAGCCAACCGCAAATACACGCCGATGCTGATCGGTTATGGCTCGAGCAAGGCGTTCATGAACGCTTTCGCACGCGGGCTGGCGGTGGAGTTCGGACCGTTGAACATCCTGGTCAACGTGGTCGAGCCAGGCCTGATCGGCACTGACCGGATGACCGAAGCGCTGGGCGAAGATCTGCCCCATAAGCTGGCTGAGCATTTCCCGGTTGCGCGCCTCGGGCAGGCTCTGGACATCGCTAATGCCGTGCTGTTTCTGACCTCCAACGAGGCCTCCTACATAACCGGCACGTCGCTGCTGGTGGACGGCGGCGCAACCATGGTCTCACTGCCGATCGATGAAATACTCAAGGGGCACTAACCACGTCACCCATTCATCGCCCGCGGAGTGCGCCAGGAGTCTCGTCATGACATCGACAAACGAAACAAATGAGTTCAAGCAGGGCTGGCGCATCGTGCTGCTTGGTTTGGTAGGCATCTGCACCAGCATCACCGCCGCGTTGCTCTATGGCTTCGGGACCATGGTCATCCCGCTGGAACAGGCCTTCGGCTGGAGCCGGGGCGATCTGCAAGCGTCCATCACGTTCCTGTTTGCCGGAGTCGCCATTTCCACTCAATTGGTTGGCCCGCTGTACCGGCGCTTCGGGCTTCGACGGGTCGCCATCATTTCTATCGTGCTGCAAATCATCGGCTATTTCGCGATCACCCAAATCGAGGGTTCGATCGGCTGGTTGTACCTGGCTTTTTTTCTGATGCCGATCGTGTGCGCGGGGACTATCGCGATCACCTGGACCCAGCTGGTCAATCTGTGGTTTGAGAGGAACCGGGGGCTGGCGTTGGCGGTCATTCTTTGCGGGACTGGGCTGATGGCAATGGTCTTGCCCCCGCTGGTGGCGCGGCTCGTTTCGGAGTACGGCTGGCAGGCGGGTTTTTTCGCGCTGGGTGCGATGCCGCTATTGGCGACCTTGCCGCTGTCGTTGCTGTGGTTGCGCTTGCCCTCGGAGACTGTGGCCCGAAATCAGACTGCAGAGAATAAAAGCACTGAACTGCCCGGTATGTCATATAAGCAAGCCCTGCGTTCCGGAACCTACTGGGGTTTCAACGTTGCGTTGATTCTGTCGGTGTCGCTTACCGTCGGTATGGTCACCAATATGGTGCCGATGCTTCAAGGCACAGGTTTGAGCGCGCAGACGGCTGCTCAGGTCTTCGGAACCTTCGGCATCGCGATCATCGTCGGGCGGCTGCTGGTCGGCTATCTGCTAGACCGCTATTCGCCATCGCTCGTGGCCGCGATCAGCTTGGCTCTGCCGGCGGTTGGCTGCGCCATCTTTCTGTTTTCCGATGGCCAGAACGTGCCGCTGTTGGTGTTGGCTACGCTGACCATCGGGGCGAGTGCCGGTGCTGAGTTCGACCTGGCGGCGTTCCTGATGGCGCGCTATTTCGGACTCAAGGACTACGCCCGCATATTCGGCCTGCACTTGGGGTTGATTACCGTTGTCTCAGGCATGGTGCCAATGCTTTTTGGTTACCTGTTCGAGCTTTATGACGGTTACTCCGCTGTGCTGACGAGCTGTCTGGTTTTCGCGATTGTTGGCCCGTCGATTTTGCTCTGGCTGAGGATGGAGCCGGCATATCGCGCCCGCCAACAGCAAACCGCCTGAGGCGACTGCCCAGGCTTTAACCATGACCGGCGGGTACAGCTGCCTTCATCGAAACGAGGAAATCAAATGAGTGACGAGGCAAAACAAGCTATCGAACGCTTCCTGCATGGCCAAGTGGAGTGCTGGAACAACGGCGACAAGGAAGGTTTTTTCGAGCATTACCGCAGCGTGACTCGTAGCGGTCTGAGCATTGAATTCGTGGGACGACCGCTGCCGACGGACTCTTGGGAAATCCTCGAAGGGATGTGGGCGCAGCAACAACCGCGCTGCCGCATCGAAGTCAGGGAAACCATCATTAACGGTGAAGAGGCCGCGTGCTACCACTACAACGCAATGCGTGACGGTAATGGTGGTATCGAAACCATTGAGCTGTACCGCTTCGACGGCGGCAGGCTGTGGGTGCGTTATTTCATCAAGAACTGATATCAGCCGTGTAGAGGCTGATGAGCAAGCAAGAGGCGGGATGCCGCCCCTTGTCTGTGTTTTTCCGCCAATTTTGTTCGGTTGGTTTCTGCGAACCCGATATTTAGGCTACATCCTTTTTGCGTAACGACCAGTACCCTTTTAGCAGCAGCAGCGGCAGGTACATAATCACGCGCAACCCTAGCAATCGAGCGGCTTGCCAGCAATCTTCCGGCTTGATCAGAAGGGTAGTGCTCATGGCGCCCATGACCTTGCCTTTGACTATCAATCGCTCGCCATCGCGGGAGATGGACTTGATGTCCATCATTTCCACGCCTTCTTTGCTGAATATCTTCATCGTTTAAAGCGCTCCCCGACGAGATTACCGCGTCTCAGCGGCGATGCGTTGTCTGTGCCTCGCAGACACGGTGCGCGTATCTGGCAGGAGTGATTAGTCGGCGACGGTTCATGCTTGGACCAGTTTGTCGAAATCATAGTCATATTCTTCCAGCAATACGCGTGCGACGTTGCGGCCGGATGCTGCGGTTACTCCGCCGCCCGGGTGTGTACTGGCGCCTGCCATATAGAGTCCCTCGACCGGTGACTTGTACTGGGCATAGCCAGGGGCTGGTCGGTTGCCGGCGATCTGCCAGGAGTATGAGCCGAAGTGCAGGATGTCGGCGCCGATCATGGCGTTGTTGTGGCGTTCGATGTCCAGCGGAGTCATCCAGGAAAAGCCGAGGATGTTGTCGTCGTCCATGTTGGTGGTGAGCTTGCGCAGGTCGTCGAGGAAGGAGTGGGCCACCTCTTTTCCGATGTCGTCCCAGCGCTGGGCACCTCCCTTGAGGTTGTAGGGGCAGAAGGCGTACATGTTGAGCACGCGACTGCCTTCAGGGGCGCGGGTCTTGTCGTAGGTGTCCTGGGTCACGTACGCGATGAAGTCGCGGCGCGGGATACCGTACTCCAGATCGCGGAAGGCCCGGGCGAACTCCTCTGGGTCGGAATGCGAGCGCTCCACCCAGAAGAAATCGTCCACCGCCGGGCCGACCTTGTAGCGCGGTGCCTCGCGCAGGGCGACGTGCATGTTGAACGGCTGGAAGCTGCTGTGCTTGAGGGTGCGGATTCGCTGCTCGAAGCCTTCGGGTAATTCGCAGCCGGGCACCATGTCGGGGAACACCTGCTTTGCGTGCAGCGTGGAGATCACCCCCTGGCGGGCCAGGATCTCCTCGCCGCTCTCAAGGATTACGCCAATGACTTTGCCGCCCTCGATCTTAAATTGCTTGACCGGTGCTTCGGTCCGCACTTCGCCGCCATGATGCTCCAGGCACGCGCGCAGGGCATCGGCAAAGGCGCCGGAGCCGCCGACCGGGATGCCTACACCATAGCGGTGCATCAGCGGCAGGATGATGTAAAAGCCGAAGCCGGTACCGTTATCGAACGGATTCATCATCGCCTCGGAGGCATAGCGGGCCAGGGCGATCTTGACCTTGTCGTTCTCGAACCATTCACTGATGTAGTCCCATGCGCTCATCGCCTGGGTGCGCATCAGTTCCTGGCCAACGAGGCTCTGCTCCATCATCAACGCCTGGTGCGAGGCGCTGGGCGGCGTATTGAACATGCCCATGACAAGCATGTCGAGGTTCTGAAATACCTGATGGTTGAAGCGACGATAGGCGTCGGCGTCGCGCTCGGAGAACTTGGCGATAGCCTGGCAGGTACGCTCCAGGTCGGTATAGAACTCCAAAGTGCTGCCGTCGTCGTAAAAGATCGCGGTCATCTTGTCGGGATTGATGTATGTAAGGCCGAACTTGGCTTTCAGTTCCAGTTCGTCGTTGCGCAGCAGCGGATTGGCTTGCAGCAGCGTATGTGCCACCGAGCAGACATCATGTTTGAAGCCGGGCACAGTCAGTTCGCGGGTCATGACCCCGCCGCCGACCTTGTCATTCTTTTCCACCACGCACACGCTGCGCCCGGCCTTGGCCAGATAGCAGGCGGCGACCAGGCCGTTGTGGCCACCACCGGCGATGACGATGTCGTAGGTCTTGCTCATCTTCTTGTCCTTTTTCTGTCGATGTTGGTGTTGGATTCGCGCGCTCAGTCGTCGGGGTAGCGCTCCACGGGCATGACGCTGGGGCCAAGGATCGGTCCGACCCGCTCATGGCCCCAGACGCTCAGGTGCTCGGGGTTCAGCTCAAAGCCGTCGTGGTGCCAGGGCTGCAGTTCGTGGATGCACTCCACGGCGAAGCCGGACGGGCTGAAGTGGTAGAAGGAAACGTGCGGATCCTGGCTGTGCTGGCCGAGGGTCATCTGCATCGGCAGCTCGCGTTTGCGCACGATGTCGTAGGTTTCGCCGAGGTCGCGCAGGCTTCTGACAAACAGCCCGATGTGTTGCACGCCTTTCATGCCGGGAGCGTGGCCGAAGGCGATGTCATGGCTGGTCTTGTCGTTGAGCTTGGCGCGGAAGAAGCCGGTGCGGCCCTTGCCGGCGCCGGCGCCGTACCAGTGAAAGCCCATCAGGTCGATGAAGAAGGCTTCCAGTTCCGGGCCGTAATCCGGAGTCATCAGGACGATGTGGCCTACGCCGCGCTCGCCGGCGATGAAGCCGCCGTGCGGACGGCCGGGGACGAACGAGCGGGGCGTCCATTTCTGCGCGTAGAACAGTTCATGGCGGTAGCCCGCCGGACAGCGGAACCGCACCAGCTCGCGCACGCCGCGTATCTCGCAGAGGGCGGCGTTACCCACCTCTAGGGCCACGCCGGCGTCGCAGAAGCGCGCCACCGCCGCGTCGAAGGCTTGTCGCCCGCGCGCTTCCCAGCCGATGTAGGCGATGCGGTCGACGGGGCCGGGGTGGAAGGCAATGCGGTGGCGGCGGTCGTCGCTGCGCAGGTACAGGGAGTCGGGGTCGCCCGCCGGGGCGTTGCCCAGCCCCAGGGCAAGTACCTGCGGTGCGTACTCGTGCCAGGCGTCCAGGTTCGGGCTTTCGAAGCCCAGGTAGCCAATGCCGATGATGTCCATGCTGGCCTCGTGTCGTTGTCTTGAGCCGTCCCCTCCCAGCCTGCCCGGGAGGGCGCCTTGGCCTTTCCTACAGCGCGGTTTGGGCGTCCGCGTGGGCGAACATCGCGTTGATGTCGCCGGAGGTCACCGGCTTGCCTTTTTCGCGCTTGGGCGCAGCCCCACCCATGCCCAGTGCGGGCTCGATATTGACGTGCGTGGCCTGGGCGCGCAGCGCGCCGACCGTGCAGTTTTCCCGTCCGAGCAGGGGGAACGGGTCGTATGAGAATTCACGCATGGCGTTGAGGTGGGTGACCTTGTCGATGGTCGCCTCGGGGAGCTTGCGCAGGCTTTCCCAAGCCACTTCCGGCGAATTCGGCCAGGTGCAGTCGGAGTGCGGGTAGTCGCATTCCCAAGTGACCATGTCCTCGCCCACGTCCGGCAAGTTGCGCAGGCCGAAATCGTCCTCGATGAAGCAGGTGATGATGTGCTTGCGGAAGATGTCGCTGGGCTTCTTGCCGCCGAAGTCGGCGTTGGTCCAGGCGTGGTGGTGGCGGTGGGTGAAGTCGGCGCGTTCCAGTAGATATGGAATCCAGCCGATGCCGCCTTCGGACAGGGCCATGCGCAGGTCGGGAAACTTGTTCCACATCGGTGCCCAGATCCAGTCGGCCGCCGAGTTGGCGATAGATATCGGCATGGAGGTGATCCAGGCGTCGATCGGCGACAGCTCGGAGGCGTGCTCGGCCTTGATGCCGGTGCCGATGTGGCAGCAGATCACCACTTTGTTGTCGGCGCAGGCTTTCCACAGTGGGTCCCAGTAATCGCTGTGGATCGAAGGAAAACCGTGCAGCGCCGGGTTGTCAGACAACGATAGCGCATGCACGCCGAGTTTCGCCAGGCGGGTGACCTCGGCGGCGGCGGCCTGCATGTCCCACCAGGGCACCAGCATCAGCGGGATGAAGCGTCCCGGCGCGACGTTGCACCAGTCATGCAGGTGCCAGTCGTTGTAGGCCTGGATCGCCGCCAGGGATACGGCGCGGTCCGGGTGGTTCTGGAACCGCTGGCCGGCGAAGCCAGGAAAGGTCGGAAAGCAGATCGAGCCGAGGATGCCGTTAGCGCTCATGTCATCGACCCGGGCCTTGATGTCCCAGGTGCCACGGCGCATGTGCTCGTAGCCCAGTGGTTCCATGCCGTACTCCTCTTTGGGCCGGCCCACCACCGAGTTGAGGCCCATGTAGCCGGTGGCCTGGCCTTCGAATACCCAGACGTCGCGGCCGCCGTGCTGCTCAACTCGCGGCTGGCGGCCCTTGAAGCGCTCCGGCATGTGGCGGTCGAAAGCCCCGGCCGGTTCGATGGCGTGGTCGTCCACGCTGACTAGGATCATGTCTTCGAGTTTCATTCTTGTTGTTCTCCGTGGTTGGCCGCCGTGGCTGCGGCCTTAACCCCTGTCGGGTCGATCAAAGAAAAATGCCAAGGTTGGGGGTGCCTATCACTGCCTGATCGAGCAGGATTTCGCGCCGCGCCAGTTTCAGTTGTCCATTCTCGCGCCGCAGGATGTCATGGCGTTCGCAGGGGATCAGGTCGAATTCGTCGAAGTCGAAACGGCTGCGAGTCACCAGCAGGTAGCTCAGCACTTTGTATTCGTCGGGTCGTTCGGTTCCGAACACGCGGATATTGCTGACCAGACGCCGGGTGCGCGAAGGCGGGTCCTCGCCCCAAGCGCTGCGGGTATCAGTGATTCGCATGATCCGCACCATCAGCGAGGCATGACTTTCGTGCAGGTGCTGGACGTTGCGCACCACCGTCTGCTGTTGCTGCCGGTTGGGGCGGGTGAGGCGCAGCGGAGCGTTGTATTCGATATCGCTGGCCAATATTTCGCCCCACTGTTTCAGCTGTAGGGTGTCTAGCAATTCCGCTTCGTCGTGGAGAAAGTCGACGATTTCGCTATGGACCGGGCTGCCGCTGGCAATGCGTTTGCTTCGGTCGGTCAGCGGCAGAGGGGTGGGGGCGAGTAGGGTCTGTAAGTCGTTCATGGGGGCTCCGTGAGGCTGTGCGTGCCGTCGGCCGCACTGCGCAGCCGGGCATGGTGTAGATGGATGGTGTTCAGGCCGTCATCAGCGCGTGCCAGTATTTCCACCATTGCCACTGTGTATCGTCCTTGGTGAAGCCCTCACCGACATAACCGGGGCCAGGCCAGTCGGCAGGCTTGGCGTCGTCTTCGTACAAGGCCTGATACTTCAGGGTGATGTCCTCGCTCATCGCCCCCTTAGCGGCCAGGGTCATATGTGGCCAGGTATCGGAGTCATCCTGCTCCACCATGCCGGACGTGCCGAGCAGCTGGATCGACTGGCGGAGCATCCGCGCTTTGATTTCCGGTGGGGTGTCCTTCTCAGCGAGGATCCAGTTGACGAATTCCAACTTGTCTGGACCCTTGGGGATGTAGGCATGCAAGGCCATGGCGCCGAGGACAGTGCCATCCGGCTGCGGCAGGTAGATGAACTCGAACAGGCCGTTGGGAAAAAAATTACCTACCTGCGGCGGACGCCAGCTCATGACGTGCAGTTGCTCCGGACTGAAGCGCTTGAGCAGCTCGGGCACCATTTCCCGCGTAATGCCCGGCGGCGGTAGCAGGGTGAGCTTTTCCTCTGCGCTCATGCTCGACGGGTCGCGTCCGGTGAGGCGCTGAATCTTGCGGTCCAGTTCGATGCAACGCATGGTGTGACCGTGCTCGGTCCAGACTTCTACACCGTACATTTCCGGGCTGAGGTCGCCGCCCTTGCCTTCGGCATCCGGTTTCTTCGCATAGGGGCCGACCTCGCCAAGCCAGCGGTGCAGCGTCAGGGTGTGGAAACCGTCCGAGGCGGATTGCTCGCAGGCGGTCTTCCAGTTGGCGCGAATGATGAAGCGCTGCGGTGGGCCGAGCACTTCCATGCCGGCGGTGGTGCGGCACCAGAGGGTATCGAAATACCATTTGGCATCGCCGAGGAAATCCTCGAAGGACGGTCCGTCAATGTTCCAGGTGGCGAAGATCAAGCCACCGTAGATAGACACGCGGGCCTTGTGCAGGCCGAGTTCGGCCTTCGTGCGCATTTTGCCGTGCATGCACTCTTTCTCCATCGGCGCGGCGATGAAGTCACCGTTGGGCCTGAAGGTCCAGCCGTGGTAGATGCACACATGAGCAGCGGCGTTGCCGCCATCGACCGTAGCAATCTTCATGCCTCGGTGCGGACAGACGTTCAGGGAGACATGAATCTGCTCGTCACTCGAGCGGGCGACGATCACCGAGTCGGAGCCCATGTCGCGGACGATGAAGTCGCCCTTGTTCGGAATCTCGGTTTCGTGGCCGAGAAAGACCCAGGTCTTGGCGAAGATTTTTTTCATTTCCAGGGCATAAAGCTCGGGGTCGGACAGTGTCCGCATCTTCACTTCATGAGTTTCCAAGTCGATGAGGTCAGACACTGCAGTCCCGTCACTCAGGACCGGATTCGTGTTAGTAGCCATTGCGCTCTCCATCCATTGTTATTATCACGCTGCACAGAAAATGGATAAGTGTGCAACGTTTCGCCGAGTATCCACGTGATTCCCATTAGGCAATTGACATGGATCAACAGATGGGCACGTCGCGATACGAGTCGCGTATCGCAGTTTTTTCGCCAGCTTCATAACCATTCGCCAGGCATGCCGGTGCCAGCGGTCAAATGAGTGAAGACGTAAACTGTCCATCCAAGAAAAAAGAAGCTCGCTTGGCGTCTGACTCGAGGCCTCCGCGTCCTTATCTGAAAGTAAGACAGATTGCGAATTTGTGTATTTCATTGGGTTGGCTACATTGGAAGCAGGCAAAACGACAAGGCGAAGCAGATGAATCTTGGGCTCAACGGAAAGGTGGCGTTGATAACCGGCGGCACGACGGGGATTGGATTGGCAGCGGCGCTGGCTTTGGGCGCAGAAGGCGCTCGGGTTGTGGTGTCCGGAAGGCGTACCAGAGAGGGCGAGCAGGCTGTTGCTACCATTCGCGAGCTAGGAGGGCTAGCAGAGTTCGTTCAGGCCGACGTCAGCCGAGGCGCCGAAGTACAGAGGCTGGTCGAGCAAACGGTGCGGCTTTGGGGGCAGCTCGATATGCTGATCAATAGCGCTGGCATTGAGGGTACGCCGTTCGTCCCGGTAGCCGATTATTCCGAGGATGACTGGGATCGGGTATTGGGGATCAATCTCAAAGGCTCCTGGCTCTGTATGAAATACGCGATACCCCACCTGCTTCGGCAGCAGGGCGCGAGCATCGTCAATGTTTCATCGATCGGCGGCGTCAACGGTGGGTCTCTCGGAGCGGCTTACCATGCCAGCAAACACGGCGTTCTGGGCGTGACTCGCGCAGCTGCCATTGAATATGGCGCCCAAGGCCTGCGCATAAACGCGGTTGCGCCAGGCGTATTTGCCACCGAGATGTCCGAACGTCTGTTCAGCGGGGATAAACATGAAGCGGTTGCCCAGACTAACCCAATGAAGCGCTGGGGGCAGCTGGAGGAAATCGCCGGCGCAATTGTCTGGCTCTGTTCGCCTGCGGCCGGCTACGTCAACGGGCACACACTCGCTGTCGACGGCGGCTTTTTGATTCAGTGAGGTCGAGTGGCTCAGCGCGCTAGTAGCGGCTGGCTCTGGTATCGTCTGCGAAGGGATACCACCAGCATGAAGCCGATAGCAGAGAGTAGCGCCGAGCCAAGGAACACGTGACCAAGGCCTAGGCTGACCGCTGCCAAACCCATCAAGGGGCCTGCCAACCCGACCGCCAGGTCGAAGAACAGCGAAAGCGCGCTTAACGCGGAGTTGCGATTGGCGTCTGGCGTACGCGCCAGGGTTTCTACGGCAAGCCCGGGGTAAACCCAGGATACTCCCATGCCAGTCAGCGAGGCTCCGAGAATCGCGACCTCGGGCGAGGGGGCCAGCCAGACGAGCAGCAGTCCGAGGCCCTGTATCAGCAGGCAAACTGTCACGACTGCGTAGCCCCCGAAACGTACCACCACGTTAGGCGTGACGAGCCGGGTGACAATGAAGGCGACGCCGAAGCCGGTCAGGCACCATGCGGCGTTCGCCCAGCCGAGGCTGTCGAAATACAGCGCAATGAAGGCAGTGAGGCTGCCAAAGCCCGCCGAGCTGCATGCCAATGCCAAGCCGTTGGGCGTCACCGACCAGAACACGTCGAAAAAGGGCAGCCGTTCGCCGCGCAACAGCGGGGCTGGACGCCTAACTGCCGCCAGGAGCAGCGCAAGCAGGCCCAGCAAAATAATGAACAGCCCGATGCTGGCCAGATTGAATTGATCGCTGATCAGTACTCCCAAAGGCGCGCCGACGGCGATACCGCCATAGGCGGCAATGCCGTTCCAGGACATCACTCGTGCGGTATGCGCATTGCCGTGTAAACCGATGGCCCAGGTACAACAAGGCGTTGAAATCATGGCAGAAGCGATGCCCTGGATGATGCGAGCGCCAATCAGGGTCGAGACACTGAGCCATGGCGAGGCATGCATAACAATAGCCACCGTGGTCAGTACGCCGCAAAGCGCAAGGCCGGTCAGCCCGACGATGACAGCCCATTTCGCACCGAAGCGATCAGCCAGCACTCCGGCCAGTGGTCGTGACAGCAGGGTTGACACGTACTGCGTGCCGATTACGATGCCTGCCAAGACAGTGCCGAATCCAAGGTCGTTGAGAACGAAGCCGGGCAGCACGGCCAGGGGCAGTCCATTGGCTATGTATGACATGAAGTTGAAGCAGACAATGAAGATGATCGACAGGTTGAGCCGCGTGGGGGTTGTAGTTCCGGTATCCAAGCGGCTTGCTCCTGAGATGGACGACGCTGGCCTTTACCTCGAGAGGAAGGAAGGGGGCCGAGCGAACCTGTGCGTACGCTCGAGCATTCGGGCTACGTTTCGGCTAGGAAACGCCGTCAGATGAAGCGGACAAGTCACGCCATTGCTCGATTTCTTCCTTCACCTTTTCGAGCTTGCTGGTAATCGCGTGGTAGGCGTCGGACCCCGCGACGTAACGGAGCGGCGGCTTTTCGATGCTGGCCAGCTGCACAAGCGCTTCACCCAGTTTGGCGGGATCGCCTGTCTGGCGATGGTTGTTGGCGGCTGAGCCTGCCTTGATCTTCGCGGTAAACGTTGCGTAATCCCCAAGCCCATTGGCGCCGAAAGCTGCGGAGCTTGGATCGAGAAAATCCGTACGGAACACGCCGGGCTCAACCAGTGTAACCGTGATGTCGAATTGGCTGACTTCCTGAGCCAGCGACTCGGAAAATCCCTCCACGGCGAATTTGGAGGCGCAGTACAGCGCGGCGCCGCCCATAGCTACCACGCCGGCTACAGACGAGACATTGAAGATATGGCCGCTGCGCTGCTTGCGCATGATCGGCAAGGCCGCTCGGCATAGGTTGAACACACCGAATACGTTGGTGGCGAACTGTCGCTCGGCATCGCTGGCTGTATTTTCTTCGAATGGGGCGAGTTGCCCATAGCCGGCGTTGTTGACCAGCACATCGATGCGTCCGAAGCGTGTGATGGCAGCCTCAACCGCCGCTGCTGCCTGGTCTTCGCGGGTAACGTCGAGCTCCACTGCAAGCGTCTGTTCTGGAGCTTGCGCGACGAACTGCTCCAGCTGTTCGAGCCGGCGGGCGCTGACCACTACACTATCGCCAGCGGCGAGCGCTGCCTGAGCAATCGCCGCGCCGAGGCCGCGAGAAGCCCCGGTAATGAACCAGGTTCTGCTCATTTCATGTTCCTTTAGGTGGTGGTCAATGCCTGCTTGCCATCGAGGTTCAATCGCGGTTGGCCGCTTCCCAGGCTTTCAGATCGAAGCCCTCGGCAGCCGCTGTCTGGGGAGTGAGCCTAGGCGGGCGGGCAAGAATCTTGCGTGCGGCCATGTGATCGCCCATGCGATTACAGGACTCCACAGCAACCAGATGCTGATTGCGGAAACACAAGACCGATACTTCCCGCGACTCGACCGAGCCTAGCACTACGGTGCTGTCGTAGCCGGTCGAGAGCCCGGCTATCTGCAATTTGAGGTTGCCCTGATCTGTCCAGAACCACGGCAAGGCGGAGTAGGGCGCGGGCTTGCCCGTCAGCCGCGCCGCGATGCAGCGGCCCTGATCGACGGCGTTCTGCACCGACTCAAGCCGGGTTGGCTGCTCATCGTTATATAGACAGGGGAAGCAAGCGGCATCGCCAAGGGCGGAAATCTGTGGATCCACGGTGAGCAGGCTGGCGTCGACCTTGATGCCGTTTTCGATCTGTAGGCCTGCTTCCGCCGCCAATCGTACATTGGGGATCACGCCGATGCCGAAGACCACGAGGTCGGCCGGGAGCGTACGGCCACCGGAAGTTTCCACGGCACAAACCCGCCCGTTGTCGCCAACCACGCGCGCGAGACCCTGACGAAAGTCGAAATGGACGCCCCAATGTTCATGTGCATCCCTGAATAGCTCCGACATTTCTCGCGACAGTGCGCGGGCCATTGGGCGATCACCCAGTTCCAGCACATGAACGCTAGTGCCAAGCGCTGCTGCGACTGCTGCGAATTCGAGGCCGATAAAGCCGGCGCCAACCACGACGACATTTCGCGCTTCCTTTACCAGCGGCGCCAGCACATCAGCATCGGCCTTGGCCTTGATGCCGAAAACACCCTCCAGTTCGGCACCAGGAACGGGCAGCGGACGATTGTGCGCGCCGGTGGCAAGCACCAGATGGTCGTAGGTGGCAACGGCGCCGGAAGCGAGCAATACCCTGCGGTTCAAACGGTCTATCGCCGTGGCCTGGTCATGCAACAGCTCGATACGTTGAGTGTCGAAGAATTCGGCAGGACGGAAGAGCAGACTCGTCTCGGTGATCTTGCCGAGCAGGTAGGCCTTGGACAGAGGCGGCCGCTGATAGGGCAGGCCAGGCTCATCACCGATTAGGGTGATTTTTCCGTCATAGCCTTCCTGACGCAGCGAGGCAGCTACCTGAAAGCCGGCGTGGCCGGCACCGATGATCACTACCGAGGCGAGTGACATAAGACCTCCTTGAATTACGCTAGCATTCGGCGCTTAGAATTGGGACTCGGGCAGGTGGATAACCAACCCGTCCATGGCTTCGCTGATCACCAGCTGACAGGTCAACCGGCTGTTCTCGCGCCGCTCGAACGCATAGTCCAGCATGTCCGACTCCATGCCTTCGGCGGCAGGAAGTCTTTGCATCCACGCTTCTTCGACGTAAGCGTGACACGTCGCGCATGCGCAGGCTCCACCGCAGTCCGCCGGAAGTCCGGGAACCGAGGCAAAGGTTGCGGCCTGCATCACCGACTGACCGATGGCACCGCTAACCTGATGTTGCGTGCCGTTGTGTTCGATAAAGATCAAGGTAGGCATGGTCTGCTCCGTTTTTATTGTGGGTCAGGGATGGGTCAGCATGGGCAACGCGGCAAAGCGCGGTGTTCGCCCCAATGTAAGCAGCAACAGCGGGCCAACGAGGCAACAGGCGGCTGAGTAGAGCAGCATGGCGTTGTAATTTCCGGTGGTGCTCAGCATGTACGCGAACAGCAACGGGGCGAGAGCAGAGGCCACGGTGTTCAAGCCTTGATGCACGCCGAACAGCCGGCCGTATTCGCGCAGACCGAAATAGCGTGCGATCAGAAATGCGGCTATATCGAACTCCGCCCCGGCGCCAAAGCCGACGAGCACCGCGGCCAGCAGCAGTGAAGAAAACTCCCCCGTTCCGCTGAGATAGATCGCACATCCGATGGCTGGAAGCGCCAGGCTAATGGCCGATATTCCGGGCGGCCACACACGGTCGAGTAAATAGCCGATCAACATGCGGCCGAAAATAAGCGAAAAGCCAAAGCCGCTGAAGATCAAATTCGCATCGCTTGCCGACAAGCCTCTGGACTGCAGCATCGGTACCGTGCTGGTGACCATTCCCACGATCGAGGAAATTACCAGCCCGAGCGCGAGGTTGCAGGTCCAAAACTTTCGCGAGGTCATACCTTTGCGGAAGGACATGCCGGGCAGTTTCTGTAGATCGGCCTCCCTTTTGTCTGACTGGGCCCCGGCAGCGCCTGGAACCTTAAACCAAAGTAGGATAAGCGGAAGCAGTACCAGCAGATTCAGCAAAGCCAGAATTACGAACGCGGCGCGCCAGTCCCATTGGCCGATCCCCCAGGCCATCAATGGGGGAATGGTTGCGGCCGTGATGCCTGTGCCGGACAACCCGATCGCCAGAGCCAGCCCACGGTTGCGGTCGTACCAAAGGCTGAGCAATTGGGTCCAGGTGACTGCCAGCGCACCCATGCCAAGAATGGGTAGTACGGCGAAGGCGAAATACAGCGACCAGATAGATCCAGTCAACAACGTGGTTGCTAGGTAACCGAGAGAGAGCAGTAGCAGGGAAACGACGGTGACCCGCTTCATGCCGTAGCGAAGGTTGAACCAGCCGACAAGCTGCAGCGAAATGACCGCGCCACCGAACAGAAAAGTGATGCTTGCTTGAAGCTCACTCTTGCTCCAGCCAAAGGCGTCGCCCAGCGGTACGACGAGGGTACCGAAGCCGTAGAGAAGTGCCGCGTTGATACTGATCGCGACGCCCGCCACGGCGAGAATCAGGATTTTCCAGCTCTGGCGAAATTCGAGGGTATCGATCGCCACTTCGCTCTTCGAAGGGGGCATGGTTTGGCTTCCTTATAGATTTTGTTGAGCCAAGTGAAACGCGGTGTACTGTTGAATTCTTAATATGAAATCAAATACTGTATTGAGAATAAAGCGACTGTGGCAGCTTGTCTAGCCATAGAGGCTCAAACTTATAACAACAAGATGAGAACAATCATGCCAACCCTAGGCAGCTTCACCATTGGAGCAAAGCTCCTCTTGCTTCCGCTGTTTTTCATCGTCTCGCTGGTCTTCCTTTCGGGCGTCGCCTACCAGGGGCTTGAAAAGCAGCAGGCCGTGATAGATGAAATAGACCAGTTGCGATTTCAACAATACAAGCGGGTTCTTGAAACGTCCGCGGCTTCCCAGACGGCGATGATCAACGCGTACGCCATGGTGGTCCGAATTCTCGAGTCCAATGGGCAGGCTTCAAGTGAGGAGCTGGAGTTCTATCTGGAAGAGATGGATTTGAGTTCCGCTGAGATGCTAAGCCTGCTTGACACGGCGGCGAAAGAAACACGGCTTGTCGAGGATGAGCAGACTGCTTACCAGACCGTGCGGGAACAAGCGGAAATTTATGCGCACGGTTTGGCGGACATGAAACAGGCAGCCCTGAGCTACCCACCGCAAGCGGTATCGCTTCTTGGCATTGTACGTTCGGATTTCAACAGTCTTTCCGGGCAGTTCAGCCGCTTGCTAACGCTGCAGGAAGAGCTCACCTCCGCTGCGTTTGCCGGCGCCAGCGACCGGGTGAAAACCGTAGTGGAAGTGCTCGCCGGCGTGCTGTTAGCTGCAATGGCGGTGTCCTTGCTGGCGAGCGTCATGTTGCGGGGCCAGATTGTCCGATCCATCCGTGTAATCGAGCGCGCGTCGATCAAGCTGCGCGATGGCGATCTGACTCAGCGTGTACGAATCATCGGTCGTGACGAAATCGCCCATACAGGCCAAGCGTTCAACGAGCTGATCGAGAGCTTTCAGCAGGCGGTGCGGCGCGTGGCGGGCGTGGCGGCAGCAGTGGGGGCTTCGGCGGAGGAGCTGGTTGTGACATCGACGCAGGTCGCGCAGAGTTCGGCCAGTCAATCCTCTGCAGTGACGGAGGTATCCGCTACGGTCGAGCAAATGAGCGCTGGCATCGCCTCGATATCGTCCCATGCCCAAGAACTGCGCAGTTCCGCCGATGCCAGCCTGAAGGGGGCTGAGGCGGGGCACTCGACACTGACGCGACTGCTTCGAGAAATAGAAAGCGTGCGCCAGGCCTTCGCCGCCATCCGCGTGTCGGTGGGTGATTTCGTAGAGAGCACATCGGCAATCACAGCGAGCATCACGCAGGTAAAGGAATTGTCGGCTCAGACCAATCTTCTTGCATTGAACGCGGCGATAGAGGCGGCACGTGCAGGCGAGAGCGGGCGAGGCTTCAGCGTGGTCGCCGACGAGGTAAGGAATCTGGCGCAACGCTCTGCTCTGGCAGCGAATTCAATCAATGACCTCACCTTGAGGTTGGATGATCAGTCGGGAGTGGTCGACCAAGCGCTGCAAGCTGGTACGGTCGCGCTGGACGACAGCAGTAAGCTCCTCGTGGAACTTGAGAGGACGCTGCAACAGGCAGCCGCGCTGGTAGGGGATTCGACACGCGGCGTGGATGAGATCGCAAGGGCAGTCGAGACTCAAAGTGAAGGTGGGCGTGATATAGCCTCGAATGTTGAGCGCATAGCGCGTATGGCTGGCGAGGGGGATGCGATCACTCACAGTGTTGCAAGCGCTGTTGCGGGGCTTCGCGAGCTTTCACAGGAACTCAACCTTGCGGTGGGCCGTTTCAGCTTCGAATCTGAAGCGATGGAATGTTCAAAATAATAATGTACAAAAAATCGATAAGTGTTCATTATCGGTGGTAGCTGGACCTGATAAGGAGACAAGAAATGAGTTCAGAAAAAGTACAATTCAAAGTGGTTGCTGACCGTAGCCGCTGCTGTGGATATGGTCTGTGCGCGTCAGTCTGCCCGAGCATCTACAAGCTCGATGCAGATGGTCTTGTGTATCTCGATAGTGATCTTGTTCCCGTAGAGCTCGAAGAAGAAGCCCGCGAGGGTGCGGCCGCTTGCCCCGCCGAAGCGATTTGGCTCGAAGAAATCAAATGAACTACGAATCGGCCTAGGCGCTGGTAGTTAGGACTAGGCAGAACGGGGTATCGGGAGGACAGCAATGGTGGGTCGCTTACAGAACAAGGTTGCGCTGATCACCGGTACTGGTGGTGGGCAGGGCAAGGCAGCCGCACTGCGTTTCGCTCAAGAAGGCGCCATTGTGGTCGGCTGCGACTTCAATGGGCCGGCGCATGAGGAAACCGCTGCGCTGATGCAGGAGCAGGGTTTCCGCTTATATGGCATGGCTCCGCTGGATCTTGGCGACCACGAACAGGCCAAGGCCTGGATCGACGCCGCCGTGGCCGAGCACGGTCGCATCGACATCCTATATAACAACGCTTCGGCCGCGCGTTTTGGTGCGGTTAACGAGATGTCGATCGATGACTGGCACTACACCATCCGGAACGAGTTGGACCTGCTGTTCTACACCACCAAATACGCTTGGCATCATCTTGCCGAGCAGCGTGGCGTGATTATCAATATTTCATCCACTGCAGCTTGGGGCGGCTCCAAGGTCGCCGGTATATCGGCGCATTCGGCTGCGAAGGGTGCGGTGGTGTCCTTTACCCGCCAGCTCGCGGTGGAAGGTGCGCCGGTTGGCATACGAGCTGTCAGCCTCAGCCCCGGATTCGTTGCGACGCCTGGTACCCGAGCATTTCTGGAAAATCCGGAAGCGCGTGCAGCGTTGCTAGATGGCGTACTTATGGATCGTCCCGGTGAGCCTGAAGAGGTGGTCGCCATGGCACTGTTTGTGGCTTCTAGTGAGGCCTCGTTCATTACCGGGTCGGATTTCGTCATAGACGGCGGTCTGCTTGCAATCTAGCAGCGCCCGTGCGGGCACCGGTGGCGCCCGTGAACCTAGAACAACAAAGAGGTGAATTCTCGTGGATATAATCGGCATCGGTTACATGGGCTTCGAAACCACTAAACTCGATGAGTGGCGTGACTATGGTCCAAACGTCATGGGCTTCGGAATCGGCCGCAGTCCCGAGAGCGACCCCGATTCGCTTTATTTCAAGATCGACGATCGTCGCCATCGTTTTGCCTTCCACCCCGGTAAGGTCGACCGTCTCGCCTATATAGGCTGGGAAGCGATAGGGCGGATGGCCTTTGAGGATGCATTGAAGAAGTTCACCGCTGCCGGCGTCGAGTTCACCCGCGGCGACGCGGAGCTTTGCGAGAAGCGCGGCGTGCGCGAGCTGATCCGTTTTCGCGATCCGGTCGGCTATCAGCATGAACTATTTTACGCACAAAAATGGACGCCACGCTCCTTTATGCCAGGGCGTTGCCATGGCGGCTTCGTTGCCAATGAGCGTGGTGCTGGCCACGTCGTGGTGATCACGCCGGAATACGGCCCCGAACTCGAGAATTTCCTGATCAATGTGATGGGCTTCAGCTGGTATGGCGCCGGCGCAGGCAAGGGCCGCACTGGCTTTTTCCGTTCCAAACTGAACCATCACACCAGCCATGACATCGCATATGGTTTTGGGCCGGGGCGTATGGGTGTGCAGCACGTCGGTATCGTTGTCAGCAGCATCCGCGACGTTGGAGAGACCTACGACATCGTACGTAAACGTGAGCTGCCAATGATGATGACGCTCGGTCAGCATGCGCAGGACCCGCACGTGTCCTTCTACCATTTCACGCCTTCGGGCTTCGCCATCGAGACTATCGCCGAGATCGAGCCGTGGCAGGGCGATCCGTTCGAGCTCAATCCAGAAGTGTTGAGCGTGTGGGGGCATGAAATGGTTGGCCCGATCCTCGGCCCGAGCGTAAAAACGCCTGAAGAGGTGCTCGATCCGGACTATTTGGCCAGCAAACGCTGAGATGCGCATTGCGCGTGTGGAGGTTGCCGGTGAGGCCTTTTGGGCCTTGCTGGACGCCGACAGCGTAAGCCTGCGGGCCATTCGTGCGTCTTTCAGTGAATGGGTAAAAACGGTTGGTGATCAAGGGGAAGCGGCGCTGGATCTCGACCCTGAGAGGATTCCGCTATCGGCGTGCCGCCTGTTACCGCCACTTCACCCTGGCGGGCGCATTTTCGGCGTTGGTCTCAACTATCTAACCCATCTCGAGCGGCTAGGTAGTAAAACACCGGCACATACCTTGGCGTATTCGATTCCGGAATCGGCTCTGGTTGGTGCGGGAGATGATATTCAGTTTCCTGCCGTGACGGATGAGCTCGACTACGAGGTTGAGCTGGTCGCTGTGGTCGCGCGTCCTTTATTGGACGAGCCGCAGGCGAGCTCGTGCTTGCTCGGCTATACGGTTGGCAATGACATCAGTGCGCGGGATGCAGGCCGGCTGATCGGCCGTCTCGACCTTCTTACACAAAAGGCGATGGATCGCACCACGCCAATAGGTCCCTGGATCGTTACGCTCGATGAACTCGGTGGTCCCGGTCAGCCAGCACTGAATTTGCAACTAAGCGTCAATGGTGAACTGCGTCAGCGGGACAACACTGGAAACATGATTTTCCCGGTGGACGAGCTACTGAACTACCTCGATGCACGGATAGCGCTTCGCCCAGGGGATCTGGTTTTTACTGGCTCGACGCATGGCGTGGCGCTAGAAACGGGCAACTTCCTCAAACCCGGCGATGCGATCGATGCCCGAATTGAGGGCGTTGGGCAGCTGTGCAACCGCGTCGGTGAGCGGCGCGAGCTGCATGCTGCACGCAAGGTGGGCCGGCTTGGGCTGCCTGCGGGTGATGACGTTATAGGCTAACTGGCGCCCATCGTTCGCGGCCTTGTGTGAAGGAGCAGCAATGAAAGAGGGATCACCCTGGGTTCCGTTCCGTCACCGAGTATTCCGAGGCCTCTGGTTTGCTGCTGCTGTCGTAAACCTGGCCATCTGGATGCAAACGGTAGGTGCGGCCTGGATCATGACGACGCTGTCGTCGTCACCGCTGATGGTCTCGCTGGTACAGACAGCGATGACGCTACCGGTCTTTTTATTCGGCCTGCCAGGTGGAGTGATCGCCGATCTGGTGGATCGCCGCCGCTGGCTGATCGTAACGCAGGCGACGATGCTCGGCGCGGCCGCAGTGCTATGTCTGCTTGCCTACAGTGGCCTACTGGGTGCCTGGACGCTGCTTTTGCTGACATTTGTTCTGGGTACTGGCAGCGCGTTGGGAATGTCCGCGTGGATGGTGACCATCGTTGATGTGTTGCCGCGAAGTGAGGTTCCGGCCGCAGTATCGCTGAATGGCATCGCGACCAATGCCGCTAGGGCATTGGGGCCGGCCATTGCCGGCGTGCTGATCGCATACTGGAACGCGGCATCGGTGTTTCTGGTGATTGCACTGTGCATGACGGCCGTGATCCTGTTTATTCTCACCTTGAAATCGAGCCGGCAGGCGCATGACCTGCCACCGGAAACCTTTAGCGGCGGCATGCGCAGCGGTTTGCGCTATATCCGGCACTCGTCAGTCTTGTTCAATGCTTTGAAACAGGTGTTCGTTTTTACCAGTTGCGCCAGCGCACTTTGGGCGCTGATGCCTCTGGTAGCCAAGGAAGAGCTCGACATGGACGCTGGCGGCTATGGCTTGCTCATGGCATTCATGGGCGGAGGAGCAGTGGTAGCTGCTCTCAATCTAACGAAGCTGTATCGCCGATTTACGTTGCGCACGCTCATTGCCTCAGGCGCGATCGCTTTTGCAGCTGCAACACTTGCTGCTGCCCTAACGCATAACCGTTACGTCGTGTGCGCGATGCTGATCTTCGCTGGCATGGGCTGGATGGCCGTGAATGCGACCATCTCCACGGTCGTGCAAACCTACGCGGCGAACTGGGTGCGCGCCCGGGTCGCTTCGGTGTACCTGCTAATGCTTATGGGAGCCATGGCGCTGGGCGGGGTTTTGTGGGGGGCGTTGGCAGAATATATAGGACTCAATAACGCGCTCATCATTTCTGCCGCGACTATTCTGTTGGGGCTTCTCATCACCCGTAATGGCCCAATCGAGTTGGGTAACGAAGCTGATTTCGCTGAAGCACAGCAGACCGACAAGCTGGTGCTGGCACGCGATGTTTCTCACTCCGATGGTCCGGTGTCTGTGGAAATCAGCTACCGAGTCAATGATGCCGAACATGGCATTTTCGTGCGCACGGCCTATGAGGTCGGCCAATCCAGACGGCGAAACGGGGCGCAGAACTGGCGGCTTTACCGCGATCTGAGTGAAAAAAACCTTTACGTTGAGCGTTTTATCGTCGAGTCCTGGCTCGAATATCTGCGCCAGCAGGCTAGAGTCACCAAAGGTGACGAGTCTAGAGAAAATAGCTTGCAGCGATTCCGATGTGACACTTTGGCAACGCGCCGCTACATCTACCAAGCCCCTTCGGTAAACGATCAGTAATACCGCTAGGCATCCGTATGCTGAATTAGTTGCGGCGTTTTATTCTCAGTATAGAATGCAGATCTAAATCGAGCATGAGTTAGGGATCTGATGAATAGCAATGAAATTTTAGACCTAGGTGAACAGCAGAAGGCCAACGGTGCCGTCCTTGTCAAACCGGTGTCTAATGCGATTCGTATCTTACGACATCTGAGCCAAGTCGGTACGCCTGAGCGCTCCGTTGATATCGCACGCCAGCTTTCAATCAATCCAAGCACATGCTTTAACATCCTGCGCACATTGGTCGCTGAAGACGTGGTGGATTTCAATCTCATGTCAAAGCGCTATTCGGCGGGGATAGGGCTGGCGCGTCTCGTTGAGCAGTTGGTCACCCAGGGGCAGCGGGTGCAACTGGCGAAGCCGTTATTGCAAAGCCTGGCTGCGAGGCAGAGCATCACTGTCACGTTGTGGCGGCGCCTGGGTGCGGACCGCATTGTGATCGTCAGTTCCGCGGCAAGCCCCACGGACGTTCGAATCGATATGGCCGAAGGGCAACGTCTGCCGATGCTGATGGGTGCCAGCGGCAGATTGTTCGCTACGCAGATCGATCTCGACAGCCCCGAAATACGCGCGACGTACGACAGCATCCGCTGGGCTCGACCGTTGCCTTTCGATATGTACCGGGAAGAGGTACGCGAGGCTCAGAAGCGAGGCTGGGCAACAGACGATGGCCATTTTTCCGTGGGCATTCTGGCCGTTGCCGCGCCTGTTTTTTCCCCCGGCGGCAGCATTGACTTTACGGTTTCGGCAGTGATGTTCCGCGGTCAGCGTGATGAAGAGGGCATCGCCGAATTGGGCGATGCTCTCGTCGAATTCTGCAGCGAACTGACCGGCGTTCTTTTCTAAGTAACTACTCCCGGACCAGCAAAAGGCTGCCGCCCAATGGTCCACCGCCAGCCGCCACTGCACAGACGCGGTTCTCCGTAGTTTGCCGCCCTTCGGCTCGCCCCCAAAGCTGCAGGCAGGCCTCATGCACATAGCCCAGGCCGTGGGTGCGACCGCCGGAGAGCTGGCCGCCGTTGGTATTGATGGGCAGCTCGCCGTCCAGGGCGATACGCTTACCGCCTTCGACGAAAGCGCCGCTTTCGCCGGTCGGACAAAGTCCCAGCGCCTCCAGCCAGATCATGGTGAGGATGGAAAACCCGTCGTATAGCTGCACGGAGTCGACATCCTGTGGCCGATAGTCGGTGCGGTCCCACATCATCCGCCCTACGTCGAAGGCCGCCATCTGGGTTAGCGAGATCTGATCCCACGACCACGGCTGATTTAAGGCCGCACCAATGGATTCGATGCGAATTGGAGAGTTGCGGGTGTCGCGCGCGGCATCCCGCCGTGACAGCACGATCGCGGTGGATGCGTCGCAATGTACGTCGCAATCGAACATACGCAGTGGAGTCGAGATCATCCGCGATGCCATGTAGTCGTCCATGGTCATCGGCGTTCGATAAAGCGCTTTGGGATTGCGCATCGCATTTCGGCGACAGGTCAGGGCTATCTGAGCCAGCTGTTCGGGTCGTGTGCCGTACTCATGAAAATGGCGCTGCGCATAGAGCGCCATTAGATTGATGCCGGACATTACATTGAACGGCGTGAACCATTGCCATGCGAAGCTGCTGTCGCGGCCCTGAGTCTTGTTGGTGAGCGCGCCAGCCTGCTTGTTCGACATGCGGGCGGATGCTTCGGTGATGGTGCGAAATACCAGCACATGTTTGCACAGGCCTGCTTCGATGGCCATGGCTGCGTTGATTACGCCAGCAAGCGGGCCGGGGCCTTCATAGCCTGCACCGAACCAGTTTACGTTCAGGCCCAGTGCGCTTTTGAGCGCGCTGGGGCCAACGGGAGAAAAGGGGTCGCCGTTATTGTTGTCCCCCGGCCAGCACGCGACGCCGTCTATGTCGCTACGCTCTAGGCCTGCGTCGGTAATGGCTTCCAGGCAGGCGTCAAGCGTCAGACGCATTGCTGACAGCGAAGATGGCCGCCCGATTTCGGACTGTCCGATGCCGGTGATGGCTACTTGTTTATCGTATCGACGATCGAACATTCATTGATCCCTTTCGAACATGGGCAGCCAGACGTCCTCGACGTTCAGGAAGCCGACTCGGACCGGCATGTCGATATGCACCTGTTGCGGATCCATGCCGATAACGTTACTGACAAAGCGCAGACCCGACTGCTCGATCAATTCAATGATCGCTACGACGTACGGCACGTCGAGTTCGGCGGTCCATGGCTGGTAGTTAAGCGTGTAGCTCACCACCGTACCTTTACCGGAGACTGAGCGTGGGCCGACCTCGAAGCTGGCACAGCGAGGACATATGGGACCGGGAGGATGAAAGAACCGAGAACATGCTTCGCAATGGTGAATCAGCAGTTCACCTCGCTTGCCGCCCTGCCAGAAGGCGAGGGTATCGGCGTTCAGCGCGGGTAGTTTTCTAGGCATCGACATTTCATCCAGGTGCGCATCTTTCAGTTACGTTATCATTTGTACATAAAATCGAAAAGTGTCATATTTCGTTTCGAGTTGGCACTGCCCGAGCGGTGCGTCGTAGAAAAAAACAAGAGGCTTTCAGTATGTCCCAGTCTTTGCAAGACAAGACCATTGTCGTCACGGGCGGCTTCGGCGTGCTTGGTAGAACCCTTGGCGATCTGCTTCTGGCCCGAGGTGCCCGAGTAGCGCTACTCGATCGCGCCGAGCTGTCCGGCTCATTACCTGAAGCTGCAAAATTGCATGCCATCGGCGGCGTTGACCTGACGTCCGTCGACGCGGCAGCGGAGGCATTTAACAGGGTAGTCGAGCACTTCGGGCGCATCGATGGATTGGTCAACGTAGCCGGCGGTTTCGCTTGGGAAACGCTTGAATCCGGAAGCCTCGATACCTGGGATCGCATGTATCAAATGAACGTGCGCACGGCGGTGGTAGCCTCCCAGGCGGCACTGTCCCATCTCGCCGCGACTGGCTCGGGGCGGATCGTAAATGTCGGCGCATTGGCCGCACTCAAGGCTGGCATGGGTATGGGTGCTTACGCTGCGTCCAAGGCTGGCGTGGTTCGTCTGACCGAGGCGCTGGCAGAGGAGGTCAAGGATCGGGGCGTCACTGTCAATGCCGTACTGCCGAGTATCATCGATACGCCGACTAATCGCGCCGACATGCCGGACGCCGATCCGGGCCGCTGGGTATCGCCAACAGCACTGGCATCGGTAATCGCGTTTCTTCTGTCGGACGAAGCGGCCGCTGTAACCGGCGCCTGCCTGCCTGTGAGTGGTCGCGTATGAGGCTCGTAACCTATACCGATAGCGCTGGCTTCGAGCGCGCCGGGGCATTGATCGAAAATGATGGGCTGATTGTCGACCTGCAGACTGCCTATCGCAGTATGCAAGGTCGTGAGAGTCCCGAATTCGCCAGCGTTCTGACGTTGATCGAAGGCGGCGAACAGGCCCTCGAACAAGCTCGGACGCTGGTAGCCAAGGCGCCCTCCGCAGCTGTCATCGAACGCGCCACCGTCAAGCTGCGCGCGCCGATCCAGCCACCGCCGCAGATGCGTGACTGTTCATGCTTCGAGCTGCACTTGAAACAGAGTTTCGCCGCCGCCAGACGAGCGCGTGCCCTACGTACGCCGGACCCGGAAGCGACACTGAAAGCGATGAACACGGGTGCCGATGACCGGGTAATCGAGACCTTCAATCGACAGCCGATCTATTACAAATGCAACCGCTTTGCGGTAGTCGGTATCGACGATGAGTTTCAGTGGCCGAGCTTTAGCAAGGCACTGGATTTCGAACTGGAATTCGGCTGCTACATCGGTAAGCGGGGCAAGGACATAAGCCGTGACGCAGCCCGCTCGCATATTGTCGGCTACACCATTTTCAACGACATGAGCGCGCGCGACGCCCAGGCGAAAGAAATGTCCGGAATGCTCGGCCCTGCCAAGAGCAAGGATTTCGACACGGCCAATATCATGGGGCCCTGCCTGGTCACCTCTGATGAACTAGGCGATCCCTATGATCTGGACATGGTGGCGCGGGTGAATGGCGAAGAATGGGGGCGCGGTAACACGCGAGACATGCGCTGGCAGTTCGAAGATGTCATCGCTCATGTTTCACGTTCGGAAACCCTGTATCCCGGCGAATTTCTCGGTTCTGGCACCGTGGGCAATGGTTGCGGGTTGGAGCAGTTGCGTTATCTCAAGCCAGGAGACTTGGTGGAGCTGGAAGTGCAGGGCATCGGCGTGCTGCGAACCCGTGTCGGCACCGCCACGAACGACGCCTGAGGCAGTGGCCTGTTTGGCCAGTTGGCCTGGCTCAGAACCTCAAGCTAGCCATGCCGGTTTATTTCAGCAGCAAGATGTCACATAAAGAACATGGGCATCTAGTATACATATTAGTGAAAAGTGTCTTATATTCAGCTTGTCTCAATCGCCCTCGGCGGCTATGCCCTATAAACAGGAGGCAATCATGCTAACAACAACGAGCCCCGTATTGTCCGACGGAACCAAGGTCTCGGATCTTATCTACCCAGCGACACGTGAAGTACAGATGCGCGTCCTGAGCGACCGGGAAATCTATGAGCTGGAGATGGAAAAGATCTTCGGCAAGATCTGGGTCCTGCTCGGCCACGAATCTGAAATCCCTAACTCCGGCGATTTCATCGTGCGCGACATGGGCTCGGATTCGGTGATTGCCGCCCGCGGTAAAGAGGGTGAGGTTTTCGTTTCGCTTAATGTTTGCCCGCATCGAGGCATGCGCATCAGTACCGCCGATTGCGGTAATACGCAGATCCACAAGTGCATCTACCACGGTTGGGCGTTCCGGCCCAACGGTGACTTCATCGGCTCGCCAATCGAGCGCGAGTGCATGCACGGCAAGATGACGCCCAAAGAACAACTGGGTCTGAAGAAGGCGCGGGTAACGCTTTATGGCGGTCTGATCTTCGCAACCTGGAACGTCGACGGCCCGTCTTTCGATGAGTTCCTGGGCGACGCCAAGTGGTATTACGACATGCTCTTCTGCCGCAGCGACAAGGGCATGGAGGTACTGGGCCCACCGCAGCGGTTCATCGTGAACGCCAACTGGAAGACCGCTGGCGAACAGTCCGCCGCCGATGGCTTCCATACCCTGACCTTGCACCGCTGGCTGGGTGAAGTGGGCAACTACGCCAAGAAAGGCGAAGGCGAGGGCGAGGGTACCGACCTGAGTCCAGAAATGATCGGCGTCGAGATCAGCTCTCCCCATGGTCATGCACTGCGTTGCATTGATCTGGCGCGCAAGATCAAGCGCCTGACGGGGCTGGATCCGGCGACCTTGTCGGTCGAGGAAAAACTGAACGCGCTGCCACCTGCTGGCATGACCCGTGACATGGTCGAGCAACTCGCGCGTAATCTCAGTGAAGATCAGCTCAAGGTGCTGACAAGCATGCCGCCGCAGGTGGGAGGCATGTTCCCGAATATCCTATTTGGTTTCGTATATATCCCGCAGCCGGATGGCAGCGTGGTTGGTTCCATGACTCTGCATGCCTATGTTCCTCAAGGGCCGGACAAGCTTGAGTTTGTCAATTGGGTGTTCGCCGAGAAGGATGCGCCGCCAGAGCTTCGTGAAAAAATGCTTAAGCAGACTATCCAGCTTTTCGGCACATCCGGCATGGTTGAGCAGGACGACTCCGATACTTGGCCACACATGACTCACGCCGCGAAGGGCGCGATGGGGCGCAAGAGCACTCTGAAGTATCAAGCCTGCTTCGAAACCGGCGCCCCGGAAGGATGGCCTGGCCCTGGCATCGTCAATGAAGGCTTTACCAAAGACGATACCCAGTGGCACTGGTGGCAGTACTGGCATGAGCTGATGACCGCTTCAGACGAAAAATAAGCGCTCGCTGGCCGGGTCACGACAATAAAAAGTAATGGAGATTTCCATGGCAGAAGTTCAACAACGCGGCGAGGACCAGATCCAGCCGGGCTCTCCGGTCGGTATCAAGCGTGTGCCGGTCGGGGCGGATATTTACAACCAGGCCGTGACCTTCCTTTACGAGGAAGCAACGCTACTGGATCAGATTCGTCTGCAGGAATGGGCAGCACGGCTTGATACCGATCTGATCTATACCGTGCCGCTGCGGCATACCCGCACCCAGTCCGAGCTGTCGGCGAGCATCGTGCGTACCGTTCAGCATTACCACGATGACTATCGGTCGATCATGGGGCGTGTGCTTCGCCTTTCCGGCAAGAGTGCCTGGGCGGAAGATCCGCCGTCGCGTACCCGGCGGCTGGTGACGAATGTGTTCGTCGAGGAAACCGCCAACCCTGATGAGTATGTGGTGACCAGTTATCTGCTGTTGACGCGCAGCCGGTTCAAGGACCACCACGTCGACATCATCAGTGGTGAACGTCGCGACGTGCTGCGTATGCGCGAAGACGGCTTCAAGCTGGCGCGGCGCGAAGTCATTATCGACCAGGCCGTTCTGGGCACTCCAAACCTCGCTGTATTCCTCTGATGACGAGCCCGCACCTCTTTCGGGGTGCGGGCCGTCTTATGCGCAATTCGTCCTTCGCTATGATCCTCGGCTGTTCAGCCAATCCTGATCACTAGCACACAGTTGTTCTTGCGACGATTCGAAATCCCACGTCGAACCCTTCATGCGTATGGCTTGTTCCGCTCGCTTGGGTTGCTGGCTATAGCAGAGGCCGCTCGGGACTGCATGTATCTGCCTGTCCAGGTCACGTTCCCGTCCCAACGAAATGAGCGTACAGCGGCGCAGTATCAAAGCAGCTTCCGCTTCCTCTTCCGACAATGTTTGCAACGCCCAGCGCGCCATCCCCTCGCGTAGATTGACTCCGGCGTAAGTCTCGGGAGCCTCGATAAGCGGACCATTTACGGACCAGTTCAGTTTCCAGTCCTGATCTCGCGTCAATCTCGCGATTGTTCGATTGTCGACTCGGCCAGGAATCTCGATATCGTAACGACGCTTGCGACTCTGACGGGCAGCTGCGGCAATCGCCAGCCCTGCCAGATCGAGTAGATGCGTGCACTGGTGCGTTGCGTCCGTCTGGCGTGTTACCGAATGGGCGACCCGGCTGAGCTGCATGCCGACCAAGCGCTCAAGGGGCTCAGTTGCCTGCAGGCAAGCGGTGTAGGGGTATCGTATCGCTTCGCCACCGACAGCAATCAGTGCGCCTGCTTGGTATTTTGCCCATACGCGAAAGTGGTGAAAGTCATCTTCGAGCGCCGCGCGAACTTCACCTTCGCCGTGTCCTTCGCAGGTCACTATGTCTACTCGGCGGCGAAACGTACTCATCTCGATATCCTTTTTTGCTGAATAATGCCCGATGATGCGGACAAGAGTATATTTGAACACTATAGTAAAAAATGTCTATCTAACAACAAGAGAGGAGGGGGGTATGAAACTGTTACGAGAGCGTGTGGCGCTTATTACTGGCGCGGGCGGTGGTATAGGTCGAGGTGTGGCGTTGAGCTTCGCCAAGGCGGGCGCTGCGGTGGTAGTTGCAGAGCTAGACGAACAAAGCGGCACGGCCGTTGCGCAAGAGCTGAAAGCGTTGGGCGCCAGAGCGCTCTTTGTGAAGACCGATGTTTCCAGCAAGGAAGATATCGAGGCGGCTATTCAGGCTTCCGTGGATGAATTCGGTGGGCTCGATGTCCTGGTGAACAACGCCTTCGCGCCTACGCCCAACGTCCTGCTTGAAGATAAGACCGATGAGATGCTGGCCCAAACGCTCAACTCCACGGTTTGGGCGGCCTGGTGGGCCATGAAGGCTGCGCTGCCTCATATGAAGGCGCGTGGCGGTGGAAAGATCGTCAACTTCTACTCCATCGACACCGAGATCGGTGCGTGGCTGCATGGCGATTACAACACCGCTAAATCAGCCATCGTCGGCCTGACCCGCAGCGCTGCGTCGGAGTGGGGGCGGTTCAACATTTGCGTCAATGCTGTAGCGCCCACAGCCATGGGCGCTACCTTTCATAAGCTGGCGGCGGAAAACCCGGGGTTCGCGGAAATGTCGGCGTCGATGCGGCCATTGGGGCGCTGTGGCGATCCTGAGGAGGACATCGGCCCGGTGGTTGTCTTTCTGGCCTCGGAGATGTCGCGTTTCATTACTGGCGAGACCATTCACGTGGATGGCGGCCTGCACTTGCCGGGCTACAACTCCCGCCCTAAAGACGTTCCCGTTCGGGAGTACTGAAACAATTGTGGGCGCAGCTCTCGCTGCGCCCACATGCCATTCCCATTCCTTAGCCCGCCACGGTTGCTTTGCAAGGCGGGAAAGGGACTGTGCCCAGCCCCTCGCAGCAGCCTTAGCGCTTGTCGACCTTGATATCCGTATCTTCCCAGTCCCAGGTCGAGGCTGTTTTACCTTCGTCTCGCAGGAGATATTTCAACACACGGCCCTGCGGGTTCTTCGGCAGCGTCTCGCGGAATTCGATGTACCGTGGCAGCGCGTAGTAAGGCACCGAGTCGGTAGCCCACCTGAATAGCTCTTCTGGCTGAAGCGACGCGCCATCATGCAAGACCGCGGTGACCTTGACGTCATCTTCACCCTTGTCCGACGGAACGGCGTGTACCGCGACCTCGGAAATGTCCGGGTGCACGGCGAAGGCGGCCTCCATCTCAAAGCTGGAGATGTTCTCGCCACGCCTGCGCAGATAATCCTTTTTCCGATCGACGAAATAGAAGAAGCCGTCGTCATCGAACTTGCCGATATCTCCGGTGTGGAACCACATGTTGCGCATCAGCTTCAGCGTGTCCTCCGGACGTTGCCAGTAGCCCTGAAACATGATGTCCGGGCGCAGCGGTCGCACCACAATCTCACCGGACGTGTTCGCAGGTACTTCACGATCTTCGTCATCGACAATGCGTACATCGAAGTCCGGGATGCGCTTGCCGGATGAGCCAGGCGCAGCATATTCGCCGCCTGCAAGCGAGGTAATCACGCAGGCCTCGGTGAGACCATAGCCATTGCCGCCCACTAGCTTCGTACCAAAGCGCTCACGCCAGATCTTCTTGGTTTCCTCGGTATATGGATTGCCGCGAGCCGTATGAATCTGGCCATAACACCGCTTCATTGCGTCGTTCTCAGGCGCCTTTGCCAGGAGTCCGCCCATGCCACCGAGGATCGATGCAATGGTGGCGCCGGAGCGTTCGACTTCCTGCCAGAAGTTAGAAACCGAGAAACGCGGCAGTATCGCTGCCCGCGCGCCCACCAGAATACTGGCGATGATCGACACGCACAGGGCGTTCATATGAAACAGCGGCAGCGGCGTGATGGTTACGTCGTTCTCGTTCGCAGGTCCGGCCCGCAATTGCAGGCGGGCAAGGTTGCACATGAAGTTGTAGCTGATCATGCAGCCTTTCGATGGTCCCGTAGTTCCCGATGTGTAGATGAGGCAGGAGAGATCGGATGGCTGAGGCTTGGTCTCGAAGGGCGTTTCGTCATGGCCGCGGAACTCATCCAGCGAAGCGACCGAAATGGCGCATTCAGGAAGCGATTCCAGCTGGCCACGGTAAAGAATGCTCTGCACCTCAGACAATTTCGATGCAAGCGGCACTATACGATCCAGATAGGCCGCCTCGCAGATCACCACCTTGGTATTGGTGTCGGCTATCTGGTGGCGCAAAAACTCGCCCTTCAAGGCGGTATTGATCGGCACGCTAACGGCGCGAAGCTTGTTGATCGCGAGCCATGTCACGACGGCGTCGATGTTGTTGTTCAGCATCGTCAGTACCGTTTCGCCTGCCTGCACACCCAACGAAGCCAGTGAATGAGCCATTTTGGTGGAAAGTAGATCAGTTTCTCTGTATGTGTATAACTCACCACTAAAATCAAGCAGAACCTTGTCTGGATGCCGCGCCACAGCGCGCTCAAGCGCTGCGATAACAGTGTCTCTTTCGCCTACTGCCCAGGTGTCTGAATTTCCCGTGCCGCTCATGGCTCTTCTCCTTGTGGGGCGCCGCCAGTCGCTGGATCGCCCGATGTTATTTTGAAGGGAGAATTCGATTCTAAATACAAATTCACAGAATGTCTTTAGGCAAAAGTTGAACAAATCTAGATTATGTTGCCTATTTCATATGCTAGTGTTGCGTATCTTTCTTGTTATGAGCCCGTGCACCCATGCCAAAGCGCGCAAATCAGCTTGCTGAAGCAGCGTCACCTCCGTCGAAAAAGAAGGCCGCACCCCGTGTGAAACCTGTGAGTACCGTCAAGAAAACCGTTCGTCAGGGCATTGGCGTTTCATCTTCTGGCGCCAAGGTAAAACCCAACCGCCGGTCGGAAGAGACAATCTCCAATATCCTCGCGGCCACCGAAGAAGTAGTGCTGCGATCAGGTGCTGATCGCATTTCGATCCTTGACGTGTGCCAGGTCGCCGGTGTTTCCCGTGGGACGTTCTATCGATACTTCTCGTCGCAAGACGACCTGCTCGATACCTTCTCTAGACACAAGCGCGACAGTTTCCATACATCGCTGACCCAGGCGTTGGGAGATATCGCCGATCCGGATGCGCGGCTCAACGCGCTTATCGTCTATTTGGACAATTACCTCGAGCAAAGTCGCGCGCAGCGCCTGCTGACGGTCGCGCCTGAATATGCGCTGGGGTTCTTCCGCCGAATTTTCCATGACTCCATTGTCCGCTTCCAGGATGTGCTCGATATTGTTTTCGACCAGTGGGACGAGCGTCTTGGCGTCAGGCTTGATCGCGAATTGATCAGTGAGTTGATCATTCGTTATGTGATGAGCGAAACGCTGGTGTCTGAATCGGCTAACCGTCGCATGCTTCCTGTTCGTGTGAGGAAGCTGATCGCAGCGCTGACGGTCGGGTCGACTTCACGCTCGCGCCGCTAGTTCCTCCATCCCGCTACACCTAAAGCAGAGCTCTCCTTCCGAGAGCTCTGTTTTTTTTGCGCACCATTTTTGCAGCCAGCATGCGAATGGAGCCGCAATGCCGGCGAATTCACACGTTTCTGAAGGTGATGGCTTCCGCAGGGAGGCGCTCTAGAACAATGCTTCCGGCGTAGCTATAAAAATAAATTGAACAGTTTTTTGATTTATGACCAGATTAATTTTATGATCTGTCCATGGGGCTTGCACGCTGCCGTTCAGGGGCAGTAGACCCCGGTTATACGGCGCAGCTGCACTGCGCTACACATAATTTTAAAAAGTGCCAATTTCTGAGGTAACCGGACATGCTTATTGATCTTCACGCCCACGCGCCACACCCTGATTACTACGACCAGCATCCCCATTGGGGGCCGGCTTTTGAGTCGCAGCCCGATGGCGATATCAAGTTGCGTGTTGGTGAGTGGATTCTTTCTCTAGGCGCACCAGAACGTAAGAAAGCCCTGCGCGAGGCCCATGCCCGCGGCGAGACCTTGAACGTCGAAGAGTACATGGCCAAATGGCGCGACCCGAGCAACCGCCTCGCGGCTATGGATGCGGCGGGGCAGGATGCTCAGGTTCTGTCCGTTCCAAGCCATTGCTACATGTATTGGACCGAAGCCGAGTTCGCTGTCCCGTTCGCTCGCAAGGTCAACGACGTGATGGCTGAGTATTGCTCGGCAGCGCCCAACCGGCTGATGTTCTGGGCGCACGCTCCGCTGAACGTACCCCTTGAAGCGGCCAAGGAAATCCGCCGTGCCTGCAACGAACTGGGAGCGAAAGGCCTGAGCGCCGGTGGCTCGAACTTCGGTGGGCTGGAATATGACTCGCCAGAGCTGGACCCGGTTTGGGAAGCGTTGTGCGAAGTGGACCTGCCGATTTTCGTTCACGGATACAACCAGTCCGTGACCTGGGGCAAGGACGCCAATACCGATAGGTATGAAACGACCGCGATCCTCGGCATGAATTACGACGAAACCAAATGCCTGTGGTACCTCATTAACGGCGGAGTGCTCGATCGCTTCCCGAAACTGAAGATTTACATCACCCACGGTGGCGGCTTCGTTCCTTATCAGCTGGGTCGGCTTGCCCAGACCAACCCGAACCTAGACGTTTTCCACAACAAAAAGCCATTCCTAGATTACCTGCCCAACTTCTATTTCGACGTGGAGCTGCACGAGCTTCCCATGCGTCAGGCCATGGTCGATGTCATCGGCGCGGATCGGGTTCTTTATGGATCGAACTTCGGTGGCAGCGACGCAGTCCGCCACGACCTGACCGAGGGGCTGCGCCTATCGGACGAAGACCTGCAGAAAATCCGCTGGAAGAACGCGTGCGAATTGCTGCGCCTTGATCCCGCTAAAGTCGGGAAGGTTGGTGTCTGATGAAGCTGGCGCGTTGTTCCCACAATGAGGGAGAACCCTTTTGGGCGATCGTCGATATCCAACAGGACGAAGTCACTCCCATTGTCGGCCCGTTCTCCGAGTGGGCTCCTGCCATCGCCCAAGGCAAGGGAGTCAGTGCGTTGCGTTTGCTGGGGCGGCCAGCGCCGCTTTCCCAGGTTCGCTTGTTACCGCCGATCGAGCCCGTTAATCGAGTGGTTGTCGCTGGGGCGAATTACACCAAGCACCTCGCCGAGGATTTTGGCCTCAGCGCGCCGGTACAGCCCGTGGCCTTCCTCAAGGCCTACGGTGCACTCATTGGAGCCCACGATCCGATTCGCTTTCCGCCGCTGACCGAAAAGCTCGATCACGAGGTCGAGCTGGTGGCAGTCATTGGCAGCAGCGAAATCGACCTGGCTGATCCCTTGGGTTGCGTCCTGGGGTATACCGTTGGCAATGATGTAAGTGCCCGCGACCTGCAGCTTAGCGGGCCGCCGGGGATCGGAATGGATCTGTTCGCCGCCAAAAGCCAGGACAAGACCACCGGACTTGGTCCATGGATCGTTACCAAGGATGAGTTTCCGGCGGGGTCTCCTGCTCTCAGGTTGACTTTGAAAGTAAATGGCGAAACCCGTCAGGACAGCTCTACCAGCGAAATGACCTGGCATGTTGGTGAGTTGATCAGCTTCGTCCAGCAGCGCTCCAGCTTTGCTTGCGGTGACGTGTTGTTCACGGGGTCGCCGGCCGGAGTCGGGATGGGAACTGGCGTGTATTTAAACCCTGGCGATGTGGTCGAGGCGACCGTGGAAGGCATAGGTACGCTACGTAACGTAGTTGGCGAAAAGCCCAGCGTCTAAATCGAGAGCGAATTAAATGACTAATAAAGAAGACAAAATTGTAGTGGTTGGTGCCGGCTTGATGGGTACCGGCATTGCGCATGCATTCGCCAGTTCAGGATTCGCCACCTTGTTGGTGGATACTCACGCCGAGTCGCTCACTCGTGCCAAAGGCAACATCGAAAACATCCTCAGCACCGGCGTCAAGCTGGGAAAGATTACCGATGAGGTCGCCCAATCTTCGCTGGCGAATTTGATTACCTGTGGTGATTTGAGCGAGGCGGCGCTTGGCGCCAACTGGCTGGTCGAAACCGTTTCCGAACAGCTGGCCGTGAAGAAGTCCGTTCTCGGTCAGGCTGCGCCTTTGCTGGCTCCGAACGCGATCATTGCGACCAATACGTCAGCGCTGAGCGTCACCGAGATTGCCGCATCGGTACCCGACTTTGCCGACCGGGTCGTTGGCATGCATTTCTTCAATCCAGTGCACAAGATGAAGTTGGTCGAACTGGTGCGCGGCCTAGCCACCACTGACGAGGTCGTCGTGCGTACCAAGGCCCTGTGCGATGCGATCGGCAAGACTTCGATCACCGTCAACGAGTCGCCCGGCCTTACTACCAGCCGCATGTCCGCGCTACTTGGTAACGAAGCCATGTACATGCTGCAGGAAGGCACAGCGACGGCCGAAGATATCGACACTGCGCTGCGCATGGGTTTCAACCATCCGATGGGGCCGCTGGAACTCGGCGATCTGACAGGTTGGGATACTCGTCTGTCGGTGCTGCGGTACTTGCACCAGACACTGGGAGAGAAGTTCCGACCCTGTCCGCTGATCATCAAGATGGTTGCCGCCGGACGTCTGGGTCGCAAGACGGGGCATGGCGTCTATCGTTACGAGGACGGTAATCGAGTGCCGGGCTCCGGTCTGAAGGCGAGTGCGCTATGAAAGACATCGTAATTGTTGATGCGGTGCGGACACCGGTCGGTCGTTTCCGTGGAAGTCTTGCGGGCGTGCGAGCCGACCATCTGGGTTCGCTGGTCATCGGCAAGCTGCTCGAGCGTGTCGACCTATCGCCATCGCAGGTCGACGATGTGATTTTCGGCTGTGTTACGCAGATCGGTGAGCAATCAGCAAACATCGCCCGCACCGCGCTTCTCGGCGCTGGCTGGCCGGTGACGATTCCGGGGCTGACACTCGACCGCAAGTGTGGCTCGGGCGAAGCTGCGGTGCATGCTGCGGCAGGCGCTATCGCGTCTGGTATGGCTGATGTCATCGTTGCAGGCGGCGCGGAAAACATGAGCCGCGTGCCCATGGGTAGCAATCGTGAAATCCACGGCGAAGCCTTTGGTTGGATGGCGGCAGAGCGTTACGAGCTGACGAGCCAGGGCGAGGCCTCCGAGCGGATGGCTGACAAATGGTCACTCAGTCGCGAAGCGTTGGACGACTACGCTTTCAAAAGTCATCAGCGTGCCGCGAAGGCAGCTGATGCGGGTTATTTCGATAGCCAGATCGTTCCGGTACCGGTCGAGTTGTTGCGTGAGCACGCGCTGACCGAACCAGCAGCTGATCTGGCGGCGGACGAAACCATCCGTCGCGATACCTCAAGGGAAAAGCTCTCGACGCTGAAAACCAGTTTCCGCCCGGAGAATGGACGGATCACTGCAGGTAATTCATCGCAGATATCCGATGGCGCCGCTGCGCTGCTGTTGATGTCCGGGGACACCGCCAAGCAGCTGGGCCTTAAGGCTCGCGCGCGCATCCGCGCCTTCGCGACCGTAGGTGCAGACCCAACGCTGATGTTGACCGGCCCTATCGAGGCGACCAAAAAGGTGCTGGACAAGGCTGGTTTGTCCATCGATGACATCGACCTTTTCGAGGTCAACGAAGCCTTCGCGTCGGTACCGCTTGCCTGGATGCAGGAAACCGGTGTGCCGCATGACAAGCTCAACGTCAACGGCGGAGCCATTGCGTTGGGTCACCCGCTGGGTGCCAGTGGCGCGCGGCTGATGACTACGCTGCTCAATGAACTTGAGCGGCGGGGCGCCCGCTATGGCCTGCAGGCGATCTGTTGCGCTGGCGGCCTGGGTACTGCAACGATTATCGAGCGGCTCGACTGATCTTCCGACAGTGAGGTAGCGGTTATGGCGCGCGTGTCTTTCGTTCCGCTGGATGAAATGCCGAAAGAGTTACGTAGCGCCGTTGCGCGCGGCCAGCAAAGTCGGATGCTGAGCTCGCCCAGACCTGTTCAGGTCTGGGCGCATCGGCCCGGTGCAGCATTAGCCTGGCTTGGTTTGCTGGAAAGCCTGCATCAGGACAGCCTGCTCGATGAGCGCCTGCGTGAATTGGTGCGCCTGAAAATCGCCAGCATCACCACCTGCCAAGCGTGCCAACTCGCTCGTAAATCCGACCACGTGACGGAAGATGACATCGCCTGCCTTTCTTCAAATAGCGATCGTTTCGAACCGTCTGAACGAGCTGCTTTGATCTTCGCTGAATTGTTCGCCAGCGATTACATGGCCATCAGCGACGAACACTATGCGCGTCTCGCCGAGTTCTTCTCCGAGGCTCAAGTGGTCGAGCTGAACATGTACTGCGCGCTGATGCTGGCGGGCGGTCGGATGACCTATGTGCAGCAGGCGTATTGAGCGGGTCGACGCCCTGCATGGATGTGGAGCAGACCGCCCGATAAATTTGATCGAAATGTAAAAAGCCGTTCAATAAGTGCGCAGTTGGGCCTAGTATCTCGCCCATGCAGTCAGTTTTTAGACGCAATGGCGTATGCCTGAACAATAACAAGGAGAAGAACAATGTCTACACAGGCGCGGGACAATCTGGGCAAGGCGTTCGCGGACGTCGCCAGCAACTATCGTGGAAGCGATGTGGACCTTCATGCGGTATACCGCGAGATGCGCATGAATTCGCCGGTTCTTGAAGAGAACTTCATGGCGCGTCTGGGGGTGCCGAGCATCGCCGGCCTGGACGCCAACCGTCCTACGTTCACCTTGTTCAAATACAACGATGTCATGGCAGTAATGCGCGATGCCAGCAACTTCACCAGTGGTTTTATCGCTGAAGGCCTGGGCGCTTTTTTTGACGGGCTGATCCTCACTGCGATGGATGGAGACGCGCACAAGAACATTCGCAACCTGCTGCAGCCGGTGTTCATGCCTGAAACTGTCAACCGCTGGAAAGAAACCAAGATCGATCGGGTTATTCGCGAGGAATACATCAAGCCGCTGGTGCCGAGCAAAGGCGGCGATCTGATGGACTTTGCCCTGTATTTTCCGATTCGGGTTATCTATTCCCTGATCGGCTTTCCTGAGGATCGTCCGGACGAGATCGAACAATATGCTGCCTGGGCGCTGGCGATCCTTGCCGGCCCGCAAGTGGATCCTGAAAAAGCCGCCGCCGCGCGTGGTGCCGCGATGGAAGCTGCCAAAGCGCTCTATGACGTCGTAAAGGTTGTCGTAGCCGAGCGCCGCGCAACCGGTGCCGAAGGGGATGACCTGATCAGTCGGTTGATCCGAGCCGAGTATGAAGGCCGTTCGCTTGATGATCATGAAATCGCGACCTTTGTGCGTTCGTTGCTGCCGGCCGCCAGCGAAACCACTACGCGCACATTCGGTACGTTAATGACATTGTTGCTCGAGAACCCTGAGGTACTGGAGCGGGTGCGCAACGATCGCAGCCTGGTCTCCAAGGCCATCGACGAAGCCGTACGTCTGGAGCCTGTCGCCACCTTTAAGGTGCGCCAGGCTGCAAAGGATATGGAAATCCGCGGTGTGCAGATTCCCAAGGGCGCTATGGTGCAGTGCATCGTCACCTCGGCGAACCGTGATGAGGATGCCTTCGAGCACGGTGACGTATTCGACATCGACAGACGACCGAAACCCTCGTTCGGCTTTGGTTTCGGGCCGCATATGTGCATCGGGCAATTCGTCGCGAAGACGGAACTCAACTGCGCGCTAAACGCGATTCTCGACCTTATGCCGAATATCCGCCTGGATCCTTCCAAGCCTGCACCAGAGATTATCGGCGCCCAGTTGCGCGGACCGCACTATCTCCACGTCCTCTGGGATTGAGGCATCGGCTTACTGCCCTCACGCCACGTCCAGCCCTTTCCTGCCCCGCAGGGAAGGGCGCCTGCCCTTGTTGTTTTTCCCTCGTTGAATTTTGCGGTGCTTGGTGCCGGTAAATGAATGTGTTCGCTCTCAAGATTGGATTTGAACACAATCGAAATATGTGTTTAATTTGATCGCAACGTGTTCTATGCTTTGGACACAACAACAAACCCATTTGCGAAGGGGAAGAACAATGAAGGTTGAAGATCTCATTCTCGTCAGCGTTGATGACCATGCCATCGAGCCACCAAACGCCTTTGCTCGCCACATGCCTGAGCGCTTCAAAGGGCGCGAGCCTCATGTCGTCAAACGCGGCGACCGCGATGTATGGGTTTTCGAAGAGCAGGCCACCGGCTACATGGGCCTGAACTCGGTAGTGGGCCGACCGAAGGAAGAGTACGGCATGGAGCCGTTGGGTTATGACCAGATGCGTCGCGGTACTTGGAGCGTGGCTGATCGTGTCGACGACATGAACGCCAACGGCGTGCTCGGCTCGCTGTGCTTCCCGACGTTCCCAGGTTTTGCCGGTCAGCGTTTCCAGAATCATCCGGATCGCGCCGTGTCCCTGGCCGCGATCCAGGCCTACAACGACTGGCATCTGCACGACTGGTGCAACGCTGCGCCGGGCCGCTTCATTCCGCTGATGCTCGTTCCTTGGTGGGACATGCAGGCCGCCGCCGCCGAGGTCACGCGCCTGGCGAAACAGGGTGTGCATGCGCTGTCACTGTCGGACAATCCGGCGATCCACGGCTACCCGTCGATCCACAGCGATTACTGGGATCCGCTCTGGCAAGCCTGTTCGGATAATAACGTCGTGATCTGCTGCCACATTGGTACTGGTGTAAAGGCCAATCATGCCTCTGACCTTTCGCCAATCGATGCCTGGATCACGTCCATGCCTATTTCCATCGCCAACTCTGCGGCCGATTGGATCTGGGCACCGATGTGGAAGAAATTCCCCAACCTGCGCATGGCGCTGTCCGAGGGCAGCATCGGCTGGATTCCTTATCTGCTCGAGCGCGCCGATTTCACGCACCGCCACCACAACGCGTGGACCAACTCGAACTTCGGCGGGCAGATGCCCAGCGACATCTTCCACAAGCATTTCATCACCTGCTTCATCGAGGATAACTTCGGTCTGCAGAACCTGAAATTCATGAACGAAGACATGGTTACCTGGGAAAGCGACTACCCGCACTCGGATTGCACCTGGCCGAACTCGCCGGAGTCCGCATGGGAAGGGCTGCAGCACCTGTCCAAGGAAACCATCGACAAGGTCACCCACCTCAACGCCATGCGTGAATTCTCCTTCGATCCATTCTCCATTCATGGGCGTGAGAACTGCACGGTAGGCGAGCTTCGTAAGAAAGCGACGCACGTCAAGATCGAGCCCGCATTGGGGCTCGGCGGCGCCGACCACGGACGCAATGACGGCAAGCCGGTCACGTCGGGGGACATCAACGCGATGTTCGAGAAGGCTGATGCCGGAACTGCTCTCTAACAGGCCGTAAAAAGTAGCGGCAAGGCGCGGCAATTCCCCGTTGGGGCAGGTTCATTTGCGATAGGTACTAACGCCTCGCGAGTGCGCCTGCCCTGGGGCTAGTTCTAGAGCCTTGCGCCCAGTTGATGAGCGTGCACATGTCTATCACTCAGTTCAGTTACAGCAAAATTCCCGCCGAGGCCGAGTCCCTTCGGGCTGAGGTGCGGGAGTTTCTAAAAAGCAATCTTGCCGACTGTCCGGCGACAGCCAGAGCGCAGTCCTGGATGGGTTTCGATGCTGTCTTCAGTCGCAAGCTAGGCGCCCAGTGCTGGGTTGGCATGGCGTTGCCCGAGCAGTACGGCGGCGCCGCGGCAGGTCCGTTTGCGCGTTACGTGATCATCGAAGAGCTGCTCGCAGCCGGCGCGCCGGTTTCGGCGCATTGGATTGCTGACCGGCAGAGCGGACCGCTGATCAACCGATTCGGCACCGAGGCGCAGAGAGAGCGCTATTTGCCACCGATTTGCCGTGGTGAGAGTTATTTCTGCATCGGCATGAGCGAACCGAACTCCGGCTCCGATCTTGCCTCGATCAAGACTTCAGCTGTGCGTAATGACGCCGGCTGGCTGCTCAATGGGCAGAAGGTCTGGACGACCAACGCGCAGCACTCGCACTACATGATCGCCTTGGTGCGCACCGGTGAAAAACAAGCGGCGCGTCACGAAGGCATGTCGCAGTTCATCGTCGATCTTAAGTTGCCGGGCATCACCATTCGGCCAATCCGCGATCTTGCTGGCGGCGAGCATTTCAATGAGGTGTTCTTCGACAATGTGCAACTCGATGCAGACGCGCTGATTGGGACCGAGGGCAAAGGCTGGGATCAGGTAACGGCCGAATTGGCTTTCGAGCGCAGCGGCCCGGAGCGTTTTCTCAGCTGTATAGAGCTGCTCAAAACGTTGATCGCCGGGATGGGCACAGCGCCGGACGCTTTGCAAAGCCGCGAAATTGGGCGACTGACCGCGAAGCTGCTGACGTTGCGCAACATGTCGCTGGCAGTGACCGCGCAATTGGCTGCCGGCGCACATCCAGCCTGGGCTGCGTCATGCGTGAAAGACCTGGGTAACCAGTTCGAGCAGGAAATACCCGAGATCGCCCAATTGCTGCTCGAAGCTGAGCCTCGTCAGAACGGCGGTAGCGAACACGCGCAGGTTCTTGCCTACCTGACTCAAATGGCACCGTCTTTCTCACTGCGCGGAGGCACCCGCGAAATCCTGCGCGGGATCATCGCGCGCGGATTGGGGTTGCGATAATCATGCGAGAACTATTCGAATCGACTATCGAGCGCCTGCTCGCTGATCTGGCGACACCTGAATACGTACAAGGCTGCGAAGGCGGCGAGTGGCCTGCGCAGCTTTGGGCTGCGGTGGAAGAGTCCGGATTTGCGCTGGCTGCTGTTTCAGAATCCCTTGGCGGAGCACAAGCGGGATGGGGTGATGTGTATGTCTTGGCGCGCGCTGCTGGACGGTACGCCGCGCCTGTGCCGCTGGGCGAAGCGCTATTGGCTAACTGGTTGCTGGGTAAGGCCGGGCTTGAGCCGAGGACCGCGGCCATCAGCTTTTCAGCCAATGCGCAGCTGAGCCTGAATGGCGGGGTGGTACACGGCACCGTGCGAGACGTGCCGTGGGGCCGTCATGTCGAGTCGCTGGTCGCTATAGCCGACGCGGGTAGCGAGACGCCCAGCGTCGTGTTGCTGTCGGTATCCAGCGCGACCGGTCAGACGCTGAGCCTGAACGTCGCGGGTGAGCCTCGCGACTCCCTGCATTTCAACAAAGCCCAGGTACTGGCTTGCGCTCCGTTGCCTGGCGAGCTGTCCGCCGATGTGTTGTTGTTGGGTGGCGCCATGCTGCGCTCGGCGCAGATCGCAGGTGCCTTGCATACGCTGCTGGACATGACATCGGGCTACGCCACCGAGCGCTCACAGTTCGGGCGGCCAATCGGCGCATTTCAGGCCATTCAACAGCAGCTTGCGGTGTTCGCCGAACAGACGGCAGCCGCGAACGTCGCTGCCGAGGCAGCCTTTGCTGAGTCGGATGCCGCCCTTGCGGGGCTGACCATTGCAGCTGCGAAGGTCAGCTGTGCCGAGGCGGCCAGCGCTGGCGCAGGCATTGCCCATTCGGTGCACGGTGCCATCGGCTTTACCCAGGAATATTCGCTGCATCTGTTTTCCCGCCGGCTGTGGGCCTGGCGCAGCGAGTTCGGCTCGGCCAGCGTCTGGAGCCAGCGCATCGGCCAGTTGGTCTGCTCATCAGGTGGTGGAGGCTATTGGCCGCTGATCACTGGCCATGCCAGCCAGTCGCTATCAACCCCTGCGGAGAAACCGCTATGAGTACATTCCTGCAAATCGAGCGTGATGGCGGCATCGTCACCGTTCGCATGAACCATCCCGAAACCCGCAATGCATTGACATCCCCCGAGCAGATCCAGGAGTTCGTCGATCTCTGTGCCCAGTTGCGCAGCGACCGCACCGCGCGGGTAATGGTGTTGACCGGTAATGGCAGTGCATTCTGCGCCGGTGGCAACGTGAAGGACATGCGCGACCGCGCGGGTATCTTCGCCGGTTCGCCGTATGAGCTGCGCAACACCTATCGTGACGGTATTCAAAGGATCCCGCTCGCGTTGTATGAGCTGGACATTCCCATAATCGCTGCGGTCAACGGCCCGGCGATCGGTGCGGGCCTCGATTTGGCTTGTATGTGCGACATCCGTCTGGCTGCGAGCTCGGCACTCTTTGCTGAAAGTTTCGTGCGCTTGGGCATCGTGCCGGGAGATGGCGGCGCCTGGTTGCTGCCGCGAATCATCGGAATCCCCAAGGCCAGCCTGATGGCGTTCACCGGCGACACCATCAATGCTGCGAAAGCATTGGAGTGGGGTTTGGTGGAGCAAGTCTGCACACATGAAACGCTGCAGGCGGAAGCGCAGGCGTTGGCTCAGCAAATCGCCGCCAATCCTGGGCATGCGCTACGGCTGTGCAAGCGCCTGTTGCGCGAAGGCCAACATATGCGACTCGACTCATTGCTGGAGCTGTCCGCGGCGTACCAGTCTTTGGCGCATCACACCGAAGATCATCAGGAAGCGGTGGCTGCCTTCGTCGAGAAGCGTAACCCTGACTACCTGGATCGCTGATCAGCGCCGTTTGCAGAAGCAACGAAGAATTTAGGAGTAGTAATGATGCGTGGCGTTTTCCGCGAAGATCACAATATGTTCCGCGAAATGGCCCGGCGTTTCGTCGATCGCGAAATCGTGCCGAACCTGCATGAGTGGGAAAAGAACGGCATTGTGCCCAAGGAGGTCTGGCTCAAGGCCGGCGAATTGGGGCTGCTCTGTTCGACCGTTCCTGAAGAGTACGGTGGCTCCGGTGGCGACTTCGGCCACTCCGCCGTCATGATCGAGGAGCTTGCGCGGGCCAATGCGACCGCCGTCGGGTTCACCACTCATTCGGAAATAGTCGCGCCTTATATCGTTGCTTATGGCAGTGAAGAGCAGAAACAGAAGTGGCTTCCCCGGATGGTCAGCGGTGAGCTGATTGGGGTCATCGCCATGAGCGAGCCGGGCATCGGCAGCGATCTGCGTTCGATGCGCACCTCGGCCCGGCATGATGGCGATGACTACATCGTTTCCGGACAAAAAACCTTCATTACCAACGGTAGCAATGCTGGGCTGATAGTCACGGCAACCAAGCTCGATCCAGCCGCTAAAGAGCTGACGCTGATCTGTATCGAAGAAGAGCGCGAGGGCTTTTCAAAAGGGCGGCGGCTGGAAAAGATCGGCCTTAAAGGCCAGGATACCGCTGAGCTGTTTTTCGATGAGGTGCGAGTCCCGGCCGCTAATCGCTTGGGCGAAGAAGGCATGGGTTTTAAGTACCTCACCCATCAGCTTGCCTGGGAGCGGCTGATTATTGCGATCCGCGCAGCGCAGTCAATTGAAACCTTGTTGCAGGAAACCATTGATTACACGCGCGAGCGCAAAGTATTCGGCAAGCCGGTGCTGGAGTTCCAAAACACTCGCTTCAAGCTGGCGGAGGCCAAGGCGCAGGCGACCATGCTGCGTGTATTCGTTGATGATTGCCTGGAAAAGGTCATGCGTGGCGAGCTTACACCCGACGTCGCAGCAATGGCGAAATTGCTGGGCTCCGAAATGCAGGGCAAATTGCTCGACGAGTTCCTTCAGCTTCATGGCGGCTATGGGTTCATGAGCGAATATAAGATTAGCCGTGCCTGGGTCGATGCCCGAGTGGCGCGTATATATGGCGGCACCTCGGAAATCATGAAAGAAATTATTGGCCGCGCTTTGTGACATTTCCAAAATGCCAGCCAGCGGGAGCTAGGAGAATGACACCCATGGGCTTCTATCGAGTCTTTCTTGTTTTGTGCCTGAGTGCGGTTTCGATGCTGAGCGTTGCCCAGCCCGTCAGTCAGGCGGACGACTATAGCGCCGAGGCCGAGCGCGCCAAGGCGTTGCTGGGCAAGGCCGTGGCGGCGTACCAGGCCGAAGGCGACAAGGCGTTGGCCAAGTTCAGCCGGCAAGGCGATTACATCGATGGTGAGCTCTACATCTACGTTGTCGATACCTCAGGGGTGATGCTCGCCAGTGGTGGCCCTTCAGCGACGCTGATTGGCAAGCAGGTCACCAATGTTCTGGACGAGGACCTGAAGGCTGCGTTCGAGGCCGCATTGAAAGAGCCGGAAGACGGCACGGTGCGCAGCGCGGATTACCGCTGGTGGAACTGGCAGCATGGCAAGGTCGAACGCAAGCAGGTGTTCTATCAGCGAGTTGGCGACCGCATCATTTCGGTCGGCTACTACATGCCTCGCTCCAGCAGTGAAGCGGCAGAAGAGTTGCTAGAAAAAGTCGCCAACGAGGTAAAAGCCGATCCGAAGACGACTTTCGACCGAATCAACAAGCACGACAAGGCGCTGAGCCAGGATGACCTGTACGCATTCGTGGTTGATTTGAACACTCAGAAGTTTATTGCTCATGGCTTCATACGCCGCCTGGTAGGCACCGATTTTCAAGCGTTACGCTCTGCCGACGGCCAGCCGATAGGTAAACAGATGCTGCGGGCTATGGCGCAGGGCGATACAGGGGAAGTCTCATATATATGGCGCAACCCTATAACCGGCCAAACCGAGTACAAGAAGACCCTTTTAAAAAAGGTCGATGGTTATGCCGTCGCGGTCGGTTCGTATGAGAAATCAATGAAACTGGATTAATAGCCGACCGGCGTGGGGCAGGATGTAAAAAGGAGGGTGTATCGATGACCGACCTAGTATTGCTTCATGGCGGGCAACACGGATCTTGGTGCTGGAAGTTTTTGGTCGATGCGGTCAAGCAGCGCGAGGCCTTGTTCGAGCGGGTCATCTGCCTTGATATGCCTGGTTGCGGCACGAAGCGTGGGTGGGATGTAACGACGCTGACCCTCGGCGACATTGTCAAAGAACTCAACGACGAGTTGAGAGCTGCGAACGTTCGCGACGCGGTGCTGCTCGGCCACTCGATTGCAGGTGTTTTGTTGCCAATGATGGTCATCGAAGATCAGTCGCTCTACTCGCGGCTTGTCTACCTCGCAACGGCGATACCGGCCGAAGGTCAATCGATCATGCAACTGCTCGGATCGTCCTTGCATGGCCAGAACCCGGAAGAGGTTGGCTGGCCGCTGAATCCTGTTACTACCGCGCCAGTTGATATGCAGAAAGCGATGTTTGGTGCTGACATGAGCGACGCGCAGCTTACCTGGTTGCTGAGTGAGGCAGCCGCTGACGTCACGCCTCCTGCAGTAGCCACCCAGCCAGCGGCCCGAAACGGCTACGCAAATAACGTACCTTCGGTTTACATCCTGACCTCCAGGGATGGCATTTTGCCGCCCGAATGGCAGCGCAGATTCGCTGAAAGATTAGGCTGTGAGGACCTCATCGAAATCGATACGCCACATGAACCGTTTGTAACTCACCCTGAATTGCTCGGCGCGACGCTGGCTGACTGGATGATGAGTCGACGATCCTGATTGTGGGCTTAGATCGTTTTCGCTGGCCCCCTTAGCCTTGATCAGCTAAAGCGACGGAATTATTTAAACGTTTTTGTTGATAGCGCCTAAAAAAGCTCCGAATGGTAGTGGCGCTAGGGCCAGCTAAAGCCTATCTTGAGTCTTGGACATTCACCCTCACACAGAATAAAAGGGGCATGAGCCATGAAAATGTTGCGTATTGCGATGTTTAGCACTTTCTGCTTTTTTGTCACGTCATCCCAGGTAGGCCGGCAAGTGCATACTTCCGTTGAGATAACGGCGGGTGTTGGATGTTCGAACGAGCACCCATGCTTTTATGCACTACCACCAGTAGTCTCCCTTTCAGGCCTGTTTTTCTAGTAGCTCGCATTTTGCTGCACTATGGCGTAATCATCCATCCTAAGCCTATCCGTCTCACAGACGATCGGGGGTCGGTGCGGTCGCCATCGGGTCACCGTGAAACATGCCCATTAGTCGTTGCTGCATTAGACAATCGACCGGTTGCTGGTCATTGTCGTGGGGCTTGGGCCGGGGGTGTTAGTCACAGATGCGGATGAGTGTCGTGAAAGTGCGGTATTGGTTGGGCGACTTCAATGACTCCAGCTATTCGTGAAGCAATAAATGACAATCCGTTTATCTCCTATCGATCAAGCCGCCTCACCCATGATTGAGCGCTCTGAAATGGGTTTTGCGCGACGTTGGCTAGTCTAAGTGCGGCGTTAAGGGGTTACTGAGGGTCACCAGATGAGCGCGCCACGCAGCCTCGAACGAAACCGGGCCGAGCTTGCGGACTTCCTGCGCAGCCGCCGCGAACGCATTACGCCCGAGGAAGTGGGGCTTCCGTCGGGCGGCAGGCGACGCACGCCGGGACTTCGACGTGAGGAGGTCGCGGCTCTGGCTGGGGTGGGTTTGTCCTGGTACACCTGGCTCGAGCAGGGGCGGGAGATCGGCGTTTCGGCAGCATTTCTCGAGAATCTCTCTAGGACGCTCAAACTGGATGCGACAGAGCGTCGCCATCTGTTTCTATTGGCCCACCAGCGATTGCCACCGGAGCCTGGTAAAACTTGGTGCGTGGTGCCGCCGCTGATTCACAGATTGATAGCCGATCTGCCGATGCGCCCAGCGTATGTTTTGAACCTGCGCTGGGACGTACTCGCCTGGAATGCGGCGGCCGACAGGGTGTTCAGCTTCTCTAGTTTTCCAGTCGAGCGCCGCAACCTGCTCTGGCTGCTGTTCACCGCACCTACGATTCGGACCTTGTTTGATCCTTGGGACGATCAGGCACTGCAGATCCTTTCAAGTTTCCGCCGCGACTTCGTCAGGGCGCCGCTCGATCCGGACATCGGCACGCTGGTCAAGGATCTGGAAAAGGTCGATACGGAATTCAGGACCTGGTGGCGTCAGCACGACATCCACGGTCCTTGCCAGGGTGTACGGCACTTGCGAATCCCGGACATTGGGCTGGTAGTGTTCGACCATACGTCTCTTACGATCGATGTCGACCGCGATCTACGTCTGGTTTATTACGCGGCGAGGGAAGGGCAAGCCGCAAGCCGGCTATTTGAACAATGGCTGACCGACGAGGTCGGCGTCACCAGCATGGGGAATGAGCCGCTCACCGATGACCGTGGCCCGCGAGCGCCCGAGGTGCCAGGAGACCTGTCCGCGCTATCTGCGGCGTCTTCCTCTGCTGGTGAGATGGTGCTCTCGCTTCAGTCCCCAAGCGCATTGAGATAGCCAATCAGGGCGCGCGGAATCTCCTGTAGCCAGATCCGCTCCAGGCTTTCGTCCGTCTCAGGAGCCGAATGGAACATCCCGGATGGTATGGATAACAGAACCGCACTA
>ERZ1673962.41-NODE-41-length-112106-cov-66.320515_pt1 | contig 112106 bp, 101 predicted proteins | sample MGYA00580188_ERZ1673962 | MGnify/ENA primary metagenome ERZ1673962 (study PRJEB41334, sample SAMN05608104) | rock metagenome | biome: terrestrial subsurface; feature: shale formation; material: shale | place: USA: Pennsylvania ...
TTTTCCTGGATGCGATTGAAGAGAACGCCTGCCTCCACCGCCAGCGCATGCATGACCCGCAAATACACCCGCGAAAGGTGCCCGTAGACCCTTCGCTCCAGATAGGGCGCCGCCAGCACGTACTTCATCTGGTCGCCGCGCCCGCCGCTGGACGGCATGAAGTGCTCCCAGACGTCCGTTCCTAGCTGCGCGGTGCGGTCATGTGGGTCGAGAAGGTCGGTCTGGCGGGCGAGTTCGGTGTCCTGCTGCGCCTGTTGGTAGGCCAGGGTGTTGGATGGGGTGGTCGTTCGGCTGACCCAGTTGCTGCGTGGGCGTATGGGGTAGAGCCGCTCGCGGCACAGTGGCTGGTAGCCGCCGCCCAGGTCCGAATGGGCGCCGGGCAGCACGATCTCCCGGTGCGGCGGGGAGACCTGGTTGAGGGCGAAGTTGCGCCGGTATTCGTCGCGGGCGACCAGATGCACCACCTGGCGGGCCGCATCGGGCGCCAGATGGAGATCGATTCCGCCGTTGACGTCATCGCTGGGATCACCCCAGTCGTCCCAGCCGCCGAGGGCGGCCACGGTATCGAACAGGCCGATGAAGTTGATGACGACGGTGTCTCGCCAATCGAAGCCGGGTGCAAGGGCGAGCTTGCCCGCATGGCGCAGTTCGCCCAACGGCCCTTGCTCACGCAGGAGCACTTGGTTGGCGAAATGGCGGGCCGCCGCCGCGCCGCGGCTGAAGCCGAAGATATCCAGTTCTAGCCGGGCCAGTGCGCTTTCAGGGTTTTCGTCCTTGAAGCTGACCAGCGCTTTTTCCAGCAAGGCCAGGCCTTCGTCGACCTTGGCCAGCACGCCCGTCTCGCCGCGGCCGAAGGCCTGGCCGGGAAACAGGGTGTCCGGTTTTCCAGAGGTCGTACCGATACCGGTGACATAGATGCGAAGGGTGCTGGGGCTTCCTGCTTCCTTGGGTATCGGCTCGTCGCGGTACAGCTCATACAGCCGCCAGATATTGCTCACATCGTTGGCGTAGCTGCTGTCCGGGTCGAGATGATGCGCTTCGCAGCGCTGGACCATGGCCAGCGCTTCCTGCTCGTCGAGGCCGAGCGCTGGAGCGCGGCACTGGGCGCCGATGGCGCTGTTGGCGGCATTGTTGCCGGTGCCGTCGAAGAACACGCCGATGCGCAGGGTGATGGCCTGACGCTCCAGCTGCTGCGGCTGGTCGCCCAGCTCTTCCTCTTCGTCCTCTTCTTCCAGCCCCAGTGGGGCGAGGTCGCCGGGCTCTTCCTGCCAGGCACGGGCCATGGGGATAGCCGACCGTTGGGGCAAGGCGGGGCTGGCCAGCATGGCATGCGCGGAGGTGGCGATATTCAGCGATTCGGGCGGCACGAAGGGGCTCGGCGTATGTGAGGTGCCGATGATCACGGTGCCCGAGCCGCCGATCACCACGCTGCCGTGGTCGCCGAGGCTGCCCAGGGTGGCGGCTGGTTTGCCATTGATCAGCACATTGGGAACGAGATTGCTCGACAGGGTGCTGCCGCAGCCGGTGCTGTCGCCAGCGCGGGCGGCGGGTAGACCGTCGAAGAAGACATCGGGCGAGCCGCTCGCGATGGGGTTGTTCCCATGCCCGGTCTTCGGGCAGCTGCTGGAATCGCCCAGGCGGGCGGCGGGTTTGCCGGACATGACCAATTTCCTTATCGGTATGCGAGGCGGCACCTTGTCTAAACAGGCGAGTGGTTCGCAAGCGGGCTGCCGGTTTTCAAGAGCTGGTTCGCAATCGCCCGTGTTCATGGGCGGCGGATGAACCGTCGTGGCGCGACAAGGCCTCGCCCGGTTGGCGCAGGCGGAAACTGTGGTGCGCCTCAAGCGACAAGGCAAAGCGGAGTCAGGGTGGATGTGAAAGCGACATCCACCCTAGGTTCGCCGGCCGATACGGTTAAGCCTTGACGCGGGTGATCCGCGTGACGCCCTTGATGGTGCGCAGCTTCTTGATCACGCGTGCCAGATGCACGCGGTCGTGCACGCTGACCACCAGCTGCACGACGCTGATGCGGCCATCGCGCTCGTCCATGCCGATCTTCTCGATATTGCCGTCGGCGGCATTGACGCTGCCGGCGAGCAGGGCAATGAGGCCGCGCTGGTGTTCGAGCTCGATGCGCAATTCGACGTTGAATTCGCCGGTGACGTCCTTCGACCAGGACAGCTGGATGCACTTGTCCGGATTGTGGCGAACCTCGCTGATGTTCCGGCAGCTCTCCTGATGCACCACCATGCCCTTGCCGGCCGACAGGTGACCGACGATCGGGTCGCCCGGAATCGGAGTGCAGCACTTGGCATAACTGAGGACCAGGCCCTCGGTGCCACGGATTGCCAGCGGGCCCTCGTCGGCCGGAGCCTGTTCGCCCTCGCTGGCAATCAGTCTGCGAGCGATGACGTAGGCCATGCGATTGCCCAGGCCGATGTCCTCGAGCAGGTCGTCCATCGAGTCGACCTGGTATTCGGCGACGGTCTGGCGGATGCGCTCGGGGCCGATCTTCTCCAGGCTGGTCTCGAAGCCGGCGAGAACCTTGTTCAGCAGGCGTTCGCCGAGGTTCACCGACTCGGAGCGACGCTGCAGCTTGAGCGCATGGCGGATGTGGGTGCGAGCCTTGCCGGTGACGACGAAGTTCAGCCAGGCCGGGTTCGGCCGTGCGCCCGGAGCGGTGACGATTTCCACCGTCGAGCCGCTTTCCAGGGGTTGCGAGAGCGGCGCCAGGCGACGGTTGACGCGGCAGGCGATACAGGTGTTGCCAACGTCGGTGTGTACCGCATAGGCGAAGTCGACGGCGGTCGAGCCCTTGGGCATCTCCATGATGCGGCCCTTGGGAGTGAAGACATAGACCTCGTCCGGAAACAGGTCGATCTTCACGCTCTCGATGAATTCCAGCGAATTGCCGGCGCGCTGCTGCAGTTCCAGCACGCCCTTGACCCACTGCCGTGCCCGTGCGTGGGTGCCCTTGGGCGTTTCCTCGCCGTTGGATTTGTACAGCCAGTGCGCAGCGATCCCGTTGTTGGCCATCTCTTCCATTTCGCGGGTGCGGATCTGGATCTCGATGGGCACGCCATGCATACCGAACAGGGTCGTGTGCAGGGACTGGTAGCCGTTGGCCTTGGGGATCGCGATGTAATCCTTGAAACGGCCGGGCAACGGCTTGTACAGGTTGTGCACGGCGCCGAGCACGCGGTAGCAGGTGTCCACCTTGTCGACGACGATGCGGAAGGCATAGACGTCCATGATCTCGTTGAACGCCCGGCGCTTGCCGCGCATTTTCTTGTAGATGCTGTAGAGGTGCTTTTCGCGGCCCATCACCTCGCCTTCGAGCCCTTCGCGCTCGAGGCAGTGGATCAGCGATTCCTCGATCTTCTCGACGATTTCGTTGCGATTGCCGCGCGCCCGGCGCACGGCAGCGCGGATGCGCTCGGAGCGCATCGGGTGCATCGCCTTGAAGCCCAGGTCTTCGAACTCCACGCGCATGGTATGCATGCCCAGGCGGTTGGCGATCGGGGCGTAGATTTCCAGCGTTTCCTTGGCGATACGGCGACGCTTCTCCCCGGCCAGTACCTCGAGGGTGCGCATGTTATGCAGACGGTCGGCGAGCTTGACCAGGATGACGCGAATGTCGCGGGCCATGGCCATGGCCATCTTCTGGAAGTTTTCCGCCTGCGCTTCGGCCTTGGACTGGAAGTCCATCTGGGTCAGCTTGCTGACGCCGTCGACCAGTTCGGCGACGGTTTCGCCGAACTGCGCAACCAGGGCTTCCTTGGGAATGCCGGTATCCTCGATCACGTCATGCAGCATCGCGGCCATCAGGCTCTGATGATCCATGTGCATGTCGGCGAGGATGTTGGCGACTGCCAGCGGATGCGTGACGTAGGCTTCGCCACTGCGCCGACGCTGGCCGTCATGGGCCTGCTCGGCATAGAAATAGGCGCGGCGGACCAGGTTGACCTGGTCCGGGCCGAGGTAGGTCGACAGGCGATCAGCCAGGGCGTCTATGGCTGGCAAGGCGTTGCTCCTTGCCGGCAGGCTTCGAGTGATGCAGCTCGACGTCGACCGGGCATTGATCAGATGGTCTCGTTCGGCTCTTCCTCGTATTGGACGAAGAGCGGTTCTTCATCAACGATCTCGTCCTGGGCGATCACGTCGTAATCGACCAGGCCCGAGGCGATTTCGCGCAGGGCGACGACGGTCGGCTTGTCATTTTCCCAGCCTACCTTCGGCTCCTTGCCGCCGGTGGCCAGCTGGCGCGCGCGCTTGGTGGCCAGCATGACCAGCTCGAAGCGGTTCTCGACGTTGTCCAGGCAATCTTCAACGGTAACGCGTGCCATGGTGTTCCTCGTGATCAATAGCGATAAGGCATGCCCGTGCGGGCGAGCGGACGGAATAGTCTAAAAAATCACCAGCTTTTAGGGAAGCGGCAAAAGCGGACCGAGGCTGCCGTGCCCGGTCAGGCTAACAGCTGCTCGAGCAACTGGCGATAGCGCTGCTGCTGGCTTTGCTGGTGCAGGCGGTTGGCGCGAAAAATCGACTGCAGGTCGCTCAGCGCGTGGCTGAAGTCGTCGTTGATCACCAGGTAGTCGTATTCGACGTAGTGACTCATTTCGCTGACCGCCTCGCGCATGCGCCGCTCGATGATCTCCTCGCTGTCCTGGCCGCGGTTGTTCAGGCGCTGACGCAATGCTTCCTGGGTCGGCGGGAGAATGAAGATCGATTTGGCCTGCGGCATCAGCTTGCGCACCTGCTGGGCGCCTTGCCAGTCGATTTCGAGAATCAGGTCGAAACCCTCGGCCAGGGTCTGCTCCAGCCAGCGCTGCGAGGTGCCGTACAGGTTGCCGAAGACTTCGGCATGCTCGAGAAACTCATCCTGCGCCAGGCGCTCGAGGAACTCCTCGCGACTGACGAAGTGGTAGTTCACCCCGTCCACTTCGCCCGGGCGCATTGCGCGCGTGGTGTGCGAGACCGAGACGCGGACCTGCGGCTGGGCGTCGATCAGCGCCTTGACCAGGCTGGTCTTGCCGGCGCCGGAAGGTGCGGAAATGATGTAGAGCGTACCGGTGGTGGCGGGCATGACGGGTTCCTGCGAAAGCGGCGGTTGAATCGGATCAGGGTTGTCGGGCTATTCGATGTTCTGCACTTGCTCGCGCATCTGCTCGATGAGGACCTTCAGGTTGACCGCCGCCTGGGTACTGCGTGGGTCGAAGGCTTTCGAGCCGAGCGTGTTGGCCTCACGGTTGAGCTCCTGCATCAGGAAATCCAGCCGCCGCCCGGCCGCGCCACCGGCACCGAGCACACGCTTGACCTCGCCTACATGAGTGCTGAGGCGGTCGAGTTCCTCGGCAACATCGCTCTTCTGCGCGAGCAGGACCATCTCTTGCTCCAGGCGCTGAGGGTCGATCTCCAGCTGCATTTCACTGCAGCGATCAAGAATCTTCTGCCGTTGCGCAGCCAACATCTGCGGCACCTGCTCGCGCAAGGTGGCGACCTGCTCGAGGATGCCGTCGAGGCGCTCGTCGATCAGTCGGGCGAGTTCCTCGCCTTCGCGCTGGCGGCCCTGGCGAAGTTGCTCGAGCGCCATGTGGAAGAGCTTCAGCGCGCTCTGGTTGAGCGCCTGGGGATCCGCGGATTCGGCGACGAGCACGCCCGGCCAGGCGAGCACGTCGAGCGGTGAGATCGGTGCGGACTGGTCGATCAGCTCGGCCACCGCCTGGGCGGCCTCGATCAGCTGGCGGGCGCGCTCGGTGTCGACCTGCAGCCCGCTGCCGGCTTTCTCCTCGGCAAAGCGCAGGGTGCATTCGACCTTGCCGCGTGACAGCCCTTTGCGCAGAGCGTCGCGCACCGGGCCTTCGAGATCACGAAACGCCTCGGGCAGACGCAGGTGTGGCTCCAGGTAGCGATGGTTGACCGAGCGGATTTCCCAGCTGAGGGTGCCGTGGGGGCCGGCCTGCTCGCTGCGGGCGAATGCCGTCATGCTGTGGACCATCGGTTGCCTCTCGTAGCCGGTTGCGAAAAGCAGGCGATTGTAAAGGAAAATGGCGCGCTGCGTGGTCGTCGCGCCGGGCGGGCAGTCGTTTTTCCGGGCCAGGCTTCTATAATGGCGGCCAATACCCCAGACCAGACAGGATCATTCCATGAAGCGTCCCAGTGGCCGTGCTGCAGATCAGCTGCGCTCGATCAGCATCACCCGCAACTACACCAAGCATGCCGAAGGCTCTGTCCTGGTTGAATTCGGTGACACCCGGGTCATCTGTACCTGCAGCGTCGAGTCGGGCGTGCCGCGCTTTCTCAAGGGCCAGGGGCAGGGTTGGCTGACCGCGGAATACGGCATGCTGCCGCGGGCTACCGGCGAGCGCAATCAGCGCGAGGCCAGTCGAGGCAAACAGGGCGGCCGCACCCTGGAAATCCAGCGCCTGATCGGGCGCTCGCTGCGGGCGGCGCTGGACATGAGCAAGCTCGGTGAGAACACCTTGTTCATCGATTGCGACGTGATCCAGGCCGACGGTGGCACTCGCACGGCATCGATCACCGGCGCGATGGTGGCGCTGGTCGATGCCCTGGCATTGATGAAGAAGCGCGGTGCGCTCAAGGGAGGCGATCCGGTCAAGCAGATGGTGGCGGCCGTCTCGGTCGGTATCTACCAGGGGCAGCCGGTGCTCGATCTGGACTATCTCGAAGACTCGGCTGCCGAGACCGACCTGAACGTGGTGATGACCGATGCCGGTGGTTTCATCGAGGTTCAGGGCACTGCCGAAGGTGCCGCGTTCCAGCCGCACGAGCTCAACGCCATGCTGGAGCTGGCCCAGAGCGGCATGCGCGAGTTGTTCGAAGTGCAGCGCCTGGCGCTGAGCGTCTGAGGTCATTGCCATGAGCGACCAGCCACCGGTCCCAGTGCCCAGTCGTGAGGCGCGGCAGTGGGCGATGCTCTGTCACTACGCAGCGTTCTTCTGGTTTCTGGCGCCGATGATCGGCAACGTCGTCGGGCCGCTGCTGATCTGGCAACTGAAGAAGGATCTCGATCCCTTCGTCGATCAGCAGGGCAAGGAGGCGCTGAATTTCCAGATCACCTTCAGCATCCTGATGATGATCTGCGGCGTGCTCGCATGGATCATCATCGGCTTTCCGCTGATGGTGCTGGTCAGTGTGGTGGCGCTGGTGCTGGTGATCATCGCCGGCATCCGCGCCAACGAAGGCAGGCCCTATCGCTATCCGTTCTGCTGGCGGCTGGTGAAATAGCCCGTTGCCGCAGGTGGTAGAGACCGCGCGCCACGCGCGGTCTGCATCAGAGGCTCAGCGTCCAGTCGTAATCGACGATCACCGGAGCATGCTGGGAAAAGCGCGGTTGGCGCGGAAGGCGGGCGCTACGGACGAAGCGGCGCAGCCCGGGCGTGAGGATCTGATAGTCGAAGCGCCAGCCGAGGTTGAGCATCTCGGCCTGCTCGGTATCGGGCCACCAGCTGAAAAGATCGCCCTCGCGATTCACTTCACGCAGTGCATCGACATAGCCCATGGTGCCAAACACTTCGTCCAGCCAGGCGCGTTCCGGCGCTAGGAAGCCGGGGCTCTGCTGGCAATCACGCCAGTTCTTCACATCGAGCTTCTGGTGCGCGACATAGAGCGAGCCGCAGTACAGGTATTCACGGCGCTTGCGGCGCTGCTTGTCCAGGTAATGGGCGAAGTCATCCATGAACTTGAATTTCTGGTTCAGGCTGGCGTCGCCACTCTGGCCCGAAGGCAGCAGCAGGCTGGCAATGCTGACCTTGTCGAAATCGGCCTGCAGGTAACGGCCGTAGCGGTCGGCCATTTCGAAGCCGAGCCCAGTGATGACGGCCTTCGGCTGCAGTCGCGAATACAGCGCGACGCCTCCCTGTTCGGGGATTTCGGCATCGCATGAGTAGAGGAAGTAACCGTCGAGCTGGTAGGCCGGGTCGTCGAGTTCCACAACGGAGGCGCGGGTATCCTGCAGACAGATGACATCGGCATTCTGCGCCTGCAGCCAGCTGAGCAAGCCTCGCTGAGCTGCGGCTTGAATGCCATTCACGTTGACGCTGATGATCCGCATAAATGGCCCCTAAAAACACGTGCGTGTATGATAACCCAACCTTTTCGCAATTAGCTAAACCGCTGTTTTCGGGGCTTTTCCTACATGCAGGCGTACCAGCGCGAGTTCATCAGTTTTGCCATCGAGCGTGGGGTACTGCGCTTCGGTCAGTTCACGCTCAAGTCCGGGCGAACCAGCCCCTACTTCTTCAATGCCGGTCTGTTCAATAGCGGTAAGGCCCTGGCTCAGCTTGGAAAGTTCTACGCTGCGGCGGTTGCCGACAGTGGCATCGATTTCGACGTCATCTTCGGGCCTGCCTACAAAGGCATTCCGCTGGCCGCGGCGACGGCCATTGCCCTGGCCGAGCACCATCAGCGTGATCTGCCGTGGTGCTTCAATCGCAAGGAAGCCAAGGATCATGGCGAGGGCGGTACGCTGGTCGGCGCGCCACTCAACGGGCGCGTGCTGATCATTGACGACGTGATCACCGCCGGCACCGCGATCCGTGAGGTGATGCAGATCATTCACGGTCAGCAGGCACAGGCTGCGGGGGTGGTGATCGCGCTGAACCGTCAGGAGCGTGGACAGGGCGAACTGTCGGCAATCCAGGAAGTCGAGCGCAACTACGCGATGCCGGTGATCAGTATTGTGTCGCTGTCGCAAGTCCTGGAATATCTCGCCGGCGATAATCAGCTCAAACAGCACCTGCCCGCGGTCGAGGCCTATCGCGAGCAATACGGAATCTGACTCTGCAGGACTCCACTTCCCATGCCGACATCGCGCGCCCTGCTTGCTCTGCTTTCAGCGGTTATCTTGATGGCGGCGAACCATGCCTGCGCCGAGCTGTACCGCTATACGAACGAGCGCGGAGTGGTGGTGCTCGATCGTCAGGGTGTGCCGCCGCAGCATGTCGCGCGCGGCTATGAGGTGCTGAATGAGCAAGGGCGGGTGATTCAGGTCGTGCCACCGGCACCGACCGCGGCGCAACGCCAGCGCTTGCTCGAAGAGCGACAGCGCGCCGAGGCCGATGCCCGGCTGTTGCGGCTGTATGCCAGCGTCGAGGATGTAGAGCGGGCCAAGGTGCGCAAGCTGGCCGAGCTCGAGAGCGTCATCGGCATCGCGCGCGGCAACCTGCAGTCGCTGCGTTCGCAGCACGCCAGCCTTCGCCAGCAGGCTGCCAATCATGAGCGCTCGGGGCGCCGCGTGCCGGAGAACCTGCTGGCGCAGATCGCCAACCTCGAGCAGGAGCAGGCCGGCCTGCAGCGCGACCTGCAGCGCTACGAGGCCGCCCGGGCCGAGGCGGAAAGTGCCTTCAGTCAGGAACGCCAGCGCGTGGCCGAGCTGCTCGGCGATCGCTGAACGCCATTCTTGACCGCACGCAAGAACGGTTGGCCGCTAACAAACAAGCCGCTCTGGATCAATGCTTTTAAGGTATTGATGAGTATTCCCCGTTAGGTCTGTACCTTTCGCCGCGAATTTTTCGACGGTGAGTTTTCGCATGAAAGATAGCGACCTAAGCAGTTATCCGGAGCGGCATAAGCCGTACTCCGAGTTCGCGTCGCGCAGCGATTATCTGGAACACGAGCTGCAGATCATGGCCCCGCGGCGCTGGAAGCCGAACCTGCCCTGGCGCGATTACCGCTTCGAGGTCGAGGACTGGGTGCCTGCCATGGCGGCGACGATTGGCAAGATCGTCATGGTGGCGGCGGTGGTCGCGGCGTTTGCCGGTCCGCTCGGCTTGTCGAACGCGTTCGTCATCGAGAATGTCCGCTTCGAGATGCTGATCGCGGCGGTGCTGTTCGTGGTGCTGTTCTCCGGCTTTCTCAATCCGACCGCCAACCTGGCTGGGACGCACGGCCCGCTGATTCCCTTGATTCCGCTGATCGTCGCCTCCGGCGGTCATCCCATGGCGTTGGGGCTGATGGTCGGTGTGCTCGGCTTTGCGCTTGGCGTAGCGAAGGGCGGAAGCCTGCTGGCGCGCCTGACCAGTGACGGTGTGTGCGGAGGCCTGTTGCTCTACCTCGGCTTCATAGGGGTGACCTCGCAGATCCAGAAGCTGTTCGCCTGGGCCAACGGGTTCGACCTGGGTTACATCGCCTTTGTCGTGGTGCTTTCGACGATCGTCATGTATGCCTACCTTGAGCACATCCGCATGCGCTGGCTGGCGATCCCGCTGGGCGCCGTGCTGGCGGCGGTCATCGCCTTCGCGCTGGGCGCGCCGTTCGAGTTCTCTACCGAGCCAGGAATTCCCAACCTCAACCCGGCCTATTGGTGGGGCGAGAACAGCGGCTGGCAGCTCGGCCTTCCGGAATTGCACCACTTCGTTGCGGTGGCGCCCTTTGCCGTGCTCGCCGTGGCGATGTGGTCACCGGACTTCCTCGGTCATCGCGTGTTCCAGCAGCTCAACTATCCGCCGCGCACGGACAAGGTGCTGATGAACATCGACGACACCATGTGCGTCGCCGCGGCACGCCAGGCGGTGGGCACGGCGCTCGGTGGCGGCAACCTGGCGTCGTCCTGGGGCACCTACATGGTGCCGGCGGCGATCGCCAAGCGGCCGATTCCGGCAGGCGCGGTACTCACCGGTCTGCTCTGCATCGTGGCGGCGATTCTCGGCTATCCGATGGACCTCGCCATCTGGCCGCCGGTGCTTTCCGTGGCGCTGCTGGTCGGTGTGTACCTGCCGCTGCTCGAGGCCGGCATGCAGATGACCCGTGAGGGCAAGACCTCGCAGTCGGCAGCGATCGTGGTGTTCTCCTCGGCCCTGGTCAACCCGGTGTTCGGCTGGTCGCTGACGGTGCTGCTCGACAACCTCGGGCTGATCGGCGACAAGGAGCGCGGGCAGAGCCTGAGCCACATGCATCGCTGGGTGATTCCGTCGATCGTGTTCGTCCTGCTGTGCGCCGTGATGCTGGGTATCGGCATGTTCCCGGGAATACCGGCACTGTTCGAGTCGTTCCGCGTCCAGCACTGAGCGGCCGGCATGAAAAAGGGGAGCCTGTGGCTCCCCCTTTTTCGTCCCGACGCCGGCCGCTCAGCCGGCCTTGTTGGTGATCAGCGTGCCGACACCCACGTCGGTGAAGATCTCCAGCAGTACCGCATTGGGAACGCGGCCGTCGATGATATGCGCGCTGGTCACGCCTCCCTGCACTGCATCGAGGGCGCAGCGGATCTTTGGCAGCATGCCGCCATAGATGGTGCCATCGGCGATCAAGGCATCGACCTGCTCGGTTGACAGGCCGGTGAGCACCTGGCCCTGCTTGTCCATCAGTCCGGCGATATTGGTCAGCAGCATCAGTTTCTCGGCCTTGAGTGCCTCGGCGACCTTGCCGGCGACAAGGTCGGCATTGATGTTGTAGGACTCGCCGTGCTCACCAACGCCGATCGGCGCGATCACCGGGATGAAGTTGCCCTTGACCAGCATCTCCAGCAGCTCGGTGTTCACCCCGGTCACCTCGCCGACATGACCGATGTCGATGATTTCCGGCTTGGTCATCTCTGGCGTCTGGCGCGTGGCCTTGAGCTTCTTCGCCCGGATCAGCCCGGCGTCCTTGCCGGTCAGGCCGATGGCGCTGCCACCGTGCTGGTTGATCAGGCTGACGATGCTCTTGTTGACCTGGCCACCGAGCACCATTTCGACCACATCCATCGTCTGGCTGTCGGTTACCCGCATGCCGTCGATGAAGTGACTTTCGATATTCAGGCGCTTGAGCAGGTCGCCGATCTGCGGCCCGCCGCCGTGCACCACCACCGGATTGATCCCCACGGCCTTCATCAGCACCACGTCACGCGCGAAGCCGGTCTTGAGCTCCTCGCTTTCCATCGCGTTGCCGCCGTACTTGATCACCAGGGTCTTGCCGACGAAGCGGCGAATGTAGGGCAGCGCCTCGGAGAGTACCTTGGCGAATTGGGTGGCAGCTTCACGGCTGAGGGTCATGCAGGGCTCCGCAGATCAGAACGGCAGTTTCAGGTCGGGTGCAACGTTGAGCAGCTGAGCTCGGAACACGGTCTGGATGCGGCTGAGCTCTTCTTCGGTATCGGCCTCGAAGCGCAGCACCAGGACGGGTGTGGTGTTGGAGGCGCGAACCAGGCCCCAGCCCTTGGGATAGTCGACCCGCACACCGTCGAGGGTGGTCAGGTTGGCCTCGCCCCACTGGGCATCGCGTTGCAGGGCGTCAATGATGGTGAATTTGCTTTCTTCTGTCACCGTGATGTTGATCTCCGGGGTGGAGATGTCGCACGGGAACGCCGCGAACACCTGCTCAGCGTCACGCTTGTCCAGGCTGAGGATTTCCAGCAGACGGGCGGCGCTGTAAATGCCGTCGTCGAAACCGAACCAGCGCTCCTTGAAGAAGATGTGTCCGCTCATCTCGCCGGCGAGCAAGGCGCCGGATTCCTTCATCTTCTTCTTGATCAGCGAATGGCCGGTCTTGTACATCACCGGGCGGCCGCCGTAGCCGCTGATCAGCGGGGTCAGGCGGCGGGTGCACTTGACGTCGAAGATGATGTCGGCCCCGGGGTTGCGCGACACGACGTCCTTGGCGAACAGCATCAGCAGACGGTCCGGATAGATCAGCGTGCCAGCGTTGGTCACCACGCCGACGCGATCGCCGTCGCCGTCGAAGGCCAGGCCCAGGTCGGCTTTCTCGGCCTTCACCCGGGCGATCAGGTCGACCAGGTTTTCCGGCTTGCCCGGGTCCGGGTGATGGTTGGGAAAGTTGCCGTCGACCTCGCAATACAGCGGGATGACCTTGCAGCCCAGTGCCTCGATCAGCCTGGGCGCGATGACGCCGGCGACGCCGTTGCCGCAGTCGACCACCACGCGAAGCGGCTTGGCCATGGCGATGTCGCCACGAATCTGTTCGAAATAGCGGTCGAGCACGTCGACCTGCTCGACCGAGCCGACGCCTTCGCTGAGGTCATTGTTCTCGATGCGCTGGCGCAGCACCTGGATCTGCTCATTAGCCAGGGTGTCGCCAGCGATGACAATCTTGAAGCCGTTGTAGTCCGGCGGGTTGTGGCTGCCGGTAAGCATCACGCCAGAGCGTCCGGCGAGGATATTGGCGGCGTAATAGAGCACCGGCGTCGGCACCATGCCGATGTCGCTGACATGGCAGCCGCTGTCCACCAGGCCCTGTATCAGGTGTTGCACCAGCTCGGGGCCGGAAAGGCGTCCGTCGCGGCCGACGGAAACGTTGGGTTCGCCTTTGGCCAGGCTTTCGGAGCCGATGGCCCGGCCGATCCAGTAAGCGGTCTCGCTGGTCAGGCTGTCGCCGACGACGCCACGAATGTCGTACGCGCGGAAGATGCTGGCGGGCAAGTTCGGGGCTTTGGCGCTACTCATTGCGTTCTCTCGCTCCTTGATGTCGAGGCCGAAGGGATCCTGGTCCTCGTCGAGAATATCGATGTCGAGCACGTCGGTTGGCGGCAGGCGCGGATCGACGTGCTCGCTGGATGGGGCTCGCTGTGCGGAGGACGCCGCAACAGCCGGTTTGCTGCTGACTGCCGAGGCGGTTTGGCGGAACGGCAGGCGCGCCATGTTCCTGGCCAGTGCGTCGAGCGCTGGCAGGCTCAAGGTCGGTAGTTGGATGACCTTGCCATTGGAGAGTTCCTGCAGCAGCCGGCCGATTTGCAGCACGTCCTGACGCAGGCGACGTTGCTGGGCGCCCAGCACCAGTTGCAGTCCGATCAGTACCCCGGCCAACGCCAGCAGCACGGCGGCGGCAAGCGTCATTGGCGCAATGCCTTCGCGGCTCGATGCTGGCTGGAACTGCAGGTGCCAGTTGGGGTTGCTGCTGGGCAGGTTCAGAGACGGCGCAGCCCCGTCGCCAGTGCCTTGTCGCGTCAGCACCTGTGTCGACGAACCACTGAATTGCTGGGTGATCTGCAGCTGCCCGGCGGCGGCCGGCAGCCTGGGTAGCGTGCCGAGCAGACGATTCAGCTCGATCACGCGCAGCAGGGTGCCCTGTGGCGGCTGCAGCGGATCGGGCTGCACTGCCGCGACGCTGTAGACCAGCCAGCGATCGCCGACCTTGTAGGCTTCGGGGGCCGGATGCTTGCCCGCTTCGGCCCGCTGCAGCAGGTCGAGCGCGGCGAAGTTCATCGGGCCGGGCCGCGTGCTGTCCGGCCTGGCCTTGGCGCGTGGATTGAGATGAACGTCGACCACCCCTGACGGGTAGCGCAGGCTGCGTTCCGCCGCGGCGATCTGCTCGCCATCGGCGCTGGCCAGCGCTTCGAGCACCGCCGGGCTGGCGGCTGCCGTCTGGGTGTCGGCCGCCAGCTGACGCAGGGCCTGATCGAGCGCACTGGCCTGGCTCTGCCCCCAGGCCATGGCAACCTGCTGTTGTTGCTCGCGCTGCTGGCTTTGCAGGCCGAACCAGAGCACCGCGGCGGCGGCGAGCAAGCCGGCTAGCGCGGCCGCCAGGCCAGGCAGCAGTGGTGCGAGCGGCGAGGCGCCACGTGCGGCGGGTTCGGGGCGGGCCGGATTCAGTGCGCCTGAGTCCTTGGCATTGCGCTTGAAGAACGGCATGGGGCTCCTCGTTTTCGTCCTGAAAGTCTGCCGGCGGTGGGTGTCTTGTTCAGCGGGTGCCGGAGTGGCCGAATCCGCCGCTGCCGCGCGCGCTGTCGTCGAACTGCTCGACCAGCTCGAACTGGGCCTGGATCACCGGTACCAGCATCAGCTGAGCGATACGCTCACCCACGGCGATGCGAAAGGTGCTCTGGCCACGGTTCCAGCACGAGACCATCAGCTCGCCCTGGTAATCCGAGTCGATCAGCCCGACCAGATTGCCGAGCACTATGCCGTGCTTGTGACCGAGGCCCGAGCGCGGAAGGACCAGCGCGGCCAGCGAAGGGTCACCGATGTGGATCGACAGACCCGTGGGAATCAGCAGGGTCTGGCCAGGCTCCAGGGTGGCGTCTTCCTGCAGCATGGCGCGCAGGTCGAGGCCGGCAGAGCCGGGGGTTGCGTACTCGGGCAGCGGGAAGTCGCGGCCCAGGCGGGAGTCGAGGATCTTGGCTTGGAGCTTGTGCATGTCAGGCCTTTGTATAGCGGTCGGCAATGAAGGCCACCAGCGCCCGGGCGATATGCCCCTTGCTGGCCTGGCCGAAGCGGGTCACCTGCTGCTGGCGGTCGATCACGCTGACGGCGTTCTCTTCGCTGTTGAAGCCGATGCTGGGGTTGGCCACGTCGTTGGCGACGATGAGATCGAGGTTCTTGTCACGCAGCTTGCGGCTGGCGTACTCGAGCAGGTTCTCGGTTTCGGCCGCGAAGCCGACGCAGAACGGCCGATCGGCACGCGCGGCGAGCGTGGCGAGAATGTCGGGGTTGCGCACCATCTGCAGCAGCAGGCCATCACCGGAGTTCGGGTCTTTCTTGAGCTTCTGCGGCGCCACCACCTCCGGACGATAGTCGGCCACCGCCGCGGCGGCGATCAGCAGGTCGCAAGGCATCGCGGCCTCGCAGGCGGCGAGCATGTCGCGCGCACTGACCACGTCGATACGCTGCACGCGGTCGGGCGTCGGCAGGAACACCGGGCCGGTGACCAGCGTGACGCGCGCGCCCGCCTCGGCAGCTGCTTCGGCAAGGGCGAAGCCCATCTTGCCGGAGCTGTGATTGGTGATGTAACGCACTGGGTCGATGTTTTCCTGCGTCGGCCCGGCGGTGATCAGCAGGTGCCGGCCGGTCAACAGGCCCGTCTCGAAGCAGTCGGCCGCAGCCTGCGCCAGCTGCTCGGCTTCGAGCATGCGCCCTAGCCCGACGTCGCCGCAGGCCTGGCTACCCGACGCCGGGCCGAACAGGCGGATGCCGCGTTCGAGCAGCCGCTCGCGATTGGCCTGGGTAGCCGGGTCGGCCCACATCGCCTGGTTCATTGCCGGCGCCAGCGCAACCGGCGCCTTGGTGGCCAGCACCAGGGTCGTCAGCAGGTCGTTGGCGACTCCCTGGACCAGGCGGGCCATCAGATCGGCCGTGGCCGGCGCGATGAGCACCAGGTCGGCCCAGCGTGCCAGCTCGATATGGCCCATGGCGGCCTCGGCGGCAGGGTCGAGCAGGTCCAGATGTACCGGGTGGCCGGAAAGCGCCTGCAGGGTGAGGGGGGTGATGAACTCGCGGCCGCCCTGGGTCATGACCACGCGCACCTCGGCGCCGTGATCGCGCAGCCGACGGACCAGCTCGGCACTCTTGTAGGCGGCGATGCCGCCGCCGACGCCCAGGACGATGCGTTTACGATACAGCCGCTGCATAGGCCTGCCTTGTTGCGGGTGGAGTCGTGCAGATGTGAACTGCGTCGAAAGCGGCACAGCGGCCGCCGAAAAAATGACGGCTAAGATAGCACAGCGCCTGTGACGGAACAGCGGGCGGCTCGACAGGGAGAAAACATGAGCATCCGAGATTGGCCCGCGGCCGAGCGCCCGCGGGAAAAGCTGCTGCAGCAAGGCGCGGCGGCACTTTCCGACGCCGAACTGCTGGCGATTTTTCTGCGTACGGGCGTGGCCGGCAGGAGTGCGGTCGACCTCTCGCGCCATCTGCTCAACGAGTTCGGCAGCCTGCGAGCGCTGCTCGAAGCCGACCTCGAACGGTTCAGCGCGCATCTCGGTCTCGGCCCGGCAAAGTTCGCGCAGCTGCAGGCGGTGCTGGAAATGGCGCGTCGCCACCTGGCCGAGCGAATGCGTCGCGAGTCGGCCCTGGAAAGCCCACAGGCGGTGCGCGATTACCTCAAGGCGCGCTTGCGTCACGAGCCACATGAGCTATTCGGCTGCCTTTTTCTGGATTCCAAGCACCGCGTACTGGCGTTCGAGGTGCTATTTCAGGGAACCATCGACGGCGCCAGCGTCTACCCGCGGCAGGTGGTCAAGCGCGCGCTGGCACAGAATGCGGCCGCGGTGATCCTCACGCACAACCACCCCTCGGGCGTTGCCGAGCCGAGCCAGGCCGACCGCCAGCTGACGCAGCGTCTGAAGGACGCGCTGGCGCTGATCGACGTGCGCGTGCTCGACCACTTCATCGTCGGTGATGGCGAGCCTCTATCCATGGCCGAGCTGGGCTGGATGTAGCTCAGGATGCCGAGCGGCCCCGGCCGTCAGGCCAGCAGCGGCACCAGCATCAGCGGCCCGAGCGCCAGTAGCACGAAGCGGCCGTTCCAGCCGAAGGCGATACGCCACGGCGAAAGGCCGGCGTGGCGCGCCAGCATCAGCGCCGAGGGCCCGTAGGGCGAGAGCAGCATGGCGAGTGAAAACCCGGTGAGCAGGGCGACGGCTGGTTGCATGGTTGGTATGCCATGCCCGCCGAGTTGGGCGAGCAGAGCCGTACACAGGCTCAGCGAAACGATGGGCGCGACACCAAGCAGCGCCAGGCCGATGATCGCGAGCATGCCAAGCAGGCCCAGGAAGAAGCTCAGCAGCGGCGTCACGCCAAGGTGCCCGGCGATCGCCTGCACCGGAACCAGCGCGGCAACCAGGCCGGCGAGCACGGCCGAGTTGGCGAAGATGAATGTCTCGTTGCGCATGCCCGCCAGGGTGTCGCGCACTTCGCCATAGACCGCAGCCGGGCGCTCGCCCCAGCCGAGCAGGGTGACGATCACCGCAAGCGGCACCAGCAGCATGGCCGCCTGCGTGGCCGACAGCCAGCTGAACGTCGCCAACAGAGCGATGGCGAGGATGCCCAGCAGGCTCGCCAGCACCAGGCGGCGCATCCCCGGCTGTCCGGTCGAGGCTGCCGATGGCTGCGCTGCGCCGGCTTCGCGCAGGCGCTGCAGGCGGTGGTTGTCCAGCCGCCAGCCGATCAGCAGCAGAACCGTTGCCGCCAGCAGGCCGAAGGGCAGCAGGTGAACCCAGCTCAGCCCGGGCAATTCGCGCGTCAGGATGGCGATCGCCACGCTGGTCGGGGCCAGCAGAGGAACCAGCGCGAAGCCTCGCAGGGCGGCGACCATTACCCCTCGGCTGCCCTCGCGGCGCGCCTCCTCGGCATGCCCGTGGCGCTGCAGATGCCGGTCCAGCGAGCCGCAGACGAGGTTGAGCATGCCGAAGCTGAGGATCGAACTGATGGCAAAACTGCTCAGCAGGTAGCTGGGATACAGCCCCGCCGACGGGCCGGCAAGCAGCAGCCGGTGAAGGGCGTCGAACTGCTGCAGGCGCCGAACCAGGCAGTGCATCAGCCCCAGCGCACCGACGAAGGCGCCGTAATAGGCCGCCGAGGCAAGCATGCGCTGCACCTGAGGCCAACTGGCCTCGCCGCTCAGCAGCCAGTAGGCCAGCAATGCCAGCGTGACCAGCCCAAGGCGGCTGGGATAGGGCATTAGCGAACGCCAGTGCCAGACGAAGAAGGCCGTCAGCAGGATGCCGCTGGTCACGCTCAGTCCTGGCTGCCGCATCACCAGGGCGAATAACTCGCACAGCAGCGCCAGAGGCAGCAGGGCGAGCATGGCTCAGCGTCGCTCCCGTAGTACGCAGGCGCCCGTGGCGGCAGGAAGGACGCGCGCCTGCCTGCATCGGGCTTTTCGTTGGGGGCGTCGTGGGAGCGGTCGCCGTGAGACAGGCAGTGACGGGAACTCGAGCATGGGAAGGGGCGTGCGGCTGGCTTGCGCGGCAGACTGGCAGTCTTTAGGCTCGTGGTCAACTTCACGAAATGCTGTTTCGCATAGCGGAACTTGATCGAGCTGAGGAGGTGGCATGTTCAAGCGGATCGGCGTCATCGGCGCGGGCGTGATGGGGCGTGGTATCGCCCAGCTCTTCGCGTCGGCCGGCATCGAAATCAGGTTGTTCGATGCGCGCGATCAGGCCGTGGAGCAGGCCCTGCAGGCAAACCGGGAGCTGCTGGCGCGCGGTGTGGCCAAAGGGCGCCTCACACCGGAGGCACTTGCCGCCACCTTGCAGCGCATGCAGCCGGCAAAGAGGCTGGCGGAGCTGGCCGACTGCGATCTTCTGATCGAAGCGATCGTCGAGGAGCTGAGTGCCAAGCAGGCGCTGTTTCGCGAACTGGAGGCGCTGGTGGCCGAGGACGCCGTGCTTGCCAGCAACACCTCGTCGCTGTCGATCACACGCATTGCAGCCGGGTGCCGCTGCCCGCAGCGCGTTGCGGGCCTGCATTTCTTCAACCCGGTGCCGCTGATGCGACTGGTGGAAGTGGTGCGGGGTGAGCGTACCGAGACAACCGTCGTCGAGCGGTTGGTCGCGCTGGTCGAGCAGGCCGGCCATTTCCCGGCGATCACACCCGATTCGCCGGGTTTTCTGGTCAACCATGCCGGGCGGGCGTTCGGCAGCGAAGCTCTGCGCATACTCGGCGAGGGCATCGCCAGCGCCGAACAGATCGATCGCATCCTGCGAGACGGTCCCGGGTTCCGCATGGGGCCGTTCGAGCTGTTCGATCTGACGGGGCTGGATATCTCCCATGCGGTAATGGAGTCGATCTACCACCAGTACTATCAGGATCCGCGCTATAGCCCGTCGCCGCTGGCTGCGCAGCGGGTGGCGGCCGGCTTGCTCGGGCGCAAGAGCGGTCTTGGCTTCTATCGTTACGAGCAAGGGCGCCAGCTGCGCTCGGCCGAGCCGCAGTATGCGCCGGTGGAGTTGCGTCAGCCTTTCTGGCTCGGGGTCGAGGATCCGCAGTTGCATGCGGCGCTCAGCGTGCTGATTCGCATGGCTGGCGGAGAGGTCGAGGCGGGCGAGCACCCGGGTGCGCAGGCGATCTGCCTGATCGCACCGCTGGGTGAAGATGCCAGTGCGGCCATCGCCCGGCTCGCGCTGCCGGCACCGCGCACGCTCGCCTATGATGCCTTCTCCAACTTCGAGCGCCGGCGCGTGCTGATGCGCCAGCCGGCACTCGAGCCCGGCGTGGAGGCGCAGGCGCGCCAGGCGCTGGCGGCTGACGGCGTGGCCGTTGACGTGATCAACGACTCGCCCGGATTCGTCAGTCAGCGCGTCATCGCCAGCATCGTCAACCTGGGCTGCGAGATCCTGCAAAAGGGCATCGCCGACGCGGCAACGCTGGACCGAGCAGTCGAACTGGCGCTGGGCTATCCGCGCGGACCGCTAGCGCTGGGTGAACACTATGGCGCTGCGCAGGTGCTTGCCGTGCTCGAGGGGCTGCAGCGGTGCTACGGCGGGGAGGCGCGCTATCGTCCCAGCCCCTGGCTACGCAGGCGCGTCCAGCTCGGTCTGCCGCTGGCCACGCCGGACGCCAGCTGATCGGCGCAGCCCCGCCGACCAGTGACGCCTTCAGTTTCGTCGTGCCCGGCCGCTAGCCTGATTGGCCTCCAATGCAGGCCACTTGCTACCAAGGGCCACTGTCGTCTTCCGGTGCGTCCAGGTAAAACTGTTCTTGCGACGAGAGAACAAGAGGCCTCCGATGCGTCCCGCTAATCGCCGTTTTCCACTGGTCGGCCTGCTTCATGGGCTGGGTATCTGTGCCGTCGCTCTGCTGCAGGCCTGGCAGGAGCCGCCGCTGGCCTTCAGCCTGGCCCTGTTTCTCGCTGCCGCGCTGTGGCCCTGGTTTGGCCCCTGGCGCGTGGCGCAGGTGCCGGCAGCAGAGGAAGCGGCTCGGCCGGACTTCACCGAGCTGAGCAAAAACCTTTCGCGCACTACCTGCCACAATGCCCTGGCCTCGGCGCAGGTGGCCTTCAGTGCAGAGCAGCTGGCCAGCCGCCTGCAATCACAGCTGCAGGCCATCAGTGAAATCGCCAACGGAGCGCAAGCGGTCACCCAGACCGAACAGCACAGCGCCGAGCAGGCGCGTCAGGCGCTGCAGGCCGCCGAAAGCGTGCGAGCGAGCAGCGACACGGGCCAGGCCGGCCTGGCCCAGGCGATCACTCGCATGCAGCAACTCAGCGATCAGACGCGCACCAGTCGAGAACTGATCGACGGCCTGTCCGCACGCACCGATGACATCCGTCAGATTACCGACGTGATTCAATCGATCGCCAGCCAGACCAACCTGCTGGCGCTTAACGCGGCCATCGAGGCGGCGCGTGCCGGCGAGGCCGGGCGCGGCTTCGCGGTGGTCGCCGACGAGGTGCGCAACCTGGCGGCGCGCACCAGCACCGCGACCGAGGAAGTGGGCCGCATGGTCGCCGACATCCGCCAGCAGAGCGAGGCGGTGGTGAGCTTCATCCAGCAGCAGGCGCATGAACTGGACCAGGCCGCCGTGCAAGTGGCCGGCGCCGGCGAGCAACTGACCGGCATTGCCGAGCTGGCCAGCGGTGTCGAGGCACAGGTGGCGCAGATCACCGCAGGCACCGCGAGTAATCACGAGCGCCTCACCGCGCTGTTCGTCGCGCTCGATCAACTGCGCAGCGATGCGTTGGACAGCGGCGAGCAGACCCGTCAGCTCGAGCAGGCGGCCGAAAAACTCGTTGGTCAGGCCGAGAGCGCGAGCGAGCAGCTGGCCGAGGTGCAGCTGGACGACTACCACCAGCACATGTTCGATCTGGCGCGCCGCGGCGCCACGGCAATCGCGGCGCGCTTCGAGGCGGACATCGACGCCGGGCGCATCCGCCTCGACGACCTGTTCGACCGCAAGTATCAGGCCCAGGCCGGAACCGATCCGCAGAAGTACCACACCCGGTTCGACCGCTATGCCGACGAGGTACTGCCGCCGATCCAGGAGCCGCTGCTGGCTGGCAGCGAGGCAGTCGTCTATGCCATCGCCACGACGCCCGAAGGCTACGTGCCGACGCACAACCGCGCGTTCAACCACCCGCCGGTCGGCGATCCAGATGTCGATCGCGCCAGGAGCCGTGGCAAGCGCCTGTTCAACGATCGCACCGGAGCTCGCTGTGGCAGCCACCAGCGGCCGGTGCTGCTGCAGACTTACAGCCGCGACACCGGCGAGCTGATGCACGACCTGTCGGTGCCGATCATGGTCAAGGGGCGTCATTGGGGTGGGTTGCGGCTGGGTTATCGCCCGGAAGAGTGATTTCAGCGACTGATCTGCGGCGAAAGGTCGCGGCCGGGCTAGGATGTACGGACTCGTGAAGGAGCGCCGCCAGGTGCTCCGCAGCCGATCCGGAGCGCTGGCCATGAAGACCCTGACCGATCACCTCGCCCAATACGCGGCCTATCACCGCGACCCGCGCAACCTGCTCACGCACTTCATCGGCATCCCGATGATCGTGGTGGCGGTGGCGATCCTGCTGTCGCGCCCCGGAGCCGAATACGCCGGCCTTTGGCTGAGCCCGCTGTTGCCGGTCGCGCTGGCCGCAGCGGTCTTCTATCTGCGTCTGGATCTTCGCTACGGCATCCTGATGGCGGCCTTTCTCGCCGTTTGCGTCTGGCTGGGCGCCGTCTTGGCCCGAGCGCCGCTCCCGCTCTGGCTGAGCGCCGGCCTCGGCTTGTTCGTCGTCGGTTGGATCATCCAGTTCGTCGGCCACTTCTTCGAGGGGCGCAAGCCGGCATTCGTCGACGACCTTAGCGGGCTGATCGTCGGGCCACTGTTCGTCGCCGCCGAGCTCGGCTTCCTCTGCGGGCTGCGTGAGCCGCTGCGTCGAGCCATCGAGGCGCGGGTCGGACCGGTCCGCCAGCGTAATCGCCGCGCCGAGGCCTGACGCCGTCCGGCTTTACTGGCCTAGCGCCATCCACTGGTCGCTCAGGCTGCGCGTGTGCCGATCCACGGTGATCGGAGCAAACGGCCGGCCCGAGGCCGTCGAGAAGTTGTTGCTGGCGCTGTTCATGTCCTCGAGAGCGACCTTGAGAAAATCCCAGCGGGTCTTCAGCGAGGCCAGTTTCGATTCCTGCCCCTGAAGGGTGGCGAACTCGGCGTCGATCGCCGGCACCAGCTGCCGTTCGTCCTGGCCGAGATAAGTGTCGGGTTGTTCGCGGGCGGTCTCGAATGAACCGATGTAGGCGCGGCTCAGATACTGCACCGCAAGGTATTCGACCTTGGCCGGCAGTTCGGCATGTACGCCCGGCCCCTGCTGGGCGCGCGCGGCGGTGAGGAAGTCGCGCAAGGCCTTGCTCAGCTCCAGCGGCCAGCCCCAGGGCATGTCGTCTTCCTTGAAACCAAAGGCCGCCCCCTCGCGTAGCTTGGCTTCGAGCGCTCGGTGGCTCTCACGCAGCGGCGAGCTGACCGAGGGCAGGGCCTGCAGCGCTGTATCCAGCGCCTGGATGTCGCGTTCCATGCGGGCCAGGTGGGCCTTCTGAAAGCCTTCGCCGCGGTACAGCAGCAGGCTGCTGGTGGCGCGACTGGCGTGGATCTGCAGGGTCTGCAGGGTAGAGAGTTCCTGCTCGGTGGCGCTCTCGGCCAAGGCGGGTAGCCAGCCGAGTAACAGCACCAAGAGCCATATCCCTATGCGATGGCGCATTGTTGTGCTCCTTTTTTGTTTTTATCGAAGCGGTATCGCGTGCGCAGTTGGCAATCGCAGAGACTAGACCACCACTGGCGAAGTGGTATCACCCCAAAGAACGATTTTCTCGCCGCGGGTGTGGCCGTTAGAGCATGCGTTCGAAGCCGATGACGTCAGTCAGCCAGGCATTGAGGCGACGCCACAGACCGCCCGGCTCCTTGAGCAGCAGGTGGCGCCGGCCATTGTCCTCGGCCAGCCAGGCGAGTACTTGCTCACCGTCACGCTCGATCAGCCGCACTTCGTAGCTGATCGCCGGAGCCATACCTTCCAGCGTCAGGCGCTGCACTTCGGCCGCCAACTCGGGGCTTTCCACCAGAATCCCCACCTCGGTGTTCCACAGCACCGAGCGCGGGTCGAAATTCAGCGAGCCGATAAAGACCCGTTGTCGATCGAACACGGCCGCCTTGCTGTGCAGGCTCGACTCGGACTCGCCGAACAGGTTGTACGAGGTTTTTTCATCCGGCTGCCGCCGCATTTCGAACAGCCGCACGCCGCGCTCGAGCAGCTCCCGTCGATACGGGGCGTAGCCGCCGTGCACCGCGGGTACGTCGGTAGCCTCCAGGGAGTTGGTCAATACGCGGACGGTGGCGCCCGCCTCGGCGAGCCCGGCCAGATAGTCGACGCCTTCGTCGGTCGGCACGAAATAGGCCGAGACCAGGGTCAGCTCGCGCTTTACCGAGCCCAGGGCAGGTGCGAGTTGAGTGGTCAGCAGCAGTTCCGGGCCCGGCAGCCCGGGGGCGGTGACCTTGTCCGGAGCGTCCCACATGGCCTGGCCGGGCGCCCAGATCATCTCGTCCAGCCATTGCCGCAGCTGCGGTTGTTGCCGATAGCGCAGCAGCCGGTGGTAAAGCGCGTCGGCCTCGCGGCGCGCCTTGTCGAGCGACCGGTGCAGCTGGCGGCGGGCCTTGTCCAGGCTCGCCTGGCGCGGAGGCCGCCAGAGAAACTGCTCGATCGGCACGCTCAGGCTGTGGTTCCAGTACTGATCAAAGCTGTCGGCCAACTGCCGCGCCACGGGGCCGGCGGCGAGCAGGTCGATGTCGGTGAAGTTCAGCCGCTGGTCGGCATCGAAGTACTCGTCGCCGAGGTTGCGTCCGCCGACGATGGCCAGGTGACTGTCGGCGAGCATCAGTTTGTTGTGCATGCGCCGATGTTGCTGCGACAGATGCAGCAGGCGCCCGAGGGCGCGCGTTATACCGGTGCTGCGGCCGAGGTGCAGCGGATTGAACACGCGGATCTGGATGTTTGGATGGGCGGCCAGGGTCGCGATGCGGTAATCGCCCCTGTCACTGGCGGTGTCATCGAGCAGCAGGCGGATGCGCACGCCACGGTCGGCGGCGGCGAGCAACTCGACGACCAGGGCGCGCGTCGACAGGCCGTCGTGCAGGATGTAGTACTGGATGTCCAGGCTCCGGCTGGCGGCACGAATCATCTCGGCGCGCGCCGCGAAGGCTTCGTTGCTCTGCGGCAGCAGCCGATAGCCCGACTGGCCGGCGGCATGCCCGGCAGCCTGTTGCTCGATGCGCTGCACCAGCGGCGAATTCTCGGCGGGCAACGCCTGGCTCGGCTCGGGGCGAGGATGGCTGGCGCAGCCGACCAGCGCCAGCACGATCAGTAGCAGCAGGGACGCGCGCACGGTGGTGTCCTGTCCGGGAGGCTCGTTTCGCTTGGACGCCGGCCCGCGAGCGAAATTCAGAAGCGGTCCTTGAACCGATACCAGAGCATGCCCAGCGCGAGCAGTGGCGAGCGCAGCGCGCGATTACCGGGAAATGCACGGTGCGGCACGCGGGCGAACAGGTCGAAGCCCCGGCTCTGGCGCTCGGCGATGGCCTGACCGAGCAGGCGGCCGGCCAGGTGGGTGGCGTTGAGTCCGTGGCCGGAGTAGGCCTGGGCGTAATAGATGTTGGGCTGATCGTCGAGCCGGCCGATCTGCGGCAGGCGGTTGGCGCCGATGCCGATCATGCCGCCCCAGGCGAAGTCGAGGCCAATGCCGCGCAGCTGTGGAAACACCTCGAGCATCTTCGGCTGCATGTAGGCGCGGATGTCCTTCGGGTCCCGGCCGGAGTAGTGGCAGGCGCCGCCGAACAGCAGGCGGTGGTCGGCCGAGAGGCGAAAATAGTCGAGTGCCACGCGCTGGTCGCACACCGCCATGTTCTGCGGCAACAGTTCGCGCGCCAGGGGTTCGGGCAAGCGCTCGGTGGCGATGATGTAGCTGCCGGCTGGCAGCACCCTGGCGGCGAGCCTGGGCTCGAGGCCGTTGAGGTAGGCATTGCAGGCCAGCACCAGCGAATCGGCTTGCACGCTACCGCTGGCGGTTTCGATGCGCAGAGGCGTACCGGGGTGAATGCGCGTGACCGGTGAGTGTTCGTATAGCTGCACGCCCAAAGAGCGGGCGGCGTGCGCCTCGCCCAGGGCGAGGTTCAGCGGGTGCAGATGACCCGAGCCCATGTCGACCAGCCCGCCGAGGTAGCGCTGCGAGCCGATGACAGTCGGCATGTTGACCCGTGAAACGCGCTGCAGCGCATGCGGATAGCCCAGGCGCTGCAGATCGGCGTATTCCTCGTCGAAGTTCTGCAGGTGCCTGGGCTTGGTCGCCAGGTCGCAGTAGCCCCAGGTCAGATCGCAGTCGATGCCGTATCGCTCGATGCGCTCGCGCACGATCTGCACGGCCTCGATGCCCATGCGCTTGAGCTCGGTGACGCCTTCCTCGCCGAGCACGGAGCTGAACTGCTCGACGTCGTGGCCGACTCCGCGGATCAACTGGCCGCCGTTGCGGCCGCTGGCGCCCCAGCCGATTCGACGTGCTTCGAGAAGGATGACCGAGAGTCCGCGCTCGGCCAGTTCGATGGCGGTATTCAGCCCGCTGAAGCCGCCGCCGATCACGCAGACGTCGGCGCGCTGCTCGCCTTCCAGGCGGGGCAGGTCGAGTTCGCGGTTGCGGCTCGCAGCATAGTAGGAAGGGGCGTGGTCGGCCTCGGCCGTCGGCGTGGCGCAGGAGTTCTGTTCGGTTCGCATGCGCCCTAGGGTAGACCGGCAGCGGCGCGCAGGGCAAAACCTCGGACAGGGCAGATCGGCCGAAACGGCTGGCGCATTGCGCCCCAGGCGGCCGGTCGCTCAGTCAGGTACCGGCAGCTCCAGCGATTCCTTGACCTCTTCCATGACGATGTAGCTCTTCGATTCGCGGACATGCGGCAGCTTGAGGAGGATGTCGCCGAGCAGCTTGCGGTACGACGCCATCTCCGAGATGCGCGCCTTGATCAGGTAGTCGAAGTCGCCGGATACCAGATGGCATTCGAGCACATGCGGCAGCTTCAGCACGGCACGACGAAACTCCTCGAAGATGTCGCCGGACTTGTAGGCCAGGCTGATCTCGACGAACACCAGCAGGCCGGCCTTGAGGTGCTGCGGGTTCAGGCGCGCCGAATAGCCGAGGATGATGCCCTCGCGCTCCAGGCGGCGGACGCGCTCCGTGCAGGGGGTGGTCGATAGCCCGACCCGCTCACCCAGCTCGGTGAAGGGGAGGCGACCTTCGGCCTGGAGGATGCGCAGGATATGGCGGTCGATCTTGTCCAGTTCGCGGCGAGCCTGATGGCGGGTTCGCATGGGTAAATAACCTCCACAGAAAGGCTTGGTGCCGTTAATAAACGCCGAATTTAGCCGTTTATATAGGGAATAACACTAGATAGGCCTTTCTATACTCGCCTCAAGAACGACTCTCGGATAAGTCCGCGGCGAACGGGCGAGGAGGCTTGCAATGCGTGTTCTGGTATTGGGCGGTGGCGTGGTTGGCACGGCCAGCGCTTACTATCTGGCCAGGGCCGGCTTCGAGGTGGTGGTGGTCGATCGCCAGCCGGCGGTGGCCATGGAAACCAGCTTCGCCAATGCCGGACAGGTATCGCCGGGCTATGCCTCACCCTGGGCCGCGCCGGGCGTACCGCTCAAGGCGATCAAGTGGCTGTTGCAGCGCCACGCGCCGTTGGCGATCAAGCTCACCGGTGACGTCGCTCAATACCTGTGGATGGCGCAGATGCTGCGCAACTGCACAGCGGCGCGCTATGCGGTAAACAAGGAGCGCATGGTGCGTCTGTCCGAATACAGTCGCGACTGCCTTGACGAGCTGCGTGCTGAAACCGGCATCGGCTACGAAGGGCGCCAGTTGGGCACCACCCAGTTGTTCCGCACCCAGGCGCAACTTGACGCCGCAGCGAAGGACATCGCGGTGCTCGAGCGCTCCGGCGTGCCTTACGAATTGCTCGACCGCAACGGCATCGCGCGCGCCGAGCCGGCGTTGGCGAAGGTGGCTCACAAACTGGCCGGCGCGCTGCGCCTGCCCAATGACCAGACCGGCGATTGCCAGATGTTCACCACTCGCCTGGCGGAAATGGCCCGGGAACTTGGTGTCGAGTTCCGCTTCGGGCGGGATATCCAGCGCCTCGAACACCAGGGCGACCGCCTCGCCGGCGTCTGGATCGATGGCCAGCTGGAGACCGCCGATCGCTACGTCCTCGCATTGGGCAGCTACAGCCCGCAGATGCTCAAGCCGCTGGGCATTCGCGCGCCGGTCTACCCGCTCAAGGGCTATTCGCTGACCGTGCCGATCACCGACCCGGGCATGGCCCCGATGTCCACCGTGCTCGACGAGACCTACAAGGTGGCGATCACCCGTTTCGATCAGCGCATCCGCGTCGGCGGCATGGCCGAGATCGCCGGCTACGACCTGTCGCTCAACCCGCGCCGGCGCGAGACGCTGGAGATGGTCGTCAACGACCTCTATCCGCTGGGCGGCGACACGCACGAAGCGGTATTCTGGACCGGACTTCGCCCGGCCACGCCGGACGGTACCCCGATCATTGGCGCGACGCCCTATCGCAATCTGTTCCTCAACACCGGGCATGGCACGCTCGGCTGGACCATGGCCTGTGGCTCCGGTCGGGTGCTGGCCGATCTGCTGGCCTCGAAGCGGCCGCAGATCAGCACCGATGGGCTGGACATTTCCCGATACGGCTACCGCAAGGAGCAACGCAAGCATGCCCATCCGGCGTCTGCACACTGAAACCCGCTACAGCGAAGCGGTCATCCACAGCGGCACGGTCTATCTCTCGGGACAGCTGGCTAACGATCTGTCCGGGGACATCCGCCAGCAGACCCGCGAAACGCTCGCCAGCATCGATCGCCTGCTGGCCGAGGTGGGCACCGACAAGACACGCCTGTTGTCGGCGCTGATACACCTGCGTGACATCGACGGTGACTACGCTGGCATGAACGAGGTGTGGGACGCCTGGGTCCCGGCGGGTTCCGCGCCAGCGAGAACCACCGTCAGGGCCGAGATGTACGCGCCGCAGGTGCGCGTCGAGATCACGGTCGTCGCCGCGCTGCCGGACCTCTCCGGGCCCGATCTCTAACACCGCCCAGGCGGCCAGTGCGCAAGAGCGCCTGGTCGCTTCGTCGTGTTGTAAATACTGAACGCGATTGCCATCATTGGCGCCAATCCGCATCGCTCTTAAAGGGGGCTCCCGTATTGGACGTTGGCGTTCGTTTGCAGACCATCCGCAAGCTCAAGGGGCTCTCACAGCGCGAACTGGCCAAGCGCGCCGGGGTGACCAACAGCACCATCTCGATGATCGAGAAAAACAGCGTCAGCCCGTCGATCAGCTCGCTGAAAAAGGTGCTGGGCGGGATCCCCATGTCGCTGGTGGAGTTCTTCTCGCCCGATTTCGATCAGGACGGCGATACCCAGGTGGTCTACAAGGCCGGCGAGCTGATCGATATCTCGGACGGCGCGGTGAGCATGAAACTCGTTGGCAAGGCCCATCCGGGGCGCGCCATCGCTTTCCTCGACGAGACCTATCCGCCGGGTACGGATACCGGCGAGGAAATGCTCAACCACCAGGGCGAGGAGGCCGGCATGCTGATCGAGGGGCGGCTCGAACTTACCGTCAACGGTCAGACCTACATCCTCGAACGCGGCGACAGTTACTACTTCGAGAGCAGCAAGCCGCATCGCTTTCGCAATCCCTTCGACCAGCCGGCGCGGTTGATCAGTGCGACCACCCCGGCCAACTTCTGAAAAAAGCGGCGACCGCTGGCGGTGCAATGCGACACAGGGTCGCTATGGCGGCGGATTGTTTCAGGCGGGCAGGCTTGTCGGTATACTACCGGCCGCTCGCGATACCGTGGCCGCGAGCGTAACCAGCCACATGAGGGTATAAGGTGAACCTGATTAAGAAGATCCTGGTAGCGCAGGCTGCCGTAGTGGCCCTGTGGGCAGTGAGCGCTCAGGCTGCGACCAATGATGATATCGCGGCACGTCTGAAGCCGGTTGGCGAAGTCTGCGTGCAGGGCGAAGAGTGTGCAGCTGCTGGCGCCGGTGCGGCTGCTGCAGCGGGTGGTGCAGCGCGCAGCGGTGCCGATGTGGTCGGCAAGTTCTGTAACGCCTGCCATGGCTCCGGCCTGCTCAACTCGCCGAAGGTTGGCGACACCGCCGCCTGGAAGGCCCGCGCCGATGCGGCTGGCGGTCTGGACACGCTGCTCCAGCACGCCATCAATGGTATCCGCGCCATGCCGCCGAAAGGCACCTGCGCCGATTGCTCGGATGACGAACTGAAGGCCGCCATCGAGCACATGTCCGGCCTGTGATCGCCACGCGCTGATCGCACCCGCAACGAAGCCGCCCGATTGGGCGGCTTCGTCGTTTCTGGCGGAGAAAAGCCGGGCTGGCGTCGGTCCATTGGACATGTACGGGCTGCGCATCCCGCGTGGCGCCGCCAGCTTCCAGAGGTCGATATGCCCAGCACCGCTCCGCAGCCGGAACAGCTCTTCTTTTGCAGCGACGGCCGAACGCCGAACAGCCCGCACCCCGTATTGCTCTACCGCGGTTTGCCCCTGGCCGGCGGCGATTACGCCAGCGCCTTCGAGCGGCTGTTCGCCAGTCATCTCTGGCCCGCGCAGTGGCGCGCCGGCGTGTATGACTATCAGCACTACCATTCAACGGCGCACGAAGTGCTGGGCGTCGCGCGCGGCCGTGCTCGGCTGAAGCTCGGCGGCGAATCCGGTCGGGAGGTGGAGGTGCAGGCCGGCGATGCGCTGGTGCTACCGGCCGGCACCGGGCATTGCCAGCTCGAGGCGAGTGACGATTTCGAGGTGGTCGGCGGCTATCCGCTCGAGCAGCGCTACGACGCCTTGCGGCCGGACGCTGACAGCCACGACCTGGCCGCCGCGAGGGCAGCACAGGTTCCCGTGCCGGTAAGCGATCCGGTCGGTGGTACGCAGGGTGCTCTGGTCGCGCTCTGGCGGCGTGGCTGAAGCTTATTCGACGAACTGGACCTGGCCGTTCTCGAGTGACTTCACACGGGCCAGCGACTCGACGCGCAGCCCGGCTTCTTCCAGCTCCTTGCGCCCGGCCTGGAAAGACTTCTCGATGACAATGCCGAGCCCGGCGATGCTCGCGCCAGCCTGCTCGATGATCGAAATCAGCCCCTTGGCCGCTTTGCCGTTGGCCAGGAAGTCATCGATGATCAGGATCCGGTCGCTGGCCGACAGGTGATTCGAGGCGATGGCGATGGTGGTTTCCAGCTGCTTGGTGAACGAATACACCGAAGCGGTCAGCAGGTTGTCGGTGAGCGTCAACGACTGATGCTTGCGGGCGAAGATCACCGGGACGCCAAGCTCCAGCCCCGTCATTACCGCCGGGGCAATGCCCGAGGCCTCGATGGTGACGATCTTGGTCACGCCGGCATCGCGAAAGCGCCGGGCGAATTCCTGGCCGATCGCCTGCATGAGCTTCGGGTCGATCTGATGATTGAGGAAAGCGTCGACCTTCAGGACTCGGTCGGACAGTACGATGCCTTCACTGCGGATTTTCTGTTTCAGCTGTTCCACGAACGCGCAACCTCAAGCGAACCCCTTGGAAACAGGCCGGACAAGACCTCGGTGCAGCGCCATGAAACGGCACGAGGCGACGCGTTTTTCGCGTCGCCTCGTCGAATGGCGCCAACACTGCGACTTTCCGCAGCCTGGAAAGCCGCGCATTCTCGCCTAAATCGACCCGCCAGTTCAAAGCGGGTATTTCAATCCACCGGTTCGATCGACAAGCGGCGAAAGCGAACGGCCTCGCCATGGTGCTGCAGCACCAGATGGCCCTCGCTGGCCTGGGCGAAGCCGGCAAAGCCGGCGAACTTGCCGCCGCGCATCGCTTCGCGCAGCCCGGGGTCGTCCAGTGCGCAGGCCAATACTCGGCGCCCGGCCAGCCAATGCTCGACGTGCTGGCCTCGCAGGCTGACCGCGCCGCTGATGAATCTACCGTATTCGATCTGCGTAGCCGGCTCGGCGGCGCGCAACGCATAGAGCGCACCGTTGCGGGTGGTCGGCTGGCGGCCGTCGGGGTGGTGGGCGTCGTCGAGCAGCTGCATCTCCGGGCCGCTGTGCCAGGCCAGCTCGGCGGCCTCGTCGACGCGGTAGAACACGCCGGAGTTGCCGCGCTGCGGCAGGCTGAACTCGAAGCGGAAGACGAAATCACGGTAGCGCTGACGCGAGATCAGGTCGATGCGCGGCGCTCCGGCAATCGCCTGCAGCTCGTCGCCGGCCACCTGCCAGCTGCCCTGCGGGAAGACGTCGCAATGCCAGCCGCGCCATTGATCGGCGTTCAGTGGGTCGGGCTTCACGGTCAGGGGCTCCTCCGGTGCGGATGGTCGGCGCGGCGGCTTGCGGGACGAGGACTCAAGGGCTGACATCAGCCGCCACCTGAGCGATCCGACCCGTCGGCCGACGATGGGTTCGGCAATGGGAACGCAGCTCTGGCATGGGCGCCTAAGCTTGTGTCAGCCCCTCTCACTGGAGACTGTCATGCTGCGTATTGCCATCAACGGTTACGGTCGTATCGGTCGCTGCGTCCTGCGTGCGCTGTTCGAGCGCGGACTGGAAAACCGCATCCACGTCGAGGTCATCAATGATCTCAGCGACATCGCCACCCTGGCGCATCTGACCCGCTTCGATTCGACCTTCGGCCGCTTTCACGGCCAGGTCGATGTGCGCGACGACGTGATGCAGATCCGCGGCCAGTCGATCCGGCTGCTGCGCGAGCGCGATCCGGCGCAACTGCCCTGGAAGGAACTCGATGTCGATGTGGTGCTGGAATGCTCGGGGGTATTCAAGAAGCGCGAGCAGGTCGACCAGCACCTGCAGGCCGGTGCGCGGCGTGTGCTGGTGTCGCACCCGCTCGACAACGCGGACCTGACGGTGGTCTACGGCGTCAACCATCAGTTGCTCGGCAGCCAGCGGGTGGTTTCCAACGCCTCCTGCACCACCAACTGCCTGGCGCCGCTGGCCAAGGTGCTGCACGAAGCGGTGGGCATCCGCCAAGGGCTGCTCAATACCGTGCACTCCTACACCAACGACCAGAACCTGCTCGACAAACCGCACCGTGATCTCTACCGCGCCCGTGCTGCGGCGCTGTCGATGATTCCCTCGACCACCGGCGCAGCCAAGGCCATCGGCCTGGTGCTGCCGGAGCTGGCCGGCCGCCTCGACGGCCTGGCGGTACGGGTGCCGACGCCGAATGTCTCGCTGGTCGACCTCACCTTTGTCGCCGAGCGGTCGCCGGGCGGTGTCGAGGCGATCAATCGGGCGCTGATTGAAGGCGCACGGCAGATGCCGCAAGGGGTGATGGAGTGCAATGACCTGCCGCTGGTGTCGAGCGACTTCAATGGTTATCCGCTGTCGTGCGTCGCCGACCTCAGCCACACGCGGGTGCAGGGCGACCTGGTCAAGGTGCTGGCCTGGTACGACAACGAATGGGGCTTCTCCAATCGCATGCTGGATGTGCTGCTGGCCTGGCCAAAGGTGCTCGACCAGCCGTGAGCAATGAGCTCTGGCGCGAGTCCCTGGCGGCCCTCCGCGCCGCGCTGGCCGCCGACGCGCCAGCGCCTGGCTGCGGCGCGGCCGCCGCGGTGACCGCCGACCTGGGGCTGGCACTGGTGGTCAAGGCGCTGCGTATCAGCCGTCGGCACGCCGACAGCGTCGCGCTGGCCGAGCAGCTCGCGCAGGCCGAGTCGTTGCTGGGCCGCCTCGGCCGTTTCGCCGACGAAGACATGCAGGCCTTCAGCGACTACCTGCAGGCCGCGCAGCGAAGTGATGAGGCGCGCGACCTGGCGGCCCGCCAGGCCTGCGCCGTACCTCTGGCCAGTGCGCACGGTTGCCTGCAGGGGCTGGAGATCGCTGTCGTCGCCCGGCCGCTCGTGCGTGGCGCGCTGTCCAGCGATGTGCACGCCGGGGGGCTGCTGCTGCACGCCGCGCTGTCGGCGGCCTTGCTCAATGTGGATGCCGATCTCGCGCAACTGTCCGCCGCACAAGCGCACCGGCTGCGCGCGGCGCGAACGCGTCTGCAGCAGGACGCCGATCGCTGTCTCGCCGCTCTTCGGTAGCAGTCTAACCTCGTCGCTGGCTAAAACGAGACGAATTGTCTCATTTTTCACTTGACGCCCTCCCGGCTGCTTTCTAGGCTCTGCCTGTCATATCGATACTTTGAGTCTCAGAATAAGTGCGGAGGGTTCGCCCTCGCGACCGTGGAGGGCCCCTATGAGTCATCGCATCGTTCTGCCGCGCCTGATGGAAGTCGGCGCTGGCGCCAGCGGGCAACTCGCCCGCGTGTTGCAGGAACTGGGCTGCAGCCGCCCGCTGATTGTCACCGACCGCATGATGGTCGAGCTCGGCTATGTCGCGCGCATCGCCGGTCAGCTGGAAGAGGCCGGCATCGCCAGCCAGTGCTTCGCCGATACCCTGCCCGAACCGACCGCTGCTTCGATTCGCGCTGGTGTGGAAATGGTCCGCGAAGGCGATTTCGATTCCATCGTCGCCCTCGGCGGCGGCAGCCCGATCGATTCGGCCAAGGCCATCGGCATCCTCGGCAAGTTCGGCGGCGAGATGCGCGACTACCGCTTCCCACGCGATGTCAGCGAAGCCGGCCTGCCGCTGATCGCCATCCCCACCACCGCCGGCACCGGCTCGGAGGCGACGCGTTTCACCATCATCACCGACGAGACCAGCGACGAGAAAATGCTCTGCGCGGGCCTCGGCTTCATGCCCATCGCCGCGCTGATCGACTACGAGCTGACCCTCTCGCTGCCGCCGCGGGTCACCGCCGACACCGGCATCGACGCGTTGACCCACGCCATCGAGGCCTATGTCAGCCGCAAGGCCAGCCTCTACAGCGATGCCCAGGCGCTTGAAGCCATGCGTCTGCTGGCGCCGAACCTGCGCGCGGTCTTCAATGAGCCGGGCAACCGTGCCGCCCGCGAGGCGATGATGCTCGGCGCGACCCTGGCCGGGATCGCCTTCTCCAACGCCTCGGTGGCGCTGGTGCATGGCATGAGCCGGCCGATCGGTGCCTTCTTTCATGTGCCGCACGGGCTGTCCAACGCCATGCTGCTGCCGGCGATCACCGCCTTCTCGATCCCCGCGGCGCCCGAGCGCTACGCCGATTGCGCGCGGGCCATGGGCGTCGCCGCGCAGACCGACGATGTCGAGACGGCCAACGCCAAGCTGCTCGTCGAGCTGCGTGCAATCAATCAGGAACTGAAGGTGCCGAGCCCCGAGCAGTTCGGCATCGCCCGCGAGCGCTTCTTCGAATTGCGCGCGACCATGGCCAAGCAGGCGCTGGCCTCCGGCTCGCCGGGCAACAACCCGCGCGTGCCCACGGAAGCGGAAATCATCGACCTCTACGAAACCGTCTGGAACCAGGAGTGAAGCCATGCAGACCCTCGGCAACCTGATCAACAACGAGGCCGTCGCCGGCCGCTCCGAGCGCCATGCCACCGTCTACAACCCGGCCACCGGCGAGCCGCGCCTGTATGTCTCGCTGTCCTCGGCGGACGAGACCCGCGAAGCGATCGCCGCTGCCCAGGCCGCCTTCGATGGCTGGTCGAAGACGCCGCCGCTGGTGCGCGCGCGGGTCATGTTCCGCTTCAAGGAACTGCTCGAGCGCCGCCGCGACGACGTCGCCCGCTTGATCACCAGCGAGCACGGCAAGGTGTTTTCCGACGCCCAGGGCGAAGTGACCCGCGGGCTGGAAGTGGTGGAGTTCGCCTGCGGCATCCCGCATCTGCTCAAGGGCGAGTTCTCCTCCAATGTCGGCCGCGACATCGACTCCAACTCGCTGATGCAGCCGCTCGGCGTTTGCGCCGGCATCACCCCGTTCAACTTCCCGGCCATGGTGCCGCTGTGGATGCTGCCGGTGGCCATCGCCTGCGGTAACACCTTCGTCTTGAAGCCCTCGGAAAAGGACCCCAGCGCGACGATGCTGATCGGCGAGCTGCTGGCCGAGGCGGGGCTGCCGGCCGGTGTGCTGAACATCGTCAACGGCGACAAGGAAGCGGTGGACGTGCTGCTCACCGATGAGCGCGTGCAATCGGTCAGCTTCGTCGGCTCGACGCCGATCGCCGAATACATCTATGCCACCGCCTCGGCCCACGGCAAGCGCTGCCAGGCCCTGGGCGGGGCGAAGAACCACATGGTGGTGATGCCCGACGCCGATCCGCAGCAGGTGGTCAGCTCGCTGATGGGCGCGGCCTACGGCTCGGCCGGCGAGCGCTGCATGGCGATCTCGGTGGCGGTGTGCGTCGGTGACGAGGTTGCGGACAAGCTGGTCGGCATGCTGCAAGACGAGATCGGCCAGATGCGCACCGGCCCGGGCCTGGGCACCGAGCCCGAGCCGCACATGGGCCCGCTGGTGACCCGCGAGCACCAGCAGAAGGTCAGCGGCTATATCGATCTGGGCGTGGAAGAGGGCGCGACGCTGGTCTGCGACGGTCGCGGCATCAAGGTCGAGGGCCATGAGAACGGCTTCTATGTCGGCCCGACGCTGTTCGACCGGGTCACGCCGAGCATGCGCATCTACCGTGAGGAAATCTTCGGTCCGGTGCTGGCTGTGGTGCGGGTGAAGAGCTTCGACGAGGCGCTGCAACTGATCAACGACCATGAATACGGCAATGGCACCTCGATCTTCACCCGCGACGGCGACACCGCGCGGCAGTTCGAGGAAAACGTCAAGGTCGGTATGGTCGGCGTCAACGTGCCAATTCCCGTGCCCATGGCCTTCCACTGCTTCGGCGGCTGGAAGCGCTCGGTGTTCGGCCCGCTGAACATGCACGGCCCGGATGGGGTGCGTTTCTTCACCCGGATGAAGACCGTGACCCGGCGCTGGCCCACCGGTATCCGTGCCGGCGCCGAGTTTGCCATGCCGACGATGAAGTAGCGGCTGGCCGCCCTTCGGTCGGGTGTGAATTGGTGGGCTGAAGCCCACCCTACCGGGCCGAGCGATTCGACGTAGGGTGGGCCGGGCGGCGTTCCGCTTTAGCCCACCAGTTACACTTACGCCCTCACGCCAGCAGCTCCCAACCATCAACCACAAGGCAGACGATGCGCAGCACTCCCCGCGAGAAAGGCTCTTCCATCACCCGCGTGCTGGAAATCATCGAAGCGGTGGCGGCGGCGAAGGAGCCGCTCAGCCCGACCGCGCTGGCCGAGCGCCTGGACATTCCCAAGGCCAGCGCGCACCGGCTGGTGCAGACGCTGGAAAAGGAAGGCTTCCTGCAGTTCGGCCTGCGCGGCGGGCTGTTGCCGGGCGAGCGCCTGCATGTCGCGGCGCTGAACATTCTGCGCAGCAGCCGGCACAAGGCGCTGCGCCAGGCGATCCTGCGCCAGCTCTCCGAAGCCATCGGTGAAACCTGCGGGCTGGCCATTCCGGATGGGCTGGACATGCTCTATTTCGACCGGGTGCAGACCAACTGGCCGCTGCAGATCAACCTGCCGATCGGCAGCCACACGCCGCTCTGGTGCACCGCCAGCGGCAAGCTCTACCTCGCCTCGCTGCCGCCGGAGCAACTGGAACGGGTGCTGCCGCGCCTGCCGCTGCAACGGATGGCGCGCAACACCCTGACCGACCTCAGCGCGCTGCGTGACGATCTGGCGCGGGTGCGTGAAGAGCAGCTGGGTACGGATTCCGAGGAGTTCATCGACGGCATGGTCGCCTGTGCGGTGCCGGTGCGTGATGCCGACGGCGAGCTGCTGGCCTGCCTGTTCAGCCATGCGCCGGTGATTCGCTGCTCGATGGCGCAGCTGCTGGAGTTCGTGCCACGGCTGCGCGCCGCGGCGAGCGAGCTGGAAGCGGTGCTCGGCAGCGCGGCGGCGCTGGAGCCGCGCTGAGTCAGATCACGTAGAACAGAATGGCGATGAAGTGCAGCAGGCTGCCGACCATCACGAAGATGTGCCAGATGCCGTGCCAGTGGCGGAAGCGGTCGTCGAAGACGAAAAAGACGATGCCCACCGTGTAGCAGATGCCGCCGGCCAGCAACCAGGTGAAACCGGCGCCGCCCAGGGCGGCGAACAGCGGCTTGACCGCCACCAGCACGATCCAGCCCATCACCGCGTAGATCACCAGTGACAGCACTCGTGCCTCGGAGCGCGGCTTGATCTCCTGCAGCATGCCGATCACCGCCAGGCCCCAGACGATGCCGAACAGCGTCCAGCCCCAGGGCCCGGCCAGAGTGACCAGGCAGAACGGCGTGTAGCTGCCGGCGATCAGCAGATAGATCGACAGGTGATCGAGCTTGCGCATGACCACCTTCGCCCGCCCGCGCAGGCTGTGGTACAGCGTCGAGATGCTGTAGAGCAGGATCAGGCTGAGGCCGTAGATCGCGGCACTGACGATCTTCGCCAGCTCGCCGTCGAGCGCCGCCAGCACCAGCAGCCAAATGGCGCCCAGACAGGCCAGCAGCGCACCGACCAGGTGGGTCCAGGCATTGAAGCGTTCACCGTGGTACATCGAATCCCTCCAGAAACCGCAATCGGCAAAGCATGCCGCGGTTGGGTTACGGGATACAAACCGGTGCTGAATGCCCCTCGAAAAGAAGGGCGTGGCGTCAGCGCTTGAGCATCGCCCGCATCGCCGCCAGGGCGTCGTTGCCGCGCGCGGCCTTGACCTCCACCGGCGCGTCTTCCTGGCCTTCCCAGACCAGGTCCTCTGGCGGCAGCTCGTCGAGGAAGCGGCTCGGCGTGCAGTCGATCACCTCGCCGTACTGCTTGCGCTTGGCGGCAAAGGTCAGCGCCAGGTTGCGCTTGGCACGGGTGATGCCGACATAGGCCAGGCGCCGCTCTTCCTCGATGGTGTCGGCCTCGATGCTGGAGCGGTGCGGCAGGATTTCTTCCTCGAAGCCGATGATGTACACCGAGGGGAATTCCAGGCCCTTGGAGGCGTGCATGGTCATCATCTGCACGCCTTCGGCACCTTCTTCCTCTTCCTGCTGGCGCTCGAGCATGTCGCGCAGCACCAGCTTGCCGATGGCGTCCTCGATGGTCATGTCGCCGTCTTCGTCTTTCTCCAGCGTGTTCTTCAGCGCGTCGACGAGAAACCAGACGTTGCCCATGCGCGCGTCGGCCACCTTGTCGCTGGAGGCGTTCTGCCTGAGCCAGTTCTCGTAGTCGATGTCCATCACCATGCTGCGGATGGCGGCGATCGGGTCGTTCTGCGCGCACTGCTGGCGCACGTTGTCCATCCAGTGCTTGAAGCGCGCCAGGCGCTCGGCGTAGCGGCTGTCCAGATGCGCGCCGAGGCCGATCTCGTCAGCGGCGGCGTACATGCTGATGCCGCGCTCGCTGGCGTAGTTGCCGAGCTTTTCCAGGGTGGTGGAGCCGATCTCGCGGCGCGGCACGTTGATCACCCGCAGGAAGGCGTTGTCGTCGTCCGGGTTGACCAGCAGGCGGAAGTAGCTCATCAGGTCCTTCACCTCCTGGCGGGCGAAGAAGCTGGTGCCGCCGGACAGGCGATAGGGAATCTGGTGGTGCTGCAGCTTCAGCTCCATCAGCTTGGCCTGGTAGTTGCCGCGGTAGAGGATGGCGAAGTCGCTGTAGGGGCGCTGAGTACGCAGGTGTTCGGTGAGGATTTCAAGCGCCACGCGCTCGCACTCGGCGTCCTCGTTGCGCGTGCGGATCACGCGGATCTCGTCGCCATGGCCCATCTCTGACCACAGCTGCTTCTCGAACACGTGCGGGTTGTTGGCGATGAGGATGTTGGCGCACTTGAGGATGCGGCTGGTGGAGCGGTAGTTCTGCTCCAGCATCACCACCTTCAGTGAGGGGTAGTCCTCCTTCAGCAGCATCAGGTTTTCCGGACGCGCGCCGCGCCAGGCGTAGATCGACTGGTCGTCGTCACCGACCACGGTGAACTGGTTGCGCATGCCCACCAGCAATTTGACCAGCAGGTACTGGCTGGCGTTGGTGTCCTGGTATTCGTCCACCAGCAGGTAGCGGATGCGGTTCTGCCATTTTTCCAGAATGTCGGCGTGCTCCTGGAAGAGCTTCACCGGCAGCAGGATCAGGTCGTTGAAGTCCACCGCGTTGTACGCCTTGAGCGTGCGCTGGTAGTGCAGATAGACGATGGCGGCGGTCTGCTCCTTGGGGTTGCGTGCGTTGGCCAGGGCTTCGTCGGGCAGGATCAGGTCGTTCTTCCAGCTGTCGATGTAGTTCTTGATCTCATCGGCGCCGTCATCGCCGGAATACTCCTTCTGCATGATGTCGGTGAGCAGCGCCTTGATATCGCCGTCATCGAAGATCGAGAAGCCGGGCTTGTAGCCCAGCCGCGCGTATTCCTTGCGGATGATGTTCATGCCCAGGTTGTGGAAGGTGGACACGGTCAGGCCGCGTGCCTCGGCGCCCTTGAGCAGGCTGCCGACGCGCTCCTTCATCTCGCGCGCGGCCTTGTTGGTGAAGGTCATGGCGACGATGTGGCGGGCCTGGATGCCGCAATGCTGCACCAGATAGGCGATCTTGCGGGTGATCACGCTGGTCTTGCCGGAGCCGGCACCGGCGAGCACCAGCAGCGGGCCGCCGACGTAGTTCACGGCTTCCTGCTGCCGAGGGTTGAGTCGGGACATGTTTCGTTCAGGTCGTTTCGAGCGGGGGCGAGAGTTTAACAGGGTGCCGCGCGCAAACCTCTGGCGAAGCCGGTATCGACCTGCCGGTCGTCGTCTGCGCTGGCCTCCGGCAGCGGCTTGGTCGGCCTGGGGCCTTGGCTAATGCACAGATTCCTTTAGTCTTGTCGCGCGGTGCCGGAAGCAGGCCAGGCCTGGATGCACCCGCGCTCTACACGGACGGTGGCGTCAGCGAGGCGGTCAAGCGCCTCTTCTTTGCTCAACGGAGGTCGCTTGTCCGCGTCCACTCAAAGCATGGCTCTGGTCCTGCTCGCCGATCAGCCCGCCTGGGCCCGGCGTCTGCGCGCCTGTCTGGCGGCGGCCGGCAGCCGTCAGCCGCTGCTGGTGGCGGAGGACTGGGACGACGTGCGCGAGCGCCTGGACGGTGACCAGCCCTGCGTGGTGCTGGCCACACCCTCGCAGCGGCCGTTGCTGTCACAGTGCCGCTGGCCGGTGATCCTGCTGCTCGAGCAGGAGCCGTCCGAAACGCCCGAGGGCGTGGTGGACTGGCTGGTGCGCAGCCAGCTGAGCCCGGAGGTGCTGCGCCGCTGCCTGCGATACGTGCGCGAGCGCTGCAATCTGCAGGGCACGCTGCAGCGCCTGGCCGAGCATGATCCGCTGACCGGCATCGTCAACCGCCAGGGTTTTCAGGCCCAGCTGATGGCTGCGCTGGCCGAGCACCACGGGCGCGGGCTGGCCCTGGGCTATCTGGACCTGGACAACTTCCGGCGGGCCAACGATGCGCTCGGCCACGCGGCGGGCGACCGTCTGATGCTGCAGGTTGTGGCCCGGCTGGAAACCGCGCTGGAGGCCGGTGATTCGCTCGCACGCCTGGGCAGCGACGAGTTCGCCCTGCTGATCGATACCCGCCGCGACCCCCAGCGTGCCGAGCAGCTTGCCGACCAGCTCGTCGAGGCACTGGGCGAGCCCTACTGGATCGACGGCGAAAGCCTGATGCTTGGCTGCAGCCTGGGCCTGGCCCATGCCCACGCCGGGATCGGTGCCGATCCGCTGCTGCGCCACGCACAGCTGGCGATGCGCCAGGCCAAGGCCAGCCAGGGCTGTACCTGGCATGCCTATGACGAGCACAGCAGCCGCGCCGCGCGCACGCTCGTGGACCTCGAGGGCGAGCTGCGCCGGGCGCTGCGCCGCGGCGAGCTGGAGCTGCACTACCAGCCGCGCCTGTGCCTGCACAGCGGGCTCATCCTTGGCGTCGAGGCGCTGGTGCGCTGGGCCCACCCGGAGCGCGGGCTGCTGCCGCCAGGGGCGTTCATTCCGCTGGCCGAAGAGAGCGGCTTGATCGTGCCGTTGGGCTACTGGGTGATCGCGCGCGCCCTGCATGATCTGCAACAGCTGCGCGACCGTGGCGTGGACGGCTTGCACATGGCGGTCAACCTGTCGTTCCGGCAGTTCCAGGATAGCCAGCTGCTGCCAACGCTGAACCGGCTGATCGGCGAATGCGGCGTCGATCCGCGCTGGCTGGAGTTCGAGCTGACCGAAACCGCGGTGATGCGCCGCAGCGAGCAGGTGCGCAGGACCATGGACAGCCTCGCGCGGCTGGGCGTGCGCTTCTCGCTGGACGACTTCGGTACCGGTTTCTCGTCCTTCGTGCACCTCTCCAGCCTGCCGATCGCCCTGCTCAAGATCGACAAGAGCTTTGTCGCCGCCATGCACGGCGACCGCCAGCTGGTTCAGGCGATGATCAGCCTGGCGCACAACCTCGGGCTGGAGATCGTCGCCGAGGGCGTCGAGACCGAAGAGCAGCTGCGCGGGCTGAAGCAGTTCGGCGCGCACCAGGTGCAGGGCTTCCTGATCAGTCAGCCGCTGCCGCTCGAGGAGCTGGCGGCCTTTCTCGCGGAAAAGGCCCGCGCGCCTGCCCAGTCGGGGCAGTGAGGCCCGGCTGCGCGGCCGGGCCCCGGCCTGCTCAGCGGACGATGTGCAGGAAGTGCAGGTGCTTCTCGTACTGGTCGATGATGTCGCCGATCACGTCGTCGCGGCTCCAGCCCATCAGATCGTAGTCCTGGCCCCCCTCCTTCAGATGCACCTCGGCACGGAAGTACTGGCGCTCGTCCTCTTCGCCCAGGCTGGGCACGAAATTGGGCATCTCATAGGCACGCGGGCGCACCTCGTAGATGAAGTCCGGCTCGCCCTCATGCCGGATCTCGATGCGTACGCGCCGATCCTCGCCTTCGCTGACCTCGGCGATGTAGCCCTCGCTGCGCATCTCGTCGGCCACAGCCTCGCAGGCCGGGCGAACCACCCCGGTGATGAAACGCACCACATCGGGGCGTCGCGGGAATTGCATGAGGTTGTGCAGGCGCTGCTGCCAGCCGCCGGGCGTGCGTGGCGCACTCGGTGAGGTGGTCAGCGACTGATAGCGCAGGCCTTGCTTGGTGGCATCCAGGCGCAGGGCCTTGAGCAGGCCCCACATCGAGCAAAGCAGGGCGATGGTGAACGGCAGGGCGCTGGCGATAGTCGCCGTCTGCAGCGCGGTCAGGCCGTCGGCGAGCAGCAGCGCGATCGCCACCGCGCCCATGGAGCCGGCCCAGAACACCCGTTGCCAGGTCGGCGTGCCCTGGTGGCCGCCCGAGGCGAGCATGTCGACGACCAATGCCCCGGAGTCGGCCGAAGTCACGAAGAACACCACGACCATGACGATCGCCACCAGCGAGACCAGCGACGAGAACGGGAACTGCTCGAGAAACACGAACAGGGCCAGCGCGCTGTCCTGCTCGATGGCCTTGCCGAGGCTATCGAGGTGTTCCCAGAGGATCATGTGGATGGCGGTGTCGCCGAACACGGTCATCCACAGCAGGGTGAAGCCGGTCGGTACGAGCAGCACGCCGGCGACGAACTCGCGGATGGTCCGCCCGCGCGAGATGCGCGCGATGAACAGCCCGACGAAGGGCGACCAGGCCAGCCACCAGCCCCAGTAGAACAGCGTCCAGCCGCCGATCCAGTCATTCGGCTCGTAGGCGTAGAGGTTGAAGGTCTTGTTGATGATTTCCGAGAAGTAGCTGCCGGTGTTCTGCACGAAGGTCTGCAGGATGAACACCGTCGGTCCGGCGATCAGCACCATGAGCAGCAGCAGCAGGGCCAGCGACAGGTTCAGCTCCGACAGACGGCGCACGCCCTTGTCCAGGCCGGTGACGACGGAAATCGTCGCCAGCAGCGTGGTTGCGACGATCAGGCCGATCTGCACCGGTATCGACACCGGTACGCCGTACAGGTGATTGAGCCCGGTATTGATCTGCGTGACGCCCAGCCCGAGCGAGGTGGCGACCCCGAGCACCGTGCCGATGATGGCGAAGATGTCCACGGCATGGCCGATCGGGCCATAGATGCGTTCGCCGATCAGCGGGTAGAGCGCCGAGCGCAGCGTCAGGGGCAGGCCATGGCGATAGGCGAAGTAGGCCAGGATCATCGCCACGATCGCGTAGATCGCCCAGGCATGCAGCCCCCAGTGGAAGAAGGTGATCTTCATCGCTTCGCGCGCGGCGAGAGCCGTGCTGCCATCACCGATCGGTGGCGAGAGGAAGTGCATCACCGGCTCGGCGACACCGAAGAACATCAGGCCGATGCCCATCCCGGCCGAGAAGAGCATGGCGAACCAGGTCAGGTAGCTGTAGTCGGGCACGCTATGGTCGGGACCGAGCTTGATGTCGCCATAGCGACTCAGTGCTACCAGCGTGACCATCAGCAGGATCACCGCGACGGCAAGGATGTAGAGCCAACTGACGTTGGCGATGATCCAGGCCTGGGCATCGCTGAATACGGTTTGTGCGTTTTCCTGAAAGCCGATGCTGTAGATCAGCAAGGCCAGAAGGATGATGGCCGAGCCGAAGAAAACCGGCCGGTTGATGGTCGAGGGCGAGGACGTCTGGGCCTCCATGCTGCTCTCCTTTGATTAGCGTTCTTGGGAGTGGCCGCCTGTGGCGAAACGGTGAACCTTACCACAGACCATAGACTCGGCCCGGATGCTGCGCCTGTCGTGGAGCGGCCGGCGACTCAGGTGGTCGCCGCGGGGCGGTACTGCAGGGCTTCGGCGAGGTGCGCGCGGGTGATGCCCGGCGCCTGTTCGAGGTCGGCCAGGGTGCGTGCCACCTTGAGCAGGCGATGCGCCGCGCGCAGCGAGAGCGCCAGCCGCTCGCAGGCCTTCTCCAGCCACTGCTGGTCCTCCGTGCTCAGCCGGCAGTGCTGGCGCAGGCCGGCGAGATCGAGAAAGGCATTGGCACAACCCTGACGCGCCTGCTGGACGGCACGTGCCGCGGCGACCTGGCCGGCCACCGCGGCGCTGCTCTGACCCTCGAGGCGCGGCGCGTTCAGCGAGGTGGCTTCGCGCGCGACCGTCAGGTGCAGGTCGATGCGGTCGAGCAGCGGGCCGGAGAGTTTGCCGCGATAGCGCTGGATCTGGTCCGGCGTGCAGCGGCAGCGGCCGCTGGGGTCGCCGAGATAGCCGCAGGGGCAGGGATTCATGGCGGCGACCAGCTGGAAGCGCGCGGGAAAGCGCACCTTGTCGCGAGCCCGGGCGATGACGATGTGTCCGGATTCCAGCGGTTCGCGCAGGACCTCGAGCACCTTGCGGTCGAACTCGGGGAGCTCGTCGAGAAACAGCACACCCTGGTGCGCCAGGGTGATTTCCCCGGGCTGCGGACGGCTGCCACCGCCGACCAGCGCCGGTCCCGAGGCGCTGTGATGCGGCTGTCGGAACGGTCGTTGTGGCCAGTGTTCGAGCGGACCATGGCCGGCCACCGATCGAATGGCGGCCACCTCCAGCGCCTCCTGCTCGCCGAGCGGCGGCAGGAGGCCCGGCAGACGGCTGGCCAGCAGCGTCTTGCCGGTTCCGGGCGGGCCGGAGAACAGCAGGTTGTGGGCACCGGCGGCGGCAATCAGCAGGCCGCGCTTGGCCGCCAGCTGGCCTTGCACGTCAGCCAGGTCGGGGTAGGGCAGCTCCTGGCGCAGGAGGCCTTCGGCCTGGTAGGGCGCCAGCGGTGTCTGGCCGGAGAAATGCGCAGCCACCTCCAGTAGATGATCGGCGGCGTAGACGGTCAGGCCAGAGGCCAGGCTGGCCTCCTCGGCGTTGGCTCGCGGTACCAGCAGGGCTCGGCCGGCGGCGCGTGCGGCGAGCGCTGCGGGCAGTACGCCCTGGACCGGGCGCAAAGCGCCGGACAGGGCGAGCTCGCCAAGGCATTCCAGTTGCGCCAGCGGTTCGCCCGGCAGCTGGCCGCTGGCGGCGAGGATGCCGAGCGCAATGGCCAGGTCGAAACGGCCGCCATCCTTCGGCAGGTCGGCCGGAGCCAGGTTCAGTGTGATGCGGCGGGCGGGAAAATCGAACCCCGAGGTGAGGATAGCGCTGCGCACGCGGTCCTTGCTTTCCTTGACAGCCGTCTCCGGCAGTCCGACCAGCGCCAGTGACGGCAGGCCGTTGGCCAGATGGGCTTCGACCGTGACCGCCGGCGCTTCGACGCCTATCTGGGCACGGCTGTGGACGAGGGCGAGGGACATTCGATCACTCCTTGATCGTGTCGCGCCCGGCTCATTCGGCCGGTGGCGGCGCGAGTTTTTCTTCCAATGCGGCGACCTTCGCCTCCAGGGCTTCGAGGCGGGCACGGGTGCGCGCGAGTACTACCATCTGGCTGTCGAACTCCTCGCGGCTGACGACATCCAGCTTGCTCAGCGCGCCTTGCAGGATGCCCTTGAGCTGAGCCTCGAACTCGGCGCGTGGCAGCGGGTTTTCGCCATTGAACAGGCGCGAGGCCTGGGAACCGATGGCATCGAGAAAGGCTTTGGGCGGCAACATGAGGGACGTACCTGTTGGTGAACCGGCCCGGCAGTGTAGCACGCGCCCTTGCACCTGCCGCCCGCCGGTCGCTGCACAGAATCCGGGCAACCGCTGCGCTGGCGATGCACTGAGTTGGTGCGTGGGCTGATGACATTTTGCCCTGCGGCTCACCTCGACATGGCTGCAGCGCTTTTACGACGGGGCCTGGGCAAAAGTGGCACCGATTCTGCTTTGCCCCAGCTGCCGGAGCGTTGCAGGTGCACGCCGCCGCAAAGGTCATTGAGCTGGTGGGTGATGTCGGGATGCGCCGCGGCGCCAGCCGAAGCGTTACAACAGCCAGACACTGCGCTTAGACTTGAACCCGGGTTCGTACTTCTGGGGCAAGTCCACCTAAACGGGAGAAGTTTCATGAAACTAGTCACTGCCATCATCAAGCCGTTCAAGCTGGACGACGTGCGCGAGTCGCTGTCGGAAATTGGCGTACAGGGCATCACCGTAACCGAAGTCAAAGGCTTCGGTCGTCAGAAGGGCCACACCGAGCTGTATCGCGGTGCCGAATACGTCGTCGACTTCCTGCCGAAGGTAAAGATCGACGTGGCCATCGCCGACGATCAGCTCGATCGCGTCATCGAGGCCATCACCAAGGCGGCCAACACCGGCAAGATCGGCGACGGCAAGATCTTCGTGGTCAACCTGGAACAGGCCATCCGCATCCGTACCGGCGAAACCGATACCGACGCGATTTAAGCAGCACCTCCGAACCCCCACGCCCCAGGAGTAAAACCATGACTCTGCGAAAATTCGCAGGGCTAGGAGCCCTTTTGTCTCTGATAAGTCCAGGCCTGGCCCTGGCGCAGGAGGCAACGCTGGATTCAGGCGACACGGCATGGATGCTGACGGCCACTGCGCTGGTGCTGTTCATGACCATCCCTGGGCTGGCGCTGTTCTACGGCGGCATGGTCCGCTCGAAGAACATTCTCTCGGTGATGATGCAGTGCTTTGCGGTCACCGGCCTGATGAGCATCCTCTGGATGGTCTACGGCTACAGCCTCGCGTTCGACACCACCGGTATGGAAGCTGGGGTCACAAACTTCAATTCCTTCGTCGGCGGCCTGGACCGCGCCTTCCTCAGCGGTCTGACGCCCGACAGCCTGGTCGGCGCCTTCCCTGAAAGCGTCTTCATCACCTTCCAGATGACCTTCGCCATCATCACCCCGGCACTCATCGTCGGCGCCTTCGCCGAACGCATGAAATTCTCCGCGATGCTGGTGTTCATGACCGTATGGTTCACCCTCGTCTATGCGCCGATCGCGCACATGGTCTGGGCCGGTGACGGCGGCCTGATGTGGGACTGGGGCGTGCTGGACTTCGCCGGCGGCACCGTGGTGCACATCAATGCGGGCATCGCCGGCCTGGTGGCCTGCCTGGTGCTGGGCAAGCGCAAGGGTTACCCGACCACGCCGATGGCACCGCACAACCTGGGCTACACGCTGACCGGCGCCGCCATGCTGTGGATCGGCTGGTTCGGCTTCAACGCCGGTTCCGCAGTCGCCGCCAACGGCACTGCCGGGATGGCCATGCTGGTGACCCAGATCGCCACTGCCGCCGCCGCGTTGGCCTGGATGTTCGCCGAGTGGATGACGCACGGCAAACCCAGCGCACTGGGCATCGCTTCCGGCGTGGTTGCCGGTCTGGTGGCGATCACGCCGGCTGCCGGTACTGCCGGCCCGATGGGCGCGCTGGTGATCGGCCTGGCATCCGGGGTGATCTGCTTCTTCTGTGCCACCAGCCTCAAGCGCAAGCTCGGCTACGACGACTCGCTGGACGCCTTCGGTGTGCATGGCGTGGGTGGCATCGTCGGCGCGATCCTGACCGGGGCCTTCGCCGCGCCGGCGCTCGGTGGCTTCGGCGAGGTCGAGAACATCGGCCTGCAGTTGTGGGTCCAGTTCAAGGGCGTGCTCTTCACCGTGGTCTACACCGCCATCGTCACCTTCGTGATCCTCAAGGTCATCGACGTGGTCATGGGCCTGCGCGTCAACGAAGAGCAGGAGTCGGTCGGCCTGGATCTCAGCCTGCACAACGAGCGCGGCTACAACCTGTAACCCCGAGCCAAACAGCCGGCCCCGGAGCGCACTCCGGGGCACGGGGTCGGCTTGCCGCAAGAATGGCGAGCCGACAGCAAGACATCGGACATACGCGACTGAGAGGTGAACATGGATAGCACGGCACTGATACCCGTCCAGTACGGACTCGATACCTTCTACTTCGTCATCTGCGGCGCGCTGGTCATGTGGATGGCGGCCGGCTTCGCCATGCTGGAATCCGGCCTGGTGCGAGCGAAGAACACCGCCGAGATACTGACCAAGAACATCGTGCTCTACGCGGTGGCCTCGATCATGTACCTGCTGATCGGCTACTACATCATGTATTCCAGCCCCGAGGGCGGCATCCTGCCGAGCCTGGGGCTGCTGATCGGCGACGAGCATGCGGTCGACCTGGTTGCCGCCGGTGGCGAGGACGCACCCTACTATTCGGCTCGGGCGGACTTCTTCTTCCAGGTGGTGTTCGCCGCGACCTGCATGTCGGTTGTTTCCGGTGCGGTTGCCGAACGCATGAAGCTGTGGGCTTTCATCGCCTTCGCAGTGGTGATGACCGGCTTCATCTACCCGATCCAGGGCTTCTGGAAGTGGGGCGGTGGCTTCCTCGATGCGGCCGGCTTCCTCGACTTCGCCGGCTCGGGCCTGGTGCACATGGCCGGCGCCACCGCGGCGCTGACCGGGGTTCTGCTGCTTGGCCCGCGCAGGGGCAAGTACGGCCCCAACGGCCAGATCAATGCCATCCCCGGTGCCAACCTGCCGCTGGCGACCCTCGGTGCCTTCATTCTCTGGATGGGCTGGTTCGGCTTCAACGGCGGCTCGCAGCTGAAGATGAGCACCATCGAGGATGCCAATGCGGTGGCTCAGGTGTTCACCAACACCAACATGGCTGCAGCCGGCGGCCTGATTGCGGCGCTGGTCACCGCGCGGCTGCTGTTCGGCAAGTCCGATCTGACCATGGTCCTCAACGGTGCGCTGGCCGGTCTGGTGGCGATCACCGCAGAGCCGCTGACGCCCAGCGCTTTGCAGGCGACCATGATCGGCGCCGTGGGTGGCGTGCTGGTGGTGTTCAGCATTCTCACCCTGGACAAGCTGCGCATCGACGATCCGGTCGGCGCCATCTCGGTGCACGGCGTGGCCGGCATCTGGGGCCTGCTGGCAGTGCCGCTGACCAATGCCGACGGCAGCTTCGCCGCGCAGCTGCTGGGCGTGGCCTCGATCTTTGCCTGGGTCTTCGTCACCAGCCTGGTGGTCTGGGGCATTCTCAAGGCGGTGATCGGCCTGCGTGTCAGCGAGGAAGAGGAGTACGAAGGGGTGGACGTGGTCGAATGCGGCCTGGAAGCCTACCCGGAGTTCACCAAGCACTGATTCGGAAAGGCTCTAAACGGGGCGCCTTCGGGCGCCCTTTGTTTTTTCTGCGGCCACGCTAGAATGCGCCCGATCGAATGCAGGCGCGGCGATTGTCGCCCGCCCGGCGCGACCGCCTGGAACGAACAAGGGCTGAGCCGATATATGTGGCACCAGACGCTGATCACGCTGCGCGCGCGACCGCGTGGCTTTCATCTCGTCACCGATGAAGTGCTGGCGGCCCTGCCGGAACTGCAAAGTTGCCGGGTCGGTCTGTTACACCTGTGGCTGCAGCACACCTCCGCTTCGTTGACCGTGAACGAGAACGCGGACCCGTCGGTCCGGCGTGATTTCGAGCGCTTCTTCAATCGGTTGGCGCCAGAAGGCGAGGCGGGGTACGAGCACGACTACGAGGGGCCGGACGACCTGCCGGCGCACTTCAAGGCCAGCCTGCTCGGTTGCCAGCTCAGCCTGCCGGTCAGCCAGGGGCGATTGGCGCTGGGGACCTGGCAAGGTATCTATCTGGGGGAGCATCGCGACCAGGGCGGATCGCGGCGGCTGCTGGCGACGCTTCACGCGTTCGATAGTTGAATTTTTGTTGAAGCAGCGGACAAATTGCACCGCTGAGCTATATATCTACCGCTTTGGCATGCCATGAGGTTGAACATGAGCGACGAAGAACTCGAACAAGACGACCTGGAAGTAGGGGACGAGGACGAAGGCGAGGAGCTGGAAGCCGCGGACGAGGGGGAGAACAGCCTGGACGAGGAAGGCACCGACAGCGAGCGTGCCACGCCCTCGAAGAAGGCCAAGGCCAAGGCGGCCGAGCCCGAAGAACTGCCGAGCCTGGAAGCCAAGCAGCGTGAGCGCGAGGCGCTGGCGCGGGCGATGGAAGAGTTTCTGGCTCGCGGTGGCCGGGTCCAGGAGGTCGAACCCAACGTGGTCGCCGACCCGCCGAAAAAGCCGGACAGCAAGTACGGCAGCCGGCCTATCTGAGCCGCACAGACACGAAAGAGCCCGCATCGCGCGGGCTCTTTCGTTTCAGTCATTCGCCGCGCTGCCAGCTCAGCAGCAGTCGGGGCAGGTCGACGAGGCTGTGCACCTCGGCATCCGGTTGGCCAGCCTGCAGCCAGGGGCGACGCTCGGGGTTGTACCAGATGGCGCGAAGCCCGGCCTGCTGTGCGCCAAAGATGTCGTCCTCGTGGTGATCGCCGATGTGCACCGCCTCGTCGGCCGTTACCTCCGCCAGCCGCAGGGCTTCGCGGAACGGTCGCGGATCGGGCTTGCCGATGCCCAGCTCCTCGGCGCAGAGCGCGAAGCGGAAGTAGTCGGCGAGCCCCAGCCGGCGAACGTCGGCGTTGCCGTTGGTGATCACGCCAAGCGTGAAGTGGTTGGCGAGCCACTCCAGGGTCGGCAAAACCTCCGGGGCCAGCTCGATCTGATGGCGCGCGTCGAGAAAAACACGGAAACCTTCCTCGGCCAGTGTCCGTGCCTCGGCGTCCGGATAGCCCGCGTCGCTCAGTGCGTGGAACAGGATGCGCCGACGCAGCTCGCTGATGCGATGGCGCAGCGACGGCTCCTGTTCGACCAGCATGCGGCGGATGGCGCCCAGCGCCTCGATCGGAAAGCCGCCCAGGCGCGGGGCATTGACCGCCAGCCAGTCGCGCAGTGCCGTCTCGGCGCCGCGGATGATCGGTGCCGTGTGCCAGAGCGTGTCGTCGAGGTCGAAGGTGATCAGCCGGATACTCATGGTTCGCCGTCCTGCTTGCGCTTGGCGCGTGGGTGAGCCTGGTCGTAAACCTTGGCCAGATGCTGGAAATCCAGATGCGTATAGATCTGCGTGGTGCCGATGTCGGCGTGGCCGAGCAGCTCCTGGACGGCGCGCAGATCCTGCGAGGATTCGAGCAAATGGCTGGCGAAACTGTGCCGCAGCATATGCGGATGCAGGTGCTGCCCGAGCTCGCGCACGCCCGCCTCGCGCACGCGCAGCTGCACGGCACGCTGGCTGAGCCGCCGTCCCTGACGGCCAATGAACACCGCGTGGTCCTGCGGGGCGGCCAGCTGGCGCAGCGGCAACCAGGCCTGCAGCGCTTCGCGTGCCTTGCTGCCGACCGGCAGCTCGCGCACTTTCCGGCCCTTGCCGGTCACGCGTACGAGGCCCGCCGCCAGGTCCAGCTGGTCCAGGTCCAGTCCGACCAGCTCAGACAGGCGCAGGCCGGAGGAATAGAACAGCTCGAGCAGCGCCTGGTCACGGCGCGCGATGAAATCGTCCTCGACGCCACCATCGAGCAGCTGCATGGCGCGATCGGTATCGAGCAGGCGCGGCAGGCGTCGTTCGCCCTTGGGGGGCGACAGGCCGTTGGCCGGGTCATGTTCGCAAAGGCGCTCCTGATTCAGGTAGCGATACAGCCCGCGCACCGACGACAGCAGCCGCGCCAGGCTGCGGCCACTCTGGCCATGGCGGTGCTGCTCGGCGATCAGTTGGCGCAGTTGCGCCGGCTTTAGCTCGGCCCAGCTGGCGATACCGAGGCGTTCGCAATGGGCCAGCACCTTGGCCAGGTCGCGCCGATAGCCGTCGACCGAATTCGGCGACAGCTGGCGAACGCTGCGCAGATGTTCCAGATAGGCGTCGAGATGGGGCTGCAGCATCGGCTTCGCTTCGCCTCCTGGGTGGTGCCAGATGAGCCGGAGTCGCTGGGGCCAGCGGCCCCGGCGAACGGTCAGCGTACCGAGCGCAACGGCATGGCGAAGCGCGGCAGCACGCGCGCCAGCACTTCGGCCACGTAGCCGAGAAACAGCGTGCCCAGCGAGCTCTTGTAGTGCTGCGGGTCGGGGCTGCCGATCGCCAGTACGCCGAGCTGATGGTTGAGCGACACCATGGCTGCCGAGCCGACGCTGGCCGCCTCTTGCTCGCCAAACAGAAAGGCCAGTTCGTGCGGTCGCAGCACGCCGCAGATGGTCTTGCCCCCGCCGAGCAGGCCGCCGATGGCCTGGTGGGCTTCGGCGCTGGTGACGCAACGGCCGACCGGCAGCGTGTTGTCGCTGAACAGGATCAGTGCGACGTGCGGAACCTGGAACTCATGGCGCAGGCTGTCCTCCACGGCGCTGACCACGGCTTCGAGGCTGTCGGCATCGAGCAGGTCGAGGACCAGGCGGCGGGTCTTGTCGAACAGCCGGTCGTTGTCGCGGGCGACATCCATCAGCTGCGACAGGCGATGGCGCATCTCGATGTTGCGTTCGCGCAGCAGCTTGACCTGCCGTTCCACCAGCGAGACGGCGGCACCGGGCTGGTGCGGCAGGCGCAGCTCGGCAAGTAGCTCGTCGTGGTCGACAAAGAATTCGGGATGGGCGCGAAGATAGGCGGCCACCGCCTCGGCATCGGGCAGTGGCGCAGCGGGCGTCGGCGTGTGTTCGGTCATAGGCGGACCTGTCCTTCGTAAACGCGCACGGCGGGGCCGGTCATCATAACCGGCTGGCCGGGGCCGGCCCATTCAATGGACAGACGGCCACCGGGCAGGTCGATCTGCACCGGCGAATCCATCCAGCCCTGGCGAATCGCTGCGACCGCGGCCGCGCAGGCACCCGTGCCGCAGGCCTGGGTCTCGCCGGCGCCGCGCTCCCACACACGCAGCCGCGCGTGCTGGCGGTCAACCACCTGCAGGAAGCCGACGTTGACACGCTGCGGGAAGCGCGGATGGTGCTCGACCAGCGGGCCGAGCTCGTGGACCGGCGCCGTATCCACCCGGTCGACGCGCAGCACGGCGTGCGGGTTGCCCATCGACACGGCCGCGATATCGATGGCCTGTCCGTTGACGTCCAGTGCATAGCTGAGCGCCTCGGCCTCGGCCTGGAACGGAATCTCGGCTGGCACCAGGCGTGGCGGGCCCATGTCGACCCTGACCTGGCCATCGGGACGCACATGCAGCTCGATGATGCCGCTCTTGGTTTCCACACGGATGCGCCGCTTGAGCGTCAGTCGTTTGTCCAGCACGAAGCGGGCGAAACAGCGGGCGCCGTTGCCGCATTGCTCCACTTCCGAGCCGTCGGAATTGAAGATGCGGTAACGGAAGTCCACCTCCGGATCGCTCGGCGGTTCGACGATCAGCAGCTGATCGAAACCGATGCCGGTGTGGCGGTCACCCCACTGCTTGGCGTGCTTGGGCTGGATGTGCGCGTGCTGGCTGACCAGGTCGATGACCATGAAGTCGTTGCCCAGCCCGTGCATCTTGGTGAAGCGCAGAAGCATGTGTCGGGCCTCAGGCAGGCAGCAGGCTTTCGCCGGCGTAGAGATCCTGCACGCTCTCGCGGCGGCGTACCTCGTGGGCCTGGTCGCCATCGACCAGTACCTCGGCGGCACGGCCACGGGTGTTGTAGTTCGAGCTCATGACGAAACCGTAGGCGCCGGCCGAGCACACCGCCAGCAGGTCACCCTCGGCCAGCGCCAGCTCGCGGTCCTTGGCGAGGAAGTCGCCGGTCTCGCAGATCGGTCCGACGATGTCGTAGCGCCGCGTATCGCCCTCGTGGGGCTGCACGGCGATGACGTTCATCCAGGCCTGGTAAAGCGCCGGGCGAATCAGGTCGTTCATCGCGGCGTCGACGATGGCGAAATCCTTGTGTGCGGTGTGCTTGAGGTACTCGACCCGGGTCAGCAGCACACCGGCGTTGGCGACGATCGAACGGCCCGGTTCGAACACCAGCGTCAATGCGCGACCCTGCATGCGCTGGCGCACCGCGGCGATGTAGTCGCCGGCCAGCGGCGGCTGCTCGTCGCGATAGCGCACGCCGAGGCCGCCACCCAGGTCCAGGTGGCGAATGGCGATGCCCTGTTCGGCCAGCCGGTCGACGAGGGCGAGCAGGCGGTCCAGTGCGTCGAGGAACGGGGGCAGGCTGGTCAGTTGCGAGCCGATATGGCAGTCCACGCCGACCACCTCGAGGTTCGGCAGGTCGGCGGCGCGGGCGTATACCGCCGGGGCCTGCTCGATGTCGATGCCGAACTTGTTTTCCTTCAGGCCGGTGGAGATGTAGGGGTGGGTCTGGGCATCGACGTCCGGGTTGACCCGCAGCGAGATGGCGGCGGTCACGCCCATTTCTGCAGCGACCTGCTGCAGGCGCTCGAGCTCCTCGGTGGATTCGACGTTGAAGCAGTGCACGCCCACTTCCAGGGCGCGACGCATATCGTCACGGCTCTTGCCGACGCCGGAGTAGACGATTTTGCTCGGTTCGCCGCCCGCGGCCAGCACCCGCTCCAGTTCGCCGCGCGAGACGATGTCGAAGCCGGCGCCCAGGCGTGCCAGCAGGTTCAGCACGCCGAGGTTGGAATTCGCCTTGACGGCAAAACAGACCAGGTGCGGCAGGTCGCCGAGGGCGTCGGCATAGGCGCGGAACTGCGCCTCGATGTGCGCACGCGAGTACACGTAGGTGGGCGTGCCGAAGCGTTGAGCGAGCGCGGACAGTGCCACGCCTTCCGCGAACAGCTGACCGTCGCGGTACGAAAAGGCTTCCATGAATGAGTCCCCTTAAAGTTCGAAACGGTCTTTGGAGCGTTCTTTCACGGTCGCCTGATCATCTGGCAGATACAGGGGGCCTTTCTGGCCGCAGGCGCTGAGGGCCGAAGCAAGCACGGCCAGGGCGAGGAACGGAAGCAGCAGACGCTTCATGGGACTGGAATCCTTGGAAAATCTAATCGCCGGAGTATACCCAGCGCCTGTGCCATTGCCTATGCGAGCAGCTCGGCGGGCCGGCTGCGCCTCGCTAGCGGCGCCGCGTGCCTGATAAGCTCGCCGGCATTGTCCGCGGCCAGGGGCCGCTCTACCGAGGAATTGCACATGAGCCTGAGCGAAGCCCGTTATCACGATCTGGTCGATGCTGCGCAGCAGCTGATCGAAGATGCCTTCGATGACAGTGGCTTGGACGTCGATCTGGAAAACGCCGGTGGGGTGCTGACGGTACGCTTCGCCAACGGCAGCCAGCTGATCGTCAGCCGCCAGCCGGCGATGCGCCAGCTATGGGTCGCCGCGCGTTCCGGCGGTTTTCACTTCGACTACGACGAGGCGATCGAGGCCTGGGTCTGCGATACCAGTGCCGAGCGACTCGGCGAGCTCTTGGGCCGTGCGGCTCAGGAACAGGGCGGCGAGGCAGTGGAGTTCGACGAGCTCTGAATCGCCCTGTTGCATTGCCGGGCTTGCGAATTCGGTCGGCTGTGATAGGGTCGAGTGCAGGTCACAAAACCCCGCCTTCGGGCGGGGTTTTGCTTTTTTTGCCTTTCGAACTAAACAGGAGCAGGCCCACGACCATGACCAACGCAACGTCCATCATCCTCACCAAACTCGATCTGCAGCGGCTCGAGAAATTGCTCGATAGCCTGGACGACTACGGTCCGGCAGCCGAGGCCCTGGAGCAGGAGCTGTCGCGGGCGCAGGTCGTGGAACGCAGCGAGATGCCTGCCGGCGTGGTGACCATGAATTCGCGCGTGCATTGCCGCGAAGAGGGCAGCGGCAAGGATTACCACCTGACGCTGGTCTACCCGCACGATGCCGGCAAGGAGGGCACCGTCTCGGTACTCGCGCCGGTCGGCACGGCATTGCTCGGCATGAGCGTCGGCCAGCACATCGATTGGCCGACGCCGGGTGGCAAGGTGCTGCAACTCACCCTGCTGGAAGTCGAATACCAGCCCGAGGCGGCGGGCGATCCGTTCTGACGTCGCCAGCGTAGCTGCCCCGGCCTGCGGCCGGGCGCGGTGCCTGTACCCGCTCGATGAGCGGGTTTCTTTTGCGCTCGACGCACCCTTTCACCTGTCCATCTGCAGCGCCTGGTTCAGTGCCGCCTCCAGGCGCGCCTTGTAGCGCAGGTAATGCACGGTCTGGCCCTGTCCCCTGCCACGCAGGCCGGACAGGTCGAGGTCAGTGATGTAGCAGGGATAGCGCTCGCGGTTGCGCCGCTGCGAGAGAATGTATTCGGCAACTGCAGTGAACAGCCGCGCGCCGTATTCGAGCCCCGAGAATTCCTGGTGGTTGCAGTACAGCGTGACCGTGCTGCGGCCGTTCTCGCGGGATTCGACGATGGCTTGCACCTCGTAGAGCGGGTCGTCCGGTTCGTCCTGCGGCACCGGGCGGCGCTCGACCACGGGCGGCTGCCCGGCTGGTGTGCGAATCCGGTAGAGCAGGATTTCCAGTCCTGAGGATGGGTGCAGGCTGCTGAGCGAGCGCTGCGCGTTGCGTCGGTGGATCATCGAGCGGAGAAAGCGCAGCAGCGGCATCAGCAGGCGCTGCTCGTCGCGAAACGGCCATTGCTGGGTCCACAGCGCGTTGCGCTCGTCGAGCACGGCGAGCTCGGCGCTGTCGCCGCGTACGCGGTAGAACACCTGCAGGCAGTCGGGCCGCCCCAGCGGCAGGATCAGCCCGAGATCGTCGTCCCTCAGTGCATAGCGGTCCAGGCGGATCGGGTCGCTGTCGTGGTGCGCCTCGCCCAGGTGCTCAAGCAGCGCCGTGCGATCGCTGAGGCAGCTGTGCGCGACGTCCTCCGCGCGGCGTTCGAACAGGTGGAACCGCTGGCGGATCTGCAGCAGATAGCGGCGGTGCGTCGCGTCGAGGTTGCTCTGCGCATCGAGCAGCAGTTCCATCACGCGCCGGGCGATGGCCTGGCCGCGGTTGCGCGAGAAGCAGCGCACCTGCAGGCCGCAATCGCCAGCACCGGCCAGGCCGGTGAGGTGATCACGCAGGCAGTCGGCGAGCGCCTGTGGCCCTTCGTAACGGCTGACGCTCAGTTCGTTCCAGCTGTTGAGCACCAGTTGATCGATGCTCAGCACCAGGTTTTCCCGCGCGCTGGCATAGCCGAGCGGGTCGCTCTGCTCGGCGCAGTTGGGCATTTGCTGCGGCGCCAGCACGCTGAACGGGTCCAGGCCGACGTTGATCAGCAGGAGTACCTGGCGTGGTGTGGCCGGGTCGAGCAATGCCTGTTCGGCCACTGCGCCAAGCGGTAGCGGGAAGACCTGGCGCAGCTCGCCGAGCAGGCCGAACAGCTCGGCCTCGCCGAGGCCGCTGTCACCGGGATGCAGCGAAATGTGGGTGCCGCCGTCGATGATTCCGTTGCGATGGCCCCAGGCCAGCAGGGGCACCAGTTCCGGCATGCGTCGCAGCGGTGCGTAGTGCGCGCAATCGGCGCTCGTCAGGCTGCCCTCGTAGAGTGACCAGCTCGGCTCGCCGCTGGCGTCGGTGCCCTGTAGCAGGGTCAGGCTGCCTTCGGACATGTCCGGGGAAATGCCAAGGTTGACGGCCTCGACCTTGCCCGCCTTGCGCCCGATGGCCGCCTGCAGGCGGCGTTCGAGCACGCTGAGGTCGCGCCCGCTGATCGGGCTGGCAGCCTCCAGCCGCTGGCTCAGGTCGCTGAGAAAGCGGTAGCCGTAGGTCAGCTCGTTGACCAGCGCGCGGCGTTCCTGCAGGACCTGGCGTACCTTCCATTGCTTGCGCCCGTCGAGGCCGGCGAAGCAGCGTTCGTCCCAGCCCCAGTCCCGTGTCAGGCGCTCGGCCAGCAGACGCTGCCAGCTCTTGGTGCGATTGCGCGGCGGTCGGCTCAAGGCGCGGTTGATCTTCAGGTACAGCGCGCGGCGCGCCAGCTGCAGGCGCTCGCGGTCGGCGTGCTCGGCGAGGTAGCCCTCGATGGCGCCATAGGCAGCGATGTACGGGTCCAGCTCATCGAGGTCGAGCCGGCCGTCGTAGACCGCCTGCTTGTACGCCACGGCCAGCGGTTGCACCTGTGGATGCTGGCTGGCATAGACCTCGACCAGCAGCAGTTTGAACAAGGACTTGTAGGGTGACTCCAGCGCCTTGTACAGCTGCCAGAGGGCGGCACCGGCAAATTCCCCCGCCGGAATCTGCGCGAGGTGCCCGAGATCCAGCACCTCTTCGGCGCGAATGAAGCGCCGTTCGAGCAGCGCCGCGACATAGTCCGGGTAGCGGTGCTCCTCGTAGGCTGGCACCAGCCACCACAGCGGCACGCGGCCGCCGAGCCACAGCGCGGTGCGATAGAACTCGTCGAGCAGCAGGTAGTGCTGGGTGCTGCCACAGTCGTCCGAACTCAGCTGCGCCTGACGCTCGCCGCTGGCAAAGCGCACCGGATCGACGAGAAAGAAGTGCGCCTCGCAGCCCTGGCTGGCCGCCCAGCCTTGCAGCAGGTCGCACTTGCGGCGCAGTTCGGCGAGCTGCGAAGCGTCCAGCGTCGGCTCATGGCAGACCCAGACGTCCAGATCGCTGCTCTCGTCCTGCGCGACCGTGCCCAGGCTGCCCATCGCGAACAGCGCCAGGATCGGCTGGGGCGGGCGGTGGCGCAGCGGCTTGTAGGCGAACGAGCGCGCCAGGCGCTGGGCCTCGCCGAGCAGCTCGCTGTCCGGTTCGAAGCCGCTGAGCCCGGCCGGCGTAGCGGCCGAAACGTAACCAGGCAGCAGTGGGTGATTGACATGAAACAGCAGGGGCAACAGGCGGAACACCTGCTGCTGGCGGCTGGACAGGCCGAGCAGGGCACGCTCGATGCGCGCCGCGTTGATTTGCAGGAAGCGCGCACGCAGCGTCGCCAGCACCTTGCGGTCGATGCCTTCTTCCAGGATCGGTTGGATCTTTGGGCAGCCGGTCATTGCCGTTCGCAGTCAAAAACGGGAGTCGGACTGTCATCGGCCGCGCGCGCCCCGACTTGAGCTGAGCGCGGCCTGGGCGAAGCGTGGGGCTCAGGCGGCTTGCGGACCGCGCAGAATGGTCAGCAGTGCCTGGGCGTGTTCGGCGGCGTCGCGCCCCAGGCTGGTGAGATAACCGCCGTCGGCCTGGGTGGTGAGCCCCTTGCGGTGCAGGCGTGCGGCCGCGGCGATCGCCTCGGCGGCGGCGTCATGGTGAACCTTCAGACCTTCCTGATGGTTGTCGAGGTTGAACAGGCAGAGAATCTCGAGCTCGGCGACCAACTCTGGGGTATAGGACATGTCCACTCCTGGGAAGATGGGCCTCGGCCCGGTCCGCTGAGTGTAGATGCAGATCCCCGGCCGAGGTTGACCTGCGTCTATTCGGGCAGCTCGGGCAGCGCGCGCAGCAGGCTTTCGTAGCGCGCGGCATCGAACGGCCGATCCTCGGCGAGCATGCTCTGGATCTCGTTGGCCAGCACCAGCGCCATCATTTCCAGGCTTTCCTCGCGTTCGTAGCCCACCAGCGTGAGCTTGTTCAGGGTGGCCTGGGCTGCCGGCGGCTCGCCGGATTCGAGCTGGTTCTCGATGGCCTCGAGCAGGGTGGCTTGGGCGAAGACCTCGTCTTCTTCGTTGTCGTGGGCGTCTTGGGTCATGGGTGTCTCGAGCGGGGCCGGATTCTCGTCGTCCAGCTGACAGAGGGTGCAGCTGCCGTCATCCGGACGGTTGGTTTCGACGTAGCGTACCCGGCGGCTCGGCGCCTGGCGATCGGCATCGATGCGAAAGCGTGGGCGGTCTGATTCGGTCATGCGTCTGCTTCCGGCTGTTACGTGACCGTTGTGATAGCGCGCGGCGGAGTGGAAGGCAAGCAAGCCGCCGCTGCAGCGACGGTTTGCTCCGCTCCGGGGCTGCTCAGCGGCCGCCGCCTCCGCCGCCCTTGCGATCACCCGAGCCCATGCCGGCGCCCTGGCCCATGCCCATTCCTTGGCCCATGCCGCCGCCCTGGCCCATGCCGCGGCCCGCCGGTGGTTCTTCCGGCAGTGTCACGCCGCGTTCGCGGGCGCGCTCACGCATCTGTTGATGGTGCTCGTTGCGAATGCGCTCGCGTTCTTCCTGCGTCTGCGCCTGGCGCATGCGGTTGCGGTACTCCATGCGCTCCTGCTGGGTCATGATCTGCGAGCCATAGACCTGCTCGTCGTTGCCGCCAGCCTGCTGGGCGAAGGCTGCGCCTGAAAGCAGCAGCGTGCCGAGCGCGAGTGCGGTGGTCAGTCGTTTCATGTGCTTCTCCTGCCGTTTTGCCGGGTTAGTGGGTGTGCTCCTCGTCATCGTGATGCGATGACTCGTCTCCGGGCTTGCCGCCCATGTACTTGGGGCCTTTGCCGCGGCCCTCGTCGAAAACCTTGTTTTCCATCGATTTGCTGCCACCGGGGCCGCCGGTATGCCCGGAGTGGCTGCCTTCCTCGTGGGTCTGATCGCTGTGGCTGCTGCCGTGGTCGCGGCCACTGCCGTATTTCGGCCCCTTGCCCTTGCCGCCGGAATCGTGACTAGTGTGGCCGCCGTCATGGCTGGAGTGGTCGTCGGCGGCGTGCAGCGGGCCGCTGCCGCCGGCCAGCAACAGGGCGAGAGTGGCCGCCAGCAGCGGCGATCTGTAGCGAACGCGCATAGTGCTCTCCCCGAACGGGGCGGCTGGCGTCGCGGCCAGCCGCCCCGGCCGTTACCTGACTTCGTTGTCGTGGACGAATTCGATGACCTGCAGGTAGTCGTTGGCCGCCGCGGCAAAGTCATCGGCGCCGCCTTCACTGGTCGGATCGCTCCAGGCGGTGCTGCCGAACACGGCGTCGTACAGGTTCACCAGGGTCGGCCGGTAGACATCGTCCGCCGGGTCCGCCGGATCGCCCTCGTCCAGCACCAGCACGGTGGCGGTGGCGGCGGACCAGGTCGCGGTGCGGTCGTACTGGTAGTCGGAGAAGTCGTAGTACGTCGTTCCGGAATTGATGCCCAGGATCGAGTTCATGTAGACACAGTGTGTCGACGCTGATGGTGCCGGTCTTGTCACCAGCCGCCGCGAGCAGGGCGGCCGGGTTGAAACCGTCCGGCAAGGTGACGCCAGGAATCGTCCCGGTGGTCATGTAGGTCTCGTACAGCGCCAGGTTTTCCAGCGGTGAGTCGATGGTGGTGCCGTCGACCGTCAGCCGGCCGGTGGAATCGATGGCGATCACCGCGCCTTCGGCGGTCAGCTTGGCCAGCGCTTCGTCCAGCGAGTGGTTGAGGACCTTGCTCGGCGAGCGGCCGACGCTCAGGCGACCCAGTTCCACCTCACCGGGCACGACGTCGTAGGTGGTTTCGCCGACCGTCACCGAGGTCAGCAGATCACCTTCTTCGTTGCGCGGGATGGCCACCAGCTGGCCGTCGGCGTCGGTCACCGGGACCAGCACGCCGGTCGTGTCGTAGTAGAACGCCACCACCAGCTCCTCGCCATTGGTATCGGTCAGCGGAACGCCGTTGGGGTCGCGCAGCAGGATGTACATGTCGCCGAACAGGTCGCCCTTCTTGGTGCCGGCGCCGAACGGCTTGCCACCGCCACCCGCCTTGCCGCCCTTCACGCCGGCCCACTCGGGGCGGTCGCTGTCTTCTTCGGCTGCAGGGTCGACGCGGAAGATCTTGTCCACTGCGCCATGCCCGCCGCCCATGCGCGAGCCGCCCTGGCCCCGCTCTCCGCCACTGCCGCCACTGCCCTGGCCGCCGCGGCCGCCATGGCTGTCGCTGCCACCCTTGCCGGCGCCGCTATGCTCGGCGGCCACACTCGAGGTGGCGACGCCCAGTGACAGCGCACCGGTGATCACCAGCGGCGCGGCGAGTGCGACGATGAGCGCCCCGCCGGCAAGCCCGAAGGTGTTGCGTTTGAACTGACTGTGTTTCATGACCTTGCTCCTTTGCTTGCGGGGCCGGTGCTCCGGGCCGTTGGCGCGTGGAAGACACCGGTATTGCGGTTGCACCTGACGGCAGGCCCTTGGCCCGCCGCCGCCGATGATCAGAAGCGCAAGCCCAGGCCCATGCGGAACAGGCTTTCGCGGTTTTCGAACTGCATGTCATCCGGGCTTCCGTGCGCGGTCGTGAAGCGGTAGCTGTCGTAATAGGTGCGGGTGTAATCCAGGCGAGCGAACGCCATGGCCCCCAGCGGTATCTCCGCGCCCAGGCCGTAGCGCATGCCGTCGACCTTGTAGCTGCGATCGATGTTGGCGTCGGCGTTGTTGCCCTTGGCCCAGGTCGTGTTGAAGCGACCGCGTACCGGTCCGGCGCGGCCATACAGCAGGGTGCCGTTGGGCAGGCTGTAGCCCAGGCGCAGCGCGATGCCGTAGTCGCTCTTCTTCTGCACCGAGAAATCGCGGCCGCCGCTGCCATTGGTATCGCGCCGGTGCATCCAGTCGATGTCGGCGGTGTCGATTTCCGCTTCCAGCCCGGCGTACCAGCGGCCGAAATCACGGCCGTAGCCGGCAAACACCCCGTAGACGCCGCCGAGCCCGGCGAAATCGCCTGCGTAGGGCTGCGAGAACGCCGGCTCGCCGCTCTCCGAATGGCGTCCTTCGAGGCGGGAGTCGACGCCGCCATGGCCGGCATGCGCGCCGACATAGAAGCCCCGCACGGCCGGCAGGCGTGGCAGCGGTGACGGATTGGCGGTCAGGCGCCAGCCCAGCCCGAGGCGAAACTGGCCCTCTTCCGGCGCGAAGCGCTCGCTGGTGGTGCCCTCGTCGTCGCCGTAGGCGACCGGATAGGCGTCGTAGTCGGTGTAGACGTATTCCATGCGCAGGAACAGCCGCTCGCCCGCCGGCAGGTCGGCGCCCACGCCGAAGCGGCTGCCGGACTGCCGATCGTCGCGGCTGCCGGCGGCAACAAGCTGGTCGTTCACCGTGTAGAAGCTGTCGAAGCGGGTTTCCACTCGGCCGGCGCGCAGGTAAAGCAGGCTGCCGTTGTCGACCACGTAGCCGCCGCGCAGGCTCAATCCATAGCTGTCGTCCTTGTCCAGCGAGCTGCTGCGCGCGTCGGCTTTGCTCTTGGCAAAGGACCAGTCGGCCTGGCTGGTTTCGCCTTCGGCCTCGGCGCCCAGGTACCAGCGCCCGAACTGCCGGCCATAGCCGACGAAGAGCAACTCGCCGAAGCCGTCGGCCCCGTGCGGGCTGACATCGCTGCCGCCGTCGCCGCGGCTGCCGGAGGTTTCGCTGTAGAGCGTGCCATTCCGAGCGCGGCACCGCCGTACAGGCCATCGAAGAGTTCGCTCAGCGGTAGCGGCGTCAGCGGATAGGCCGAACCTTGCGCCAGCGCGGCGGCCGGCAGCCGGTAGCTGCTCGAGCGACCAGGCGTGTAACCGAGGCTGAGGCTGATCTGGCTGCGACGGTACTCGCCATCGAGTTCGTCGGAGTCGCGATCGATCCCCCGCAGGTCGCTGCCGACGAACAGGGTCGGGGTGAGGTAGTAGCGCAGCCCGGCACCGGCATCGGTGACCTTGTCCTACCGCGGGTAGCTGAGGAATTCGCTGTCGATATAGGCGGCGTGGCCGACCACCGACAGCCGGCTGGTCAGCTTGCGCTCCACTTCGAAGCCGTAGACGGTATCCAGGGTGCCGGCGGCGTAACGGTCGTCGAGGGCGACGGTGGTTTCCTCGATCGAGCGGTCGATGTAGAGATCGATCCGGGTGACGACATCGGGACGCCAGGCCAGCTGCGCACCGAAATAGGGTTTGCGCACGTCGGAGAAGCCCGGGTGGTCGTAGCGCTGGCGCAGGCTGCCGAGGAAGACCTCGCCGGCCAGGCGCTGGCGCGGTCGGACGAAGCGCAGCCCGGCGGCGGCCCGATAGCCATCGGAGTCGCGGTTGAAGCCGGTGCCGTTGATCGGCTGGTCGTAGCGCCGCTGATCGGTGGCGTACTGCACGAAGGGCTCGTACTCGGCGCTCAGCGCGTAGCCGGCGCGCAAGCCGACGGAGACCAGGTCATAGCGGCGGTCGCGGTTGTCGATGCGTGCGCCCGAGGTGGCGGTGGCGTCCTCGTAGTCGTAGCGATCAAAGGTGGTGCCGCCGCGCAGGCGCCACTTGCCCAGATCGCTGGCCAGCCCCAGGTGCGCTTCCTCATGGTCGTAGCGGGTCGGTTCGCGCTGCTGATCGGGCCCCGGGGTGCCGGCTACATAGCGGTCCTCATGGTCGCGAGTGTGGCGCATGCCGCCGAACAGCCGGGTCTGCTCGGTGAACTCGTACTGGCCGTCGAAGCCCAGCCAGTAGTCTTCCACGTCTTCCTCGCCGTGGTCCTGGTAGCGATCGAAGTCGGCACCCATGTCGAGGTTCAGGGCGTGACGCTGCCAGTCCGACTGCAACAGCAGGGTCGGTGAAAAGGTGTAGACGGTGTCTTCGATCTCGCCGCTGCGCTGGGCATAGATGTTGTCGTCGCGCATGGTCCAGAAGGTCAACTCCGGAAAGGCGCGGAACGAGCCCCACGGCAGCCCCGGAAACTCGCGCTGCTCGGCACGCGACGGGCGCGGTTTCGGTGAACCGCTGGCGGGGGCTGTCGTATCGGTCTGCGCCAAAACGCTTGCCGATGCGAATGCCACCAGCGTAGCGACGAGAATGCGACCCATGAGATCCACTCCGGTAGCTGCCTGACGGCGCGGCGCGGCCGGCGCACTGCGCGGTGCATCTGGGATCACGTTAGGTCGGAGCGGGTGGCGTGAGGCTGATAAATGTCAACGCACTCTGGCTTTATTTATCGCGATTCGAAGCAAGCCAAGTCCGGCTTAGGGAAAAATTTGCACGCGGCGCTGGCGTGAGCGCAGGTCATTCCGCCTCTCTTCGACGCGCGCGTCGCTGGCCACGGCTGCGCCAGAACAGTGCCGCCAGGGCGAGGAAGGCCAGGCTCCAGCTGCCGGCGGCGAAGGCCAGCGCAGCAGGCGAGGCCGGAGCCAGCAGACGAATCAGCGCGGCCAGGCTGATGCACAGCGCGAACGGGTAGATCCAGGGGCGGGCGTTGGCGTCGCGGAAGCGCTGGGTCAGCCACGTGCGCGCCATCACGCTGAAGCTCAGTGTGCCGAGCGCCCCGACGGTGAGCGCGTGGAGCAGCGGCGTCGGCGGCTCGTGGCCGGCGCTCAAAGGCGCACCGAGCAGCAGCAGGCCAAGTGCCAGCCAGGCATAGCCGAGCAGCGGTGCCAGCAGGTCGTTGCGCGTGCGGCAGTGCCAGGGCTGCCAGCGCACCAGGCGAATCGCGCTCAGCAGGGCGCTGGCACAGAGCAGACCGCCGGCCACCCGCTGCGGTAGTGGCCAGGGGCTGAAGGCAAGCAGCAGCGCGCCGGCAAGCAGCAGCAGAACGGCACCCTCCAGCTGCGGCTGCACGCGCGCCTCCAGGCGCCGACCCTGGCTCTGCGCGTGCCCGGCGAGCGCCGGTGCGATGATGCGCCCACCCATGAAGAACAACAGCCCGGCAAACAGCAGCAGCGCGGCCAGACGCAGGTTCGCCGGTAGCTGTACAAGGTGGAGCCAGGCCATGACGGCGCTGAGCAGCGCGAGCCCGGCGACGGTCGGCGCGACCATCTGGTTGCGCCACTTCTTCGCGGCGCCGAGAAAGCGTGGCACTACGCGCCAGGCCAGCCCGGCGGCGAACAACGCCGAAGCGAGCGGCCCGAGCGGGCCATCCGGCCAAAACAGGTGGCCGAGCCTGGCAAGCAGCCAGCCGGCAAGCAGCGCGGCGATCAGTGGGCGGGGTTGCGGGCCGAGCAGATAGCCGGCGACCACCGCCAGGCCATAGCCGAACAGCATCTCGCGGGCGTGGGCGGCGGGAGTGAGCAGGCCTGGCAGCGCGGGCAGCAGGCCGAGCAGGCTCAGCACCGACAGCGGCAGGATCAGCGCCGCGTGCAGCGCGGCTGCGGGAAAGAACCAGTCGCTGGCGAAGGGTTGTCGTGGTCGTGGGGGTGACACGCTGAGCCCTCCGCGCAGCGATGCGCTCGATCTGGCTGCTGCGCCCCGGAGCGCGCAGCAGTCACGGTTCAGACGGTACGGCTGGCCAGCAGCTCGCGACCGCGCGCCACGGCGGCGCGCACCTGCGCCGGCGCGGTGCCGCCGATGTGGTCGCGGGCGTTCACCGAGCCTTCCAGCGTCAGTACGGCAAACACGTCGTCACCGATCTGGTCGCTGAACTGGCGCAGCTCGTCGAGGCTCATCTCGGCCAGGTCCTTGCCGGTCTCTACGCCGTACTTCACCGCATGGCCGACGATCTCGTGGCAGTCGCGGAAGGGCAGGCCCTTGCGTACCAGGTAGTCGGCCAGGTCGGTGGCGGTGGAGAAACCGCGCAGCGCCGCCTCACGCATGATCTCGCGCTTGGGCTTGATCGCCGGAACCATGTCGGCAAAGGCGCGCAGGCTGTCGCGCAGGGTGTCGGCGGCGTCGAACAGCGGCTCCTTGTCTTCCTGGTTGTCCTTGTTGTAGGCCAGCGGCTGGCCCTTCATCAGCACCAGCAGGCCTGCCAGCGCGCCAAATACGCGCCCGGTCTTGCCGCGTACCAGCTCGGGCACGTCCGGGTTCTTCTTCTGCGGCATGATCGAGGAGCCGGTGCAGAAACGGTCCGGCAGGTCGATGAACTGGAACTGCGCGCTGGTCCAGAGCACCAGCTCTTCGGAGAAGCGCGACAGGTGCATCATCGCCACCGAGGCGGCGGCACAGAATTCGATGGCGAAATCGCGATCGGACACGCCATCCAGCGAGTTGCCGGAGATCGCTTCGAAACCCAGCAGTTCGCAGGTGATCTCCCGCTGGATCGGATAGGTGGTGCCGGCCAGCGCGGCCGAGCCGAGCGGCATGCGGTTGGTGCGCTTGCGGCAGTCGACCAGGCGCTCGTAGTCGCGGCTGAGCATCTCGAACCAGGCCAGCAGATGGTGGCCGAAGGTCACCGGCTGCGCGGTCTGCAGGTGGGTGAAGCCGGGCATGATGGTGTCCGCTTCGGCTTCCGCCAGGCCCAGCAGGCCTTCTTGAAGACGGGTGATTTCGCCGAGGATCAGGTCGATTTCGTCACGCAGCCACAGGCGGATGTCGGTGGCGACCTGGTCGTTGCGCGAGCGGCCGGTGTGCAGCTTCTTGCCGGTGACGCCGATGCGGTCGGTCAGGCGCGCCTCGATGTTCATGTGCACGTCTTCCAGATCGACGCGCCAGTCGAAGGTGCCGGCTTCAATCTCGCTCTGTATGTCTTTCAGATTGGCGATGATCTCGTCGCGTTCGGCATCGGTCAGCACGCCGGCCTTTTCCAGCATGGTGGCGTGGGCGATGGAGCCCATGATGTCGTGGCGGTAGAGGCGCTTGTCGAACTCGACGGAGGCGGTGAATCGGGCGACGAAGGCGTCGACGGGCTCGCTGAAACGGCCGCCCCAGGACTGGTTGGTCTTGTCGGTGCTCATGAATGCGCTCGCTGAAAATCCGAAGCAGAAGGAGAAGCCCGCGATGATAGCAGGGTTGCCGCCGCCCACGGTTGTGCGCTGCCCGGCTGCACGAGGGTGAGCTGGCTGGCAAAACGACCGTCCGGCATGCGCCATGCCTTGCCGCCGGTGCAGGCGCTGCGGAAACTCACAGGCCAAGTCAGCCAGGGTCGTGTCCGTGAGCAAGCAAGCCGTCTCAGATGAATTCTTCGTTCCCGAACTGTGCCAGGCCGAGGCGCTGCTGAGCCTGATACTGCTGGCCGAACTGCTGGTTCTGGTGCTGGTTCTGGCCGAGCCGATGATGGCGGGCTTCGACTGGATGCGCCTGGCGCTGACCTCGCTGTTCGTGCAGTGGATCGTGCTGCTCTCGGCCGGCACCGTCTGCCTGCTGCGGCCGATGCTGGCGCGCCTGCGCCCGGCGCTGGCCGGAGGTGTGTGCTGTGCGGTGGTGGTCGGCCTGACCCTGGCCTGCACGGCGGTGGCCGACATCTACCAACTGGCCGGCCCGCTCGCGCGCAGTGGCGAGGTCAACCTCTACCTGCGTCACGCGCTGATCGGCCTGATCATGTCCGGCCTGCTGCTGCGCTATTTCTACCTGCACAGCCAGTGGCGCCGTCAGGAGCAGGCCGAGCTGCGCTCGCGCATCGAGTCGCTGCAGGCGCGGATCCGTCCGCATTTCCTGTTCAACAGCCTCAACAGCATCGCCAGCCTGGTCGTGGTCGACCCGGCCAGGGCCGAGCAAGCCGTGCTGGATCTTTCCGACCTGTTTCGCGCCAGCCTGGCGCGGCCGGGCACGCTGGTGCCCTGGCGCGAGGAACTTGAGCTGTCCAGGCGCTATCTCTCCATAGAGCAGTATCGTTTCGGTGAGCGCCTGCAGGTCGACTGGCAGGTCAGCGATGTCCCGGACGATCTGCCGATTCCGCAGCTGACGCTGCAGCCGCTGCTGGAAAATGCCGTCGTGTACGGCATCCAGCCGCGGATCGAGGGGGGATGGGTGAGTGTGGTCGCCCGTTATGCCGATGGCGTGTTCCAGCTCGAGGTGAGCAACCCGTTCGAAGGCGGCGCTCTGGCGCAGGCATCCCGCGGGACGCAGCAGGGATTGCACAACATCGAGGCACGATTAGCGGCACTTTTCGGACCGGCAGCGAGTCTCAGCGTGGAGCGCCGTGATGGCCGCCACTACACCTGTCTACGCTATCCATGTGCGAGACAAAAGCAGGAAGCCAGAACTCTATGAATGTGCTGATTGTCGATGACGAACCCCTGGCTCGCGAGCGCCTCAGCCGTCTGGTGGCTGACGTCGAGGGCTATCGTGTCCTCGAACCTGCCGCCAGCAATGGTGAAGAAGCCCTTGCGATGATCGAAGAACTGCGTCCGGACGTGGTGCTGCTGGATATCCGCATGCCCGGCCTGGACGGTCTGCAGGTCGCTGCCAGGCTCTGCGAGATGGATGCGCCTCCGGCCGTGATCTTTTGCACCGCGCACGACGAATTTGCGCTGGATGCCTTCCAGGTCAGTGCCGTCGGCTACCTGGTCAAACCGGTACGGCCGGAACACCTGGCCGAAGCCCTGAAGAAGGCCGAGCGGCCCAACCGTGTGCAGCTGGCGACGCTGACACGCCCGGCGGCGGTGTCCGGCACCGGGCCGCGTTCGCATATCAGCGCGCGGACCCGCAAGGGGATCGAGCTGGTGCCGCTGGACAAGGTGATCTACTTCATCGCCGACCACAAATACGTGACGCTGCGCCACGAGGGCGGCGAGGTGCTGCTCGACGAGCCGCTCAAGTCGCTGGAAGACGAGTTCGGCGAACGCTTCGTGCGCATCCACCGCAACGCGCTGGTCTATCGCGACCGAATCGAGCGCCTGCAGAGGACGCCGCTGGGGCACTTCCAGCTGTTCCTCAAGGGGCTGGACAACGAGGCGCTGACGGTCAGCCGGCGGCACGTCGCGGGCGTTCGGAAGCTGATGCAGGTGCTGTAAGCGCAGGCCGGCGGTCGCCGCGCCTGCGGCGACGCGGCCCGCGCGCAGGCCTGAAGCCTGAGGCCTGGCCTGTTATCATCGCGCCAGTTCATCGCTTCCGGAATTGCTCATGTCTCGCGAAATCCGCATTGCTACCCGCAAGAGTGCCCTGGCCCTGTGGCAGGCCGAATATGTCAAGGCGCGCCTGGAAAGTGCCCACCCGGGCCTGAAGGTCAGTTTGGTGCCCATGGTCAGTCGCGGCGACAAGCTGCTCGACGCGCCTCTGGCGAAGATTGGCGGCAAGGGTCTGTTCGTCAAGGAACTGGAGACCGCGCTCCTGGAAAACGAGGCAGACATCGCCGTGCACTCGATGAAAGACGTGCCGATGGAGTTTCCCGAAGGGCTCGGGCTTTATTGCATCTGCGAGCGCGAAGACCCGCGCGATGCCTTCGTTTCCAACCACCATGACAGCCTCGATGCACTGCCGGCCGGCAGCGTGGTCGGCACCTCCAGCCTGCGGCGCCAGGCGCAGCTGCTGGCGCGGCGCCCCGATCTGAAGATCCGGTTCCTGCGCGGCAACGTGAACACGCGCCTGGCCAAGCTCGACGCTGGCGAGTACGACGCCATCATTCTTGCCGCCGCCGGGCTGATCCGCCTCGGCTTCGGCGAGCGCATCCGCGCCTCGATCGGGGTCGATGAAAGCCTGCCGGCCGGCGGGCAGGGGGCCGTCGGTATCGAATGCCGGACCGCCGACAGCGAGCTGCACGCACTGCTTGCTTGTCTCAATCACGACGCCACCGCCGTGCGCGTCAAGGCCGAACGGGCGCTCAACCATCGCCTGAATGGCGGCTGCCAGGTGCCGATCGCCTGCTACGCGGTGCTCGAAGGTGAGCAGCTCTGGCTGCGCGGCCTGGTCGGCCAGCCCGATGGTACCCAACTGCTGCGCGCCGAAGGCCGCGCACCGGCCACAGAGGCTGAAACACTGGGCGTGCAGGTCGCCGAAGCGCTGCTGGCGCAAGGTGCCGAGCAGATTCTCAAGGCGGTATACGGCGAGGCAGGGCACGCGTGAACGGCTGGCGCCTGCTGCTGACTCGGCCTGCAGAGGAGTGCGAGGCGCTGGCCGCCGCGCTGGCCGAGCAGGAGGTGCAGAGCGCCAGCCTGCCATTGCTGGCGATCGAGCCGCTGGCCGAGACCGCCGAGCAGCGCGCCACCATCCTTGAACTCGATCGCTACAGCGCGGTGGTCGTTGTCAGCAAGCCGGCGGCACGCCTGGGGCTGCGACTGGTCGACCGCTACTGGCCGCAGCCACCTTTCGGTCAGCCGTGGTTCAGCGTCGGTGCCGCGACCGGAGCGATCCTGCAGGACTATGGGCTCGAGGTGACCTGGCCCGAGCAGGGCGATGATAGCGAGGCGCTGCTCGCCGTGCCGCGCCTTGCCGAGGCGCTGAGCAAGCCGAACCCCAAAGTACTGATCCTGCGTGGCGAGGGCGGCCGCGAGTTCTTCGCCGAAACCCTGCGCAGCCGCGGCGTGCAGGTCGATATTCTCGAACTCTATCGTCGCCAGCGTCCCGCTTATCCGCCCGGCACGCTGCTGCAGGTCGTTCGTTCGCAGCACCTCAATGGCCTGGTGGTCAGCAGTGGTCAGGGCCTCGAAGCATTGCGCGCGCTTGCCGCCGAAGCCTGGTCGCAGCTGCGTGAACTACCCTTGTTCGTACCCAGCCCGCGAGTCGCGCAGATGGCGCGTCAGCTCGGGGCCGAGCGGGTGGTGGACTGCCGTGGCGCCGGCACCACGGCGCTGCTGGCAGCGCTGCGCGAAACTCCTATACCCGTCTCCTGAAACAAGGATCGAATTGTGAGCGAAGCAGATTCCAACAAGAAAGAAGCGCCGCAGACGCCGGCCGGCAAGGCGCAGCCAGCCACCGATAGCGCACCGGCTGGCACGGCAAAGCCCGCCGCAGCAAAGCCTGCGACAAAGCCGGGCAAAGGGCTTGCAGCCCTGGCGCTGGCGGTCGGCTTGGGTGGGCTGTTGCTGGGTGGATACGCCTACTGGCAGCTGCAGCAGGTCGCCGAGCGGGAAAGCCGACAGGCGCAGGCGGCCCAGTCCGCGGTCGATCAGGTCGAGCGATTCGCGGAGCAGAATCGCCAGCTGGCCGAGCGGCTCGGGCGGTTGGAGCAGCTGCCGAGCGCCGAGGAATTCGACGAACGCCGCCGGCTGCTGGCTGCGCTGCAGAGCGATCAGCAGCGGCTCTCCGATCGTGTCGAGCAGGTGCTCGGCGCCAGCCGCGAGGAGTGGCGCCTGGCCGAGGCCGAGCACCTGCTGCGCATGGCGATGCTGCAGCTGTCGGCAATGCAGGACGTCAAGAGCGCCGAAATGCTGGTGCATGAGGCGGACCTGATCCTGCAGAAGCAGGACGACCCACGCGCCTACGCGACCCGGCAGAAGCTGCTCGAGGGGTTGGAAGCCTTGCGTAGCCTGCCGCAGCTGGATCGCACTGGGCTGTTCCTGCAGCTTGGCGCCCTGCGCGGGCAAACGGCCCGACTGGATGCCCTGGCACCTGAATTCGCGGTGGGCGAGGCGGCCACCGCCGACAGCTCGCGCAGCCAGTGGCAGCGCTGGACCGATGAGCTGAGCCGCTATATCCGGGTCGATCTCGACTCCGAAACCGAGGTGCGTCCGCTGCTGGCCGGGCAAAGCCTGGCGCAGGTGCGCCTCGCCCTGTCGCTGGCGATCGAGCAGGCGCAGTGGGCGGTACTCAACGGCAACAGCGAGGTCTACCGGCAATCGCTGGCACAGGCGCAGGAGATGCTTGCCGGCTATTTCAGCGAGGACAACGGCCAGGCCAGCGGTTTGCGGCGACGCCTTGGCGAGCTCGCCGGCCAGCCGGTCGAGGTGTCATTGCCCGATCTAGCGCCGGCGCTCGAGGCCCTTCAGCGCTACGTGGAAAAGCGTCAGCGAGCAGATGAGGCGCAGCCTGGCCAGCAGCCGGTCGAGCCGGCGCCCGAGGCGCCGCAGGAATCGAGCGAGCCGGAGGAGCAGCCTGCATGAAGCGCCTGGTCCTGTATGTCGTACTGTTGCTTGCGGTGGGCGGCTTTCTCGCCTGGGCGATCGCCCAGAGCCCCGGCTATGTGCTGATTACCTATGACCGTTTCCGTTACGAGTCGACCTTCTGGGTCTTCGTCGCCTTGGTCGCGGCGATCTGGCTGCTGGCGCTGCTGGTGCGTTGGCTGCTCGGCGTGCTGCAGGCCTCCGGCGCGTGGGTCAATCCCTGGTCGCGTCGGCATCGTGAACGGCGGGTGAACAAGGCGTCACGCCTCGGGCAGCGCGAGCTGGCCGAAGGGCAGTGGGCCAAGGCGCTGGGCCACCTGAAGCTGGCCGCCGAGCATGACCGGCAGCCGCTGGTGCACTATCTCGGCGCAGCGCGCGCAGCCAATGAGTTGGGTGAACACGAGCAGAGCGACCAGCTGCTGGGCAAGGCCCGCGATTGCCAGCCGGATGCCGCGCTGGCAATCGGTCTGACGCAGGCTCAGTTGCAGATCGCTCGTCATCAATATGCCGAGGCGCGGGCCTCGCTCAGCGAATTGCAGGCCGATCATCCGCATCACCCGCAACTGCTCACCCTGTTGCAGCAGCTCTATGTGGAACTGCAGGACTGGCCGGCGCTGTGCCGCCTGCTGCCGGAGCTGCGTAAGCAGCGCGTATTGCCGCCGGCGCGACTGGACGAGCTGGAGCGCCTGGCCTGGACTGCGGCGGTCGAGCAGGCTGCTGTGGAAGAAGGGGCAGCGCCCGAGCAGGCGCGCGAAGCACTGGAGAAGCGCTGGCAGGCTATGCCTGGCGGGCTACGCAGCGAGCCACTGGTGGTGCGTGCCTATGCCGACGGCCTCGCGCGGCTGGGGGACGAGGGCAAGGCCGAGGAAGTCCTGCTTGCAGCGCTCAAGCGCCAGTTCGACGACCGTCTGGTCGAGCGCTACGGCCTGGTTCGTGGCCGCGAGCCGGCGCGTCAATTGAGTAATGCCGAAGGCTGGCTCAAAAGTCACTCGCAGAACGCCGAACTGCTTCTCGCGCTGGGGCGCATCAGCCTGCGCAACGAACTGTGGGGCAAGGCCCGCGACTACTTCGAGGCCAGCCTGCGCATGGAACACCGTGCCGAAACCTGCGCCGAACTCGCACGTCTGCTGACGCAGCTGGGCGACGTCGAGGGTGGTAACCGGTTCTTTCAGCAGGGCCTGGGGCTGATCGATCAGCGCCTCCCGGCGGTCCGCTGAAGCGCCCGGCGCAAGGCCCTGGCGCCGCCGAATATGACGGCGTCACGGCTTTGTGCGAGACGACTTGTAAGGCGCTCCCGCTTTCCTCTACCGTAGCGGGCTTTCCCCGCTGCGGAGTCGCCATGAACTTGGCCAGCCCACGTTCGCCCTTTGTCCTTGCCTTCCTCGCTTGCGTGCTGATGATCGCGGCGGCGCTCTATCTGGAACACGTCGTGGGCTTGGCGCCTTGCCCGCTATGCATCGTGCAGCGCATCTGCGTGATCGGTTTTGGCGTTGTCTGCCTGCTCGCGGCGATTCATGGTCCGGCTGCCACGGGGCGGCGCCTGTATGCCGGCTTCGCAGCGCTGTTCGCGCTGTTCGGCGGGGCGACGGCGATCCGCCAGATCTGGCTGCAGAGCATCCCGGCCGATGAGCTGCCGGCCTGCCTGCCGAGCCTGGAATACATGATGGAGGCGCTGCCGTTCCAGGAGATCGCCCGGCTGGTGCTGCATGGCACGGCCGAGTGCGCCGAAGTCAACTGGACGATGCTCGGCCTGAGCATTCCCGAGTGGAGCCTGCTGGGCTTCATCGCGATGCTGGCGTTCGCCGGCTGGCAACTGCTGCGCCGCGGTTGACCCCGCGCTTTCTCGCTCCGCTCTCGATCGAACTCTTGGCGTGCCTCGGTGGTCATTGTACGAGGTGCGCACCCTTGCGAGTCGCTACGGCCATCCGACCGACCTTGCTTGAAGGTTCCCGCGCGGGGGCATAGGCTGCCCCTGTGGTGACGGAAATCGCACCCGCCAGTCGCCCAATGTGCATGCGTGGACACGGCGCCCACGAGGGCCATAGCCAATCGATAAGGGAAGTGAGGTCAACATGCTCGAGAGCTGTCGGAATGCCCAGGAACGCTGGGGTGGTGTGCACCTGCTGATCGACCGTTGGCTGCAGGAGCGGCATGAGCTGATCAACGCCTTCGACCAGCTCCGCGTGGAGAACAGTGACGACGCACGAAAGGCATTGGTCCGGTTCTGCGAGTTGCTGCTCGATTACGTCTCGGCCGGGCACTTTGAAATCTACGAGCAGCTCATCGGAGAGGCCGAGGCTTTCGGGGATGAGCGCGGCATCGAATTGGCGCGGCAGATCTATCCGCGTATCCAGGTGATCACCGAAGTGGCGCTGGCCTTCAACGATCGCTGTGACCAGGGCGATTGTCTGAATAGCCCCGGGCTCGAAGGCGAGCTGCAGCGGCTCGGCCAGCTGCTGCAAGAGCGCTTCGAGCTGGAGGATTGCCTCATCGAAGTGTTGCACAACGCGCATCAGCAGCAGCCCGTCGCCACCGCCTGAGGCGCGACGACGTCAGCGGCTGGCGACCTCGGGGTCGAGCCGCTGGCAGGCCCGCTGCGGGCCGTCTAGTATGGGCGCATCGTTCGGCAAGGAGGCATCGTGATGCCCGCGAAGAAGAAAGCGCTCAATACGCCGCTGCAGTTGCTGCAAGAACTCTCCAACAGTCTGCTCGTTCATTTCGACAAGGCTTGCCGGCAGGCGGTCGCCGAGGCTGAAAGCGCCCTGGCGAAGCTGGAAAAGCAGCGCGGCAAGGCCCAGGACAAGCTGTTGAAAGCACGCGCCCGGCTCGACGAAGCCGGCAGCGCCGGCAAACCCAAGGCTCAAGCCAAGGCGCGCAACCGCATCGAAGAACTCGAGTCGTCCATGGCGCTGCTGCAGGAGCGTCAGGGCGAAATGCTGACCTACCTCGCCGAGCTCAAGCGTGACGTGGCCACCGCCACGGGGTTGGCGCGAGGCATTCAGGAGGTCGAGACGGCGGTCGGTCGGGCCATGCAGCCGGCAGCGGCCAAGGCAGACAAGGCAGCCAGCCCCAAGGCCACCACAACTGCGGCGAAGCGCCCTGCAGCCTCGGCCAAGGCGGCGGCCAGCAAGCCCACCAGCAGCGCACGCGCGCCAGCCAAACCGGCGGCCGCCAAGCGTGCGCCAGGCAAAGCCGCCGCCAGCAGCGCTGCCAATAGCAAGGCGGCGCCGGCGAGCACGGCCAAGCCGAAACCCACCCCCGCGAAGCCGGCGGGTACGAAAGCGCCGGCCGGCAGCAAGGTCGCCGCGAGCAAAGCGGGCGGCAGCACGAAGGCGGCTACGGCGAAGAAGCCCAGCGCGCGAAAGCCCGCACGTCCGGCCAGCAAAGCCCCTGAGACCGCCGCCACCGAGGGAGCTCAGCCGGACGCCAGCGCCAGCTGAGTCTCGTGCGCCGCGTCGCGTAGCTGTTGCAGCGCGGCGCGGTCCGCTGTATCTGGTGCCAGGCGTGCCAGCCAGCCTGATTCCATTGAACGCTCTTCCCAGCCTCGGCAGCTTTCCTCCAGCCGGGCAAGCTGAACGCGCTCGGCGTCCAGTTCCAGTTCCTTGATTCGCTCACGCAACCGAGCCAGCGCTGGGTCCTGCTCGCTGCTCGTCTTCCAGGCGTGGCGCAGTTGGCGCAGCGGCTCGACCACCGAGCTTTGCCAGTTTTCGGCGGCCGCCTTGAGTTGCGCCACCCGCGGTGCCCGGCACTCGATGGCTCGGCTCTCGAGCCAGGCGGCGCAGAGCAGCAGGCAGACGTCAGCGCCCTGCGCCTGCAGATCCAGACAGGCCTGCTCGACGCCCGGGCGCGCGTAGCAGGCGAGGGCGAACGACCAGAGATCGGCCGGCGGCGAAGCAGGGATTTTTTTCATGGCGCCAGCTTGGCCCTCCGGGTGAACTGATAAACTCCGCCGCCATTATGATCCGACTCCAGAACCTCTCACTACAGCGAGGCCCCCAGCGTCTGCTGGACGGCGCCGACCTCACCCTGCATCCCGGGCAGAAAGCCGGCCTCGTCGGCGCCAACGGTGCCGGCAAGTCGAGCCTGTTCGCGCTTCTGCGTGGCCAGCTCGGTGCCGACGGCGGGGATTGCCAGATACCGCCGAACTGGCGCATTGCGCATATGCGCCAGGAGGTCGATACGCTCGATCGCCTGGCGGTCGACTACGTGCTCGATGGCGACGTCGAGTTGCGCCGCATCCAGGCCGAGCTGGCCGCGGCCGAGGCTGCGCATGACGGCCATGCGCTGGCGCGCCTGCACGGCGAGCTGGACAATGCCGGCGGCTACAACGCGGATGCCCGGGCACGCAAACTGCTGGCCGGGCTGGGCTTCGACAGTGCGCAGATGGAGCAGGCGGTGGGCAGCTTTTCCGGCGGCTGGCGGATGCGCCTGAACCTGGCGCAGGCGCTGATGTGCCCCTCCGATCTCTTGCTGCTCGACGAACCGACCAACCACCTCGACCTGGATGCCATCCTCTGGCTGGAGGACTGGCTCAAGAGCTACCCCGGCACCTTGCTGCTGATTTCCCACGACCGCGATTTTCTCGACGCGGTGGTCGACCACGTGGTGCATCTCGAGCAGCGCAAGCTCACGCTTTACCGGGGTGGTTATTCGGCGTTCGAGCGGACCCGTGCCGAGCGCCTGGCGCAGCAGCAGCAGGCCTACGAGAAGCAGCAGGCCCAGCGCGCGCACATGGAGGATTTCATCCGCCGGTTCAAGGCCAAGGCGACCAAGGCACGCCAGGCGCAGAGCCGGATCAAGGCCCTGGAGCGCCTGGAAGAGCTGGCCCCGGCGCACGTCGATTCGCCATTCGACTTCCGTTTCCGTGAGGCCGAGCGGATTTCCAGCCCGCTGCTGGATATGCAGGAAGTCCAGCTGGGTTATGGCGACAAGCGGGTGCTGGACAAGGTCAAACTGCAGCTCGCCCCGGGCGTGCGCATCGGCCTGCTCGGCCCCAACGGCGCCGGCAAGTCGACCCTGATCAAGACCCTCGCCGGTGAGCTGAGCCCGCTGGGCGGCAGGTTGCAGCGCGGCGAGAACCTGGTGATCGGCTATTTCGCCCAGCATCAGCTCGATGCGCTCGACCCCTCGGCCAGCCCGCTGCTGCACCTGCAGCGCATCGCACCGGGCGAGCGCGAGCAGACGCTGCGCGATTTCCTGGGCGGCTTCGATTTCCGCGGCGACCGCTGTGACGAGCCGGTGCTGAATTTCTCCGGTGGCGAGAAGGCGCGCCTGGCGCTGGCGCTGATCGCCTGGGGCAAGCCCAACCTGCTGCTGCTCGACGAACCGACCAACCACCTGGATCTGGAGATGCGCCTGGCGCTGACCCTGGCGCTGCAGGACTTCGAAGGCGCTGTGCTGGTGGTCTCGCACGATCGGCATCTGCTCAAGAGCACCACCGATGAATTCCTGCTCGTCGCCGATGGTCGGGTACAGGCCTTCGACGGTGATCTGGCGGACTATGCGCGTTGGCTCGTCGAGTTCCGTGCGCGGCAGGCGCCGCTGACGAGCGAGCCCGCCGGCGAACGGACCGATCGCAAGGCTCAGCGCCAGGCGGCGGCTGCGCTGCGCCAGCAGCTGGCGCCGCACAGGAAGAAGGCGGACAAGCTGGAAGCCGAGCTGGGCAACGTGCAGCAGCGGCTGGCCGAGCTGGAAGCGCAGCTGGCCGACAGCCAGCTGTACGAGGCGGCACGCAAGGATGAGCTGCGCGATCTGTTGGCCCGGCAGGCCGAGCTGAAGAGCCGTGAAGCCGAGCTGGAGGACGCCTGGCTGGAAGCACTGGAGCTGCTCGAAAGCCTGCAGAGCCAGCTGGAGCCCGGTGCATGAACGAGCAGCTACTGAACATCGCCCAGGAGTGGCGCGGCCCGCTGCTGTTGGCCGCGCAGGTGCTGGCGATCCTGCTCGGTGCCTATCTGCTGCAGCGCCTGGTGGCCCGTGCGCTGACACGCTTGTCGAACCGCTACCCGCTGCCGCCCGAGCTGTTGTTACCGGTGCGCGGCGGCATCCGCTGGCTGATCATGGGCGGCGCGCTGATCATGGTGCTCGAGCGCTTCGGCGTATCGGCGGCCGTGCTCTGGACGGCCATTTCCGGCTTTGTCGCGGTGGCCGCGGTGGCCTTCTTCGCCATCTGGAGCGTGCTGTCCAACCTGCTTTGCGCAGTGCTGATCCTGATGCTCGGCCCGTTCCGTCTGGGCGACGTGGTCGAACTCGTGGAGTCGTCCGACAAGCCGATCGTCAAGGGCCGGGTGATCGATATCAACCTGCTCTACACCACGCTCGAGGAGGTCGCCGAGGCTGGAACCGGCGCCCTCGTGCAGGTGCCCAACAGTCTGTTCTTCCAGAAGGCCGTGCGCCGTTGGCGCGGCGGCGAAATCCCGCTCCACACTCAACTTCCACACGAGAAATAACTTATGGAATGGCTCAGCAACCCGGAGATCTGGGTCGCTTTCCTGACGTTGACTGCCCTGGAGATCGTCCTCGGCATCGACAACATCATCTTCATCTCCATTCTGGTCAGCCGGCTGCCCAAGGCCGAGCAGCCCCGCGCGCGCTTCTTCGGCCTGGCGCTGGCAATGGGCACGCGCATTCTCCTGCTGCTGTCGATCGCCTGGGTCATGCGTCTGACCAACGACCTGTTCAGCGTGCTCGGGCAGGGCGTCTCGGGGCGAGATCTGATCCTGTTCTTTGGCGGCCTGTTCCTGTTGTTCAAGAGCACCATGGAAATCTGGCACAGCGTCGAGGGCGAGGAAGAGGAGCAGTCGGCCGGCGGTGCGGCCAGGGCCAGCTTCATCGGCATCATCCTGCAGATTGCGGTGATCGATATCGTCTTCTCGCTCGACTCGGTGATCACTGCGGTCGGTCTGGTCGATCACGTGCCGGTGATGATCGCGGCGATCGTCATTGCCGTGCTGGTGATGATGGCGGCGGCCGGCACCATCAGCGACTTCATCGAGCACCACCCGACGCTGAAGATTCTTGCGCTATCGTTCCTCATCGTGGTCGGTACGCTGCTTATCGCCGAGGCCTTCGGCGTGCACGTGCCCAAGGGCTACGTCTATTTCGCCATGGCTTTCTCGCTGGGCGTCGAGGCGCTGAACATCCGCATGCGCAAGGCCATGCGGCGCAAGCTCAAGGAGCCGATGAAGCTCGGCAAGGACCTGCCGGACTGACCGTTCGGCCGCGCTGCAGAGGAGACCTCGCATGACACTGGAAACCTGGCTCGCCTTTTTCGTCGCCTGCTGGATCATCAGCCTCTCGCCAGGTGCCGGCGCCATCGCCTCGATGTCGTGCGGCCTGCAGTACGGCTTCTGGCGGGGTTACTGGAATGCCATCGGGCTGCAACTGGCGCTGGTGCTGCAGATCGCCATCGTCGCCGCGGGCGTCGGTGCCGTGCTGGCGACCTCGGCGCTGGCCTTCAGCCTGATCAAGTGGTTCGGCGTCGCCTACCTGCTGTGGCTGGCGGTCAAGCAATGGCGGGCAATGCCCGAGGCGCTGCAGGATCCTTCGCTCGGGCGTCCCATCGGCCGCCCGCTGAGCCTTGTGTTGCGCGGCTTTCTGGTCAATGCCAGCAACCCCAAGGCGATCGTGTTCATCCTCGCGGTGCTGCCGCAGTTTCTCGACCCGAAGGCGCCGCTGCTGATGCAGTACGTCGCGATGGCCGCGACCATGGTGGTCGTCGATTTGATCGTCATGGCTGCCTACACGGGGCTTGCTGCGCGTGTCCTGCGCCTGCTGCGCACGCCGCGTCAGCAGCGCCTGGTCAATCGTACCTTCGCCGCCATGTTTGCCGGGGCCGCCGCGTTGCTGGCCACCGTGCGCCGGGCGGCCGCATGACGCTGCCGGCACCGCTGCGGATCTGGATCGACGCCGACGCCTGCCCGCGGGCAGCGAAGGATCAGGTGGTCAAGTTCGCACTCAAGCGCGGTTTCGAGGTGCTGCTGGTCGCCGGGCAGAGTCAGGTCAAGCCCCCATTCGCCTGTGTCCGGTTGATCGTGGTCCCCAGCGGCCCGGATGCGGCAGACGATTACCTGGTCGAGCACGCCATGCCGGGTGAGCTGGTGATCTGCAGCGACGTGCCGCTGGCCGATCGGCTGGTGAAGAAGGGCGTCGCCGCGCTCGACCCGCGCGGGCGCGAATTCGACGAGCGCAACATGGGCGAGCGCCTGGCGGTGCGCAACCTGTTCAGCGACTTGCGCGATCAGGGCCAGATGGGCGGTGGGCAGGCCAGCTACGGCGAGCGCGACCGTCAGGCCTTCGCCAACGCGCTGGACCGCCTGCTTACGCGCTTGTCGCGGTCACGCTGAGGCGCGCCGTCAGCCAGTCGCGCAACGCCGGCAGGGGCAGCGGGCGGCTGAACAGATAGCCCTGGATGTAGTCGCAGCGATTGTCCTGCAGATGGGCCAGCTGCGTCCGGTCTTCCACCCCTTCGGCCACTACCTTGAGCTGCAGCTTGTGCGCCATCGCCACGATCGCAGCGGTGATGGCGCGGTCGTTGGCTTGTTCGGCGATCTCCCGAACGAAGGCGCGGTCGATCTTCAGCGTATCCAGTGGCAGCTTGCTGAGATAGGCCAGTGACGAGTAGCCGCTGCCGAAATCGTCGATGGATATCTTCAGGCCCAGCTGGCGCACCTGCTCGAGGTTGCGCACCGCGGCGACAAAGTCGTTCATCAGGGCGTTTTCGGTGACTTCGAGTGAAACCCGGCTCGGCGCCAGCCCGGTATCGGCCAGGATCCGCGCGACCACCTTCGGCAGGAAGGGGCTGCCCAGGTTCAGGGCCGAGCAGTTGATCGCCACGCGCAGGTCGTGCCCGGCGGCGAGCAGCTCGACGAGATCCTGGCAGGCGCGCCGGGCAACCCAGCTGTCCAGCTCGCCGACGAAACCGTTGCGCTCGGCCAGGCCGACGAAGCGCTCCGGGCTGATGAAGCCCAGCTGCGGATGCTGCCAGCGCACCAGCGCCTCGAGGCCGATCGGCTGGCCGCTACGGCAATCGACGATCGGCTGGTAATGCACCGCCAGCTGGTTGCCGCGGATCGCCTGGCGCAGGTCCTGTTCGAGGGCGAGATTCTCACGCGCCTGTTGCTCGAGAGCGGGGTCGAAGCGCAGCGCGCGGTTGCGCCCGCTGGCCTTGCACTGGCCGACCGCGAGCCCCGCGTGACGAAACAGCGTGTCGAAGCTGCTGCCGTCCTCCGGATACTGGCTGATGCCGATGCTCGCGGTCAGGCACAGCTGGACATCCTCGATCGGCAGCGGTGGCCGCAACTGTTCGAGGATGCGCCCTGCCAGTACCTGGGCGGCCTGCAGGTCGCCAAGGGTGAGCACGCAAAACTCGTCGCCGGAAAAGCGCGCCAGGCGGTCATGCGTGCCGAGCACCGCGCGGATGCGCTGGGCGACCAGTTGCAGCGCCAGATCACCGCTGCGATGACCGAGGCTGTCGTTGATGCGCTTGAAGTTGTCCAGGTCCACCACCAGTACGGCCAGGGCCTCGGCCTGCTCCCGTGCGACTAGCAGCTGGCTGACCATTTCGGTGAACGCCCGGCCGTTGAGCAGGTTGGTCAGCGGATCGTAGTGGGTCATCGCGTTGAGCTGGTGCTCGGCCCGGTGCAGCGCCTCGCGCTGTTCGCTGAAGCGTTGCTCGGCCCAGCTTGCGGCGATGCCGGCGACGATCACCAGCAGTGCCACCACGCCGATGGCCAGCGCCAGGGCTTGCTGGTGTCCGCTGCCGGCATGCGTGGCGATCTGCAGCAGCAGGCTGCGCGGCACCGCCAGCACCAGTGCGTGCATGCCGGTGTAATGCATGGACACGATGGCCAGGCCCATGACCAGACCACAGGCGCCCCGTTGCCAATGGTGGCTGCGGCCATGGTGGTCGCGGAAGTGGAAGCCCAGGACCAGCGCCACCAGCACGGCGGCGATGGCAATCAGGATCGACAGGCCGAAGGCCCAGGGCTCGTAGTGCAGCGTGGCCGCCGAGCGAATGGCCGCCATCCCGGTGTAGTGCATCGCGGCAATGCTGGTGCCGGCGGCGGTAGCCGCCAGGCCGTACTGCCAGCTGCGCAGGCGCTCGCGGCCGAGCAGGCGCATGACCAGGTAGGAGGTGGCCACGGCGATCACCAGCGAGAGCAGGGTAACCCGGTGATCGTAGGCAATATCCAGTGGCGCCTGAAACGCCAGCATCGCGATGAAGTGCATCGACCAGATACCGCCGCCCAGGGCTAGGGCGCCGACCCAGCGCCAATATTCGCGATAGCGCGCCTCAACGCTCTGGCTGACGCGATGCGCCAGAGCCAGCGCGGTGTAGGCCGCGGCGCTGGCGACCAGGTACGACAACAGCACCAGGCCGGGATCGTGCGAGGCGCCGGGCAGGGCGATCTGGTCTGGCGGCAGGGAGGACAGCAGCAGTCGGCTCATGGGCAGCACTCAAGGTCTGGGCGTCCTGCCTCACGAATAGTGGCAATAGGCTATTGCTTTGCGCGGCAAGTGGAAAGGGCCGCCGCTTCGCCTGTATCGGCCGCTCAGCCGCAGAGATAAGTGCCGGTGCCAACGGCGATCAATACGCCCGCTTCGTTGTGCAGTTCCGAGCGCACCACGGCGACCTTGTTGCCCGAGCGCAGCAGGGTGGCCGTGGCGCTGAAGCGCTGGCCTCGCCCGGGGCGCAGGTAGTCGATGCGCAGGTCGATGGTGCCCAGCCGCGCGAGCCGGATGGCGCGTTCGGATTCGTCCAGATGGCGGTGACGATCGAACGCGCCGACCATTGCCATGGCCCCGCCGACCACGTCGAGCAGCGAGGCGATCACGCCGCCATGCAGGATGCCGTGGACGAAGTTGCCGACCAGTTGCGGCTGCATCGGCAGATGCATCACCACGCGCTCGGCGGAGACTTCGTCGAGCTCGATGCCCAGCTCCCGGTTGAACGGAATGCGCTCGAACAGCTGGCGTACGGCTTCGTGTTCGGACAGGCTCAGTTCACTGTGCTCGCTCATGGCCGCGCTCCACAAAAATGAAACGTCACGCTGCATCAGAGTAGGCGGTCGGCGCCAGAGGCGGGGCAGCTGCGGCGGGGCGATTGGCCGGATCACCCTTGCTCGGGCGGCCCGCTGGCGCGGCCCGCCCGGTCGGCGTCAGGCTTCGTGGGTCAGCTCGAGTACGCGGTCGACCAGCTTGTAGATGCCGCCGGCGGCCTCGCTGATCGATTCGGCGAGCATGTAGGCAGGCGTGGTGACCAGCTTGTGCTTGGTGTCCTCGACGATGTCGCTGACTTCGCAGGCCTGATGCTCGACGCCCATCTGCACGGCTGCCTTGGCTGCATCCGCCTCGTCGCTGCCGAGCGTGCAGACCACGCCCTGGCCGAAGATCTGCGCCGCCATCGTCGGCGCGATGCACATCATGCCGATCGGCTTGCCGGCCTGGGCGAATGCCTGGGCCACGCGCAGCACCTCCGGAAGCACCGTGCAGTTCGCCCCGGCGCTGGCGAAATCGGAAAGATTCTTCGCCGCACCGAAGCCACCCGGTAGGATCAACGCGTCGAAGTCCTCGGCGCGCGCCTCGCGCAGGTCCTTGATATTGCCGCGTGCCAGGCGTGCGGACTCGACCAGCACGTTACGGCTCTCGTTCATCTCCTCGCCGGTCATGTGATTGACCACATGCGCCTGCGCTATGTCGGGTGCGAAACACTGCACGGCGGCGCCACGCTGGTCCAGGCGCAGCAGGGTAGCGACGCTTTCGTAGATTTCCGAGCCGTCGTAGACACCGCAGCCGGACAGGATCACGGCGACTTTCTTGTTCATGGCGATACTCCTGGAGTGGTTCGACGCCCCGGGGCCGGGGCTGGCGTAAAGGCGATGCTAAAGCCTGCAGAGCATGGAGGTAAGCCCTGCCTAGGCGTTGGATGGCGGGCGGGCACGGCCGTTCCTTCGAGTGCGCGGCGTTCGCCGAGGTGCGCGGACAAAGCACTGGCACAGGCGTCACGGGCTGGCCACAATGTCGGATTCGCGGTGGCGTCGCCTGTTGTAACAGTTCTGTCATGCCGCCGGTCTATATATGTCACATTCGCGCCCGCTCTGCGGGCCAGGAGTCCGTTGTGAGCTTCGTTCCTGCCGATCGACTTTTTCCCGCCACTCGCCTGCGTCGCAATCGTCGCGACGATTTCTCGCGTCGCCTGGTGCGCGAGAACGCGCTGACCGTCGACGATCTGATCCTGCCGGTGTTCGTGCTCGACGGCGAGAACCGCCGTGAGAGCGTGCCGTCGATGCCGGGCGTCGAGCGGCTGTCGATCGATCTGCTGCTCGAGGAGGCCGAGGAACTGGTCGCGCTGGGTATTCCGGCGCTGGCGCTGTTCCCGGTCACGCCGCTGGAGAAGAAGTCGCTGGACGCCGCCGAGGCCTGGAACCCGGAGGGCATCGCCCAGCGTGCCACGCGTGCCCTGCGTGAACGCTTTCCGGAACTCGGCATCATCACCGATGTGGCGCTCGACCCCTTCACCACTCACGGGCAGGACGGCATCCTCGATGAGCACGGCTACGTGCAGAACGACATCACCGTCGATGCGTTGGTGCGCCAGGCGCTGTCGCATGCCGAGGCCGGCGCCCAGGTGGTCGCGCCTTCGGACATGATGGACGGGCGCATCCAGGCCATCCGCGAAGCGCTGGAGGTGGCCGGCCATCACAACGTGCGCATCATGGCCTACTCGGCCAAGTACGCCAGCGCCTACTACGGCCCGTTCCGTGATGCCGTCGGTTCGGCCGGCAATCTCGGCAAGAGCAACAAGAACACCTACCAGATGGATCCGGCCAACGGCGACGAGGCGCTGCACGAAGTCGCCGCGGACCTGGCCGAAGGCGCCGACATGGTCATGGTCAAGCCGGGGCAGCCGTACCTGGACATCGTCTGGCGCGTGAAAGAGGCGTTCAAGGCGCCGACCTTCGTCTATCAGGTGAGCGGCGAGTACGCCATGCACATGGCGGCCATTCAGAACGGCTGGCTTTCGGAGGCGGTCATCCTCGAGTCTTTGGTCGGCTTCAAGCGCGCCGGAGCCGATGGCATCCTCACCTACTTCGCCAAGCACGCCGCACAACAATTGAAACGGGGCCAGTGAGCCCGAGGCACTCATGAATCAGGGACTCAGCGAAACGCAGTTGCAGATCGATGAAACGCAGGAGGCGCTGCCGGCCCAGGCCGGCGTCGAGGTGCCCGTGCCCGAGACGCCGGCAGTCGAGCCGGAAGCGGCTCCGGTCGCGCCGGTTCCGAGCCTGGACGACACCAGCCTGTACATCCATCGCGAGCTGTCGCAGCTGCAATTCAATATCCGCGTGCTGGAGCAGGCGCTGGACGAGTCCTACCCGCTGCTCGAGCGGCTGAAGTTCCTGCTGATCTTTTCCAGCAACCTCGACGAGTTCTTCGAGATCCGCGTTGCCGGCCTGAAAAAACGCGTCACCTTTGCCCGCGAGCAGGCCGGCGCCGACGGCTTGCAGCCCCATCAGGCGCTGGCGCGAATCTGCGAGCTGGTGCACGAGCAGGTCGACCGGCAGTACGCGATTCTCAACGAGGTACTGCTGCCGGAGCTGGCCAAGCATCAGATCCGCTTCATTCGTCGACGCCACTGGACGGCCAAGCTCAAGGCCTGGGTGCGGCGCTATTTCCGCGACGAGATCGCGCCGATCATCACGCCCATCGGGCTCGATCCGACGCACCCCTTTCCGCTGCTGGTGAACAAGAGCCTGAACTTCATCGTCGAGCTGGAAGGCATCGATGCGTTCGGTCGTGACTCCGGGCTGGCGATCATTCCGGCGCCGCGCTCGCTGCCGCGGGTCATTCGCGTGCCGGAGGAGGTCAGCGGAGCGGGCGATCACTTCGTGTTTCTGTCGTCGATGATCCATGCACACGCCGACGACCTGTTCCACGGCATGCGGGTCAAGGGCTGCTACCAGTTCCGCCTGACGCGTAATGCCGACCTCTCGGTCGATACCGAGGACGTCGAGGACCTCGCACGTGCGCTGCGCGGCGAGCTGATCTCGCGGCGCTACGGCGATGCGGTGCGCCTGGAGGTAGTCGATACCTGCCCGAAACACCTGGCGGACTTCCTGCTCAAGCAGTTCGGCCTGGCCGAAAGCGAGATGTATCGGGTCAATGGCCCGGTCAACCTGACCCGGCTGTTCAGCGTCACCGGCCTGGACAGCCATCCGGAGCTGCAATACGCGCCGTTCACCCCAGCGATCCCCAAGCTGCTGCAGAACAGCGAGAACATCTTCAACGTCATCAGCAAGCAGGACATCCTGCTGATGCACCCGTTCGAATCCTTCACGCCGGTGGTCGATCTGCTGCGTGAAGCGGCCAAGGACCCGCACGTGCTGGCCGTCAAGCAGACCCTGTACCGCTCGGGCGCCAACTCGGAGATCGTCGACGCCCTCGTCGAGGCGGCGCGCAACGGCAAGGAGGTCACCGCGGTGATCGAGCTGCGCGCGCGTTTCGATGAGGAATCGAACCTGCAACTGGCCAGTCGGCTGCAGCAGGCCGGCGCCGTGGTGATCTACGGTGTGGTCGGCTACAAGACCCACGCCAAGATGATGCTGATCCTGCGTCGCGAAAACGGCGAACTCTGCCGCTACGCGCACCTGGGTACCGGCAACTACCACGCCGGCAACGCGCGCCTGTACACCGACTACAGCCTGCTGACCTCCGATGACGCGCTGTGCGAGGACGTCTCCAAGCTGTTCAGCCAGCTGATCGGCATGGGCAAGGTGATGCGCATGAAGAAGCTGCTGCATTCGCCGTTCACGCTGAAGAAGACGCTGCTCGACCTCATCGCGCTGGAGACGCAGCATGCCGCCGAGGGCAAGCCGGCGCACATCATCCTCAAGGTCAACGCGCTGACCGACGCGAAGATGATCAAGGCGCTGTACAAGGCCAGCCAGACAGGCGTGCGTATCGACCTCATCGTGCGGGGCATGTGCTGCCTGCGCCCGGGCATCGCCGGGGTATCGCACAACATCCAGGTGCGCTCGATCATCGGACGCTTCCTCGAGCACAGCCGGGTGTTCTATTTCCACAACGACGGCGACGAAAAGCTCTACCTGTCGAGTGCCGACTGGATGGAGCGCAACCTCGACCGACGGGTGGAAACCTGCTTCCCGGTCGAAGGCAAGAAGCTGGTGACGCGGGTGAAGAAGGAACTCGAGGCCTTACTGACCGACAACACGCAGAGCTGGATCCTGCAGCCCGACGGCAGCTACGTGCGCAACAGCCCGAGTGGCAATCAGCTCGCGCGCAACGCCCAGAACACCCTGCTCGAGCGGCTCAGCAACACCACGGGGCGTTAACGGCGGCGGCTGCGCGCAAACGAAACGCCCGGCTTTGGCCGGGCGTTTTCGTCAGCGCAGGTCTCGATCAGCGCACATCCAGCGTGAAATCGATGCGCTTGAGCCACTCGGCTTCCTGGGCGAAATCGGCGGCGGTCAGCGGGTTGCTACCCAGCCAGCCCTCGGGAAACAGCACGTGCAAGCAGTCGCCGTCGGCCCTGAGCTGGTAGTCCGGCGCCTGCTGCGGGCCGCGGATGTGATGGAAGAGGATGGCGAAGCGCAGCAGTACGCAGAGGCGGGTCAGCTTGACGCCGTCCTCGCTGAGCTCTTCGAACTTGGCCTTGGGAATATTGCGGCGGTGGCCGCGGACCAGCAGTGCCAGCATCTGCTGGTCCTGGCGCGAGAAGCCGGGCAGGTCGGAATGCTCGATCAGGTAGGCGCCGTGCTTGTGGTAGTGGTAGTGGGCAATGTCGAGGCCCACCTCGTGGATGCGGGCCGCCCAGCCGAGCAGTTCACGCAGACGCTCGTCGTCCAGGCCCCAGTCGGCCGCCACCTGGTCGAAGGCTTCCAGTGCCTTGGCTTCGACGCGCGCGGCCTGTTCGGTGTCGACGTGATAGCGCTCCATGAGAAAGCTCAGCGTGCGATCGCGCACATCCTCGCGGTGATGTCGGCCGAGCAGGTCGTAGAGCACACCCTCGCGCAGCGCGCCTTCGGAATGACTCATGCTCTGCAGCTCGAGCGCGTCGAAAATGGCCTCGAGGATGGCCAGGCCGGCCGGGAACACGCCGCGGCGGTCCGGTTTGATGCCGTCCAGTTCGATGCGCTCGACATCGCCGAGCTTGAACAGGCGACCCTTGAGCCAGGCGATCCCGCCCGGGTTGACCTCGCCGTTGCCCTGGCCGCCGGCCTGGATAGCCTGCGCCACGGCGCGGATCGTGCCGGAGGCACCGATGCTCTGCTCCCAGCCCAGCCGGCGCAGGCCCTGCTCGATGCCCATGAGTTCCAGGCGCGCCGCTGTGTAGGCCTGCGCGTAGCGGGCCGGGGTGATCTTGCCATCGCGAAAGAAGCGCTGGGTGTAGCTGACGCAGCCCATCTGCAGGCTCTCGCGCAGCTGTGAATCGAAGTGCTCGCCGATGATGAATTCCGTGCTGCCGCCGCCGATGTCCGCCACCAGGCGCTTGCCGGGCGCGCCGGGGTAGGTGTGGGCGACGCCGAGGTAGATCAGGCGGGCCTCCTCGCGACCGGAGATCACCTCGACCTGATGGTTGATGATCGATTCGGCGCGGCGAATGAACTCGGCACGGTTGCGCGCCTCGCGCAGGGCGTTGGTGCCGACCACGCGCACCGCGCCTTCGGGCAGATGGTTGACCAACTGGGCGAAACGCCGCAGGCAGTCCAGGCCGCGCTGCATGGCGGCCTCATCAAGCACCCGCTGTTCGGTGATGCCGGCGGCCAGCTGCACCTTTTCGCCGAGTCGCTCGAGGATGCGCAGTTCTCCGTTACTGGTACGGGCCAGAACCATGTGGAAGCTGTTCGAGCCCAGGTCGAGGGCGGCGATCAAGGGAAAGGCGTCAGAGGAGGTCGTGCGCATGAATGGATCTCGGTGCGGAACCGCAACATCGTGACATGATCGACAGCCCATCGCCAACGCAGGGCGACGTCGTGCCGCTGTAGCGGGCATCCTCGTGTGGAATGTCCGGGCGATGGGCTGTGGCTTTCGGTCCGTCGGCAACGGGGCTATGATGACGCCCACTTTCAGTTCGGAACCTGGAGATCATCCATGAGCGAGTACATCCACAATGTTACCGACACCAGCTTCGAGCAGGACGTGCTCCAAGCGGACGGTCCGGTGCTGGTCGACTACTGGGCCGAATGGTGCGGTCCCTGCAAGATGATCGCTCCGGTGCTCGACGAGATTGCCAAGGACTACGAGGGCAAGCTCAAGGTGTGCAAGCTGAACATCGACGAGAATCAGGAAACCCCGCCCAAGTACGGCGTGCGCGGCATCCCGACGCTGATGCTGTTCAAGAACGGCAACGTCGAGGCGACCAAGGTTGGCGCGCTGTCCAAGTCGCAGCTGGCGGCGTTCCTCGATAGCAACATCTGAGCCTTCTGGTTCGACCAAAGCCCCCGCCGCCGCGGGGGCTTTTTTATGGAAGCAGGGTGGACGCTTGCTCCATGCGGTGATAAATTCGGCCCCGCGACGCATTCTTCCGTCGCCCTCTTGCATGTCGTCGCCGACGCACTTCAGCCTCTTGAAGCATAACGAACTCTCGTTCGTCTCCTGCAGCTCGGCCGCCCAAGCCAACGCTTCCATACCCCTTCCTGATCTTTCTATGAATCTGACCGAACTCAAGCAAAAGCCCATCACCGAACTGCTGGAAATGGCCGAACAGATGGGCATCGATAACATGGCCCGTTCGCGCAAGCAGGACGTGATTTTCTCCCTGCTCAAGAAGCACGCTAAAAGCGGCGAGGAAATCTCCGGTGATGGCGTGCTGGAGATTCTCCAGGACGGCTTCGGCTTCCTGCGCTCTGCGGATTCTTCCTACCTGGCCGGCCCGGACGATATCTACGTCTCGCCCAGCCAGATTCGCCGCTTCAACCTGCGCACCGGTGACACCATCATCGGCAAGATTCGCCCTCCGAAGGAAGGTGAGCGCTACTTCGCCCTGCTCAAGGTCGACTCGATCAACTACGATCGGCCGGAGAATGCGAAGAACAAGATCCTCTTCGAGAACCTGACCCCGCTGTTCGCCAACGAGCGCCTGAAGATGGAAGCCGGCAACGGTTCCACCGAAGACCTCACCGGTCGCGTAATCGACCTCTGTGCTCCGATCGGCAAGGGCCAGCGCGGCTTGATCGTCGCTCCGCCAAAGGCGGGCAAGACGATCATGCTGCAGAACATCGCCAGCAACATCACCCGCAACAACCCCGAGTGCCACCTGATCGTTCTGCTGATCGACGAGCGTCCGGAAGAAGTGACCGAGATGCAGCGCACCGTGCGCGGCGAAGTGGTCGCCTCCACCTTCGACGAGCCGCCAACCCGTCACGTGCAGGTCGCCGAGATGGTGATCGAGAAGGCCAAGCGCCTGGTCGAGCACAAGAAGGACGTGGTCATTCTGCTCGACTCCATCACCCGTCTGGCGCGTGCCTACAACACCGTGATCCCGAGCTCCGGCAAAGTGCTCACTGGTGGTGTCGATGCCCACGCCCTGGAGAAGCCCAAGCGTTTCTTCGGTGCCGCGCGCAACATCGAGGAAGGCGGTTCGCTGACCATTCTCGCCACCGCGCTGGTGGAGACCGGCTCGAAGATGGACGAGGTGATCTACGAGGAGTTCAAGGGCACCGGTAACCTGGAGCTGCAACTGGATCGTCGCATTGCCGAGAAGCGTGTCTTCCCGGCCATCAACATCAACCGTTCGGGTACTCGCCGCGAAGAGCTGCTGACCAGCGAGGAAGAGCTGCAGCGCATCTGGATCCTGCGCAAGCTGCTGCATCCGATGGATGAAAGCGCTGCGATTGAGTTCCTGCTCGACAAGCTCAAGGACACCAAGACCAACGACGAATTCTTCATGTCCATGAAGCGCAAGTAAGCGACTCGTCGTTGCCAACAAGGCCGGGGAAACCCGGCCTTCGTCTGTCTGCAGGTTTTGGAAAACCCGACGCGGGCGCTAAACTTTGCGCCTCGTCCCTGCCGGCCCATGCGAGGCTCAAGCATGCAGTATCGCGATCTGCGCGACTTTATCAGCGGCCTGGAAAAACGCGGTGAGCTCAAGCGCGTCACGGCTGCTGTCTCCCCGGTTCTGGAAATGACCGAAATCTGTGACCGCACCCTGCGCAAGCAGGGCCCGGCACTGCTCTTCGAGAACCCGACGGGTTTCGACATGCCGGTGCTCGGCAATCTGTTCGGCACGCCGCAGCGGGTCGCCCTCGGTATGGGCGCCGAGGATGTCTCCGAACTGCGTGAGATCGGCAAGCTGCTGGCGTTTCTCAAGGAGCCGGAGCCGCCGAAGGGGCTGAAGGACGCCTGGAGCAAGCTGCCGATCTACAAGAAGGTCATCAGCATGGCGCCCAAGGTGCTCAAGGACGCGCCCTGCCAGGAAGTGATCATCGAAGGTGATGACGTCGACCTGGGGGCAATCCCCGTACAGCACTGCTGGCCGGGCGACGCCGCGCCGCTGATCACCTGGGGTCTGACCATCACCAAGGGGCCGAACAAGGAGCGGCAGAACCTCGGCATCTACCGCCAGCAGGTAATCGGTCGCAACAAGGTGATCATGCGCTGGCTCAGCCATCGCGGCGGGGCGCTGGATTTCCGCGAATGGTGCAATAAATACCCGGATCGGCCGTACCCGGTCGCCGTGGCACTGGGCGCGGATCCGGCGACGATTCTCGGTGCGGTGACGCCTGTGCCCGATACGCTGTCCGAATATGCCTTCGCCGGCCTGTTGCGCGGTTCGCGCACCGAGCTGGTCAAGGCGGTCGGCTCCGATCTGCAGGTGCCGGCGTACGCCGAGATCGTCCTCGAAGGGCATATCCATCCGGGCGAGATGGCCGATGAAGGACCGTACGGCGACCACACCGGCTACTACAACGAGGTCGACCGCTTCCCGGTGTTCACCGTCGAGCGCATTACCCATCGCCGAAACCCGATCTATCACAGCACCTATACCGGGCGTCCGCCGGATGAGCCGGCGATTCTCGGCGTGGCGCTGAACGAGGTGTTCGTACCGATCCTGCAGAAGCAGTTCCCGGAGATCGTCGACTTCTACCTGCCGCCGGAGGGCTGTTCCTACCGCATGGCGGTGGTGACGATGAAGAAGCAGTACCCGGGCCACGCCAAGCGGGTGATGCTCGGCGTCTGGTCCTTTCTGCGCCAGTTCATGTACACCAAGTTCGTCATCGTCACCGACGACGACATCAATGCGCGTGACTGGAATGACGTGATCTGGGCCATCACCACACGCATGGATCCCAAGCGCGATACGGTGCTGATCGACAACACGCCGATCGACTACCTGGATTTCGCCTCGCCGGTCTCGGGGCTCGGCTCGAAGATGGGCCTGGATGCGACGCACAAATGGCCGGGCGAGACCAGCCGCGAATGGGGCAGGGCCATCGTTCAGGACGAGGCGGTCAAGCGCCGTGTCGATGAACTCTGGGGCCAGCTGGGCATCGACTGAACACAGGGGCGCGCAGACGCCCTGCAGCCTTGGCGGACACACCGCTCGACAATTCGACGTGCACATGAAAGTAACCTTGCAACCATCCGGTGCCGTGCTCGAGGTAGAGCCCGGCGAACGTATTCTCGATGCGGCCAGGCGCCAGGGCTTCGAGTGCCCGCAGAGCTGTCGCAACGGCAACTGTCATATCTGTGCCTCGCTGCTGGTCGAAGGGCGCGTGCGGCAGAATGGCGAAGTGCGCGACCACGGCGAACTGCTCGCCTGCCTGGCCGAGCCGCTGGAAGATTGCGTGCTGCATTGGGATGGCGTGCTGGCGCCCGGCCAGTTACCGGTGCGCGAGCTGAGCTGCCAGCTGGCCGCGTATGAAGCGGTCGGCGGTGACGTGGTGCGTCTGTTGCTACGGTTGCCGGCCGGGCGGCAGCCGCGCTATTACGCCGGCCAATATGTGCTGCTGCAGCGCGAGGACGGCGAATGGTCGGCGTTCTCGCTGGCGTCGGCGCCAGGCAGTGGTCGCGAACTGGAGCTGCACGTACTGGCGCGCGATGCGTCAGCCATTGAGCTGCTGGCTTTCATCAGACGTCAGGGGTTCGCCCGAGTGCAGATGCCCTTCGGTGATACGCATCTGGCCGAGCTGCCGGATGGGCCGCTGGTGCTGGTGGCGGCCGGAACCGGCATGGCGCAGATGCACAGCCTGATCGAATACTGCCGTGCCGCCGGGTTCGCCCATCCCGTGCATCTGTACTGGGGCGTGCGCCGGCCCGAAGATTTCTATCAGCTGCGGCATTGGGACGAGTGGCGGCGCATGCCCAATCTTCACCTGCACCGCGTGGTCAGCGACGTCTGCGATTGGGGCGGTCGTTGCGGGCTGCTGCACGAGGCGATTCGCCAGGACTTCAGCGACCTCAAGTCACTGCATGTCTATGCCAGCGGTTCGCCGGCGATGGTGTACGGCACGCTGGATGCACTGGTCGAGGCCGGCATGGACCCGCATCAGATGCGGGCCGACGTCTTTGCCTACGCACCGCGTGAGGGCTGATTGCCGCCAAAGCAAAACGCCGGGTCCGCCCGGCGTTTTGCATTTTGCTCTCAGCGCACCTGGCGTTGCTGCAGAAGCAGGTTCTTGTAGCCGCTGCCGGCCAGCGTCTTCTGCGCGAGGTTGAGTTGCTCGCGGGTGGTGAAGGGGCCGACCAGCACGCGGAACCAGGGCTCTTCGCGTACCGTGACCCGCTCGACGCGAACGTCCTGGCCAAGCAGGATGATCTGTGCGCGCACCTTGTCGGCTTCGACCTGCTTGCGGAACGAGCCGGCCTGCAGGAAGAACTGGGTGACCGGCGCCTTCGCTACCGTGGGCGGAGGCGGCGGCACCTGCCCGCTGAGTGCGGCGAGCGCGCGCTCCTCATCTAGCTTCGCAGCCTGCTCGGGCGTCACCGCTTTGGCTGGCGCCTCCGGCTCCTTCGTCTCCGGCGGCAGGATCACTTCGGACTCGGGCAGCAGGGTGTAGAAGTCGTACTTCGGCTTCGACGGCTGCTCGCCCTGTGGCTTGGGCTTGGCTTGCTGCTTGACTTGCGGCGGCTCCTTGGTGCGCTTGATCTCGTCGCCGCCGGGTTCGAGCGTGGCGAGGAATACGAGAAACCCGCCGATCGCCAGGCCGCAGACCAGCCAGACCCAGCCCGGCACATTCTTTTTCGCCGGTGCCTGATAGCGGCTGGCGCCGCGTTTGGGTGCGGCTTTCTTCCGTGCTGCCACTTACATCCGCTCCAGTGGTTCCAGGCCAAGCAGCTCCAGGCCTTGTTTCAGCGTGCGGCCGGTCAGTGCGGCCAGGCGTAGGCGGCTGGTGCGCACGGCTTCGTCCTCGGCGGCCAGGACCGGGCAGTTCTCGTAGAAACTCGAGAACAGGCCGGCAAGGTCGTACAGGTAGCTGCATAGCAGGTGGGGCTCACCTTTCTCGCCAACGCTGTTGAGCGTTTCGCCGAACTGCGCCAGCTTTGCGGCCAGTGCCTGCTCCTGCTCGGCGTCGAGCTGAATGTGCCCGTCGACCTCTTGCATGCCCTTGCCCAGCTTGCGGAACAGGCTGGCCACGCGGGTGTAGGCATAAAGCAGGTAGGGTGCGGTGTTGCCTTCGAAGCTGAGCATCAGGTCGAAGTTGAAGCGGTAATCGCTGGTGCGATGCTTGGACAGGTCTGCGTATTTCACCGCGCCGACGCCTACGGCGCGGGCGATGTTGCGCAGTTCCGCCTCGTCGAGGTCGGGGTTCTTCTCGCTGACCAGGGCATAGGCGCGCTGCTCGGCTTCGTCGAGCAGGTCGATCAGCTTAACCGTGCCGCCGTCGCGCGTCTTGAATGGCCGGCCGTCCGCACCGTTCATGGTGCCGAAGCCCATGTGCTCGAGCTGCAGTTGCTCGCGCACGAGCCCAGCGCGACGCGCGACGGCAAACACCATCTGGAAGTGCAGGGCCTGGCGCTGGTCGACGAAGTACAGCACGCGATCGGCGTTCAGCGTCTGGCTGCGGTAATTCAGCGAGGCCAGGTCGGTGGTGGCGTAGAGGTACCCGCCTCCGGCCTTCTGCACGATGACCGGCAGCGGCTTGCCTTCGGCGTTCTGGAATTCCTCGAGGAACACGCACTGGGCGCCTTCGTCCTCGGTGAGCAGGCCCTTGGCGCGCAGCGTCTCGACGATGCCCGGCAGGGCGTCGTTGTACGCGCTCTCGCCCTTGACGTCGGCAGGGCTCAGCTTGACGTTCAGGCGGTCGTAGATCTTCTGGCAATGCGACAGGGAGATTTCGTTGAAGCGGGTCCACAGGCGCAGGCACTCGGCATCCCCGGCCTGCAGCCGGACCACCAGCTCACGTGCCCGGTCGGCAAAGGCGGGGCTTTCGTCGAAACGCTGCTTGGCGGCTCGATAGAACTGCTCGAGGTCGGCCAGCTCGCTTTCCGCCGCGGCAGGTTTCTCCTCCAGATAGGCCAGCAGCATGCCGAACTGGGTGCCCCAGTCGCCCACATGGTTCTGGCGGATCACCTCGTCGCCGAGAAACTCCAGCACCCGACCGACGGCGTCACCAATGATCGTCGAGCGCAGGTGGCCGACGTGCATCTCCTTGGCCAGGTTCGGCGAGGACATGTCGATGACGACGCGCTGCGCCGGGCCGGCTTTGCGCACATCGAGATGCTCGTCGCGCAGTGCCGCATCCAGCCGCTGGGCAAGTGCGTCGGTGTTCTGGAAAAAGTTGAGAAAGCCCGGCCCGGCGATCTCCACCTTGCTGATGCCGGCGTCGGCCGGCAGTGCCTCGATGAGCTTTTGCGCCAGGTCGCGCGGCTTCATGCCGGCGGGCTTCGCCAGCATCATCGCGATGTTGCTGGCGAAGTCGCCATGGCTCTTGTCGCGGGTGTTCTCCACTTGGATGGCCGGGGCCAGCCCTGCGGGCAGCACGCCATCTTCGGTCAGGCGGGCGAGGGCTTGCTGGATCAGGTGGCGAATGCTGTCTTTCATGGTCGGCTCTGTCGGCGGAAGTGCGCGAAAACTTGGCATTATCGACGGCCTTGAGTCGGCGCTTCAAGCGGCGCGGGCCGTTCATGGCTGCAGCGGCCTCAGAACAGATCGATCGGGTCGACATCCACCGACCAGCGTACCGCCCGTCCACTGGGCAGTGCCTCCAGCCGCGGAAGCAGCGTACCCATCAGGCGGTGCAACGCGATTCGCGCACTACCTTGCAGCAGCAACTGCGCGCGATAGCGCCCGGCACGGCGCTCCATGGGCGCCGGGATCGGGCCAAGCAGTTCGATGCCCTGCAGTTGCAGCTCGTCGAGCAACTGTTCGGCCTCGCTGCAGGCCTGGTCGAGAAAGTCTTCCGCCTGACGGGGCTTGTGGGCTTCGGCGCGCAGCAGGGCGAGATGGCTGAACGGCGGCAGGCCGGCAGCACGACGTTCGCTCAGCGCCTGCTCGGCAAAGGCGAAATAGCCCTGCTCGGTCAGCTGAACCAACAGCGGATGGTCGGCCAGGTGCGTTTGGATGATGACCCGGCCGGGCTCGTCTGCCCTGCCGGCCCGGCCGGCGACCTGGACGATCAGTTGTGCCATGCGCTCGGCGGCACGAAAGTCGGCCGAGAACAGTCCGCCATCGGCATCGAGAATGGCGACCAGCGTCACGCGCGGGAAATGGTGGCCCTTGGCAAGCATCTGCGTGCCCACCAGCAGGCACGGCGCGCCGCGGTTGATAGTGGTGTAGAGCTGCTCCATGGCGCCCTTGCGCAAGGTGCTGTCGCGGTCGATGCGCAGCACCGGGACGTCCGGGAACAGCGTCGCCAGCCGTTCCTCGGCGCGCTCGGTGCCGGCGCCGACCGGGCGCAGGTCGACATGGGCGCAACTGGGGCAGTTGCTTGGCGGTCGCTGAACGTGGCCGCAATGATGGCAGCGCAGCTCGTGGTGGCGCTGGTGCAGCGTCATGCGAGCGTCGCAGCGGGGGCACTGGCTGATCCAGCCGCAATCGTGGCAGAGCAGTGTCGGCGCGAAGCCGCGGCGGTTAAGGAAGACCAGTACCTGTTGGCCGGCTTTCAGCGTCTGGCCGATCGCCTGTTCGATCGGTGCCGAAATGCCCGCTTCCAGTGGTCGACTCTTTACATCCAGGCGCAGGAAGCGCGGGCTCTTCGCGCCGCCGGCTCGCTCGCTCAGGCGCAGCAAGGCGTAGCGGCCGCTGTGCGCGTTGTGCAGGCTCTCGAGCGAAGGTGTCGCCGAGCCAAGCAGGATCGGGATGTCCTCCTGGCGGGCGCGGACCAGCGCCAGGTCGCGTGCGTGATAGCGCAGGCCTTCCTGCTGCTTGTAGGAGGCGTCGTGCTCCTCGTCGATGATGATCAGCCCCGGCCGCTTCATCGGCGTGAACAGCGCCGAGCGGGTGCCGATGATGATGTCGGCTTCGCCATCGCGCGCTGCCAGCCAGGCGTCCAGCCGCTCCCGATCGTTGACATTGGAATGCAGCAGGGCGATGCGGGCATTGAAGCGCTGCTCGAATCGCGCGAGCGTCTGCGGCCCCAGGTTGATTTCCGGGATCAGTACCAGGGTCTGCCGGCCGGCTTCGAGCATGCGGTGGATCAGTTGCAGGTACACCTCGGTCTTGCCGCTACCGGTCACGCCCGCCAGAAGAAAGGCCTGGAAGCCACCAAAGCCTGCCTGCACGGCGGTAAAGGCAGCGCGCTGCTGGGCGTTGAGCGGGAGCTCCGGCTGCAGCAGCCAACTGCCGTGGTGGGGCGCGGGCGGGCTGCTGCGCCGTGCCTCAAGCCGTACCAGGCCTTTCTCGCGTAGGAGCTCCAGGCTGTCACGGTTGATCTGCAACTTGCCGAGCAGGCTATGGGCGACGCCATGCGGGTGCTGGGCGATGGTCTTGAGTGCCTCGCGCTGACGAGGCGCCCTGCTCAGGCGCGGGTCATCGAGGCTGGCGCCCTCGCACGCCAGCCAGAAACGCTCCAGGCGAACTTCGGCAGGCTCACCCTGGCGCAGCAGGGTTGGCAACGCCCAGCTGAAGGTGTCGCCCAGGCTGTGCTGGTAGTACTGGGCAGCCCAAAGACACAGGCGAACCATGGCCGGCGGCAGAGGCGGCGTAACATCCAGGATCTCGCGCGCCGGACGCAGCTTGTCCGCGGGAACCTCGCTTCGGTCGGCGAGTTCGACCAGCACGCCGATCACCTCGCGCCGGCCGAAAGGCACGCGTACCCGTACGCCGGGCTGCAGCTGGGCGGTGCGGCTGCCGGCGGGTGGCAGATAGTCGAACAACCGCCGCAACGGCGAGGGTAGTGCGAGGCGAAGGATGGTCTGGGCCACGGAGCATTCCTGAGGGGTGGACGGCGATGGTAGCCGATCGCTGACCGCCGAGCAGCGGCGCGGTCCTGCGCTTGCAACAGCGCAAGCCTCTGGTATCATTAGCGCCCTAATTCGTGCGGTGCTCGGCATAGGGTCGGGTGGCGGCACGCAATCCAAGAGGATTCATCATGAAAGCCGATATCCATCCGAACTACGTTGAGGTCAAGGCGACCTGCAGCTGTGGCAACGTCATCCAGACTCGTTCGACTCTGGGCAAGGACCTCAGCCTCGACGTGTGCTCCGAGTGCCACCCGTTCTACACCGGCAAGCAGAAAGTGCTGGATACCGGTGGTCGCATCGACCGCTTCAAGCAGCGCTTCGGTGTGTTCGGCGCCAAGTAAGCCGAACCGAAAATCCCATGGGGTTTTCCGAGCGTTTGAGAAAGGCGTCCCTGGTGGGCGCCTTTTTCGTTTCTGCAGTCCTGGCGCTTCCCGTGCACGCCCTCTGCCCGGCGCCGCAGGGGCTCGAGCTCCAGCGGGTCGCGCAGGTCATCGACGGGGATACGCTGCGGCTGGATGACGGGCGCAGTGTGCGCATGATTGGCCTCAACACGCCGGAGCGGGGCCGCAAGGGGCGCTCGGCCGAGCCGTTTGCCGAGCAGGCGACGCGCAACCTGCGGGCGCTGGTCGAGGCCAGCGACGGTCGGGTGTTCGTGCAGCCTGGGGCCGAGTCGCATGACCGCTATGGGCGCCTGCTCGCGCACGTGTATGACAGTCGGGGCGGAAACCTCGAGGCTGAGCAACTGCTGGCCGGGCTGGGCTACTTCGTGGCGGCTTATCCGAACGCGGCGCTGGTCGCCTGCCATCGGGCCGCCGAACGCCAGGCTCGCGAGGCGCATCTGGGGCTCTGGCGGCAGGCCAAGGCTCAGCGGCCCGAGGCCATCAGGCAGGGTGGGTTTGCGTTGATTCGCGGCCGGGTCATGCGCGTCGAGCGTAATCGCGGCGGTGTATGGCTCGAGCTTGACGGGCCGATGGTGCTGCAGGTGGCGCCGCGGCAGCTGGCTGGGTTCGATGTCGCGGCGCTGCGGAAGCTGGAGGGGCGTGACGTCGAGGTGCGTGGCTGGGTCGTAGATCGCCAGGGGCGCAAGGCCAAGCGGCAGGCGCGTTGGCTGCTGCGACTGACCCATCCAGCGATGCTGGAAGTGCGCTGACGAAGACGTCGCATATCTGTGCGTGCTTTGGCGAGTATGCCCTGAAAGTCGTAAGGGGCGAGGCTTGACAGCCCTGGGGTGGTCTAGCTTGAGGCGCCGCTCGGTCTTGGCGTATGCTCGGCCGGCTGTCTGTCCCAATAAAATAAGCGGAAATGCCAAATGACTGACCTGAAAACTGCCGCTCTTGACTACCATTCCCAGCCGCGTCCGGGAAAGCTGAGCGTAGAGTTGACCAAGCCTACTGCCACCGCTCGTGATCTGTCGTTGGCCTACAGTCCAGGCGTTGCCGCACCCGTTCGTGAGATCGCTCGTGATGCCGAGCTGGCCTACCGCTACACCGGTAAGGGCAACCTGGTGGCGGTCATCTCCGACGGCACCGCAATTCTGGGGCTGGGTAACCTGGGGCCGCTGGCGTCCAAGCCGGTAATGGAAGGCAAGGGCGTTCTGTTCAAGCGCTTCGCTGGCGTGGACGTGTTCGATATCGAAGTCGATGCCGAAAGCCCGCAGGCTTTCATCGATACCGTCAAGCGCATCTCCATTACCTTCGGCGGCATTAACCTCGAGGACATCAAGGCGCCCGAGTGCTTCGAAATCGAGCGCGCGCTCATCGAGCAGTGCGATATCCCGGTCTTCCATGACGACCAGCATGGCACTGCGATCGTTACCGCGGCCGGCATGCTCAATGCGCTGGAGATCGCGGGCAAGAGCATCGAAGACGCGAAGATCGTCTGCCTGGGTGCTGGTGCGGCGGCTACCTCCTGCATGAAGCTGCTGGTGAGCATCGGGGCGAAGATCGAGAACATCTTCATGATCGACCGCAAGGGTGTGATTCATGCCGGGCGCGACGATCTCAACCAGTACAAGGCGATTTTCGCTCACGAAACCGACAAGCGAACCCTCGACGACGCGCTGGACGGCGCTGATGTGTTCGTCGGCCTTTCCGGTGCCAACCTGCTGAGCCCCGAAGGTCTCAAGCGCATGGCAGCCAATCCGATCGTGTTCGCCTGCTCGAACCCCGATCCCGAAATCAGCCCGGAACTGGCGCATGCCACACGTTCCGACGTGATCATGGCGACCGGTCGTTCCGACTATCCGAATCAGGTCAACAATGTACTCGGCTTCCCGTTCATCTTCCGGGGCGCACTGGATGTCCGCGCCAAGCGCATCAACGAAGAGATGAAGATTGCTGCTGCGCTGGCGCTGCGTGATCTGGCCAAGCTGCCGGTTCCTGCCGAGGTATGTGAGGCCTATGGCGGGCAGAGCCTGGAGTTCGGCCGCGAATACATCATTCCCAAGCCGATGGATCCGCGGCTGATCACCCTAGTGTCCGATGCGGTGGCCAAGGCGGCCATCGAAAGTGGTGTTGCGACGCTGCCCTATCCGGCCAACTATCCGCTGAAGTCGGTGGATGACGTCTTTGTCTGACAATCGATACGAGCGCTAAAAAAACGCCCTGCTTAGTCAGGGCGTTTTCTTTGGTGTCGTAGATCGGTCGGCTGGCGAGCGCTCGATGTGACCGATGAGATCGCGCGGGCACTTCTGGTCGGCTCGCGCGACCTGTGGACCTCAGAACAGGTCGAGCGGCGCGGCTTCGTTCGCCGGTAACGGGCTGCCCGGGATCTGCAGGTCGGGCGCGAGTTCGTTCATCGGCGGTGGTGAGTCTTCGCTCTTGAACACTTCGAAGTAGGCGTCCGGCGTTCCCGGCGAGGCGGCGCGACCGCTGACCGGGTCCACGCGCAGGGTAAGGATGCCTTCAGGTTCCGGCGGCAGGTGCTCGGGTTGGTCCTTGAGCACGGTCCCCATGTAGCTCATCCAGATCGGCAGAGCCACGGTGCCGCCGTACTCGTTGCGTCCAAGGCTTCGCGGCTGATCGAAGCCGCTCCAGACGGTGGTGACGATATCGGCGTTATAGCCGGAGAACCAGCTGTCGAACGAATCGTTGGTCGTGCCGGTCTTGCCGGCCAGGTCGTTGCGCCCCAGGGCCAGTGCGCGTCGCCCGGTGCCGCGCTTGATCACATCCTGAAGCATGCTGGTCATGATGTAGGCGGTGCGCTCATCGATGATGCGCTCGGCCACCTGCGGTGCGCTTTCGTCTTCCCCTGCGACAGCTTCGGCGGAGCTGACTGCCGAGCTATCCTCCTGCGCAGCGATTTGCTCGTGCGGGACGCGCGGAGGGTTCGCGGTAAACAATACCTCGCCCTGCCTGTCCTCGATGCGCTCGATCAGATAAGGCTCGATGCGGTAGCCGCCATTGGCGAAAACGGTCCAGCCTGTGGCGATTTCCATTGGGGTCAGCGTGGCGGTGCCCAGTGCCAGGGAGAGGTTGCGCGGCAGATCCTCGCGCTTGAAGCCGAAGCGGGTGATGTAATCAAGGGCGTAGTCGATGCCAATGGCCTGGAGCAGGCGAATGGATACGAGGTTACGGGACTTATATAGTGCCTCGCGCATGCGGATCGGGCCGAGGAAGGTATTGTTGTCGTTCTTCGGTCGCCAGACTCGGTCCATACCTTCCTCGACGAAAACGATCGGCGAGTCGTTGACCAGGGTCGCTGCGGTGTAGCCGGCGTCGAGGGCTGCGCTGTAGACGAACGGCTTGAAGCTGGACCCGGGTTGGCGCTTGGCCTGGATGGCACGGTTGTACTTGCTCTGGCCGAAGGAGAAGCCGCCGGCAAGCGCCTCGATAGAGCCGTCCTGCGGGTCGAGCGAAACCAGGGCCGCCTGAGCCTGGGGGATCTGGCTGAACAGGGCGTGCTTGTCCGTCCAGCGAATGCGTACCAAGTCGCCAAGTTTGACGACATCGGATGGCTTGGTCGGTCGTGGCCCGAGGCTGTTGGTGGCCAGATGGGGGCGAGCCCATTTCATGCTGTCCCAGCTCACCGCGTGTTCCTGGCCGTCGCGAGTCAGTACCTGAATGCCGTCGTTTCCGACCTGGCTCACGACGGCTGGCTGGAGCCCCGAGAGCGTCCGGCGGCTGCTCAACTCGTCCAGCCATTTGCTGCGCTCTGTGCCCAGTTGCGCTTCGGCGCCGCGGTAGCCATGGCGCTGGTCGTAGCTGATGAGACCGTCGATCAGGGCCTGGTTGGCGGCTTTCTGGCGGTCGCTGCGCACGCTGGTGACGACCCGAAAGCCGTCGGTATAGGCGGCGCTGCCATAGCGGCCGACCATTTCGGCTCGCGCCATCTCGGCGATGTAAGGCGCCTCGAGTTCGGGCGAAGCGCCGTGATAGCGCGCCGTCTCGCTCTCGGCAATGGCCTGCTCGTAGCGCTGCTGGTCGATGTAGCCGAGCTTTTGCATGCGGCCGAGGATCCAGTCGCGTCGCTCTTTGCTGCGTGTCGGGTTGACCAGAGGATTGAACGCTGAGGGGGCTTTCGGCAGACCGGCGATCATCGCCAGCTGCGCCAGGCTCAAGTCCTTGATCGACTGGCCGTAATAGACCTGAGAGGCCGCTTCGATGCCGTACGCGCGGTGGCCGAGATAGATCTTGTTGACGTACAGCTCGAGGATTTCGTTCTTGCTCAGCTCGCGCTCAATCTGCAGCGCCAGGAGGATCTCGCTGATCTTGCGTGAAAAGCTGCGTTCGCTGGTCAGGAAGTAGTTCTTGGCCACCTGCATCGTGATGGTGCTGCCGCCGGTCTGGATGTGCCCGCTCTTCAATAATTGCGCGGCAGCGCGCATCAGGCCGGTTACGTCAACGCCATAATGGTTAGCGAAATTGTCGTCTTCGGCGGCCAGCAGCGCGTGAATGAAGTCTTCGGGGATTTCTTCGAAGCGGATCGGCGAGCGGCGCATTTCGCCAAATTCGGCGATGAGCTTTTCGTCGGCGCTGAACACGCGCAAGGGGATCTGCAGCTGGACGTTGCGCAGCGATTCGACCGAGGGGAGGTTGGGGTTCAGGTAGAGGAACGCCCCGCTGATACTGAGCAGGACGGCGCACAGCAAGCCAAGGCTGGACCACAAGAGAAACTTCAGAAGACGCATCAGGGCTCTAGAAATCCGGAAAGCAGTGGGTGCGGCAGCAGACGATGCCGAAAGAGAAAAACGGATCACAGTATATGCGTTTTTTTTGCCTTCTAGCCATTTGCGGTTCTGTCAAGCCTGTAATCTAATGCGGCAAAACATAATTAATCCGTAACTTGCGGATATCGATAGGAAATCGGTTGTGCTAGGGCTCTTCACTAAGAAAGCGAATACGCTACTTGGGATCGACATTAGTTCGACCTCGGTCAAGCTCCTGGAATTAAGCCGCTCAGGCAATCGCTATCGGGTCGAGGCGTACGCCGTTGAGCCTTTGCCGCCCAACGCAGTGGTCGAGAAGAACATTGCCGAGCTGGAGGGCGTCGGGCAGGCCCTGCAGCGTGTTGTGGCGCGCGCCAAGACCGGTTGCAAGCAAGCCGCTGTCGCTGTCTCCGGCTCGGCGGTCATTACCAAGACCATCGAAATGGACGGCGGCCTGAGCGATGACGAGCTGGAGAATCAGCTCAAGATCGAGGCGGACCAGTACATTCCTTACCCGCTCGAAGAAGTTGCCATCGATTTCGAGGTTCAGGGTCCTGCGGCGCGCGCGCCTGGGCGCGTGGACGTGCTGCTTGCGGCCTGTCGCAAGGAGAACGTGGAGATCCGCGAGGCCGCTCTAGCGCTCGCCGGTCTGAGCGCAAAGGTGGTCGATGTAGAGGCGTATGCGCTAGAGCGGTCCTACGATCTGCTCGCGCCCATGCTTGCACAGGGGCACGCCGATCTCACCGTCGCCATCGTCGATATTGGCGCCACCATGACCACGCTCAGTGTGCTGCACAACGGCCGTACCATTTATACCCGGGAGCAGCTGTTTGGCGGTCGCCAGCTCACCGAGGAAATTCAGCGTCGCTACGGGCTTTCGGTGGAGGAGGCAGGGCTGGCGAAGAAACAGGGTGGCTTGCCGGACGACTACGAAACCGAAGTGTTGCAGCCGTTCAAGGAGGCGGTCGTTCAGCAGGTGTCGCGCTCACTGCAGTTCTTTTTCGCAGCCGGTCAGTTCCATGACGTGGATTGCATTCTGCTGGCAGGTGGCACGGCTTCGATACCGGATCTCGACCGGCTCATCCAGCAGAAGGTGGGCACGCAGACCATGGTTGCCAATCCGTTCGCCGACATGGCGCTGAGCAGCAAGGTCAACGCCGGGGCGCTGGCGAGCGATGCGCCCGCGCTGATGATTGCCTGTGGCCTGGCCCTGAGGAGCTTCGACTGATGGCAAGGATCAACCTACTTCCCTGGCGCGAACAGCTGCGCGAAGAGCGCAAGCAGCGCTTCCTGGTCAGTCTGGTCGGTGTGGTTCTGCTCGCCGCTGGCCTGTTATTCCTGGGTGACCGTTTGCTGCAGGGCGCCATCGAGAACCAGGTCGCACGCAACGATTTTGTCCGTCAGGAAATTGCCCTGCTCGATGCGCGCATCAAGGAAATCAAGGAGCTGAAGGAGCGACGCCAGCAGTTGCTCGAGCGGATGAAGATCATTCAGGACTTGCAGGGCAATCGTCCGATCATCGCGCGAGTCTTCGACCAGTTGGTGCGTACGCTACCGGACGGGGTCTACTTCACCAATCTCAAGATGGCCGGAAAGACCATCTCCATTGCGGGCGCGGCCGAGTCGAACAATCGCGTTTCGAACCTGATGCGCAACCTGGATGGGTCTGAGTGGCTCGATGCGCCGAATCTCATCGAGGTTAAAGCGGTGACGGCGGGGGCGATCGATCAGGAAAACGTATTTCAGCTGACCGTGCAGCAAACGCAACCGGTTGCTGCAAAGGAAGGAGCCAAGCCATGAGTCTGGCTGAAACCATCGAAAGCCTGAAGAAGGTGGATCTGTCCGAGCTGGACGTGAACAACCTGGGTTCCTGGCCGGGGCCGATCAAGGTCATTGCGGCGGTCTTGCTGCTGGTTGGTCTGCTGGTCGGCGGCTACTACTTCCATCTGAGCGATCTCAACGTCGAGCTCGAGCAGCAGCGAGCTCAAGAGGAAAGCCTCAAGCAGCAGTTTTCCACCAAGGCATTCCAGGCGGCCAACCTCGAAGCCTATAAAGCGCAAATGGCGGAAATGGAGACGTCGTTCGGCGCCTTGTTGCGTCAACTGCCGAGCGATACCGAAGTGCCCGGGCTGCTGGAGGACATCACTCGCACCGGTTTGGGCAGCGGCCTCGAGTTCGAAGAGATCAAGCTGCAGCCGGAAGTGGCGCAGCAGTTCTACATCGAGCTTCCCATCCAAATATCCGTAGTGGGCGGCTATCACGATCTCGCAACATTCGTCAGCGGCGTTGCCAGTCTGCCCCGTATCGTCACCCTCCATGACTTCGATATCAGTCCGGTGAAGGACGCCGGTTCATCGAAACTGCGCATGAAGATTCTCGCCAAGACTTATCGCTATAACGAGAAGGGGCTGCAGAAATGAGAAAGTCCCGAGTTTGGTTTTCTGCTCTGCTCGTGCTGGCGTTGACTGGCTGCAGCGGTGGCAACGATTTCACCGACCTCCAGCAGTACCTCGATGAGGTCAGGGCCAGGCCCAAGGGCTCCATCGAGCCACTGCCGCCATTCGTTCCTTATGAGGCCTTTACCTACAGCGCTTCGGCCATGCGACATCCATTTCAGCCGCCGATCAAGGTCGACTTGGCGCAGCGGCAGAAGGGTACTAAGAACATTCATCCGGATGAGACCCGGGTGCGTCAGTTCCTCGAAGGCTTCAACATCGAAAACTTCGTCATGGTCGGCACGCTGAGCAATCGAGAGGGGCGCTACGCGCTGGTTCTCGGTGGCGGTGGCGTGCATCGGGTAAAGGTTGGTGACTACCTCGGACGCAACCACGGACGCATCGTCGAGATCAGCGAGGCGAGTGTCGACGTGGTGGAAATCGTGCCAGACGGCGATGGTGGGTGGCTGGAACGCCCGCGCAGCTTGAACCTGAAAGAGCGCACCTGAGCGAGGGCACCAGACAATGGAAAACCTAGATTGGTCTGCACAACGGAAGCAATTTATGAATAGCACCCTCTCTCGTGTGGGCGTCGCCATGCTGGCGCTGCTTGCCTCGCCTGCGCTGTTGGCAGCGAATTTGAACAAGCTTGATGTGGCATCGCTGCCGGGAGATCGGGTCGAGCTAAAGCTGGCCTTCGATGAGCCGGTCAGCAAGCCGCGCGGCTATACGCTAGAGCAGCCGGCCCGCATTGCGCTGGACCTGCCAGGCGTTTCGAACAAGCTTGGTGTGAAGAACCGGGAGCTGGGCCTTGGCAACGCGCGTAGCGTAACGGTGGTCGAAGCGCAGGGGCGTACCCGTCTGATCGTTAATCTTGCGTCGCTCGTGCCCTACGCCACTCGCGTCGAAGGTAACGAGCTGTTCATTGTTCTCGGTGAGAACGAGGGGGCGGTTGCCCCAATTGCGTCCGCGGCTGCGTCCCCGGTAGCGAGCCGGCCTGCGCCGGTCGCCGCCAAGATGGTCGGCAAAGCCATCAGTAATATCGATTTCCGACGAGGCGAAGACGGAGCAGGCAATGTCGTGATCACCCTGTCCGACGCATCGGTCGGCTCGACCATCGAGGAGCAGGGCGGAAAGATCAATGTGAAGTTCGACAAGGCACAGCTGCCGGAAGCGCTACGTGTCCGCCTGGATGTGCAGGACTTTGCCACGCCGGTGCGCTTCGTGGATGCCACCAGCTCATCCGGCGGCGCCAGTGTGGCGATCGAACCGAGCGGCCGATATGACTATCTCGCATACCAGACGGACAACCAGCTGACCATTAGCGTGAAGCCGCTGAGTGAAGACGAGGCCGAGAAGCGCAAGTCTGAGCGCTTTGCATACAGCGGGGAAAAGCTGTCGCTGAACTTCCAGGATATCGATGTGCGCTCGGTGCTGCAGCTGATTGCCGACTTCACCGATCTGAACCTGGTGGCCAGTGACACCGTGCAGGGCAACATTACCCTGCGCCTGCAGAATGTGCCGTGGGATCAGGCGCTTGACCTGGTGCTCAAGACGAAGGGATTGGATAAGCGCCAGGTAGGTAATGTGCTGCTTGTGGCGCCTGCGGACGAGATCGCGGCCCGTGAGCGGCAGGAGCTCGAGTCGCAGCGGCAAATCGCCGAGCTGGCGCCGCTGCGGCGCGAGCTGATTCAGGTCAACTATGCCAAGGCTGCCGACATTGCGCGTCTGTTCCAGTCGGTCACCGAGAATGGCAGCGGGGCAACCGAGGAGCGCGGCTCCATCGCCGTCGATGACCGCACCAACAGCATCATCGCCTACCAGACCCAGGAGCGGCTGGACGAACTGCGCCGCATCGTCATGCAGCTGGATATCCCGGTTCGCCAGGTGATGATCGAGGCGCGCATCGTCGAGGCGAACGTCGATTACGACAAGAGTCTCGGGGTGCGCTGGGGCGGAACGCAAATATTTGCCAACGGTCGCGGCGCGGTCTACGGCAATGACGATTTGGGAGATGAAGGTGGAGATTCCGGTGAGGATTCCAATGGCAACTTTCCCTTTGTTGATCTTGGTGTGGCGAATCGAACAGCAGGAATTGGTATTGGCTACGTCACTGACAATCTGATTCTTGACCTGGAACTGTCGGCGATGGAGAAAACCGGAAATGGCGAGGTTGTTTCGCAGCCGAAGGTCGTTACGTCGGACAAGGAAACAGCCAAGATCCTGAAGGGCTCCGAAATTCCTTACCAAGAAGCCAGCTCCAGCGGTGCGACCAGCACCTCTTTCAAGGAAGCGGCGCTGTCGTTGGAGGTGACCCCTCAGATCACGCCTGACAACCGCATCATTATGGAGGTCAAGGTCACGAAAGACGCGCCAGACTTCCAGAACGTGCTCAACGGCGTGCCGCCGATCAATAAGAACGAGGTCAACGCCAAAGTGCTGGTCAACGACGGCGAGACGATTGTGATCGGTGGCGTCTTCTCGAATACGCAGAGCAAGTCGGTCGACAAGGTACCGTTCCTGGGGGACTTGCCTTACCTCGGTCGCCTGTTCCGTCGTGACACTGTAACCAACGAAAAATCGGAACTGCTGATCTTCCTGACTCCGCGTATCATGAGTAACCAAGCGATAGCTGTGAGTCATTGATGCGGTGACCAATACCATTCTCGTAGGCCCGATGGGGGCAGGCAAAAGCACCATCGGGCGCCTGTTGGCAAAAGAGCTGCACGTACCCTTCAAGGATTCGGACAAGGAGATCGAGCAGCGCACGGGGGCTAGTATTCCACTGATTTTCGATGTGGAGGGCGAGCAAGGCTTCCGTGATCGCGAGCAGGCCGTCATCGCCGAGCTATGCCAGCTTGGCGGAATGGTGTTGGCGACTGGCGGTGGTGCCGTCATGCGAGAGCAGAATCGGCAGGCGCTGCGTGCGGGTGGAAGAGTGGTCTATCTATGTACATCAGTGGACCAACAGCTCGAGCGGACTGCCCGGGACCGCAATCGCCCCTTGTTGCAGACCTTGGATCCGCGCAAGACGCTGACCGAGCTGATGTCCTTGCGCGATCCCTTATATCGATCCGTAGCCGACATCATCATCGAGACGGATGACCGTCCGCCGCGCGCGGTGGTCGGTGAGATTCTGCGCCGGCTTGAGGGGCTGCCGTCTCGTGATGGGCGGGAGCAATCTGCGCTATCCTAGCGCCCTTTATCCAGCGGGGGCGTCATGCAGACTCTGAAGGTCGATCTCGGCGAGCGTAGCTATCCCATTTATATCGGTGAAGGGCTGCTGTCGCGCAGCGAGCTTTTCGCAGGGCTTATTCGAGGTCGTCAGGTCGCTGTGGTGACCAACGAGACGGTCGCGCCACTGTATCTTGAGCGCCTGTTGGCCAGCCTTGGGGGTTACGCCGTCACGCCGATCGTTCTTCCAGACGGCGAGGCGTTCAAGAATTGGCAGACGCTACAGCTGATTTTCGACGGCCTACTCCAGGCCCGGCACGACCGGCGTACCACCATCATCGCCCTGGGCGGTGGCGTGGTCGGCGACATGGCTGGCTTCGCAGCGGCGTGTTATCAGCGCGGTGTCGACTTCATACAGGTGCCTACCACCTTGCTCTCACAGGTCGACTCGTCGGTCGGTGGCAAGACGGGCATCAATCACCCGCTTGGCAAGAACATGATCGGTGCCTTCTACCAGCCGCTCGGCGTGATCATCGATTCCTCGACCTTGACCACGCTGCCGGCCCGCGAACTGTCGGCGGGCTTGGCCGAGGTCATCAAGTACGGCCTGATCTGCGATGCACCGTTTCTCGAGTGGCTGGAAAGCAACATCGATAAGCTGCTGGCGCTCGACATGGCGTCTTTGAACGAGGCGATTCACCGCTCGTGCGCTGCCAAGGCGCGGGTCGTCGGTGCAGACGAGCGCGAAGAAGGTATTCGAGCGATCCTCAATCTTGGGCATACCTTCGGCCATGCAATCGAAACGCATCAGGGCTACGGGGCCTGGTTGCACGGCGAGGCGGTGGGCGCTGGAACGGCCATGGCGTTGGAGATGTCCCGACGCCTGGGCTGGATTGATGGCGGGGCGCGTGATCGTGCGATGCGCCTGCTTCAGGCAGCGGGGCTTCCGGTGGAGCCACCCGCCGACATGCGGGCGGAAGACTTCCTGACGCATATGGCGGTCGACAAGAAAGTCCAGAACGGCCAGCTTCGTCTGGTTCTGCTCAAGTCGCTGGGGCAGGCCGTGGTGACCGCTGATTTCTCTCGCGATGTACTGAACGAAACCCTTGTTGCCGACTACCGTTCGATTGCGCAAGAGCTTGGAGCATGAACATGACTGGTCTGGCTGCTGACGACGCCTTTCTCGCCCATTACGGGTTTTCCCACGATCCTTTCGCTGCGCGGGTGCCTGGATTCAAGTTTTTTCCGGCGCAGCGCAAGCCGGTGCTTGGGCAGTTGCACCACCTGGCTCGCTATAGCCAGCTAGTGCTTGTTGTGACCGGGCCTGAGGGGAGCGGCAAGACGCTGCTTCGCCAGGCGCTCGTCGCCAGCAGCAACAAGCAGTCGGTACAAAGCGTGGTGATCACTCCTTCTGGGTCGCTGGATGCCAGTGCGCTGCTTCAGCAGATTGCTCAGGCCGTGAGCGCCCCGGTCGCCGACTTCGAGGCGATCATGGCGCAAATTGTCCAGCTCGCCATTACCGGGCAAGAAGTTTATCTGCTGGTCGATGATGCAGACCGTCTCACAGGGGCGGCGATCGAAACCCTCATGCGGCTCGCCAACGGCAACGCCGAAGCAAGGCCGCACGTGTTTCTCTTCGGGCTGGATGCTTTGGTCTCCCGTCTTGAGGCGCTGAGCGGGGGGGTAGCACAGGAGTCGTACCACGTCATCGCATTGCAGCCCTATGAAGAGGACGAGACCCGAGAGTACCTGGCAGCTCGATTGGAAGGCGCCGGTAGCGATCTGGACTGCTTCACCCGCGAGCAGGTCGTGCGAATCCATGAGGAGTCGGGTGGCTGGCCTGGCGCGATAAACGAAGTTGCGCGAGAGGAGTTGGTCGAAAGCATGCAGCAATCGGCGGCTTCCCGGGGACGAAAGCGAAACTGGGGCTTGCCATTGCCTGGTAAGCACCTGCTTGCCGCCCTTGGTGTCGTGCTGGTGGTCGTGGTGGCGCTGGTGCTCAGGGGTGGTGAGGAGGGGCCAGTCGAACTCGCAGGTAATGCAGGTCTCGATGCTCAGGGCGAAACCGGCTCCTCCGGGGCTGCCATAGAGTTCAACGGTGCCGAGAAGCCGCTGCCGTTACCGCTTGGCAGCGAGGCGCAGCCGGTCATTCGCGAGCCGCTCGCCGCTGCGGCCGGTGCGCCGGAGGACGACGGCGACAATGCGATCGCTGCGCCGGGGGCGCTGCCGCCAGATGTTGCTGCTTCGGGCTCTTCGCCGGCAAGCTCAACGCCAACGCCAACGCCAACGCCAACGCCAACGCCAACGCCAACGCCAACGCC